>Ga0066710_100002082_pt1 | contig 15764 bp, 14 predicted proteins | sample GraSoiAngelo_159_FD_79666 | JGI IMG/M metagenome (GOLD analysis project Ga0066710, IMG submission 79666) | Grasslands soil microbial communities from the Angelo Coastal Reserve, California, USA - 14_1009_16_40cm | ecosystem: Environmental > Terrestrial > Soil > Grasslands | place: USA...
CGTCGTCGCCGGCATGCTCAAGGAGCACGGCTGCGACTTGGTCGAGGTCCTGGCCGGGCAAACGACCCTCGAGGCGGAGCCGGTCTACGGTCCCTACGTCTTGACCTCCTTCAGCGACCGCATCCGGAACGAGGCCCACGTGTCGACCTTGACCGGCGGGTACCTGACCACCACCGACGAGATCAACACCATCCTGGCTGCGGGACGAGGAGACCTCTGCATCCTCGAGCCGCCGCAGCTGAACCCCCGGTTCCGCCTCATCCAGCCGGCGCTGGCGGGGCGCGCACGGTGTGACGAGGCGGCCCACCACGCCGCGCGAGGCGACGGGCAGGGCCTGCAGTGGGCGGAGCAGCGGTAGCGACGTTCCAATGGGCGCAGGAGAGCACGCGAGCCTGGCGGGGAGGACGGCCCTGGTCACCGGCGCAAGCCGCGGCATCGGCCGATGCATCGCCCTGGCGCTCGCCCGCGCGGGAGCCGACGTGGCCGTCGTGGCGCGGACGCCGTCCGACCTCGAGGCGGTGGCGGCGGACGTCCGGGGCCTCGGGGTGCGCAGCCTCGGCGTGCCCTGTGACGTGACGAATGCCGAGCAGGTGGCCGCGATGGCGTCCCAGGTGAGGCAGCGGCTCGACGCCGTCGAGGTTCTCGTCAACAACGCCGGCGGAGGCGCCAGCCACCGCTTCCTCGGCCATCCAGACGATCTGTGGGACCGTATGCTGGCGCTGAACCTGACCAGCGCTTACTACGTCACCAAGGCGTTCGTGGGGCCGATGGTCGAGCGGCGATGGGGCCGGATCGTGAACGTCGCCTCGGTCGCCGGTCGTACGGGTGCGCGCTACGTCGCCGCCTACACTGCGGCCAAGCACGGCGTCATCGGGCTGACCCGGGCGCTCGCGGTGGAGCTGGCCGGCCATGGCGTCACGGTGAACGCCGTCTGCCCCGGCTACGTGGACACGTCGATGACTCGGGCCACGATCGCGAACATCGGGGAGCGGACCGGGCGGACGGCTGCGGAGGCGCGCTCAGAGCTCGAGAAGATGAACCTGCAACGTCGCCTGATCGCGCCCGAGGAGGTGGCCTCGGTCGTCGTCTTTCTCGCCGCCGAGACGAGCCGGGGCATCAGCGGCGAGGCCATCGGCGTCGATGGCGGTGGTGTCGCGCGCTAGCGGCGTGCACGCTCGGAAAGGAGCGAACATGGGATACGATTTCTCGTACAGGGTCGAGGAAGGGATCGCCACGCTCGCCCTCGACCGCCCGGAGAGGTTGAACGCGATCACCTTCGAGATCTACGCCCAGCTCCGCGACCTGTTCGCCTCGCTGCGGCACGACGAGCATGTCAAGGTCGTGGTCCTCACGGGCGAGGGGCGGGCGTTCTGCTCGGGGGGCGACGTGCACGAGATCATCGGCCCGCTGCTCGAGATGGACGGGAAGGGCCATCTCGACTTCACCCGGATGACCGGCGCCGTGGTGCAGAACATGCGTTTGCTGGACAAGCCGATCATCGCCGCCGTGAACGGGATGGCCGCCGGGGCCGGGGCGGTGCTCGCCCTGGCGGCGGACATGCGCGTGGCCTCCGAGCGCGCGCGCTTCGCCTTCCTCTTCACCAAGGTGGGGCTGGCGGGCGCCGACATGGGCGCCGCCTATCTCCTGCCGCGGGTGGTCGGGCTGGGCCGGGCGCTGGAGCTCCTCCTGTTCGGCGACACGATCGACGCCCCCACGGCCGAGCGCTACGGCCTCGTCAACCGCGTCGTCCCCCATGCCGAGCTCCTGCGGGTGACGTACGACCTGGCCAGACGCCTCGCCGAGGGCCCGAGCCTCGCGCTCTCCATCACCAAGCAGCTCGTGAACAACGAGATGAACATGGATCTGGTCTCGGCGCTGGAAGCCGAGGCGCAGGGCCAGGCGCTCTTGATGCGGGGCCAGGACATGCGGCTGTTCTACGAGGCGTTCCGGGAGCGGACGCAGCCGAAGTTCGTGGGTCGATAGGCCGGCCATGGAACGGACGATCGTCAACCCGCCGGGCTTGCAGCCGCCGCGCGGCTTCAGCCACGGCATCGTGACGCGTGGCGGGCGGCTGCTCTTCCTGGCCGGGCAGGATGCGAGCGACCCGAGTGGCCGCATCGTGGGGCCGGGGGACCTCGTGGCGCAGTTCGCGCAGGTGCTCCGCAACCTGAAGGCCGTGACCGAGGAGGCGGGCGGCAGCCTCCGGGACGTCGTCAAGCTCAACATCTTCGTGCGGGACCGCCGCGACTACCTCGGCAAGGCCAAGCCCCTGGGGCAGATCTTCCGCACCTATTTCGGCGGGCACTATCCGGCGATGGCGCTCTTCGAGGTGTCCGGCTTCGTCCACGAGGACGCCCTGGTCGAGCTCGAGGGGGTCGCGGTGCTTGCCAGCGAGTGAGGGCGGAGATGGACTTCGAGCTGACCCGCGAGCAGCAACAGGTGCAGGCCCGGGCCCGCGAGTTCGCCCAGCGTCGGGTGGCGCCGATCGCCCGTGAGGCCGACGAGCACGGCGTGTTTCCCCTCCACCTGGTGCGGGAGATGGGCGAATGTGGATTCCTGGCCGGCCCGATCGAGCCGAGCTACGGCGGCGCGGGCATGGACTACGTGAGCTTCGCGCTCGTGTACGAGGAGCTCGGTCGGGCCGATTCCTCGGTCCGCGGCTTTCTCGCGGTGCACGCGGGGCTCGTGTCGCTCTGCATCCGTGATTGGGGGACGGAGGAGCAGAAGCGGCGCTATCTGCCCCGGCTGGCCGCCGGCGAGCGCATCGGCTGCTACTGTCTGACGGAACCCGAGGCAGGCTCGGACGTCGGCAGCATCGCGACGACGGTGCGGGAGGACGGCGACGACTTCGTGCTGAGCGGCGAGAAGATCTGGATCACGAACGGCAACATCGCCGATGTCGCCGTGGTGTTCGCGACGCGCGACCGCGCCGCGCGCCACCGGGGCCTGTCGGCGTTCATCGTCGAGACCGACACGCCCGGATTCCACCGGCAGAAGATGCCGGGCAAGGAGCTCGGCCACCGCGCCTCCGACCATGCCCGGATTCTCCTGGATGGGTGTCGCGTGCCGCGGACGGCCGCGTTGGGCAGCCCGGGCGAAGGCTTCAAGGTCGCCATGTCCGCCCTCGATCACGGGCGCCTCGGGGTCGCCGCCGGGGCGGTCGGTGTCGCGCAGGCCTGCCTCGATGCGTGCGTCGATTTCACCCGCCGCCGCCGGCAGTTCGGCCAGCGGATCGCGGACTTCGAGATGGTGCAGGCGACGCTGGCCGACATGGCGTGCAGCCTCGAGGCGGCACGCCTGCTCGTGTACCGGGCCGCCTGGCTCAAGGACCGCGGTCTCCCCACGACGCGAGAGACCTCGATGGCCAAGCTCTTCGCGACCGAAAGCGCGCTCCGCGCGGCGTCCGAGGCGGTGCTGCTGCACGGTGGCCGAGGGTACTCCAGCGAGTACCCCGTCGAGCGCTACTACCGCGACATCAAAGGCCTCCAGATCTACGAGGGGACGAGCCACATCCAGCGCATCATCATCGCGCGCGAGCTGGTGGGGCGAGGCAGCTAGCCGCGGGTGGCATCGGTGCCCACGTCGTACAGCCCGTACTGGAATCCCAAGAACGAGACGTTGCCCAGGGACGAGCTGCGCGCCCTTCAGCTCTACAAGCTGCGGAACCTCTCCGAGTGGGCGTACGCGCGGAGCCCGTTCCACCGCAGACGGTTCGACGCCGCAGGCTACAGGCCCGCGCAGCTGAAGACCCTCGATGACCTCCGCCGCATCCCGCTGATGACGCGCGAGGAATGGATGGCGTCGCAGCTGGAGCGGCCGCTCTTCGGAGACCTGCTCGCCACCCAGGAGGTGAATGCAATTCGCTACCACCTCACCTCGGGCAGCAGCGGGCGGGTACCCATCCGCGTCCTCGACAGCACCAAGGACTGGGAATGGATCAGCGAGCTGTGGTGCTATGGCCTGTGGGGGTTCGGCGTGCGGCCGGAGGACGTCGTCTACTTCGCCTTCGGCTACGGCTCCTTCATCGGCTTCTGGGGCGCCCACTATGGGGCAGAGAAGCTCGGCGCGCTCGTGATCCCCGGGGGCGCGCAGAGCACCGAGAACCGGGTCCGGCAGATCCTCGAAATGGGCGTCACCACCGTTTGCTCGACCCCCACGTACGCCTTCCGTCTCTGCCAGCAGGCGACCGAGATGGGGATCGATCTGGCCACGGACAGCCGGGTCGACAAGCTCATCGTCTCGGGCGAGCCCGGGGGCTGCATCCCGGCCGTCAGGCGCCGCCTGGAACAGGCCTGGGGCGCCAGGTGCGGGGACGTCGCCGGCATGACGGAGATCGGCACGCTCGTGGTGTTCGAGTGTGCACATCAGCCGTGCGGCACGCACATCATCGAGGACCACGTGCTCGAGGAGGTCCTGCATCCCGAGCGTGGCGAGCCCGTGGGCTACGGCGAGCTCGGGGAGCGTGTCGTCACCTCCTTTGGCCGCGCGTTCATGCCCCTGATCCGCTACCGCAGCAGGGACATGGTGATGAAGGTCCCGCACACCACCTGCGGCTGCGGCCGCACGAGCGATCTCTACGCCGGCGGCATCCGCGGACGGTGGGACGACATGCAGCTCATTCGCGGCACCAACGTGTATCCGCGCGCCGTCGAGGAGATCGTCCGCGAGCATGATGCCGTCGACGAGTTTCAGATATACATCTGGCGCCAGGATGACCTGCGCGACGAGATCACCGTCCGGGTGGAGCTCAAGCCCAATCGGGTGGCGGAGTGGCCGGAGCTGCGAGAGAAGCTGGCGGCCGCCCTGTCGAGTGCGCACGAAGGCTTGCGCTTCAACGTCGACCAGGTCGCCTGCGGCACGCTCCCGCGCTTCGAGCTCAAGGCGAAGCGCCTGGTCGATGGCCGGCCCATGACGGCCCGCGGAGGCTAGCAAAGAGGGGGGTCCGATGGAGACCGACGTGTTGGGTCACCCCGTCACACCCACGGAGGAGGAGCTCCTCGCGCTGTATGGGGCGCTGAAGGCGCTCGCGGGCCGAGCGGACCTGCCTCCGTGCGCGGCGCGCAACGTCCGCAAGGCTCTTGCGTGCCTGTGGCAGGTCGTGACTGATCTCGACCTGCGCTTCGAGCAATTGTATGACCTGGGCGTGTGAGGTCGGGGCGGGCCAGCCCGAGACGACCGGGGAGGGCAAATGTACGCCGTCTTCGTGCAGCTGAAGGTAGAGCCGGGGCACCTGTACAAGGTCGCGGACGCGATCGCCGAGATGGAGATATTCTCGGAAATGTATTCGACGATGGGTGAGTACGACCTCTTGTTGAAGATCTATGTCGAGCGGATCGAGGAGCTCGGCGAGCTCGTGACCGAGAAGATACACAAGGTCCCGCATCTCCGCGAGACCAAGACGATCCTCAGCTTCACCACCTTCAAGCTGCCCCCGGTGAAGAGCTAGGTTCGCACCGTGGCCGCGGAGCGCATCGGGATCGTCGGCGCCGGACAGATGGGGAGAGGCATCGCGCAGGTCCCCTCACGGGCGGCCCTCCGCGTCCCGCTGCGGCCCGTCGCGGTGCCGGGTCCGAACCAATCACCTCTCGCAACACGTGGTGGAACATGAAGCTCACCGCAAGGACAAGTCGGCGACGCACTCCGGTCACGATGGCCGGACCCTATGCAGCGAAGCAGGTCCTCGACAAGAAGCTCTGGCAGGAGAATCGGGCGAAGATCGCGGCTGCAGCGCTCCCGCTCTTCGTCCAGCACGGCTACCACGCGACCCCCGTGCGTGCCATCGCGGAAGCGACGGGCCTGAGCGTCGGCTCGATCTTCAACTACTTCCCCGAAAAGGACGATATCCTGCGGGAGATCCTCGACTCGAGCCAGGCGGAGGTCGAACGCGCGGTGGCCGAGGCGCAGGGTCAGCCCGCCGCGGCCGATGCGCGCGCCGATCCCGTGGGCCTGTTCATGCGCGTCTATCAGCAGTTCGTGGAGTTCACGGCGCGCATTCACCGCTTCACGCTGCTCGCCTATCAGGAGACGAAGTCGCTCAGGCCCGAAAAGCGTGTGCCCTTGCTCGAGAGGGACCGCCGGATCGCGGAGCTGCTCAAGAGTGCGGCGAGGCCGGCGATCAAGGCAGGCGTCTTCTCCGACGAGGCGCTCGATCTCAAGGTGCAGTGCCTGATGGTGCTGGGCCACATGTGGGCGCTGCGCCGGTGGGCGCTCCGGCAGTATGCGACGGTGGCCGACTACTTCACGGATCTGGAAAAGATCGTGTTCGGGATCATGGCGAGGGGCCCAAAGGGAGACTAGCGCGCGTGGAATACCTCGTGGGCATCGACATCGGGGGCACGTGCACCGATTGCGTGGTGCTCGACGAGCGCGGCAACACGACCGTAGGCAAGGCGTTCTCGACCCCGCCCGACTTCTCGGCTGGTATCCTCGACGCGCTTGGGGTGGCCGCCGAGGGGATCGGGACGACGTCGGCCAGGATCCTCGCAACCACCCGCCTCTTTCTGCACAGCACGACGGTGGCGGAAAACGCCGTCATCGACGGTAACCTGGCTCGCGCGGGCCTCATCACCACGCGCGGGTTCGAGCACACGCTGTTCGTGACCCGCGGTGGGTACGGACGCTGGTCGGGGCTGACGGAAGACGAGAAGCGGGACCCCATCCGGACCGACAAGCCGCCGCCCCTCGTCCCCATCTCCCGTATCCGGGCGGTCAGGGAACGGACGGATCACAAGGGAGCCATCCTTGCGGCGGTTGACGGGGAAGAGGCGAGCGGCGCGGTGAGGTCGCTCCTCGCCGACGAGGTCGAGGCGATCGGCATCAGCCTCCTCTGGTCATTCGTGAACCCGCAGAACGAACAGGTGATCCGCAAGGCCGTCGAGCAGATGCGTCCCGACCTGTTCGTGACGGTCTCGAGCGAGATCGCGCCGATCCTCGGCGAGTACGAGCGGACGTCGACCGTGGCGCTCAACGCCTGCCTCGGGCCCGTCGTCCGGCGCTACCTGAGCAATCTCGACGAGGGCCTGCGCGGGCTCGGCTTCACGGGGAGTCTCCTCATCATGCAGGCCCACGGCGGCCTGCTGCCGCTCGAGGAAGCAGCGGCGCGCCCCGTCGGGATGGTCGAGTCGGGGCCGGTGAGCGGTCTCGTGGGCTGCAGGCGGCTCGGCGACCTGTGCGGGTTCGCGAACGTGATCTCGGCCGACATGGGCGGAACCACGTTCAAGATCGGCACGGTACGTGGCGGGTTGATCGAGTACCAGCGCGAGTCGATGGTCCTCCGATACCACTATGCTCTTCCCAAGATGGACGTCGTGAGTCTCGGCCTCGCGGGGGGCAGCATCGTCTCGATCGAGCCGCGCACGAACCTGCCGCGCGTCGGCCCGCGCAGCGCCGGGTCCTATCCCGGCCCGATCTGCTACGATCATGGCGGCGAGGATCCAACCTTGACCGACGTGGATGCGATCCTCGGGTACCTGAACTCCGAACGCTTCCTGGGCGGCCGCGCGTGCCTGGACGTCGCCAAGGCGCAGCGGGGATTCGCGAAACGGGTGGCCGAACCGCTCGGGATGTCGGTGCCCGCCGGCGCCGCAGCGATCTACAAGCTGGCCAACAGCATGATCTACGACCTCATGCACAAGACGACCGTGCAGCGCGGCCTCGATCCGCGCGAGTTCGCGCTCTTCTCCACCGGCGGAACCGCGGGCATGCATCTGCCCACCGTGGGTCGGGAGCTCGGGGTGAGTCAGGTGGTCGTTCCCCATTCCGCCTCCGTGCAGGGCGCCTTCGGCCTGGTCACGTCCGACATCGTCCACGAAGAGCTGACGACTCGCCCCATGCGCCACCCGGCGGAGCCGAACGTGGTGAACGAGGTCTTCGCGGAGCTCACCGACCGCGTGGCGGCCCGGCTCCGGCGTGAGGGCTTCGGCTGGGAGGAGATCGAGCTGCGCTGCTTCATCGACATGCGCTATCTCCGCCAGGTGCACATCATCACCGTCCCCCAGGGAGACGTCCTCACGGTGCCGGTGGGCAGCCCGAGCCCCGCCAGCCGGCCGCCGCCGATCACGGCCCGGACGCTGGAGGAGACGATCGACCGCTTCGAGACGCTCTACAAGCAGAAGTACGGACGCGAGTCCACCTTCCGCGAGGCGGGGATCGAGCTGGTGACGTTTCGCGTGCGAGGAACGGGTCTGGTGAAGAAGCCGGCGCCGCGCATCGCCGACCTCGGCGACCCCGACGCCCGCCACGCGGTGGTCGAGACGCGCGAGGCCTACGTGCCGGACACCGGTCGCTTCGCCGACGTGAAGGGGTACGATTTCGAGCGGCTCCGCCCCGGCAACGTCGTCCCCGGTCCAGCCATCATCTGGACGCCGATCACCACCGTGGTAACCGGCAGCCGCCAGCTGGCGACGTGCGACGGCTTGAAGAACCTGCTCATCGAGACCAGGGGGGCTGCGGCATGAGGCGATCCGTCGACGCAGTCACGTTCGAGATCGTCCGTCACCGGCTCAACCAGGTGATCGAGGAAGCCATCGTCGCCCTCGAGAACGTCTCCGGGTCCCCCATCACCAACGAGGGGCACGACATGATGGTGTCCCTGTATCGCGCCGACGGAGGGTTGATGGTGGGAGGCGTCGGTTTCCTCCATCACCTGACCAGCGCCGCTCAGGCGGTCAAGCACATCGTCGCCGGCTTCTCCGAGGACCCTGGCATCGACGAAGGCGACGTCTACATGCTGAACGACCCCTACACCGCCGCGTTGCATCCGCCCGACGTGTACATCGTTTCGCCGATCCACGATCAGGGACGGCTCACCGGTTTCGTCTCGAATTTCGTTCACGTCACCGACATCGGTGCCATCGACCCTGGGGGCTTCTCTCCCAACGCACGCGATACCTTCCAGGAGGGCTTCGTCACGCAAGGGCTGAAGATCGTCGAGCGCGGACGGCCGCGCCGGGACGTGATCGAGACGTTCCTGCGCAACGTGCGTGACCCGGGCATGACCGCGCTCGACCTGAAGTCGCAGCTCGCGGCGAACCACGTGGCCAAGGAACGGATGCAGAAGCTCTACAGCGACTACGGCGTAGAGCTGGTCGATCAGGTCTCCGAGGAGCTGATCACCCAGTCCGAGCGTCTCGTCCGCGAGCGCCTGCGGGAGCTGCCGAACGGCGTCTTTCGGGCGCGGCAATACGTCGACATGCCCGAGGGGCTGTACCGCGTCGAGCTGGCGGCGAAAAAGCACCACGACACCCTCACCTACGATTTCACGGGCACGGATCCGCAAATCTCGAAGGGGATCAACTGCTGCTACTGGGCCACTTGGGGCGCGATCTTCGCCCCCATCTTCCCGCTGCTCGCATGGGATGTGACGTGGAACGAAGGGGTGACGCGGCCCTTCCGCATCGTCGCGCCCGAAGGCACGCTGGTGAACTGCGTCCGCCCGGCGCCGATCTCGGTTGCGACCACCGGCGTCATCCAGGTCGTGAACAATCTCTCCGTGAACGTGCTCTCCAAGATGCTCGGCAGCACCGAGCGCTACCGGGATCGTGCGACCGGGGTGTGGCACGGAAGCCACCTGGCGATCATGGTGAGCGGGCTCGACGCGCAACGCGAATATTTCGTGACGCTGCTCACCGACACGTTTGCAGGTGCGGGCGGCGCCCGCGCCTTCGCCGATGGCGTGGACAATGGCGGCGAGATCCCGAACGTCGTCTCCCGATGGGCGAACGTGGAGACGGAAGAGCTGCACCGCGCCATGATGTACCTCTACCGGCGTCCGGTGCCGGACTCCGGCGGGCCGGGAAAGTACCGCGGGGGCGTCAACCACGAGCTCGCCTTCTCGCCGCACGATACGGGCATCGGCCACATCGAGCTGGGACTGACCAGCAAGGGCCTGCGCGTGCCGATGAGCCTCGGCGTGTTCGGCGGGCTTCCGGGCTGCACGGTGGGCCAGGTGCTCTTCCGCTCCGGCAACGTCCACGCCCTCCCGGGAAGCTTCGATCAGACCGCGGGCGAGCAGGCCGAGGTGGTCCAGTGGGGGGATTTCAGCCTGGCCGAGGGCGACATCATCTATCTCCGGTTCCAGGGCGGCGGCGGCTATGGCGACCCGATCGATCGGGAGCCGGAGAGGACCTTGCATGACGTGAGGATTGGCACCGTCACGGTGGCCGCCGCGCGCGACATCTACGGCGTCATCCTGGACGCCTCCCAGCAACGGGTCGACGAGCGGGCGACACGCGCTCGGCGCGCTGCCATCCGCAACCAGCGGATTGGCAAGACCGTCCCGCCGGAGTGGTGGGAGCGGCGGGCGATTCCACCGAGCGGACGGCCGCTGGGCGAGTACCTGCAGGCCGTCGGCGACGGAGAGAGCGCACGCACGCAGTGCACCTGGTGCGGCCACGAGCTCGGGGCGGACCGGCAGCGCTGGAAGGACCGTGTCGTGGCGCGGGCTCTGCCGATGGAGGCCGCGGGCCGGTTCCGGGACGGCGCCGAAGGCCTCGTGCTCCGACAATTCTACTGCCCTCGGTGTGCCACGTTGCTCGACACGGAGGTCGTGCTCGAGACGGATCCACCCCTCTACGACGAGGTGTTCGACTGGCCCGGCACGAAGGGGGGATGACCGATGCCGCGCGCAGGTGTCGCGCAGTTCACGGGCAGCGCAAATTGGGAGGACAACATCGCCGCGGTGCAGCGCTTGGCGGCCCGTGCGGCCCAGGCCGGAGTCGAGCTGCTCTGCTTCCACGAGCTCGCGAGCACGGTTTACCTCCCGTTCGCCGAAGATCGCCGGCTGTTCGAGCTCGCCGAGCCCGAAGACGGCCCCTCGGTCACCGCGGCGCGGGCCATCGCTCGCCAGAGCGGGCTGCTTCTCGTCTATCCGTTCTTCGAGAAGGACGGGGAGCACTATTACAACAGCGCGATCGTCTTCGGCCCGCATGGCGACACGCTCATGAAGTACCGCAAGACGAGCATCCCCACCTCGCGCCTCCTGCCGGCGGCGAACGAGCGGTATTTCTTCCGGCCGGGCGATCTCGGCTTCCCGGTCGTCGAGACGCCCTTCGGCGTGCGCGTGGGTCTCGTCATCTGCTACGATCGGAATCTTCCCGAGCCCGCGCGCTGCGCCGCCCTCAACGGGGCCGATCTGCTCTTCGTGCCGGTGACGACGACCACCCTGGTGCGGCCGTGGTGGGAGCTCCTCCTGCGCGCCCGGGCGGTCGAGAACATCGTCTACGTGGCGGCGCCGAGCCGGGTGGGTGAGGACCGCGGCGGCGCGGCCGGCACCTTCTACATCGGCGAGAGCCTGATCATCGATCCTCGCGGCGAGGTGATCGCTCATGGCAGCGCCGACGGGGAGGATCTCGTCTCGGCCGATCTGGACCTCGAGCTGCTCTGGGACCAGCGACGGAGGTGGACCTTCTTCGCGGACCGCCGGCCGGATCTCTACGGCGTGCTGTGTCGGGCGCAGCCGGGGCGGTAGAAGCGCCGAGGTGATTTGCGACCCGCGCCCGCATCCGTCCCCGACTGGGGAGGACGTCGGCGCGCGGCTAGCCCTGCTGATTGACAGCGGTTTGAGAACTGACTAAGCGTTCACACACTCGTGCGGCAAGAGCGGGCAGGGAGGCCCGAAGCGGCGGACTCGGTGCGGGAGCGGTCGCCCCCGGTGCGCGATCCTCCAGGCTGGGGGCCGGTGCAGCGCTCGGTCGGCTGCTGGTGAGCTCGGGAAGGGAGCTCCAGGAAGCCAGCAGGAAGGGGGCGCGACGATGCGAAGCGTATGGCGACTCTCATCGGTCACGGTAGCCGTCTTGGCGCTGGCGAGTCCGGCGCTGGGAAAGCTGACGCTCTATGAGGGCGACCTCGGGGAGGTCGCGACGAGCGGCTTCCTCCGCGTGCAGACCGACATCCACACGGGGGAGCAGAACCCCAACAACAGGCCGCTCGGAAGGGGCAACAACCGACTCCAGCTCTTCCGGCAGTGGGCGCTCGTGGATGCCCAGTGGCAGACGCCCTGGCACAGCCTCAAGTTCTTCACGCGGACGCGCATCTGGTCCGACACCACGGAAGAGGCCGACGACAACCTCACTCCCTACGACGCTTTCCCCACGCATTACCACGGTGATGGCTGGTTCCTCCGTGCCTCGAGCGACACCAAGGCCATCGAGCTGTGGGAAGCCTGGGCCGACTACAACGAGCAGAACTGGTGGTTCCGCGTCGGCCGTCAGACGATCGTGTGGGGGGATGTCGCACCCACCCGCCTGCTCGACGACATCAACCCCCTCGACCTGAGCTGGCATCTGGTCCTGGAGCCGCTGGGCAAGGAGGTCTTCGACCAGCTTCGCATTCCGATCTGGGCGGCCCGCGGCTCCTACAGCCTACCGTTCGCGCCCGACTTTCAGCTCGAGGGCTACGTCAGCCCCGACGAATTTGCGTTCGTCTCCACCCAGTTGCCCGCGCCGGGATCACCGCTGAGCGTGATCGGCCTGCCGCCTTTCATCAAGCTTCGAGACGACATCAAGAACGGGCAGAAGGGCGTCAGCGGAGGAGTCAGATTCCTCGGGACCATCCGCGGACTCAGCTTCACCGTCAACTGGCTCAATCGTCACAACGGGGACGGGGTGACGGTCTTCGAGAGCTTCACGCCGGACCGCACCTCGCCGATCGGCGGCATCCTTCGCCTGCGGGAGCGACACCCCCGCTTCAACACGGTCGGGGCCTCGCTCAACTACTTCGAGGCCATGACGAAGGCCGTCGCCCGCCTGGAGTTCGCCTGGGACATCGCCCGGCCGTGGGAGAGCCCCGATACGATGAACTCGCGGGTCATCCGGCGCCACCAGTATGGCTATGCGATAGCGATCGACCGGCCTTCATTCATCATCCGCAGGGATCGCACCGCGCTCATCACCCTCCAGTTCGAGCAACGTTTCCGGGAGCGTGCCGACGACACGCCCCGGATAGGGATCGCCGGGGCTCCGGTCGATCCGCACAGCGAGGTGATCACGCTCCTCTTCGACCAGCCGTTCCGAGGCTTCGGCGGCCGCTACGATGAGTTCTTCCTCGACTTTGCCTTGCTGGCCAACACCTCCGACGCTTATGCCTTCGTCCCCTTGTTCCGATACGAGCCTGGCAACCACTGGCGCCTCAACCTCTGGTACAATCATTTCTCGGGGCCCTTTTCCGCGCCGATCACCGGCCCCACGCCCGGGGGCTTCGGATCGATAACCTGGGCCAACGGCGCCAACATGTCCGTCTCCTATCAGTTCTGAGAGCGCGGTGGGCGAGGGCGACCCATCCAGCCTGGTTGGGGCGAATGGGGTGCCGACGGCAAGCGATCCATGGTCGGTGCCCTCGCCCCCGAGGGACGTGGGCGCGGTCCCATGGCTGGCGTACGACAGCGCCGGGTTGACAACCGGGGGGTGAGTGAGCGATCACCCAGCAGCAGCTCACGCAGGGAAGCTGAGGGGCAGACGCGTGCTCCGACTCCAGCGCTCAGGACGGCCGTCCAGCCGATCCAGGGGCAGTATGCCCGGATGACGACTCTCTCGAGTGGTAGACGCCTGCTCCGGGGCAGCGTGTGCCTGGTGGTCTGTCTGCTCCCGGGTGTCGTGCTCCCTCGCGGGTCGAACGCAGGAGGCCAGACCCGGGCGGGTGTGACGTCCGCCCTGAGCGTGCTGGAGGCAGCGCTCACCTCCGCCCCGCCCCGTCTCCAGGAATTGTCCTTCGCCACGCTCTCCCGCTATCACTGTAGCGGCGCGCGGCCCGGGGACGCCTGCGAGCGGCTCGTCGCCCGGTGTGCTTCCCATTCGTGGTGGGAGGTGCGTCTGATGAACGTGCCCAACGCCTTCCGGCCGCGGCTCCCCAGGGGGGTGCGGCGGCGGGTGATCGAGCAGGCGATCCGCGATGCCAGCCCCCACGTGGTCCGGGCCGTCTCGAAGTTGCTCGCCGAGCATCCGGAAGCCTAGGAAAAGAAGATGCTCGTGGACCTCTCGCAGTCGCGAGATGGCGTAGTTCGCCAGCACGCTGCCGCGGCGCTGATTCGCCTCAGCGAAACCCGATATGCGGAGGTGCTGGAGAAGGCGCTGACCAGCGACGACGGCGATGCCGCCCTGGAGGCCGCGCGTCACACTTTGGCGTTGGGGACCAAGGAGCAGCAGCGCGCGCGAAGAGTGCTCAGGCGGATGCTCGACGATCACGACGAGGTCACTCGGGCCAACGCCATTTACGGGATCTCCGAGCTCCCGAACCCCCCGTGGGACGGGGAGGACGTCGAGCGGTCTCTGGCAGACGACTCGCCGATGGTGCGCCTCGCGATGTTGGAGGCGCTGCCCTCCATGCGCGCGTCCGAGGGCGGCTTCGAGATGGCGGTCAAACGGTGGGGCGAAGAGCACAGCCCCGAGGTCCGCGTCGAGATACTCAACAGCGTCGCACGCATGGAAAACCTCGGGAAGGTCTCGCCGCGCGCCGTCGAGAAATTCGTGGGTCTGGCGCTCCAGAACGAGCAGGACGACGATCCGAAGCTGGTCGCGATGGGCATGCTCGCTTGCCACGCCCAGCCAGGGTACGGGAGACGCCTCCTCGCGGTGGCGCAGGACCCGGGCCGGGGCTTGAATGAGCGTCTGGCGGCGCTCTCGTGGCTCGGGCAGTGCCACGATACGAGGGTGATCGAGCCCCTCGTCAAGACGATGGGGGCATGGCGGGGCGATGACGCGGACGTGCAGGCGTTACGAATCGCGTGCGCCGCTGCCGTCGTACGGCTGCATGTCTCCCCACGGTCGCAGCGGACGCGCGCCCCCGCGGAGCGGGGCCTCGCTCGAAAGGGGGAGCGGACGCAGGGCGGCCGAGAGAACGGCCGTCGCGGTGGTGCGGGGGCCGGACGCGCGGAGTCTGGGAGCCCGACTTCGGAGGCGGAGCCGATGAGCGGGGCGACGGTGTCGGCGTCGGTGAGCTGGCGATCGGCAGAAAGGAGGATGCACTGATGCCCGTAACACGCAGGAGGCCATCCTGGTGGTTCCTTGTGGCATCTCTGGCGACTCTCGTCGGCGCCGCCACGGGATTCGGCGAGCAACGCGGCGTGTGGTGGGAAAAACGCGCACCGAGCATCGAGGAGATCTCGGGTGGTAGGCTGCACGCGGGTGACAAGATCACCAAGGAGAACGTCGCGTGGGTGAAGGACTACATGCCGGAAGGCTTCTACCTCGACACCCTCAATGGCGCGACATGGGAGATCGTGCCGACGACGCCGGGAGAGAAGCTCGTGCCGCCGAGCCTGGTCAAGGCCACGAACGAGAACCTCGGCAAGGCGGTCGTCAAGGAAGACGGAACGGTCTTGATGTCGGACGGGAAGCCGTGGATCGGGGGCTTCCCCGTCCCCGAGCCGAAGACCGGTCTCGAGGTGATGGTCAGTCGGCAGTTCAAGACCACGGACGGCCACGCGGACCACGCCAAGCTCGACTGGGTCAATTCGTCCGGTGTCACCTACAAGAAGACGATTCTCGGCGTGCGCGCGATCAATACCACGGGGCGAGTCTGTCAGGATCCGAAGCCCTATCTACCCGGCTACGAGGATCAGCTCGACCGCGAGCTGATCCTCTTCACGGACCCCTACGACGTGAAGGGTCTCTCGGTGCTGACGATCGTGTACGTGGACCAGACGAGGCTGCCCGACGCCTGGGGCTACGTGCCCGTCTTGCGGCGCGTCCAGCGCTTTTCCTCGGGACAGCGTTACGATTCGGTCGACGGCTCCGACCTGCGGGCCGGCGACATCGATACCTTCTCCGATC
>Ga0066710_100002083_pt1 | contig 15764 bp, 19 predicted proteins | sample GraSoiAngelo_159_FD_79666 | JGI IMG/M metagenome (GOLD analysis project Ga0066710, IMG submission 79666) | Grasslands soil microbial communities from the Angelo Coastal Reserve, California, USA - 14_1009_16_40cm | ecosystem: Environmental > Terrestrial > Soil > Grasslands | place: USA...
GGCACGGGCTTCCGTCCATGATCGTGAGCTCTTAGCTTAATCCGCCGAACCGCCGGATGCGGACCCGCATGTCCTGGTGGTGTGGCAGGGGAGAGCGGGCGACCGCTCCCCCTATGCCGATTTCCATGGGCTCGCGGATTGGCAATGTCCTTGTGGGGACGGGCGCTCTCGCCCGTCCGGGCGAGCCTTGCTCGCCAAATCGCGCGATGCTCCGCATCGCCGGGCGGGTGAGGGCACCCGCCCCTACGTGAGCCGTGGCGAGATCGACGTTGCCTTTCCGCAGAGACAGCATCATCGGCAGGCACCGCTCACAAAACACGAGGGTGCCGCCCACCCTTCTCGCGCTCCTCGCGAGAGGGTGGGGAATTTGACTGCCGTGTCCCTCCAGAGAACGGAGGCACAAGGACAGGGCACCAACAACTGAACGAAGTGATTCTGCGGTTGAAACGGTGCCGAGCTGGCATGCCTTCCAGCCGTTGCGTTGTAACTTACGCTACAACATTCGTCAGGGTTCCAATGCCGTCAATCGTGATGCGGATCTCATCGCCGTGCGCCAATGTGAATGTGTCCGGCGGAACGATGCCGGTGCCGGTCAGCAGAAAACATCCGCGCGGAAAAGAGTTGTCGCGATAAAGATAGTCCACCAGCATCTGCGGGTCGCGTTTGAGTTCATTGAGAGTAGTTCGGCCGCTGAACGCAGATTTGCCGCCGCGTAGAATCTCAAGCCGAATTTCAGTCGAGCGGGGCAGCGAACCAGACCCAAGCAGCACGCATGGTCCGAGCGCGCAGCTGCGGTCATAAACTTTGGCCTGTGGAAGGTAGAGAGGATTGTCGCCTTCAATGTCGCGCGAGCTCATGTCGTTGCCGACGGTGTAGCCAATGATCTTTCCACGTGGGCTGATGAGCAACGCCAGTTCCGGCTCAGGCACAGACCATTTCGCGTCGCTGCGGATCGCAACCTTTCCGCCCGGCCCCACAACTCGATGCGGCGTGGCTTTGAAAAAAAGTTCAGGTCGCTCGGCGTGATAGACGCGGTCGTAGAAGTCGCCTCCGCCGGCCGATTCCGATTCCTCCATGCGGGCGTCGCGACTGCGATGATAGGTCACGCCCGCAGCCCAGACCTCCTGTGAGCCAATTGGGGCAAGCAGATTCTCTTCGAGGTTTAGTGCGGAACCATCTGCCGTCGGCAAGTTTGCGATCGACGCCTCCAAAAAGCTCTCCAGGTCATCGCGCACCATGAGTTTGTCGCAGGAGAAATCATTGGCTAAGTACCATCGGTCCTGGTGCTCGATGGCGATGCCTGATTTGGTGTTGTAGAGCTTCAAGGGTGTGGGGGCAGTATAAATTGTCGTCGCGTTGTTCAGGGCACGACGTCAGCGGGCCGACATATTGCGTTAATCCAACAACGGCCGTGCTGACCCGCCTAACAGTGATGAATTCATATTGGCGATGTTGTGATGGCCCTCGGCCCCACCCCAGGCAAACATCAACGAGACCATGGGGAAACCGCCCGCCCGTAAATTCAGCCCACCCGCAAAACTATGCTTGAGATGGCTGAAGCCCAAATCACCGCGTGTGAGCGCAACCCGGCCCTGGTCCGCCATCAACTTCAACCCGAACGGCCCCCAGATGGAATGCTCGAAACTCTCTTGCAACAAGAGAAGATTCGGCGCGCGAAAACGATAGTCACGATAGCTGCCCAGCGTGAGCGCGCTATCGATGTCTTGCCCGCCAAGCGTCTGTTGAAAATAAAACGGCACGGCGCTCGAAGCCGAATTGATGGACTCTGAAAGCAGCAGTCGCACCCCCACCGAGCCGTTCAAGTTCCGCGTGCGTGGGATCTCGGGACATTTTTCTCCTCCAGGCGCGCACGAATCAGGACCAATTCTCTCTGCGCTCTCAACTCCCGGTTGGCTACTTCCATACAAGGAGTAGGTGTGGTCGAGATCCACCGTCCATCGCAAAAAAGAATTATGCGAACTCGATGAAGCAAAGAATTGCTGAAATTTCCCGCTGTAATTAAATTTCAGATTTCCGATCCCTGGCTTAATGCGCACGCCTTCGCCCAGTTGAGCGAATCCCGGCTGGCTACTTAATCCCGGGGCCGTCACCTCCGAATACAGAGTTTCAATCGATGGCGCCGACTGCCCGTGCTCCCCACGGATGTCAACAAATCGCCCGTTGACTTCTCCCAGCAGCGCCAGATTCAACCAGCGAATGGATTTCCACTCGAACACCGGCTTGATCGCGCTGGCCCCAACAATAGTTTCGTTCATTCCGAAAAGCGACTTCCCGGCAAGCGCTGTGTCATTGCCCAGGCCAAAGAAATTCAGCTTATTCAGAGAAATTGTTTGCACATAGAAATTGAAGACAGTATACGGGTGGGTGGCTTGAATACGGGGCGTCGCTGGGTGCGGCGTGTGAATCATCTTCATATAACCACCGGCGCGCCACGCCCCGCTGAATGCACCCACCGCATCGAAATCCCAACTCATTCGCCAATTTCGGGTGTTCTTAGACCAAACGAATGCTCCGCCCAAGCCAAATCCGTTCTGTGGTGGCATGCTACCCGCGGCTATGTGGAGTGGATGATCAGTAAACAGTGTGTACGCACACACGGGCACAGCCTTAAAGCTGGCCTGGCAGGCATTAGCCACACGCTCGCCCTCGCGCCGCAACTCTCCCTGCAGAGCGCTCTCCTGCGCCAATGCAAACGTGGACACACCCACCATCACGAACACCACACTCCACCGCATGCCTGCCTCCCGGAAGCAACCGCCTCTACTTTTTTCTGCGCTTCGTAGTCTTCGTCTTTCTCTTGGAGCTACTTTTCCGCGATGGTCGTTCGGCGGCAGCGGCAATCTCCAGCCTGCGCCTGCGCGCCGGTTTCGCCCGCCGCTTCGCAGCATCGGCGTGGGCCTGATGGATCGCCTCCGTCACCTCGCGGATGTAGTTTGCCGCCTCGCCTTCCGTCCTGATGGTATGGGTATAAATGTCGCTCCGATACCGCAGTGGGAGCCGCCTCTCCGCGTGCTGTAAATGTGAGACTTGAGCTAGTAGCAACCCATTGGCTGGCCGATCCGGATACATCGCCTTCTTCGACGGTCTGGGAACATGGATGACTTCCATTTGTTCACTCCCTTCTAAACGTCAAACGTCGGACAATCGTCCCGCATGTTAGCCAGCGAGAGCAGGTTGCGGTTCGCATCCACCGGCGCTACATTCGGCTCAATGAACACGTCGGCATTGATTTCCCGTGGAGACCGATTCGGATCGTCTGCGAGGAAGAACTTGGCTAGGGTCGCTGGAATCGAAGCGTGGTCGAATACGCGATCCACTACCGTGTTTCTCGGAATCCACGGAGAAATCAGAATCGCCGGCACCCTCACCCCCAGTCGGTCGAACTTGAACGGCTGATTCGTCCCTGGATCGGCCTCCGAAGAATGAAACTTGTCGGGCTTGCAGGCAGGCGGGGGAACGTGGTCGTAGATGCCTCCGTGCTCGTCATAAACCACCAGCAGCGCGGTATTGGGCCATAGTTTCGGGTTCCGCCGGATGTGCATATACACTTCAGCGATCAAAAACTCTCCTGCAAGCACGTCATGGTCTGGATGCTGATCGTTGGCGACTTCTTCGCCGCTATCGCCGGTGTGGTCGCTATAGTTCGGCTCGACAAAAGAATATTCCGGCAATATTCCCTTTTCGCAGTCTTTCTTGAACTGATCGTATGTGCCGAACAGTTCAGGCTGGTTCTGAAGCAGATTCACGACCTCCATCGTCGAACTGGCCGTGTCGTAGTAATAGATTTTCGCCGTGTGCTTGGGAGTCGCCTTAATAAGCCGCGTGTAAATGCTCTTGATGGGCTCGATAACGTCGAACGGGTCCATATCCACTCTGCCGAACGAGGTCCCGTAATGCGCAAACGCCCGGTTGCAGATCGTCGGCCCCGGGATCGATGCAAACCAGCGGTTGAACACAGCAAATTCCAGCGCCAGCTTGGTCAGCACCGGCAGATCACTTTGCTTGAAGTAGTACATGATTTTCTGCGAGTGACCCACGTCACGGCGCTGATTGAAATAGCTCTTCACAAATCCCTGCATATTCGCAACTCGGCCCGGACTCGTGTCGCCGCCAAATATCTGTATATCCACCGCCGGAAAGTGGTGGTCAGGATCAGGATTCAGCTGGCCCTGAAACTCCGCCAACGCTTGCGCTTTGATCAACGCCCCGGTCGTGTCCGGATTACTCAACGGGTCGCTGACCCCATCAATCCGTGCATCTACCGCCTTGAGCGATCCCAGCATGTGGTCAAATGACCGGTTCTCCATCATTAGGACGACGATGTGTTTGAGCTGATCCAGCCCGGTTGGCATAGTTACACTTCTCCTGATTTTGTGAGCCGTTACTTCTATAAGCGGAAGAATCTGCGATCGTCCGCCTCGGACGAAGCTGTGGAATGATCTTAACTGGGAGCGCGCCTGCGAAAAGCTATCCCAGGTACAAGTGATTGGGGAATTCTGTCCTGAGCAGTGAAACTGCAATCGCGGTTCGTATTAGGGCACGGCCGTCAGGGCCTGTCCTAAGCGCAGTCGAAAGGCAGCCACATATTTTGGTCAGGCAAAACAGGCAGGCGGGCGATCGCCGGGACGACACACCAGATTGCAAGATTCCGCCAACCCACTTGTACACTCCCTTTCGGTAATCCTTGGTAACCATACGGTTTGCACGGTCCAGCCGTAGAATGACCATGTCCGAACGGCCATCCCAGGATCGCTCCAGGTATCGCCGCCAGGATGGTCATTCGTTTTGCCGGTCAAACCGGGAAAAGCACGGAGCTGGGGTCCGCAATCCTATGGCGTTTGGTTTCGGGTTCAACAAGCAGAAAGTCCTGAGTGCTGCGGAGAAGTTCGTTCAGCAGGGGAAGTTAGAGAACGCCATTTCCGAGTACCAAAAAGTCCTCAAAGCTGATCCCAAAGACCTGACTGTGATGAACACGGTTGGCGATCTTTACTCGCGTTTGGGCGAGCAGGACAAAGCAGCGGAGTGCTTTAAGAGTGTCGGCGATGCTTATGCCAGCCAGGGTTTCACGGTCAAAGCTATCGCCATGTACAAGAAGCTCAGCAAGCTCAAGGCTTCCATGGAGTGCGTGCTGCGGCTAGCGGAACTCTATACTCAGCAGGGGTTATTCAACGATGCGCGTGCCCAGTACCTGCAGGTGGCTGAAGATTTCTTGAAGTCAGGGCAGCTTGACCAGGCAGTCCGCATTTTCCAGAAGACGCTGGAAATGGATCCAGACAACGTCCCGATGCGCACTAAGCTGGCCGAAGTTTACATCCGGATGGGAAAGAAGGATGAAGCCTGGAAGATCCTCACTGCGGCGGCGGAAAGCCTTCGCTCCAAGGGACAACTCGCAGCGGCTGATGAGATTCTGCAGCGTATGCTGAAGCTGGAGCCAGGAAACAGCTACGCTCTGGTGCTACGTGGAAAGGCAGCTGTCGAGGCCGGCGACTTCAAGGCGGCGATCGAATCACTCGGCAAGGTTGCCGATCTGGATTCGAATACCGACGCTCTGAAAGCGCTGTTTCATGCTTACCTTCGAAGCAAGCGCTACCCCGACGCGCTAAACCTGGCGGGCAAGCTCGCGAATGTTCATGACGATCTCTCCGCGGTGGCTGAGTACACCGATGCGCTCATGCAGGCGCAGCAATACAAAGACGCGTTGCCGGTTTTCGAGGAATTCTGTGACCCGCTGCTGCGTACGGACCAAGCCAAGCTGCTGGAGAATCTGCGATCGCTGATCGGGTACCTGAAGGACGACTCCCAGGCACTCGAAACGCTTCTACAGCTCTTTCAGAAGGCAGGCGAGAACACTAATCTCACCGAAATTTATGAACTGCTGGCCCACGCCAATGTGCAGTCGGGCGATCTGGAAAAAGCGCGCGAGTATTACCTCAAACTTACGCAACTGGAACCCGAAAACCAGATCCACGCGCAAAATTATCAGCAAGTGCTCGCGAAGCAGGGCACTCCGAGCGGGGCCCACCTGATTACCGCGGAAGAGGGCGCTGTGCTTGCTGATGAGTTGGAAACAACGGCGCCGTTCGTGGAGCAAAGGTACGACGACGAAACCCTGCTTGCGGTACGTGCGGCAATGACCGATGCCGAGCTGTTTATTTCTTACAATATGCCGGCCAAGGCGCTCGGACCGTTGATGACGGCCTTGCCCAAGGCGCCCAGAGATCTGCGATTGAATCAGAAGTTGGCGGCCCTGCACACGCGCGCAGGAAGGTTCGCCGAAGCCGCCGTTTGCATGCGAACGCTCGAGAGTATTTACCGCGATGCCGGGCATGCCGATGAAGCTTCTCGTTATGGAGAACTTGCTTCCAAGTACGAAGAGCGTAGCGGATCGAGCGCGACGAAATCTCAAGACGTTGTTGCGCCGAGTCACGGAGTGGCAGAGTTTGAAGTATCGGCCCCGGTGCACGAGCCTGAGGCTGAAACTGCTAAAGCTGTAGTAGAAGCGCAAGAGCAACCGAAGTCGGTCACTACACCTTCTGGTTTATTTTTCCACGGAGCAGCGCCTGTCACCGCGGCGCGGGCAAGTGCAGAGATTTCCGAATCAGCGCCTGCTCCCGGACAAGAGGCGGCTGCCGAAATTGATCTTTCATCGGAATGGGAACAGGACTTCTCCGTCGAGGCTTCGCCCTCTGTTGAGGAGCCCGTGCCAGACGCGGTTGTGGCACCTCAAGCGGAAACCGTGGTCGCAGCGGAGACAGATGCCGCTCAGCCTGAAGTTGAAGCGACACCTGACGAAATTGTTCCGACACCAAGTCTCGATGAATCCATTGAAGAGGTGCGGTTCTACCTGGGACAGGGCCTGACCGAGCAAGCTGACGAACTGCTCGCCAAATTGGAAAAGTTCTCGCCGGGTGCGCCTGAATTGGCGGTCCTCCGGCTGGGTATTGATTCTGCTAAACAGATTGCGTCAGCTCAACCAGAAACCGAGATCGAAGTAACGCCTGAGCAAGCTTCCGTAATAGAAGAAGCTCCGGCGCTACCGGTTCCGACTCGCCAGCCATGGCCAAGCGAGCGGCCCGTCCTGCAGGAGATGGTCTCTGAAATCGAGGCATCGCTGGGAGACAGCTTCCTCGATGAACCCTCCACAGTGGAGCAGACTCCAGTCAGCAATTTCGCGGAACGTGTTGTGGAACCTGCCATTGCAGCTCAGCAGTTCCGCTCTGGCACTTTGGAAGACTTCGTCTCCGATCTTGAGGTTTCTCTTGGGAGCGATTGTGCTGTCGAACCGCAAGCGGCCGCAGCACAGGCGCCGACCCCAGCGGCTCCGGTAGCAAGGGCTGCAGCAGCTGCGAGCAGCATGTCCATTCCAGCAGTTCAGAGCGTTTCGCACTCAGTTGTTCCGCCACAGAAATTGGATTCCTCTGCCGGCGTTGACCTTTCAGACCTGTTCGGGGACCTGAAGAACGAACTTGAAGCAGATGTCGCCAGTACCGATGAAGATCCCGAAACCCATTACAACCTGGGAGTCGCTTTCCGCGAGATGGGCCTGCTCGACGAAGCGATCGGCGAATTCCAGAAGGTTTGTCAGGCCACCGAGCACGGTCACAACTTCAACCAGGTCATGCAAACGTACACCTGGCTTGCTCAGTGTTTCCTCGACAAAGGCGTGCCCGAGGCGGCGGTGCGCTGGTATGAAAAGGCGCTCAAACTCCCGAGTCTCGACCAGGAAACACGGACTGCGCTGCACTACGAACTTGCCTCTTCCTTCGAGAATGCCGGGAACCGTCCTGCCGCATTAAGCAATTTCCTGGAAGTCTATGGCAGCAATATCGACTACCGTGACGTGGGCGAGCGGATCAAGGCCCTGAGGACGTAAAATAGCCCGATGGGTCCCATGCTTGGCGCTCGCAATCCGCATACCGGGAGGGTCGTCTGACTGCCGACCCGAAAACGGCGCCTTCTGTTTCTAATTTCGAAGACGAGGGATCGGAGTTGAGATCCGGAACGTTTCATGGCGCCTCAACTCCTTCTGAACAGGCAAACTCCGCGAGCCGGACCCAGGTTTGGCTACGGAGAATCCGGGCGTTGCTGTTCGTGACCGTGTGTGCGACTTTTGGCGTTCTGCTGGTGATTTTGCCCTGGACACAGCATTGGACAGACAATCCTCTGCTTCTCACCTCGCCGGGTTTGCGCAGCTTCATAGCGAACGGATTTGTGCGCGGCCTTGCCAGCGGACTCGGCATGGTTGACCTCTGGCTGGGGTTCTGGGAAGCGATTCACTATCATGAAAACCCAAATTAGCTTGCCCGGTGGCCACTTCGAGTGCGGACGGTGACGACTTGCTGAAGAAAGACGATCTCGAAGCCGAGCAAATCGCTCCGCTGGCTTACGAAAATCCGCAGTTCCTAAACAGTCCTGATGGCCGTCTCCTCCGAATCATGTCCGAATATGTGGAGCCGCTGGCAAGGTTCCGCCGCGAGCAGATCCAGGACACGGTAGTCTTCTTCGGCTCTGCGCGATTTCACAGCCTCGCGGATGCAAACACGGTAATGGAGAAGGCCGGCTTGTCCTCAGAAGATGGCCAAAAGAAGCTTGCGCAGGCAGGCGTAGAGATGGCGCGGTATTACGAGGATGCGCGCAAGATGGCGTTTCTACTGAGCGAGTGGGCGTCACATATCCCTGCCCGGCGACGACGATTTGTGGTAACCACTGGCGGCGGACCGGGAATTATGGAGGCGGCCAATCGCGGCGCTCGTGAAGCGGGCTCGAAGACCATCGGCTTAAATATCCGGCTGCCGTTTGAGCAGTACCCAAATCCCTATATCACGCCGTCATTGAATTTCGAGTTCCATTACTTCTTCATGCGGAAGTTCTGGTTTGCCTATCTTGCGAAAGCGCTGGTGATTTTCCCCGGCGGATTTGGAACTCTGGATGAACTCTTTGAGATATTGACCTTGGCCCAGACCCAGAAGCTGGCAAAGAAAATTCTCGTCGTGATATACGGCCGGGAATATTGGGAGAAGCTCATTAATTTTCAGACCATGATAGATGCCGGGGCAATTTCGCCCGAAGATCTCGGGCTGTTCAAGATCGTGGATAGTCCCGAGGAAGGTTATGAGTACCTGCGGGAGGGGCTGACGAAATACCACCTCGATGCGGAACGTCCGCGGAGTGCAGGTGAAAAGGCCCCGGAGATAGCCAAGACCAATCCTTAGCCGGTGGTTGGTGACTAGCCACTGACCACTCGCAACTAAGCCACTGAATTCCTTGCTGCTCTACTACATCACCGCTCGAAAGCAATTCCCTGGGGCTGAGCAGGAGCGCCGGGAACGACTACTCGACAACATCTGTGAAGCGCTGCGAAGTGGCGTCGACTATATTCAGCTGCGAGAGAAAGACCTTTCGGGGCGCGAATTGGAATGTCTGGGACGCGAGGTCGCGCAAATGATTCGCGCATCTGGAAGCAAGACTCAGCTGTTGATCAACTCTCGTACAGACATTGCCTTGGCCGCCGGAGCCGACGGCGTGCACTTGAGAGCCAGCGATATCTCGCCAAAAGACGTGCGAACAATCTGGCGCGAAGCAAATGGCGCTAAAGACCCAGTTGTCGCAGTTTCTTGCCACACCGAAGCCGAGGTCATTACTGCTAAACAGTCAGGGACCGATTTCGTGGTATTCGGTGCTGTGTTCGGGAAGTCGGAGCGTGCGGAGATACATGTCGCAGGACTGCAAGGTCTGCGTTCTGCCTGCCGCCACGACTTCCCTGTCCTCGCGCTTGGAGGAATAACGCTGACCAATGCGCGTTCATGCATCAAGGCAGGAGCCGCGGGGGTCGCCGGAATTCGGCTGTTCCAGGAAAACGAGATCGAGAATACGGTGCAGCAGCTTCGCGAGCTTTAGCGCCGCGCGGAGAGCATCCCGAGGATTTCCTGCAGCCCATGGCGGATGCGCCTGAGATCAGAGACGGATTGAGTGGGGAACGGAAGCGGAGCCTGATTTTTCTCCAGCTTAAGATCGGAGCGTAACTGCTGCCGCGCGCCCGCGATGGTGAAGCCCTCCTCATATAAAAGCTTCTTGATTCGCAGCACAGCGTCAACGTCCTTGCGCCGGTACATCCGCTGGCCGGTGTTGCTTTTCACCGGTTTCAACTGCGGGAATTCAGTTTCCCAAAAACGCAGCACGTAGGCAGGCAAGTGACAGAGTTCCGACACTTCTCCAATGCGGAAGTAGAGCTTATCGGGGACAACGATTTCACTCACCTGACCCCTGGTCTTGGCGACATTCATGTGCTTCGCAACACCCATGCAGACCACTCAGCCTCTCACCGTGCCGCTAAGGCGTTTCTAGCACGATCCGGCCCGCTCTACAACTATTACTTGAACCCCCAAATAAAAAACCTCTCGACAGGCTTTCTTCGAGAGGCCTTTCCAAGACCTTTGCAGCGAGATCTTTCTCGCTCACTTAGTGTTTCTTCTTTTTTGCTGCCTTTTTCTTTGCTGGCATTTATTTCCTCCTGAACGATTTTCCCTCGAACATCGTTACTCAGGGCCCATTTACTACAGAAGCCGCCAGCACTCTTCGTGCCGACAGCATCTCTGATTCAGAGTTTGCGGTGTGTCCACGTCATTGTCAATACAATTCTCTCGTTTTGAAGGAGTTATTAAACAGGAACCGGCAAGGCTCTTATCGAAGAAAAAAACCGTCGCGATGGATTTCGCGGGATCACGCTGACAAAATTGTGAGAACGCTGGTTGAAATTCATCCGCGGAAAATTCGTGCGAATGCGTGACCGTTTTTTCGACCGATCGTTCAGCGCGATCTTTTGTCGCGGTGCTAGAATCTTTTGGCTCTGTGGAGATTTGGGAATGCCGAACACGATGCTAGCGGTGGTGAAGTCCAGTCCCGCACCGGGAGCAGAGATTCGGCAAGTAAAAATTCCAGTTATCGGCCGGACGGATGTACTGGTCAAGGTCAAAGTAGCATCCATCTGCGGCACCGACCTGCATATTTATGAGTGGGACCGCTGGGCACAGCGCCGCATCCATCCTCCATTGATTCCCGGACACGAGTTCTGCGGTGAAGTAGTCGCCTGCGGAGACGAAGTCACCAGCGTGAAAGAAGGCGATTTTGTTTCCGCCGAAATGCACGTCGCCTGCGGAAAGTGCCTGCAATGTCGCACTGGCGAAGCGCACATTTGCCAGAACGTAAAAATCATTGGCGTGGATGCAGATGGCGCGTTCGCTGAGTATGTCGCCATACCGGAGTCGAATATCTGGAAGCTTGATCCAGCGATTCCGCTCGAGTATGCGTCCATCCTAGATCCGCTGGGGAATGCGGTACACAGCGTGTTAGCGGGCGAGATTGCTGCGAAAACCGTTGCTATCACCGGCTGCGGACCAATCGGATTGTTTGCCATTGCGGTGGCACGCGCGGTCGGAGCCTCACAGGTATTCGCGATTGAGACCAATGAGCATCGCCGAAACATTGCAGCGCAAATGAAAGCGGACCTGGTTTTGGATCCAGGGAAGCAGGACGTAACAACCCAAATTTTGGAGCGGACAGGCGGACTCGGCGCCGACATTGTGCTGGAGATGGCGGGTCAACCGAAAGCGATCCGTACCGCATTCGATATTGTGCGCCGCGGCGGACGAATTTCGCTGCTCGGCCTGACCTCAAAACCGATCTCGCTGAATTTTTCCGAAGACATCATTTTCAAGGGAATCACCGTGCAGGGCATCAATGGACGCCGAATGTATCAGACCTGGTATCAAATGACGGCGTTGCTGAAAGCGGGGAAGCTCGACTTGCATCCCGTGATCACCGACCGCATCCCGATGAAGGATTTTTCCAGTGCGATGGAGAGACTGAAAACCGGAGAAGCCAGCAAAATATTGGTGTACCCGAACGGAACAAGATAATCCCAGCCGGCCCCCTCACGCTCCTTGCGGCATCTTCACAATCTTCTTCTGAATAGCGTAGGTCACAAGCTGGGCTTTGTTGTGGATGTTCAGCTTGCGCATCAGGTTGAATTTGTGAGCCTCAACGGTTTTCACGCTGAGGCCGAGAATTTGTGCGATCTGCCGGACAGAGTTTCCTTCTGCCAGCATCTTGATTACCTCGCGTTCACGTGGAGTGAGGGTCGAACCCCTGGCCAGGCCGCTGGTCGAGCGCGAACGGAAATCATCCACCAGCTTGCCTAGCACCTGCGGGCTCAGATACTTTCGGCCGGCGTTCACGTCGCGGACGGCGCCAATCAGCCTCGGGGCGGGTGCATCTTTCAAAATGTAGCCTGAGGCGCCAGCGTCGAGACACTGCAGCATGTACTCTTCGTCTTCGTACATGGTGAGAAAAATCACTCGGCGGCCGGGCAGTTCGCGAGTAATTCGGCGCGAAGCCTCAAAGCTGGAAAGCCCAGGCATACCGATGTCCATCAGCACCACATCGGGCGAGAGTCGGCGCGCCTGCTCGATGGCCTCGCCTCCGTCGCGAGCTTCGCCTACGACTTGCAAATCATTCTCGCTTTCGAGCACGCGACGCAGGCCCTCGCGGAACAGCGTGTGATCGTCAACGATGAGACATCGGATCGGCATATCCACACTTCTATTTCAGCTCGCGTGCTGCAATCCGCGAGTGGCATTCTGCTTTCGCCCATTCGCAGCCCAAGGTAGTTGAATCTGAATATTGGTACCCTTGCCACGCTCAGTCCGGATTCTCATCAACCCGCCAAGAGCGGCGGCGCGCTCACGCATTCCGGTTAAACCGAATCCGCGAATGTGTGCCGCCCGACGCGAAAACCCGGCGCCATCGTCTTCAATTTGCAGAGTCACCTTTTCGGAGGCGACTTCGAGCCGGACCGTGAAATTAACGGCCTGCGAGTGCTTGGCTACGTTATGCAGAGCTTCCTGGACCGAGCGATAGAGTGCGACCTCGACGTCGTGGTCCGCAGGCGTCCAATTCTCCGGAAGCTCTAAACGTGGCTTCATTCCTGTATGCTTCGCCAAAAGCTTTGCCTGGCGCCGGATTGCTGTTAGCAATCCGAATTCTTCAAGCACTCGCGGAGAGAGTCTGGCGATGGTACGCCGCAGGCCTTCAATGGTCCGATCTAGCACATCTAGGGCTTCTCGAATTTTGGCTGCGACTTCTTCGCTTTGGGTTTCGCCGGCAAGCAATTCCAGCTGGAAACGCAATACCATGAGCGCCTGCCCAGTTTCGTCGTGCAATTCGCGGCTGATCCGTCTTCTCTCCTCCTCCTGGGCTTTTAGAAGTTGGCGCGACAGTTCCACGGCTTCCGAAACCGGCGCTGCAATAGGCGCAGTTTTCGGCACGGCTTTGACGGACACACTCACCTCGATTTGAACGGAAAAAAATTGCCATTAACCAGACGATGCAGCGGGCAACAGGAATTTGAAGATTACTTTAGCCACACTCAGCCGCCCAGATACAAATCCACGCAGAATTTGATGAGCGCCGTTGTGCAGGGTTGCCCGGCTGCTAGAAGCCATCAGCTACAATCCTAAGGATAAAGACATGCTGAAATTCTTTACGTCGGGCGAGTCGCACGGGGAGGCGCTCGTAGCATTCCTGTCAGGGCTGCCGGCTGGACTCGGAATTGATCTGGAGTTTGTGAACCGCGAGCTGTGGCGGCGCCAGCAGGGCTACGGCCGCGGCGGCAGAATGAAAATCGAGCGGGATGCTGCCCGAATTCTCAGCGGCGTGCGACATGGAAAGACTATCGCTTCGCCGATTGCGGTGCTCCTTGAAAATCGAGATTGGAAAAATTGGCAGCAGCAGCTTCCGATAGATAAAGGCGATGCCACTCAGCACAAACGCGTAGCATCGCCCAGGCCGGGCCACGCGGACCTTGCCGGGGCACTGAAGTACAACTTTCCGGAGGCGAGATACGTGCTGGAACGTGCGTCGGCGCGGGAATCGGCAGCGCGTGTGGCCATTGGAGCACTCGCGAAGTTACTTCTTCGTGAGCTTGGAATTGAAGTGTTGAGCCATGTGGTTGCGGTGGGGAAGGCGAACGTTGAACAGGAAGTTGCCTGGGATGAAATCCAGGCGAGTTGCAGCAAAGACAAAGTGTTGCTCAACTGCGCTGATCCCGAAGCCGAGCTGCGTATGAAAGAGGAAGTGGACAAGGTGTTGCGAACCGGTGACTCGGTGGGCGGAGTTTTTGAAGTGGTAGCGCACAATGTTCCGCCGGGTCTCGGGACATATGTGCAGTGGGACGAACGCCTGGATGCGCAACTAGCTGCTGCGGTCATGTCATTGCAGGCGGTCAAGGCGGTCGAGATCGGGGCTGGCGTGACGGCGGCTTACGCGCCCGGATCCGCAGTGCATGACGAGATTGGGTATGCCCATTCTTCGGGGTTCGCCGGATTCACGCGCACGCGAAATAATGCCGGTGGGATTGAGGGCGGAGTTTCCAATGGCCAGGAAATCCGCGTTCGCGGATATTTGAAGCCGATCTCAACGTTGCGACGGCCCTTACAGTCTGTCGATTTTGCCACACGCGAGCCGGTCAAGGCGGCGTATGAGCGTTCGGACGTTTGCGTCGTGCCTGCTGCCGGCGTGGCCGGCGAGGCTATGGTGGCCCTGACGTTGGCCCGTTGCGCGCTGGAGAAATTCGGCGGCGACTCGATGACCGAGACCTGCCGCAATTTCAAAGGATATTTGGAGCAGTTGAAGAACTACTAACGGCTACAGGTTGGTGACGCAGAGATGCTGAGAATCGCTAATTGCCGACGCCCAAGGACCAACGACCAACGACCGATTTCATGATCTATCCCATCGTAAAGTTTGGAAATCCAGTTCTCGAGAAGCCCGGCGCGCCCGTGACCGAGTTCGATGACGAGCTCAAGAAGCTGGTCGAGGACATGTTTGAGTCCATGTATGCGGCAAAAGGCGTGGGCCTCGCCGCGCCGCAGATCGGCATTTCAAAACGTTTAGCCGTTATTGATGTGACTTCCAAAGAGGACCCGGCCGCTAGGTTGGTGCTGGCCAACCCAGAAATAATCCACACCGAAGGTAAGCAGACGCAAAGCGAAGGCTGCCTGAGTATCCCCGAATTTCGCGAGCCATTGACCCGCGCAAACAAAGTCATGGTTCGCGCTCAGGACGTGAACGGAAAATGGTTTGAGAAGACCGGAGAGGAATTGCTGGCGAGGGCTTTCTTGCACGAAACCGATCACCTGAATGGGAAGCTGTACATCAGTCACCTGAGCGCGTTGAAACGCGATTTGATGAAGAGGAAGATCAGGAAGCTGATGAGGGCTGGGGAGTGGTAGGACATCGGGTGATCTAAAACTAATGTGACGGTTTCGTAAAAATCAATCGACAAAATATGCGTCATCCCGTTTATAACAACGACGGCTCTGTCAAGAGACACGGGTGCGCGGACGCTTTGGCTTTTAGCGAGCGCCATTTCGCTCTCGTGGCAAAATTCAGATCGTGCCGGCTGACCAAGGCTCGTGCTCATCTGAATCTCTCGATGGAAACTCAGCTCCATCACCCATTTATGCGATCCCCGGCGGGCGGTGATCATGATTCCCGCCTCTCCATACATTCGCTCAATATAACCCCTTCTCCCTCTCTGGTCGGGTCTTCCATCTCCGGTGCACCCATAACCACTGGTCGGGATAGCGTCGCACGTAGTCCTCAAGAAGCTTCGTGAACAGTTGCGTGTTGGCGATCACATCGGATTCACGGTCGGCAGTGCGGATCAGCTCAACTGCGGGGTCGAA
>Ga0066710_100002084_pt1 | contig 15761 bp, 12 predicted proteins | sample GraSoiAngelo_159_FD_79666 | JGI IMG/M metagenome (GOLD analysis project Ga0066710, IMG submission 79666) | Grasslands soil microbial communities from the Angelo Coastal Reserve, California, USA - 14_1009_16_40cm | ecosystem: Environmental > Terrestrial > Soil > Grasslands | place: USA...
GATCGAGCGCGTGCTGCAGCGGGCGCGCCGCGCGCCGTATCAGCCGGCGCTGGTGCTGGGCGACGCGCCATTCAGGGTCGTCTCGGCGCTCGAGGAGCGCCGCATCGCCATCCCCGGACTCCTGATTCAGTCCGAGCCCAAGCGCTACTATCCCGATACCGGAGTCGTGGCGCATCTCGTGGGGTATGTCGGCGAAGTCACCGAAGCGGAACGGGCGACCCGGCGGTTCGCAACGGTGCGGCTGGGCGGCGTCATCGGCAAGGACGGGCTGGAGCGCGAGTACGACGACACGCTGCGCGGCTCGGAGGGCGTCCGGTTCGTCGAGGTGAGTGCGCGCGGGCAGATGGTGCGCGAAGCGGAGGCGGCCGCGAATCTCGCGCCGGTGCCCGGAACCGATCTCCACACGACGATCGATCTCGAGCTGCAACGCTACATCGCGAAGATTTTCCCGGCGGGACAGCGCGGCGCCGTGGTGGCGCTGAATCCGAACACCGGCGAGGTGCTGGCGCTCTACAGCGCACCCGGGTTCGATCCCAACGCATTCGTGGGTGGAATTTCGGCGCCGTACTGGCGCTCGCTCAACGAAAGTCCGGCGCACCCGCTGCTCGACCGCGCGATTCAGGCCCGCTATCCGCCCGGATCGGCGTGGAAGCTGGCCGTGGCGGCGATGGCGCTGAAGCGCGGCCTCGTCGGCCCACGCACCCACATGCCGATCCCGTGCCGGGGCGGACTGCAGTATGGCAATCGCTTCTTCCGCTGCTGGAACGCGCAGGGGCATGGCGATCTGACGCTCACCGAGGCGATCGCGCAGAGCTGCGACGTCTACTTCTACCAGCTGGGTATCAAGCTCGGCGTGTCCTCATTGCTCGAGGACGCAAACGCATGGGGCTTCCGCGGGCGCACCGGGATCGACCTGCCGGGCGAGATCCCGTCGGAGTTTCCCACCGGCCCGGAGTATTACGACCGCATGTACGGCGCGCGGCGCTGGACCTCGGCGGTCGCATTGAACCTGGCGATCGGGCAAGGGGAGAACGCGCAGACCCTCGTGCAGATGGTGCGCCTGTACCAACAGCTCGCCAGTGACGGGCGCGTGCGGACGCCGTTCGTCGTGCGGGCGTCGCCGACGAGTGGAACGGAGAATGCGTCGCTCGATCTCAGCGCCGATCAGCTGACGACGCTGCGGCGCGCGATGATCGCCGTCGTCGAGCAGGGGACAGCGCGCGGCTCGCGGATCGCGAACCTCACGATCGCCGGCAAGACCGCGACCGCCCAGAACCCGCACGGCCTCGATCACGGCTGGTTCATCGGCTTTGCCCCCGCGGACAAACCGGAGATCGTGGTCGGTGCGATCGTCGAGTTCGCGCGGCACGGGACGGCCGTCGCGCCGCTGGTGTCACGGGCGATCGCGCACTACCTCGGGATCGACGAGCAAACCGCGTCGCAGCTGCGCGTGACGCTGCCCAACGATTCCGCGCCGGCGCCGTTCCAGATCCCGGTGCTGCCGGACACCGTGCCACCACCACCCGTGATCCCGGTCGACACTGGTGTCGCGCGTCCTCCAACTCGATAAGGCGCTCGTCGTCTCGGTGGCCGCGCTGGCGCTGTACGGGCTGGCGACGCTGTACTCAGCCGGCCAGACCGACGTGCCGACGTTTGTCGCGACGATCTGGCAGCGACAGCTGGTGTGGCTCGCGCTGAGCCTGATCGTCGCCTCGCTCACCTTTCGCACGTCACCACGGATGCTCGAGTGGGCGACGCCGTTCGCATATGGCATCGCGCTGTTCCTGCTCGTGCTGACCCTGTTCATCGGGACCGGCGCCGGGACGGCGGCGGGCAGCAAGTCGTGGCTGGCAATCGGGGGGCACCGGTTCGGCCAGCCGGCGGAGCTCGCGAAGCTCGCCGTGATTCTCATGCTGGCGCACTGGCTCGCGGCGCAGCGCGAGCCGCCCGCTACGCTGCGCGACCTGATCATGCCGGGGATCATCACCGGCTTGCCCTGCCTGCTCGTCCTCAAACAACCGGACCTGGGCAGCGCCATCGTGTTCGTGGCGATTTTGTTCTTCATGCTGTTCTGGGCGGGGGCGAAGCCCTCGCTGCTGCTGCTAGCCGCCTCTCCAGGCATCGGGCTAGTGCTGGCGTTCTCGACGGTGACCTGGGGCGTCTGGATCGCGCTCCTGGCGGTGCTGCTGATCTGGTGGCGACCCTACCTCTGGGAGGGAGTCGCGATCATGGGGCTGAACGTCCTCGGCGGCGTGCTGGCATTGCCCTTCTGGAACCGGCTGGCACCGTATCAGCAAAACCGCCTGCTCGCCTTTCTGAACCCCGACGTCGATCCGCGTGCGGCGGGGTGGCACGTCATCCAATCGAAGGTCGCCGTGGGGTCCGGCGGGCTGCTGGGGAAGGGATTCACGGCGGGGACGCAGAAGCGCCTCGCGTTCCTTCCGGCGCAGCACACCGACTTCATCTTCTCGGTGGTGGGCGAGGAGCTCGGCTTCGTCGGCGTTCTGGTTGCGCTCAGTTTGTTCGCCTGGATGCTTTTCAGGCTGCTGCGTGTCGCCCGCAAGGCCACAGACCCGTTCTCGAGCCTGTGCGTCTTTGGAATTGCAGGCCTCTACTTCACGCACATCTTCGAAAACGTGGGGATGACGATCAACCTCATGCCCATCACCGGCATCCCGCTGCCGTTCTTCTCCTACGGCGGCTCGTTTCTGCTCGTGTGCTCGATTGGCGTCGGCATCGCGCTGCGCGTAGCGTGGGAGTCCCGGCAGTCCGGCTATGCCGAGCTAGGGCAATAGCTTAGCTCGTCGGGACTGGCGTCGGTACAGTTGCGGTCACAAATTGTGCGCTTCGTCACTATATGGCTCGAATGGCCTGGTTCAAAAAGGAACGTAAGCCGCGCACCTCCGAGCGTGTCAAGCTCGAGATCCCGGCAGACGCCTGGGAGAAGTGTGATCAGTGCGGGCACGTCGATATCCGTGAACGCTTCGTTCGCGCGCTCAACGTGTGCCCCAATTGTGGCCACCATCGCCGTATCAGCGCGCAAGAATACATCGACCTGCTGGTGGACGAAGGGTCGTGGCACGAGCTGTTCTCGGCGCTGAAATCCGCCGATCCCCTCAAATTCGAGAACTACGCCGACCGCGTGCAGGCCGCCGTGAAGAAGGCCGGCCCGCTCGACGCCATCCGTACCGGCTACGCCCGGTTGCACGGCATGCCCATCAGCCTGGGCGTGATGGATTTCAGCTTCATGGGCGGGTCGATGGGATCGGTCGTCGGGGAGAAGATCGCCCGCCTGACGCGGCACGCGATCGACAAGAAGACGCCGTTGATTCTGGTCTCCGCCTCCGGTGGCGCCCGCATGCAGGAGGGCGTGCTCTCCCTGATGCAGATGGCCAAGACCTCGGTCGTGATCGCCGAGCTGCAGGGCGCGCGCGTCCCCTTCATGTCGGTGCTCACGAATCCGACGACCGGCGGCGTGTCGGCCTCCTATGCGATGCAGGGCGACGTGACCCTGGCTGAACCCGGTGCGGTCATCGGGTTCGCCGGACCGCGCGTGATCAAACAGACGATCGGCCAAGACCTGCCCGACGGCTTCCAGACGGCCGAATTCCTGCTCGACCACGGGATGATCGATGCCGTCGTTCCCCGGGGCGAACTGCGGGACACCGCCGCCCAGCTGCTGCGACACATGACCGGCGCCTGGCCGGCTGAGGCCGCCGACTGACCTTCGAAGACGCCTGCCAGTTTCTTTTTGCACGACAAGCGGCCCGCATCAAATGGAGCCTCGGCCCGACCGAGGGGTTGCTCGACGTGCTGGGGCATCCCGAGCGCCACTTCCCGACCATTCACATCGGCGGGACTAACGGCAAAGGGTCCACATGCGCCTTCGTAGCCAATGAGCTGCGGGCGCAGGGTTGGCGCGTCGGGCTCTATACCTCGCCGCATCTGATCTCAGCGTGTGAGCGGATCACCGTAGACGGCGTTCCGATCGGCGAGGATGCGTTCGCCGAATGGACGACCCAGCTCAAGCTGCATATCGAGCGGCTCGATGCGAGCTTCTTCGAGGCGACCACCGCCATCGCGTTCGCCGATCTCGCGGCCAGAGACGTCGATATCGCCGTCATTGAGGTGGGCCTGGGCGGCCGGCTCGACGCGACGAACGTGCTGACTCCGCTCGTCAGCGCGGTCACGAAGATCGCGCTCGAGCACGTCGACTATTTGGGCAGTGACCTCAAGGGCATAGCGCGCGAGAAGGCGGGTATCGCGAAGCCGAAGGTGCCGTTCATCACGGGAGAAGCCGACCCCCAGATCCGCGCCGAGCTCGTCAAGGAAGCGAAGCGCCGCGGCGCCGAGCCGATCATTACCGTGGACACGACACTCCGGCCGCGGAAGGACACGCACCTCGGCCTGCGCGGACGCCATCAGCTCGCGAATGCGCTCGTAGCCCACGCCATTCTCAACGCGCTACCGGCGCCGTTCGGACCGGTGGGGAAAAACCTCCCGACAAGCTTTGCCCACGCCTACATCCCGGGGCGGTTCGAAGTCCGCGGCAAGTGGATCTTTGACGTCGCGCACAATCCCGATGGCATGCGCGTCGTCGCGCAGGCACTGGCCGAATCGGGGAGGACGATCCGGCGCCCCCTGCATGCGCTGGTTGGGATCCGCAACGACAAGGATTGGCGCGCGATGCTGGCGTCGCTGCGGCCGTTGCTGGACCGGCTCACGCTGACCGTCCCGCCCTCGATTCCGCTCATGCAACGCTGGTCGATCGAGGACATGGGACCGGACGTGGCGTTCGAGCCCGACTTCGAACGAGCGTTACACGACATTCAGGACGGCGCGGCGACCGTTCTCGTCACCGGCTCATTTCATACGGTGGGTGACGCGATGGCGCGCTTGCCCGGCTTCGCGCCCGTCGGTTAAGTTGTTGCGATGCAAGGAAAAGCCCTCCCCGGCTTTCGCGATTTCTACCCTGAAGACCTGAGCCTCCGAAACCACATCTTTGCGACCTGGCGCAGTGTCGCGGCACGCTACGGCTTTGAGGAATACGACGGCCCACCCCTCGAATCGCTCGAGATGTACACGCAAAAGAGCGGCGACGAGATCGTAGCCCAGCTCTATACCTTCAAGGATAAAGGGGACCGCGACGTCGCATTGCGGCCGGAGATGACCCCGACCCTGGCGCGGATGGTGGCGGCCCGCGTCCAGGCTCTCAAGAAGCCGATCCGCTGGTTCTCCATCCCCCAGCTGTTTCGCTATGAGCGACAGCAGCGCGGACGCCTGCGTGAGCACTTCCAGCTCAACATGGACATCATCGGCGAGGCCAGTCCCCTTGCCGACGCCGAGCTGATGGCGGCCGCCGTCGACATCACGCGTGCCTTGGGGCTCGGCCCCCAGGACGTCCGCTTGCGTGTCTCGGATCGCCGCCTCCTCAAGGCACTGCTCGCGACTCGGGGGATCACCGACGCACAGCTTCCGGTCGCCTTCGCCGTGCTCGATCGCAGCGAACGCGTGCCGAAGAACGTTCTGGAGGAGATGCTGCGGGAGGCGGGATACGGAAAACGCGAAATCGACGCGGTGTTTCAGGTCGCGTCGCTCCCCGGGGAAGGCGCGTTGGGAGGCGGTGGCGAAGCGGCCGAACCGCTGCGCCAGGCCGTCGCGGCCCTCGAAGCGATGGGTCTCGGCGAATTCGTGTCGGTCGACCTCACGATCGTGCGAGGGTTAGCCTACTACACAGGGATCGTCTGGGAGCTATTCGACGCACAAAAAGCACTCCGCGCGATCGCCGGTGGAGGTCGCTACGATGCGCTGCTGAACCTGCCGGCCTTGGGGTTCGGCATGGGAGATGTTGTCCTCGGCGAGCTCCTCAAGGAGCGCGGCGTAGCCCCGAAGGCGTCGATCGAGCTCGGCGCCTTTTTAATAGCGGTAGGCGGCGATGATATGCCCTGGGTCCTGAAGCTCGCCCATGGGATGCGGGAGCGCGGCATCGCGGTCGAATACGGGCTCCGGCACACCGGTGTCCGGAAACAGCTCGAGCTGGCTGCCGCGCGAGGCGCCCCACGCGCTGTGATCATCGGTCCTGAAGAACGCCAGGCGGGCCTCGCGGTCGTGCGAGATTTGCAGGCGGGCACCGAAGCGAAGGTACCGCTCGACAAGCTTCTCAACGGATATTTCGATTAATGGCTCAAGCACAGAAAATCACGCCACGCGCCAAAGACTTCAGCGAGTGGTACGGGGACGTCATCATGCAGGCGCAGATGGCGGATTACTCGCCGGTGCGCGGCTGCATGGTCATCCGGCCACACGGCTACCGTATTTGGGAGCTGATGCAGCGCGCCCTGGACGACATGCTCAAGGCGACGGGACACAAGAACGCCTACTTCCCCCTCTTCATCCCGATGAGCTTCCTGGCCAAGGAAGCCGAGCATGTCGAGGGGTTCGCGAAGGAAGTCGCCCTCGTCACGCATACGCGCTTGCGCGCGACCGGTAAAGAGGGGAAGGATGCCATCGCGGTCGATCCCACCTCTGCGCTGGAGGAGCCGCTCGTTGTGCGGCCCACCTCCGAGACGATCATCTACGCGATGTTCGCGAAGTGGATCCAGAGCTATCGCGATCTGCCCTTGCTCCTCAACCAGTGGGCGAACGTCGTCCGCTGGGAACTGCGCACGCGTCTATTTCTGCGCACCACCGAATTCCTCTGGCAGGAGGGCCATACCGCGCACATCGATGAAGCGGACGCCGAGCGGGAGGCGCGACTCATTCTCGGCATTTACCGCCGCTTCACCGAAGAGTGGCTGGCAATGCCCGTCCTCACGGGCCTGAAGACCGATAGTGAAAAGTTTGCCGGCGCGCTGCGCACGTACGCGATCGAAGCGTTGATGCAGGACAACAAGGCGATTCAGGGTGGCACCTCGCACAACCTGGGCCAGAACTTCGCGAAAGCGTTCAACGTGCAGTACCAGACGGCAACGGGTGGGTTGGAGTACGTCTGGAATACGTCCTGGGGCGTGTCAACGCGGCTCATCGGCGGCTTGATCATGACGCACTCCGATGACAATGGACTCGTGGCCCCGCCCAAGGTCGCTCCCGTGCAAGTGGCGATCGTGCCGATCTGGAAGACGGATGAAGAACGGGCGCAGGTGTCAGGGGTCGGGGGTCAGGTGAAGGCGGATCTCGACAAGGCCGGGGTGCGCGTGGAGCTGGACCTCCGTGAGAACCTGAAGCCCGGTGCGAAGTACTTCGAATGGGAAGGGCTCGGCGTACCCGTGCGGTTGGAGATCGGCCCTCGAGACCTCGCCAGCGGGCAGGTGGTGCTGGCACGTCGGACCGGTGGAAAGGCTCCGGTCCCACTGCAGAACGTGGTGGGGGCGGTGACGAACGCGCTCGATGAGATCCAGGCGGCGCTGTTCGCCGCGGCCCGGGAGCGGCGCGAGAAGAACTCGATCCGCGGCGCAACGAAGGCGCAGTTCCTCGAGTTCATCAAGGGCAGCGGTGGATTCGCGTACGGCGGCTTCTGCGGCAGTCCAAACTGCGAAGCGGAGATCAAACAGCAGACGAACGCCACGATCCGCGTGCTCCCCGATCCCGAGTTTCGCAGCAAGGAGGCGCCGCAGACGTGCATGTGGTGCGGCGCGCCCAGCATCGCGGAGGCCGTGTGGGCACAGGCGTACTAGGGTTCGATCCGGGATTGCTTCAGGCAATCGCGGATCGCATCGGGACGCCGGCTTATGTCTACAGCACCAACCTGATTCGCGCGCAATACAACGCCCTCGACGACGCGCTCCACGGGATCCGGAATCGGATCTGCTATTCCGTCAAAGCCAATGGCAACCTCGGTGTCCTCCGCGTGCTCAAGCAGCTCGGCGCCGGCGCCGACATCGTGTCGGTCGGCGAGCTGCGGCGAGCGCGCATCGCGGGCTTCGATCCCGACGGCATCGTCTTTTCGGGCGTCGGCAAGACGGCGGGGGAGATCGAGGAGGCGATTCGCGCCGGGGTCGGCTTCATCAACATCGAATCGACGAGCGAGCTGGCGACGCTCATGGCGGTCGCCAACAACGTCAAGATGCCCGTGCGGGTCGGCATTCGCGTCAACCCCGACGTCGCGATCGACAGCCATCCGTACACGAAGACCGGCGAGAAGACGGCGAAGTTTGGCATTCCCTTCGATGAAGTCGTGACCGTCGCGAAGCGGATCGCGGCCGAGCCGCGGCTCGTGCTGCGCGGGCTGGCGATGCACATCGGCTCGCAGATTACCGATGTCGCGCCCTATCATCGCGGCGCCATCAAGCTGGTCGAGCTCGTGTCGGCCATTCGCGCGTCCGGCATCAACACGCTCGAGGCGCTGGACGTCGGAGGCGGGCTCGGCGTTCGCTACCACAACGAAAAGGCGCCCACGCCCAAGGCCTTCGCCGAGGCCGTCGTGCCGGTCGTGGGCGCGGCGGGGCTCGGGCTCTTGTGCGAGCCGGGCCGTTACCTGGTCGCCAACGCCGGCGTGCTGCTCACGCGCGTGCTCTACCGCAAGCACGACGGGGGCGAGGAATACGTCATCGTGGACGAGGGGATGTCCGATTTCGTGCGGCCGAGTCACTACAATGCCCATCATGAGATCCTGCCGCTGCGCGACGGCAAGCGGCCGGAAGAGACGGTGAATGTCGTCGGACCGATTTGCGAGACGGGCGACTTCCTCGCGCTTGACCGCAAGCTGGTCGCGGTCGGCCCCGGCGAAGTGCTGGCGGTCCTCGGCACCGGCGCCTACGGCTTTGTGATGAGCTCGACCTACAATCAGCGGCCCCGCGCGCCGGAGATCGTGGTCGACGGCGACCGTTACTATGTCGCGCGCCAGCGTGAGACGCTGGACGATCTCATCCGCGGCGAGACGGCTGAGCCGACGACCTGGTACAAAGCGTGAATCGCATCCTGATCCTTGATTACGGTTCGCAATTCACCCAGCTGATCGCGCGGCGCATCCGGGAAGCGAGCGTCTATTGCGAGATCCATCCCGCGAGCAAGGGGTCTGATCTCGCCTTCATCAACGCGTTCGACCCCAAGGGCATCATTCTCTCGGGAGGGCCAAATTCGGTATTCGACGACGGCGCGCCGACCGCCGATCCCGCCATCCTCGACCTCGGGTTCCCCGTCCTGGGCATTTGCTACGGCATGCAGCTCATCGCACGGCTGGCGGGGGGTAAGGTCGTACCTTCCACTGAGCGCGAGTACGGCCGCGCCGAGATCGCGATTCGCGAGAACAAGGGTCTGTTCGCGGGGTTCGAGCCGCGGGCGACGGCGATCGTGTGGGCGAGTCACGGCGACCGCGTGGACGAGCCGCCGCCGCATTTCCGGGTGACCGCGACCAGCGCCAACGCGCCTGTCGCCGGAATGCAGCATGACCAGAAGCCGATCTACGGCGTGCTGTTTCACCCCGAGGTCGCCCATACGCCGCGCGGTGGCGAGATCCTGCACAACTTCCTGTTCGACATCTGCGGCTGCACGCCCGACTGGACGCCCGGGCACTTCATCGATCACGAAGTGGGACGCATCCGGGAGGTGGTCGGGGACAAGGGCCGCGCGATCTGCGGACTATCCGGCGGCGTGGACTCCGCAGTCGCGGCCGCGCTCGTCCATCGCGCCATCGGCGGCCGCCTGACCTGCGTCTTCGTCGATCATGGGCTGTTGCGCCGGGGCGAACGCGAGCAAGTCGAACAAACGTTCCGGGCGCACCTCGGCATGGACCTGCGCGTCGTAGACGCGACGCACCGGTTCCTCCGCGAGTTGAAGGACATCGAGGATCCCGAGGAAAAGCGGCGCCGTATCGGCCACACCTTCATCGATGTCTTCGAGGACGCGGCCCGGCACATCGAAGGGTATGTGGGTTTCCTGGTGCAGGGAACCCTGTATCCCGACGTCATCGAGTCGTCCTCCCCCAAGGGCGGCCCGTCGGCAACGATCAAGACCCATCACAACGTCGGTGGCCTGCGTCCCAATCTGCCGTGGCAGCTGATCGAGCCGCTGCGCGAGCTGTTCAAGGACGAGGTGCGCCAGGTGGGCCGCGAGCTCGGGTTGCCCGACGCAATCGTGGGACGACACCCGTTCCCGGGTCCCGGGCTCGCCATCCGCGTCCTCGGTCCCGTCAATGAAGAGCGGCTCGATCTGTTGCGGCGGGTCGATGCGATTTACCTGGAGGAGATCCGCGCGGCGGGGTTGTACGACCAGATCTGGCAAGCGTTCGCCGTACTCCTTCCCATCAAGTCGGTCGGCGTGATGGGTGACGGGCGCACCTACGACCACGTCGTCGCGCTCCGCGCGGTCACGAGCCGTGACGGCATGACCGCCGATTGGTTCCCGTTTCCGCACGACGTTCTGGGCCGGATTTCCAACCGCATCATCAACGAAGTGCGCGGCGTAAATCGCGTCGCGTACGACGTCAGCTCGAAACCCCCGGCGACGATTGAGTGGGAGTAACGACCCGGCACGCGGTTCTCTTTTCGGCCCTCCTCGCCGCGGCGGTCGCGGCGCCCTCAATCCGCAATGAGTTCGTCGCCGACGATCGCTGGGTCGTCGCCGGGCGGACGGTGCTGCAGCATCCGCCGTCGGTGGGTGCTGTGCTCGCGGAACCCTACTGGCCGGTCACGTTCGGAGGATCGATGTGGCGGCCGGCGGTGCTGATCTCTTTCGCGCTCGATTATCGCGTTTCGGAAAGCCCGCACTGGCTTCACGCGACCTACGTCGGGTCGGCCGCCATCGCCACGGCCTTGTTTGCGCTGCTCGCGTGCGAGCCGGGCGGGCCGCTCGCGGGCCTCATCGCCGGGCTGCTGTTCGCCGTGCACCCGGTGCACGTAGAGGCCGTCGCGAACGTCGTGGGGCGGGCGGAGATGATGGCGGGGGCTGGTTACGCCGCGGCACTGCTGTGCGCGCTGCGCGCGGAGCACCGCCGGGTGTACCTGCTCGGGGTCGCCGCCGGCGCCGCGTTTGCGATTGTCTCAAAGGAGATCGCGGCCACGCTGCCGGCGACGGTGTTCCTCGTGTACATCGCCCGCGGGATCGATTGGCGCAGCGCGTGGCGACCCGCGGTGGCGGCGACGGTACCGATCGTGGCCTATTTCGTCGTGTACGCGCTGGTGAATACCCACGCGGTCTTCTTCGCGGGCGGACTCGCGGTGGGACTGGAGGGGGTGGGAATGCTGCGGCGCACCTCGGCCATGGTGCCGATCTCGCTGCAGTGGTGGCGTCTGTTGCTGGTTCCCGCGCATCTCTCCGCTGACTATTCGCCGGGTGAGCTGACGGTCGTGAGCGGCATGACATTCGGTCACGTCGCCGCCGTCCTGGTGTGGGGGATCGTGGGCTACGCAGCGTGGCGCACGAGGCGCACCGTCCCCGGAATCGCGATCGGCCTCGCGTGGCTCGTCATCACGATATCGCCCGTGGCGAACATCGTCGTGCCGACCGAGTTCCTGGTCGCCGAGCGGACGCTGTACCTGCCATCGTTCGGGGTCGTGTTCGCGCTCGCGTCGCTGGCCGCGTGGGCTCCGTGGTCCCCGCGGGTCCGGACAGCGGTCGTCGGGGTCGTTGTGGCCCTGAGCGCAGCGCGCAGCATCGCCCGCGTGCCGGCGTGGCACGATGATGAAACGCATTACCAGGCGCTCAAACGCGACGCGCCGCGTTCCTACCGGACGCTCTGGCTCGAAGGGAATGACGAATTTGCCGCGGGGCGGTGGGGCAGTGGGGAGCAGCTGTTGCTCAAGTCTATCGCCTTCGCGCCCAATGCCGCCGGTCCCCGGTACGATCTCGGCCGCTTCTACATCCGAGCCAAGCTCTGGCAGCCGGCGATCCGACAACTGCAAGCCGCGGTTGCCGTCGACAGCGCGTTCGAGCCGGCGCGTGCGGCGCTACGCGAAGCCCTTCAGGCGGCCGGCGACACGGCTCGCTAGATGTTCTTTTCCTCGAGGAGCGCGAGAAACTCGGCGGGCGTCTTGAGCTTGGCGAGCCGCGCCGGCACATCCGACTCCTTGGCGAACTGCGCAATCTTCCCCAACACCGGCAGATATTGGTTGGACACTTCCAATGGTGGCGCGACGATCAGGAAGAAGTCGTTGACGGGCTGATCGTCGATCGCCTTGAAGTCGATCCCCTTGGCGCTGCGACCGAACGCGCACCGGAGCCGCGTGACCACAAGCGACCGGCAGTGGGGAATCGAGATATGCTGTCCGATGCCGGTCGACCCGAGCGTCTCCCGGCGCTTCAGCATCTTGAACAGCATCGCCTGCGCCTTTTCGTCGAGCTTGAGCAGCCCGACCAGCTCTTTCAGCACCGCGTCCTTCGAGGTGCTCTGGAGCTCGAGCGTGATCGCATCTTCGGAGAAGAATTCGCGCAGGCGCATTCGCGCGCGAAAGGTAAATCTTGGTTGCTCCGTGCGCAACGCGCTATTACGTTCCACCGCATGGACTTCCCGTATCCCGTCAAGCACGGCTTCCCGCTCTTGCTCGCGCCTATGGCGGGGGTGTCGGAATCCCCATTCCGGCAGATTTGCCGCCGCTACGGGGCCGACGTCGTCGTATCCGAGTTCATTTCCTCGGTCGGGATCTCGCTCGGGATCGAGCGGGTGCTCGCCGAGATGCGGTTTGAGGAGGTCGAACGGCCGATCGGCATCCAGATCTATGGCGCCGACTCGGGCGTCATGGCGACGGCGGCCGCCCTGGTCACCGAGCTGTTCGAGCCGGACTTCGTGGACATCAACTTTGGGTGTCCGGTCAAGAAGGTCGTCCGGAACAACGGCGGCTCCGGCTGCCTCAAGGACATGGGCCTGGTCCGCGGCATCATTCAGGCGGTTCGAGACGCGACCCGTCTCCCGGTGACCGTGAAGATCCGCAGCGGCTGGGATGAGACGCAGCGCGACCCCGTGGAGATCGCGCTCCGCTGCCAGGATGCCGGCGCCCAGGCGCTGACGCTGCATCCGCGGACCCGCACCCAGATGTATCAGGGCGCGGCGAACTGGGACGAGATTGCCGCCGTCGCTCGGGCCCTCACGATTCCCGTCATCGGCAACGGCGACATCCGGGCGCCCGAGGACGTCGTGGGGATTCGTGCTCATACGCACTGCGCCGGCGTCATGATCGCACGGGGCTCCTTCGGGAATCCCTGGCTGTTCGCCCAGGCGCGCGACCTGCTCGACGGCCGGACGAAACGTCCTGATCCGACGCCCGAGGAGCGCTTCCGCACCGCGCTCGAGCATGCGCGGCTGGCGCTGCGCCTGCAGGGCGACACGCGCAAGACGGCGCTCGAATTCCGCAAGCACTTCGGCTGGTATACCAAAGGGCTGCGGGACGGCTCCGAATTGCGCCAGCGCCTCTTCGCGATTGAATCGATGGCGGAAGCCGAGCAGATCTTCGCCGACTACCTCGCGCGGCCCGCGCTCATTGCCGCGTGAGCTTCGAGCGGCTGCCGTTCGCGACGATCGATCATCTCCGGCCCATCACCCAGGGGCATCAGGAGGTGATCTTTTGTCCGGGCAAGACGGTCGGCCAGGTCGTGGCCATCGCCGAGCGGCTCGAGGTGGCGGGCGGCAGTTTCCTGGCGACCCGCGCCGACAGCGCGCAGGCGCAGGCTCTCGTTGCGCGCTTTCCCCGCGTGGAGATCAATGAGCTCGGCAGGACGGCGTACCTGCCGCCGGACCCCGAGCCGGCGCCCACCGGTCGAGGCACCGTGCTCGTTTGCACTGCCGGTACGAGCGATTTGGCCGTCGCGGAAGAAGCTGCCGTCAGCGCGCGGGCGCTCAAGAATCGCGTCGAGCGCCTCACCGACGTCGGCGTCGCGGGAATTCATCGCCTGCTCACCCAGACTGACGTGCTGCGCTCGGCGAGCGTCATCATCGTCGTCGCCGGGATGGAAGGCGCCCTCCCCAGCGTCGTGGGCGGGCTCGTCAAAGTTCCGGTCATCGCCGTCCCGACCAGCGTCGGCTATGGTGCGTCGTTCGGCGGGCTGGCCGCACTTCTCGCCATGCTGAATTCCTGCGCGTCCGGCGTCACCGTGGTCAACATCGACAACGGGTTTGGCGCCGCGGCCGCCGCGAGCCGCATCAATCATTCGTAAACGCGCCCAAGCGCGGCGCTGGATCGCCCTCGCGCTGCAGCTCGTGGGGATCTCCGCCGTTGCGGTCGGTGCCTGGCGCGGGGCCCTCTGGGCCGTCATCGCCGCGTTGGGCGCGGCGGCGGCGGCGCTCGGGTGGACGATTCGCTGGCGGCCGGGGCGGCTCCGTCGTCGCGGGCCGCCGCCTCTGGCCTTGAGCGAAGTGCTCGATTTGTTGCGGCAGGCGTACGGGGCGAGCGTCGGATGGGCAGTCGGGGATGATGGTCCGTTCGACGTGCCGCCCGCGCTGTCGGCGCACATCGGGGTCGAAGAGCGGCGGCGGGGTGCCGCCCTCGTGCAGCTCGCGTCGGTGGATGGGCGTCTGCATATCGTCCGCGACCCCGAGGCCACGTATGTCGCCGTCGGCGACTTTCCCTACGCGGCCGGCCTCGTGTTCGAGGGCTCCGCCCACACCGAGATGCTGATCGATGTCGTCGCCGGCGCGTTGCGGCGCTTTGTCGCCGGCATGCGATTGGCCGAAGAGCAAACCAGCATTCCTCGCGCGCGGATTGTGGCCGGCCGGGTGGCGCGAGTGCTGGCCGGCGCCGTGACGCTCGAGGGCATGGCGCGCGCTTCGGTCGAGCTCGGCGAGCAGATCACGCATCGCGCCGTGGCGCTGGTCGTGGCGACGGAGGATCAGCCTCGCATCATTGCGGTGTCGAAGGCGGCCGATCGCCGCCTTGCCGGCGTCCAGCTTGCCCCCGATTCCCCGGTCGCCCGGGCGATCGCGTCCGGAATTCCCGTCGCGACTCGGGGCAGTGAGGACGTGTTCGGTTCTGGCGTCCCCGAACGACGCCGCAGCGAGCGCGCCGGCACCGCCTATCCGTTGCTCGACGGGTCGATTGTCATCGGCGCGTTCGTCTTGCTGGGACCGCCCCTGGACGCCGACGCGCCGCTGCTCGACGACCTGAGCCCCTTGCTTGCGGACGTCGGCCCTCGGATCGCGGCGGCGCGGGCGGTGCACGACGCCGAGCGCCGCGCCGTCGTGGATCCGTTGACGGGTCTGCGGAATCGCCGCGAATTCGAGCGCACCCTCGCCACGGCGGGCCGGGCATCGGGAAGTGGCGCGTCGCTCATCTACATCGACCTCGATCACTTCAAGAAGCTCAACGACACGTTGGGCCATCCCGCCGGGGATGCCGCATTGAAGCACGTCGCGCGCCTGCTCGAGGCCGCGGTGCGCGACGGCGATCTGGTCGCCCGCATCGGCGGCGAGGAATTCGCGGTGTGGTTGCCGCGCACGCCCTTGCGGGAAGGGATGGAAGTGGCGGAGCGCATTCGCCGCTCGGTGGCGGAGAGGCCGCTCAGATGGAGCGGCTCGGTCTATCCGTTGACCACGTCGTGTGGCATCGCGTCGTGCCCCGAGCTCGTGGGCGACGTGTTGAATTTGCCAGCGGCGGCCGATGCGGCGCTGTATCGGGCCAAGCAGGCGGGGCGCAATCGGGTTGAAAAGGCGACCTCAGGTCACTAAGCTTCACCCGCTCCGTTGTTTGGGGGCGACAGGCTTCGACGGGTTTGGTGAGGGTACTGTTGCGTGCCCAGGTTCTCAGTCACCTGGTAAATCAACTGGGACTATACACAAGCCAATTCTGAACTGGCTCTGGCTGCGTAAGCTTCGGCTTCACGCACCTGCGTGAGTGGCA
>Ga0066710_100002085_pt1 | contig 15759 bp, 14 predicted proteins | sample GraSoiAngelo_159_FD_79666 | JGI IMG/M metagenome (GOLD analysis project Ga0066710, IMG submission 79666) | Grasslands soil microbial communities from the Angelo Coastal Reserve, California, USA - 14_1009_16_40cm | ecosystem: Environmental > Terrestrial > Soil > Grasslands | place: USA...
TCGTCTACCAGATGAACGGTGCAGCCCGTAAACTTTACTCCGTGTTCGAGGGCTTGTTTCTGTGCCTCCGTGCCCGGGAACGCCGGCAAGAGCGCTGGGTGGATGTTCAGGATGCGGTGGCGAAACTCGCGCACGAAATAAGGGCTCAGCACGCGCATGAAACCTGCCAGGCACACCACCTCGACCTGGCACTCCTTCAGCACCGACACCAGTTCGCGGTCATACGCTTCGCGCTCTTTGCCTTGGGAAGGAATCAGGCGGCCGTTGAAGCCCATCTCGCGAGCTCGCGCGAGGCCAGGGGCATCTTCGCGATTGCTGATCACAACCGCAATTCTGGTCGGAAGCTTGCCGGCTTGGACGTTCCGAGCGATGGCCTCGAAATTCGAGCCGCGGCCAGAGAGCAGGATTCCCAGGTTCTTCATCGCTCAATCTGACTGGCGGGATCAACTTTTTGTCAGAAGCCTTTTCCCGTCCGTGACCAGCGGGTCTTACGCACGAAGTTCGAGAGAATCTCCCAATCGAACCTCAGGCGCGCCGAGAGGTCGTCGTTGGTCCACTCGCGGCTGGGCGCGTCGTAGGACCAGTAAACGAACAAAGGCTCGCCCACCACGTTGCCCACCGGCACGAATCCCCAGTAGCGGCTGTCTTGGGAGTTGTCGCGGTTATCGCCCATCGTGAACAAGTAGCCCTCGGGAACCATGAGGCCCCCGTCCTTGATGTAGTTGGGCATTTCGCGGGCCCAGCCGGGATCGAGCCCCCAGGCCGCCGGCAACGTATCGATCTGGGAGAGGGGCGGAGGGAAATTGTCCCTCAGAGGGATCATGTAGTAATTCTGAAATTGCGCGTAGGGCTCACGGAGCAGTCTGCCGTTGACATACACTTTCTTGTTCGCAACTTTCAGCACGTCGCCGCCCACGGCGATCACGCGCTTCACGTACATCAGTGTCGGATGGCGGGGGTAATGGAATGCGTCGATGTCGCCCCGGTGAACCATCCTCAACGCCGGAAGGCGCCAGGAGGTATAAGGCTGCCGCGGCCCGTAGAGGAGCTGGTTCAAGAGGATGTGGTCGCCAACCAGAATGGTTCTTTCCATGGAGCCGGTGGGAATCACCGTGGCTTCGGCCACGAAAGTGCGAAAGCACAAAACGAGGGCCAGGACCAACAGGAGCGAGCGCAACAATTCCCAGGCACTCTCGGCTCGTGTGTCTCTGGGTCGCGGCTCCTTTTCCTGCGAAGGCGCCGCGTCCGAAGTCGAAACGGAAGGGGCCTCAGCGGGGAGCGATTCGAGCGGAGTCGCGGCGCCGGCGGCTTCGGGTGGCGAAGTTTCTGGCGCTAGATTCGATTCGATGGGATCCATAGTTTCATTCTCGATTGCGGAGCGCGATCAGCGGTTCCTGGACCGCGGTCGGATAGTTGGCCGTGTAGCAGGCCAGGCAGTACCGTCCCTGGGTGTCGCCGACCGCCTGGCGCATGCCCTCCAGTGAAAGATAGCCCAAGGAGTCCGCGTCAGTGAATTGTCGAATCTCTTCGACAGGATGCGTTGAGGCAATCAACTCCTGCTTCGTCGGCGTGTCGATGCCGTAAAAGCACGGCGAAACGGTCGGCGGACAACTGACTCGCAGATGAACCTCCCGCGCGCCAGCCTCTCTTACGATGCGCACGATCTTGCGGCTGGTTGTCCCGCGGATAATCGAGTCATCCACCAGCACCACCCGCCTCCCTTCGAGCAGGCTGCGCACCGGATTGAGCTTGAGCTTGACCCCAAAATCGCGGATCGCCTGGCTCGGCTCGATGAACGTGCGGCCCACGTAGTGGTTGCGGATGAGGCCGAATCTCAAGGGGATGCCGGATTCATCGGCGTACCCGATGGCGGCCGACACGCCCGAATCCGGTACCGGCACCACAAGGTCGGCGTCGGCGGGGTGCTCGCGCGCCAGCCGCCGCCCCAGCATCTCGCGGCTCTCCTGCACCGACCGCCCGAAGATGAGGCTGTCGGGACGCGAAAAATACACATGTTCAAAGATGCACTGCGCCCGCTCGACTGGCGGCGCAAAACGCAGCGACGTGACTCCCCGGCTGTCCAGAATCACCATTTCGCCCGGCTCGACTTCACGCAGATAGGTGGCGTTGATCAGGTCAAACGCGCAGGTCTCTGAGGCGACCACATAGGCGTCACCCAGTTGGCCCAAACACAGCGGACGGAAGCCCCGCGGGTCGCGGATGGCCATGACACAATCCTTGAACAACATCACCAGCGAATAGGCCCCCACCACCCGGTCGAGCGCGTCGGCCGTCGCTTCCGGAACGCCCGTATGCTTGGAGCGAGCAAAATAATGTAGGATCACTTCACTGTCGCTGGTCGTCTGAAAGATATCGCCGCGGCTCTCCAACTCCCTCCGGAGGGACGAGGCGTTCACCAGGTTTCCGTTGTGCGCCAGCGCGACTTGGCCTTTCTGGCAGCTTACCATCAGCGGCTGGGCGTTCTTCAAGTCGGTATCTCCGGCCGTCGAGTAGCGCGTGTGTCCGATGGCGGAGTGGCCCGGCAGCCGATGGAGTACCTCTTCGGTAAACACCTCGGCGACGTGACCCATCGCCTTATAGCTCGCCAGCTTGTGCCCATCAGAGGTGACGATGCCAGCGCTTTCCTGCCCGCGGTGCTGGAGGGCATACAGGCCCAGGTAGGTCAGCTTGGCCGCCTCGGAGTGTCCGTGGACGGCGAAAACCCCACAGTGGTCGTGGAACTTGTCGTCAGGCAGACTATAACTTGGGATAAACGTATCCACGCGAGCCAGACCCCTTTTCTATTCTGCCTTCAACCGAGGGTCCGCGCAACAGGTTTTCGAGAGCGCCAGCCGGATCCTTGAGTTGGCGGTCTTCCTCAAGCCCGCGCGGGGCCACCCAGCTCACGTGTGCGCCCAATCCGCGATAGGAGCGCAATGTGTGAAACCATTGATTCCAGGGCACATTCCGGCTTCGTTCCTGACCCTTTGGGGTGCGCGCCTGTAAAAAACACTGGGTGGCGCATACATCGCGCTTTTTGCGCGAACCACGAGAAGCCCCCAGGCGCACACATGGCAAACTCCGCCACGTGTGCGCCACCAAAATCCCTCCAGTAGACGCAGGAACGGGCTTTGCCTGCGGGGGTGTGGGGTCCGCCGGACTTCCGGGGGTTAGCGCGGGAATCGGCCACCACGGCCGGGGTGCGCCGCGGCGACTGTTGCAGAGGCATCCGTGGTCCTTTTCTGCCTCTCTCCCTGGGGCTACCGGCAAGCTTACTAAGCTACCAGATAGGAGCGAGGCTTGTCAAGTGCCGGTTGATGGAGGCCCCGTGTCAGTTGCAACTTTCGCGCCCGGGTGCTAGCTTCAACGGGTCGGGCCGAGGTGGTAGGGCGTGGCAGGCCGGCCCTCTTCGGTCGAACCACAGGAGTTGCGTCGAGCTTCGAGTCTTTATCCTCGAACCGGGGGTCCGGGCATGAACCGATACGAAAACAAGACCTTTGAGAACCAGCATCTCGTCCTGGACGATGGGGTCTTCATCAACTGTGTCTTCAAGAACTGTAGCTTGGAGTATTCCGGGGGAGATGTTTACGTGCAGAACTGCCAGGGAGAAGGCTGCCAGTTGGTCTGGCGCGGCGCCGCCCAGCGCACGGTGTTCCTGCTGCAAGGACTGGGACTGATGGCCGCACCGACCGCGCAGCCCACGCAAACGCTCGAGCGAACGAACCGCGTACAGTAAAGGACAGAGGTCGGGAGTCAGGATTCAGCTATGAAGGCCGCGGATGTCGTGGAGTGCCGCTCCTAAAACACCGGCGCCAAAGCGACACACACCAAGCCGCAGACAAACAAAAGGAACATCAAGGCGAGCAGGCGCTGCACGTCCGGCCCCGCGCCACGAAACTCCTTCCACACAAAGACGCCCCAAATCGCGGAAACCATCGTGGCGCCCTGGCCGAGCGCGTAGGACGTGGCTGGGCCCACCATCTTGGCGTACGACGCGACGAAGTTCGAAATCGTCCCGATTCCCCAAATCAATCCCCCGACCACTCCCCAAAGGTGCAAGGCGCTGCGGCCGGCGAGATAGTCTCCGAGAGCAAGCGGCGGTCCGTTCACGGGGTGGCGCATGAAGGCGTAATTGAGAGGGAAGTTGGATACCAGCACGCCCAGCGCAAAGACAAAAGCCACGGCGTAGGGGCCCAGATGTTCTTCGCCGGTCAGGCTTTTGGCGACCAAGGGATAGAACAGTCCCATGCCAACGCCGCACAGCAGGCTCAGCGCGATGCCCTTCTGGGTGACCTGGCCGCCGCCTGACAACCGTCGATAAGCTAGAGCGTCAACGACGATGGCCACAACCACCAGCGCGATGCCGCTAAACAACAGCAGCGGATTGCCCTTGGGCGTGATGATGTAGTTGAGCACGGAGCCGATCGCCAGCGCCAAGCCGATGCCGATAGGAAAGGCGACGGCCAGTCCCGCGATAGCGATGGCGGCGACCAGCAGCATGTTGGCCACGTTGAAGATGATGCCTCCCGCAAAGGCATACGCCAGATTGCGAGCGCTGGCATCGCTTAGGTTGTGGAAGAAGCTGTCCGGGCTTGCCGCGTCCGTGCGACCCAACGTCAGCCCGATTAGGACGGCGCAAAGCAGAATCCCCCAAACGTAGTCCCAGTAGAAAAGCTCGAACCGCCAATCCCCGGTGAGCTTCTGAGTGTTGGCCCAGCTTCCCCACGCGATCATGCTCAAGACCATCATCAGGAGCGCGACCGCGTAGACTTGTGGGATGAACATAGACCCATCTCGGCTTGAGGCTAGGAACTCGCCGGACGAGGCACGAGCCGAGCGAGTCTAACGGTTCGCGGGGCTGAAAGCAATGCCCGCACCGCGCCCGTCAGGCTCTTCCTGGATAGCGGCTAGGGCGAGGGCGTTCGTCTTCCTGTTTCCACTGCGGCGCCTGACGGCACCGTCTGATTTCCTTGCGCATGCGAAGAATCTTGGGATCGATAAAATTTAGCGGAAGTATGCACTTTACGCACAGAGGATGAAGTTTACGAAGTCCATAAGGAATGACACGTGTTGGCAGGAACGCGCTGTTTTATTGTGGCAGGGGTTCAAGCTTCTCGATCCTGGCTTTGAGGCTGTTGGCGCGGCGCTTGTCGAGGGCAACTCTTGCATCTGCAGAAGTCACCGTAAAGACGATCTTCTTTTTCCGAAAGTTGTAACTCATCCGCAGCCTGTGCAGCACATCGCGTCCCAGTAGCGAGGCACAACGGAGCTGCGCAGCTTTTTTCTCGGCAATGGAGATCTCGATCTCATAGGCAACGAGTTGTGCATTACTGTCGTCGGAGAATACGATAATTGCGCGCTCATTAAAGCTCTTGCATTTCCCTCCTATCCCGCTTAGCGCATGGCCTTTGGCGGAAGCTAGCGTTCTATACTCAACTCCCATCCTTACGGCATCTGTAGGCATCAAGACGGTCTGGTCTGCACCAGTATCGACCAAGAAAGAAACGCCGCTCCTTATGTTTAATCTTGGAAGGATCACTAGCGCTTCGAGATACGGCCTCCCAGTGGTGTTGCCGAACCGACCGCTAAACATGCTTGTCGGAGGATCATCGTGCGTTTGTTCTTCTCGACGTAGCGTACAATCGTATGCTTCTGAGGAATTTTCTTGCGCTTCATCTTCCCCAGAATAGCATTGAGGGTTGACGCATGAGCAGCCACTTTGCCACGATACACCGCCACCCATTGATTCGGGTACTTATCGATCAGGCGGGGGTGGTCCGACGAAAGCGCTAGCGCCGCTTTGCGGAATTCTTGGAGGTCCCGGTTCAAGCGAGCAGGGTTCTGGTTCTGCAACAGCCTGAGGAGAACTACCTTTTTGGAAGCCTGGGTGCCCATTTGTCGTGTCTGCTTACCAGTGTTTTTTTAGAATATACCACCTCGCAGAACAAAGCAATTAATTGTTAAATGGCTTGCGGAAGTATGTAGTTTAGCCCTGCGCGAAGTACATGAGTGCGAGATTCAGTGAGGGACCACACGCTCCGGACGACGGAAGGCGCCACGGACAACGAATGAAGGATCAGCCGGTCGAACGCGCTCACAGTTTTGGCTTTTGGATTCCTCCTGCCTGCCTTATAATTCCCTCCGAGTTTGATCGGCGGTTCGCGCCGGTTGGTTCGGATCGAAGAGCAGAGGGTTGTCGATTGAGCTTGCGGATTTGCGTTCTGGGAAGTGGGAGCCGGGGAAATGCGACCTGGATTCGAACCGAGAAGACGCGCCTGCTGGTGGACGCAGGGTTTGGCCGCAAGGAAACGACCTCGCGCTTGAGTTCGGTGGGCGAGAGCATCGAGAGTTGCGATGCGATTCTCGTCTCCCATGAACATCGGGACCACGTCAATGGCCTCCGATCGCTGGCCGTTCGCCTGAAAGTTCCGATCTACATCTCGGCCTCGACCCGCGACGTGATCCAGTGGGACGCGCGCATCACGGCCTTCGAGTTGTTCACTCCCGGAGAGACATTCACCATTGGGGACCTTGAAGTGCATCCCTTCTCCGTGCCGCACGATGCGGTGGACCCTTGCGCCTTTACCTTTGAGGCCGAGGGCATCAAGGTGGGCGTGGTGACCGATCTTGGCTACATCCCCGAGGTGGTGAAGCAGCGGGTGCGCGGCTGCCACTGCCTGGTGTTCGAGTCAAACCACGATCTGGACATGCTCAAGGTGGGCCCGTATCCCTGGTTCGTGAAGCAGCGCGTGATGAGCCGCCACGGCCACCTTTCCAATCGCACCACCGCCGCCTTCTTGAGCGCTGACTACGACGGCACGGCGCAGGTGCTCGTGCTCGCCCACCTGAGCGAAACCAACAACCATCCCGAGATCGTCCGCCTGACCGCCACGGAAGCGCTCAGCCATCGCGCGGCGGGAGCCTTCGGTTTCGATATCGCGCGTGACGTGGGACCTCAGGGTCAGGCCAGCCTGTCGGTCGACGGTCAGAAGTCCGAATTGCATCTCGCCCGCCAGGACGCGCCCACGCCGCTGTTCCGGTTCTAAACTACTAAATGAGCCGACGCATTTCTCCTCCGGCCACGAGTCAAAGCTGCTTTTGAGCGCGCCGAAAGGCCAGAGGCTGCGCGGTATTTAACAGACAGGACTCAGGAATCCGATGGGAGTTGGGACATTTCACCTTCCCCAGCCTTTGAATTCTGGTTCAGGAACCACCGTGTCAGGAAGAACCTACGCCCTATTAGGCTTATGACAACCATGAAAACGTAAGTGACGAACGTAAATTCGACAGCGAACGCCCAGACAAAAGCGATGGAGAACCACCCCCACCCCCATCGCACTACCACGTGCACCATTGTTCGCCATCCTGTGATCAGATCGAAGCACGTGTAACATAATCCAGGAAGGAATGCTCGCGGCACTTTGATGTCGTTCATTACTTCTGCATAACTGGACAACGCCTCCATCTTTACTCTCGCTACGTGAGCGCCGAGAGAATAGGCAGCAGCGGAATAGAAGGGTAAAGTGGTGAAGAACTGGTCCAAGCAGCGATTCTCAGGACGGCAACCCCATCCGAAGAAATGTGACAGTCGTGAAGGCGAGCTAAGGTACCAATACTGCTTGATCGCTATCTGCCCGATCCATGGAAACGCCGCTACAAGGATGCCCATGATCACAGATGGAATGACCCAAACCCACAGCATTGACCGATGCTGAAGCCATCCGCCCAACGACCATCCTAGAAACAGGGCTAAACCTATTTGCACGGGGAAATAGGGTGTTCCGCTCAAGATAGCGCTCGATTGATGGCTGGTAATTGTCCGACCGAAGAGATGAGCCCACGTAACAAAAATGGCAACCGCCAAAGGGGCGACAGAATAAACCACGCACCAAGTGGCGATAACTTGATGCATCATGAACACCAGCACAGCTATAATCCGCGAGTTTCTGACTGGCTCCTCAGAAACTGTTTCCATGTAGACTCCAGGCTTCGGCGCCGGAGGGATGACGTATTGACCGGAGAGTTCAGTTTAACCTAATTCAGCATCACTACGCCGGGCGCGATTTCGACCCATGCGACTCGGGAGGCCGGCTACGGACGCTCTCCCCTTTGCCCGGACGAGGGGCGAGTGCCGCTCGAAATTAGCGATTGCAAATCGGCAACCGAAAATCCAAAATTCGAAATCCTATGATCCCCCGCTACACACGCCCGGAGATGGGCCGCATCTGGAGCGACGAAAACAAATTCCGCCGCTGGCTCGATGTGGAGGTGGCAACCGCGGAAGTGGAGGCGGAAGCGGGCCTGATTCCCCAGAGCGCCGCGCGGGCCATTCGCCGCAAGGGGCGCTTCAGCGTGGAACGTATTCTCGAAATCGAGAAACGGGTGAAGCACGACGTGATCGCTTTCACCACCAGCGTGGCGGAGAACATCGGCCGCGAGGGGCGCTACCTGCATTACGGCCTGACCTCGAACGACGTGGTCGATACGGCGCAGGCCTTGCAGGTCGGCGAAGCCTCGGAGCTGCTGCTGCGGGGCCTCGAGCGCCTGGGCGAGGTGCTCAAGGCGCGCGCCTTCGAGTTCAAGGACACGCCGATGGTGGGCCGCACGCACGGCATCCATGCCGAGCCCGTCACGTTCGGCTGGAAGCTGGCCGTCTGGTACGCAGAGAACCGGCGCAATGTCGAGCGGCTGAAGTACGCCGCCCGTCAGATGCGGGTGGGCAAGATTTCCGGCGCCGTGGGCACCTACGCCCACCTGAGCCCCGCGCTCGAGAAGAAGATCTGTACCAGGCTCGGCTTGCGTCCGGCGCCCATCTCATCCCAGGTGGTGCAGCGCGACCGGCACGCCTTCTATCTTGCGACGCTGGCCGTGATGGCGAGCTCGCTCGAGAAGATCGCGCTCGAGGTCCGGAACCTGCAGCGCACCGAAGTCCGCGAAGTGGAGGAGTATTTTGGCGCGGAACAAAAGGGCTCCTCGGCCATGCCGCACAAACGCAACCCGGTGACGGCCGAGCAGATCTGCGGGCTGGCTCGGGTGGTCCGGGCCAACGCCCAGGCGGCGCTCGAAAACGTGGCGCTCTGGCACGAGCGCGACATCTCCCACTCTTCGGTCGAACGCATCGTCCTGCCCGACTCGACCATCCTCCTCGACACTATGCTCGATAAGACGGCGACGCTGGTCGAGACCCTCAACGTGTACCCCGAACGGATGCGGGAGAACCTGGAGCTGCTCAAAGGGCTGATTTTTTCAGGGCAATTGCTGCTCGACCTGGTCGAGAAGGGCGCCGCGCGCGAAGACGCGTACCTTTGGGTGCAGCGCGATGCCATGCAGGTGTGGAAGACCCGCGAGGATTTCCGCGTGCTGGTCGAGCGCGATCCGGACATCGCAAAATATCTCGCGCCGCGCGAAATCGCTCGATCGTTCTCGGTCGAGCGTCAGCTTAGGCATGTGGATACGGTGTTTCGCCGGGTGTTTGGCAGGGGTTCAGCGTAGTGCTCCCGGCGAAGCGAAAACGGGCGGGCCGTAAAGGCCCTCCCCTACCACGAGCCTGTGCGGCGCGCGATGAATGGGAGGCCTTGGCTTCGCGATTCACGGCGCGCAGCAGCTTCGCGTCCATCGGACCCTGTATGACTTTCATAGTACCGCTGTTCCTCACCTGATACCCACCGCAGTCTGGAACATGGTGTTGATTTCAATCGAGGGTTATCTCTCGACTCCCAGACTTCACGGTCGCCCAGGCCCGCGCCCTGTGGGCCGGTTCGCGTTGAAGCCCCGCGAAACTCTGTGCTAGGATGCGAGTTCGCCGCACCAGTGGCGCGGTTAGCGTGTGCAAGAGCGCCGCTGAGGTCGCGGAGTTTTCCCGGCTGAATCAACGGCCGCTTCGAGTCGCACGCCACCCCAGGGTTTCAGGTGTCAACTCCGGTCTCAAAGGGAGTTTGCAGTGAAAATTTACGAAGGCCAAAACGTTCGCAATGTCGCCCTGGTCGGTCACGGCGACACGGGTAAGACCCAACTGGTCTCCGCCCTGCTCTACACGGCGGGCATGGTGAATCGGCTGGGCAAAGTGGATGACGGCACCTCCGTGACCGATTACGACGAAGAGGAAATCCAGCGGAAGTTTTCGATCAGCGCGGCGCTCGCCTACGCCGAATGGGGCAAGACCAAAATCAACTTCATCGACACTCCCGGCTTCAACATCTTCCTGCACGAGACCGAGGCGGCGCTCGTAGTGGCGGACGCGGCGCTGCTCGTAGTCCACGCCGTGGCCGGCGTCGAGGTGCAGACCGAAAAGACCTGGGGCTTTTGCGAGAAGTACGGCCTGCCGCGCGTCCTGGTGGTCAACCAGATGGACCGCGACCGCGCCAGCCTTGAGCGCACGCTCGAAGCGCTGCGGTCCGCTTTCGGACGCCCGGTGATCCCGGTCCAGCTCCCCGTCGGCGAGGAGAAAGGCTTCCGCGGCGTCATCGACCTGGTTCGCATGAAGGCTTTGGTGTACGAGGCAAGCGGGTCAGGTAAAGCTACAGAATCGAGCATCCCCGCGGAACTCGCGGACGACGCCACCCAAGCTCACGAGGCGCTGGTCGAAATGGTGGCGGAGGGCAACGACAAGTTGATGGAGGAGTTCTTCGACAAGGGGACCATTCCGGTCGAGGACCTGGTGCCCGGCCTCAAGCAAGCCGTTTCGGAAAGGCGGCTGTACCCCGTGGTGGCGAGCGCCGGCTTGCCCAACATTGGCAGTGACGCGCTACTGCACTTCATCGCCGACTACCTTCCCTCGCCCCTGGATCGCGGCGAAGTGGAGGGTTTGGACCACGAAGGCGGCAAGGTGGTCAAGCGCAAGATTGCGGATGACCAGCCCGTCTCCGCCTACGTTTTTAAGACGGTGGCCGACCCCTTCGCCGGCCGCGTGAGCTATTTCAAGGTGATGTCCGGCGTGGTCAAAAATGAAGCTAACCTCACCAACCTCACGCGCGGGGGTACGGAACGCCTTTCCCATATCGCCGTGATTCAAGGCAAGGCGCATAACCCGGTGGCCGAGCTGCGGGCGGGCGACCTGGGGGTGGTAGCGAAATTGAAAGATACGCTGACGGGTGACGCCTTGGGCGACAAGTCGGCTCCCATCGTCTATCCGAAGATCAAGCTGGCGGAGCCAGCGATCTCCTTCGCCATCGAACCCAAATCGCGAGGAGACGAAGACAAGCTCTCGACCGCCATCCATCGCATGCTGGAGGAAGACCTGCTGCTGCGCTTCTCGCGCGATCCACAGACGAAGGAGTTCCTGGTGTCAGGGTCCGGCCAGCAGCATGTCGAGGTGGCCGTCTCCAAGCTGAAGCGGCGGTTCAATATCGAGGTCACGTTGAAAGCGCCCAAAGTTCCCTACCGCGAAACCATTCGCGCCCGGGCGGACGCTCAGGGCAAGCACAAGAAGCAGACGGGGGGACACGGCCAGTACGGCGAGTGCAAAATCAAGCTGGAGCCGCTCGTGCGCGGCGCCGGCTTTGAGTTTGTGAATGACATTTTCGGCGGCGCCATTCCCAGGAACTTCATCCCGGCGGTTGAGAAGGGGATCATCGACGCCGCCTCCAAAGGTTATCTGGCGGGCTACCCGGTGGTCGATTTCCGGGTCATCCTCTACGACGGCTCCTACCACGAGGTCGATTCTTCCGAAATTGCCTTCAAACTGGCGGGCTCCAAGGCGTTCAAGAAGTGCATGGAACAAGCCAAGGCCTGCCTGCTCGAGCCCATCATGAACGTTGAAATCACCGTTCCGGAAAACTACGCGGGAGACATCATGGGCAACTTGAATGGCCGGCGCGGACGCGTCCAGGGCATGGACGCCAAGGGCGGTTCTACCGTCATCAAGGCCCAGGTTCCGCTCTCAGAAATGCTCACCTACGCCTCTGACTTGACGTCCATGACCCAGGGCCGCGGCACGTATGCCATGGACTTCTCGCACTACGACATCGTTCCGCAGCCGATCGCCGACAAGATCGTCCAGGCCCACAAGCCGTCGGCCGCGGAGGAAGAGGAAGAATAGAGCGGCGGGATCTACCACCGAGTTAGGCCAGCATGAACCGCTCGGTTCGTGTTATCATCGCGACATGGTAGCCATCCGATTCACGTCGCCGGAGCAAGCTGCGGACGGGCTGATGGTCCTAGTTCGCCAGGGGACCGTGCGCGCGCTTCGAGGCGAGATTTACGTTTGCAAGGAGAGTGCCCTGGCCGCGCTGGAGAGGCAGCAGATTCCTTACGAAAGGGTACCCTTGCCCCTCGACCTGAATGAAGTGGATACGCTACGAAATACTCCTACCACTGTCCTATAACGACGGTCGCCCCATCGAGTCTGCAAAGTTTCGGCAAACGACTCGGGACCTTCTGGAGAACTTTTCTGCCACAACGCTCGACCTCCTCACCGCTGTGGGCTCGTGGAAGTATCAGGGAACACTTTACGAAGACTTGCTTCTTCGCCTGATCGTCGACGTGCCGGCGGCGACGCCGGCTGACGACTTCTTCCGCAATTACAAGGAAACTTTGAAGGCTCGCTTCGAGCAAATCGACATCTGGATTAGCGCCCACGAGATCCAGATCCTTTGATTCGGAAGCTCATCCTGATCAAACCACCAAGGGCCTCCAGGCCGGGGCCGCCGACTGCTTCAATTCGCTGGAGGAAAGTGATCATTCGCTCACATTGGGAGCCGACCCGGCAGCGGCTGTAAGCCGGGCTCCCGCTTCACGAGGTCGCTTAGCCGAGCCATCGTTGAGCGGACCCTCCGGCATAGGGTGCTCAACGGTGCTCTCGACTCCGGGGCTTTAGCAAAGAGCGAGAGATGGAGACCTTGAGAACAGTCTCACTTGTCTTTGGACCTTTGCCGGTCGCGTCCTAACAGCCACTCCAGTAGGCTGCCTACTGCCCGGAAATTTGTACCCCTCAGGCGCTCAACGGCTGCTCTGAGATCGACCAAGCCGCGCGCGGCAGCGTCGTCCAGAACGCCGAGAGTGCCTGTGGTGGGAATAACCCGGCGGCGCGCTTCCAGGCGACCCGCGTCTTCGTCCATCAGCAGAAGAACATCGGGCTTGTACTCTTCCGCCAGGACGATGGCCTCGCGCTCGCCCCTGTCCAGTTCCTCACCGCTCTCCTCGGGGCGGGCGGTAACGTGGCGGACCTCAAGCCATGCGGGAGGCCGCCCGATCCACTCAACCACAGCTAATGGCGTTTCGGGATCCTGGAGTTCAGAGAGAACTGCTTGGGGGATGAGAACGCGGCCATACAACCGGTGAAGTAGGTCGATGAGTACCAGATAATTCAGCGGTGACGTATCCGCGACGTCGATCATCGGCGGCTGCTGAACTGGCGGCTCATTTCGGCATCGCGTTCCAGGTCCTCGGCGCTATATTTCAAATAAACTCCATGTTGCTTCAGGAACCCATCCAGCTCGTATCGTGTTCCGAAACCCAGCAATCGCCGTACTTGCGCCGCCGTCAAGGCGCCCGACCGATAAGCTTCGAGAGCCAAGCTCTCCAGGGCAGCGCGCGGCAAGTCCTTCCACTTGGATTGTAGCCCGTGTGCGATGTCTTCCGGCAAACTCAAGGTGATTTCCATACGCGTAGTATACCGCGCCCCTCAAGAGCCGACAGCCAAACGGCATACCAATTGAACCCGGTTGCGATCCAGTTCACGTCTTCTGCTCAAGCCGCCGAAGGATTCAGGCTCCCGGTTCGGCAAGGGGGCACTTCGCCCTAAGAGCAGCAGACGGCGGGCGTCATCGTTTTTCTTGATTGTTTCGCGCTCTTCCCGGCCGCCGTGGGGCGGAGGCGCTCCGCAAGTTCCAGCCGCGCGCGGTGCAATCGCGACTTCAGCGTGTTCTCGGGAACGCCCACGCTTCGAGCAGCTTCCTGGGTGGTGAGCCCTTCCACGTGCCGAAGAAGAACGGCGGCCTGCATCTCGGGCGTGAGCGCGGCGAGATTCTGGCCAAGCAGCTCGCGCAGCTCCTGCCGCGCATAGAGTTGTTCAGGGTTAGGCGAGGAATCGGTAAGCTGCTCGGCCAGGGTGGATTCGGTCTCCCCCATTGGTTCATCGATCGAGACGGTCTGCCGCACCCGCTGGCTGCGCAGGCGCATGAGGGCGGCGTTGATCACAATCCGCGTCAGCCAGCTCGAGAACTTCGAGCGCCCTTCGAAGCGGCGCAGGTTCTTGTAAGCCGCAAGCATTCCCTCCTGAAGCGCGTCTTCGGCGTCTTCGGGATTGCCCAGCAGTTTCAAGGCGCTCTGATAAAGCGTGCTGGTGTAACGCGTGAAGAGCTTATCCAGCGCGTCCTGGTTGCCTCTCAGCCCGAGCCGGATCAGACGCTGCTCATCGCGAACCGCTTTGTCGTTATTTGTGGTTTGCAAGGTCTCCTCCAGTTTCTGGGGTCGGTTAGTGGGCCGGCATCCCGCCCCCGCGGGTGGCCGGCCGTTTCATGAGCAGGATGAACGGGACGATAGCGATAAAGAGAATGGCGAGCAGCCAGAATGCCGTGTTGAACGAGAGCATGGCGGCCTGCCGCTCGACCATTCCGAACAGGACAGCGTAAGCGCGCCGTCCGGCCGTGGCGAAATCCGCGCCCCGCGCCATGAAGGCCCGGCGCAGGTTCTCGAGCATCAAGCGAGTGCCGAGACTGTACGGGTTGGCGTGCTCGCCCAGCGTGTTGGTGTACGCCTGCTGGCGACGAGCCACGATCGTGGTGACGGCCGCAATCCCCGAGCTTCCTCCGATGTTCCGCATGAGATTAAAGATGCTCGTGGCGTTGCCCATGCGCTCTTTGGGGATGGGGTCCATGGTAGCGGTGGTGAGTGGCACGAACAACAGCGCCAGCGAGATGCCCTGGATGAACTGCGGCCAGAAGACGTCCCAATAGCCGGCGTCGAGGCTCAACGAACCCAGCGTCACCAGCGTGGAAGCGGCAATGATCAGCCCGAGCGCGAGCAGCTTTCGCGGGTCGAATTTCGACATGATCACACCCACCACGGGCATGGCGAGGAACGACCCAACGCCGCGCGGCGCCATGGCAAACCCCGCTTCGAGGGCCGGATAGCCTAGTAAAGTCTGCAAGAAGATGGGAAGCAGCACCAAGCTGCCGTACAGCACGAAGCCGAGCAAGGTCATCAGGAAGACCCCAGTGCTGTAGGTGCGCAGCTTGAACACCTTCAGGTCCACCACGGGATGCCTGGCGCGCAACTCGTAAACGATAAAAGCGACGAGCGCGATCAGCGAGGCGATCGCCAATCCCAGAATCCAGCGCGAGCCGAACCAGTCCTCCTCCTGCCCCTTGTCGAGAACGACCTGCAGGGCGCCGATCCCCACCGCCAGCATGCCGATGCCCCAGTAATCCACGCCTCCGGACCTCCTCCGAATGTAAGGCGGATCAAAGATAAAGAGCTGTGTCATGACGATCGAGGCTACGCCGACGGGGATGTTGATATAAAACACCCAGCGCCAGGTGTAGCTGTCGGTCAGCCAGCCGCCCAGCACCGGCCCGAGCATGGGCGCAACCACAATTCCCAGCCCCCAGAAGGCCATGGCCTTGCCGCGGTCCTGCGGAGGAAACGCCTCGAGCAACACCGCCTGCGAGATCGGCTGCAGCGCGCCGCCGCAAGCTCCCTGAATGATCCGAAAGATGATCAAGGAGCGCAGGTCCGGGGCCACGCCACACAGAAATGAGGCGGACGTGAATCCCACCACCGCCATCATCAGCAGCCGCTTGCGGCCGAAGTGGTTGGCAA
>Ga0066710_100002086_pt1 | contig 15759 bp, 10 predicted proteins | sample GraSoiAngelo_159_FD_79666 | JGI IMG/M metagenome (GOLD analysis project Ga0066710, IMG submission 79666) | Grasslands soil microbial communities from the Angelo Coastal Reserve, California, USA - 14_1009_16_40cm | ecosystem: Environmental > Terrestrial > Soil > Grasslands | place: USA...
CGCAGCTCGGCGTCCAGCTCGGCCAGATAGGTCGCCCGCTGGAGCACCACGCGGAGCTGGTCGAGGTCGACCGGCTTGAGGAGGTAGTCGAACGCGCCGAGCCGCAGCGCCTTGAGCGCGTTGGCGCGATCGTTACTGCCCGTGATCACGATCACCTTGGCCAGCGCGTTCCCGGCCAGCAGCTCGCGCAGCAGCTCGAGGCCTTCGTCGGCGGTGTCGGTATGGGGCGGCAGCCCGAGATCGACGGTGATGACGGCCGGCTTGCTGGCCGACACCTGCTTCATCGCCTGGGCTCGACTCTTCGCAAAGCGCACCGAGTACTCCTCGTGGAGCGCGAAACGATATTGTGTGCAGAGAGCGTCGTCGTCTTCGACAATCAGCAGAACCGGCTTATCCACTTCAACGTCCTCCTATCCCGAGCGCCCGGTCGATCGCACCGGGCAAAGCCGGGAGCGTCGCGTTCACGAGCGGCAGCTTGACCCAACAGGTGGTTCCTTCATTCCTTCGGCTAGCAATCGACATCGTTCCGCCGTGCTTCTGAATGATCTCGCGGGCGGCGTAGAGGCCAATACCCCAGCCGCCGGGCTTGGTGGAGCGGAACGGAACGAAGAGAGATTCCCGCAGATATTCGTCCGACATGCCTTCCCCGGTGTCGCTCACCTCGACGACGGCCCGGTCGTTTTCCGCGTAGGTCCGGAGCGTGATGGTCCCCCCGCCCCGGATGGCGTCCATCGAGTTCGTGATCAGGTTCTCGAGCACCCGTCGGAGGGCATCGACGTCGGCGTTCGCCGTCACCGATTCCAGTGACGTGACGAGCTGGATGCTGGAGGCCTGGGCGATCGTCGCCGCCGCGGCCGCCACCGCTTTGAGATCCACGCACTCGAACTCGAGTCCGTCGCCGGGCGATGGCGTGGCCAGCTTCCCGAGCAGGTTCTTCATCCGGGTCACGACGTGGGAGACGGTCCGGATGGCGTCGCGCTGGAACTCGGGGTCGTCGAAGTTCTTGAGCGCGTTCCGGCTCAAGAGCGACAGCGAGGACACGCTGTTCTTGATGTCGTGGATGACGAACGACGTGAGCCGGTGGAACGCCTCGAACTCGCGCGCCCGCCCGACCTTTTCCGAGAGCTGGGCCATGGCCAGGATCCCGGCCGCCTGCTCACCGACGGTGGCGAGGAACTCCAGGTCTTCGTAGCCGTACGAATTGCCCGTGCGTTCGGCCCCCAGGAACAGGAGGCCCGTCAGCGTGTCGCGCCACATGAGCGGAACCACCAGAGCGAAGGCGGACGTGAACCGTCCGACTTCTTCCTCTCCGGGGACCGCCTCGGACCCGACCACGAACGGCCGCCGGTCACGGCGGAAGCGAGCCAGCAGTGGCGCTTCGGCGTCGAGGATCGCCAGCGGCGCGGTCGTCCCGACCGACGCGGCACACCGATACCGGTCGTCGGCCGCGCCGAGATAGAGGACGCCGTCGGTCGCGCCGACCGCCTCGACGATCGCCTGCACCACCTGGGGAGCCGACTGCTCCACGGTGAGGAGCGACACCAGGCGCGCGGTGAAGCTCTGCCACTGCTCGCGGTAGTCGTACTTGCTTCGATAGAAGTGCAGCGCGATGAAGCGCTTCACCCGCCAGCGCAGGTCCTCGGAGAGGAGCAGGATGGCCAGGATGATGCCCGACACGAACAGCAGCAACGAGCCCCAGAAGACGGGCTCGGCCACCGCCACTCTTCGGAGCAGCCAGGCCAGGACGCCGACGGCCAGGAGATAGATGCCGAGGAACCCCACGATGGCCGAGCCGAACACCACCTGCCTCGAGGGCCGGATGCCGAGCGCCCGGATCCCGCGGCTGGCCGCGTAGGCGACGGCGACGTTGCCGACGAAGAGCGTGGCGGCGATGGTCGCGAGGTGCAGCCCGGCCAGGACGTTGAAGAGCAAGAGACTGGTGAGGACGCAGAAGCGTGCGATGAAGATGCCGCCGAGACCGACGACGAGGTACTTCATGCGCCAGCGTTCGACACCCCGGGACAGCCGCAGCGCCATCTCGAGCGCGCCGAGGAGCCCGACGGTGGCCAGCAATTGCATGACGATGCCGGCCCGGCCGACGACGTCGAACACCATCGCCTGGAACACGCCGTCGACGCGCAGCACGCCGATGGTCTGGCGCCAGGCCAGTACGAGGATGGAGACCATGGCGAGCACGAACGTCCCGGCCAGGATCAACCGTGATCGCAGCGATTGGCGGTGGTGCTCGCCGTCAGAGAGGAAGCTGACGACGAACACCATCCACAAGAGCGGCGTCACCAACATGGCCAGGCTGAGGAACCAGCTCCAGAACAGGACGTCGGTCTTCCACAGGTCGCGGGGCGCCAGCATCAGGGCGGCCACCGCCTCCGCGGCGAAGGCCAGCATGCCCAGCGAGAAGCAGAAGTGGAAGGGCCGAAGCGGCCGTTGGCGGAGGATGGCCATCGCCAGCGTCACGCTGCTGACGATGGCCAGGACCGCCGACAACGACTCGATAGTCATAAGGCTCATCACTGCGCTCTTACTTGATCTCCGTCAGCGCCTTCACGGCTTTGTCCTTGTCGGGATACTTGCCGCCCGCCGACACGACACGCTGGAAGTGCGCCTTGGCGACCTCCGGCTGTCCCATCTTCTGGGCGAGGACACCGGCGTGGTACTGGATCTCGGGATTGCCCGGCTGCTTGGCCGCGCTGTCCTTGATCAACGCCCAGGCCCGCTCGTTCACGCCGCGCTGGTGGAGGATCCACCCGAGCGTGTCGGAGACGAACGGATCGTCAGGCGCGCCTTCCTTCGCGATCTGGGCGAGCTGGAGCGCGCGCTCTTTGTCGTTCGGGTTCTGCGACAGGATCCACGCCAGGTTGTTGGCGGCCGGGGCGAAGCGCGGCTTGGCGGCCAGGATGTGCTCGTACGCCGCCTTGGCCTTGGCGTGATCACCGCGGTTGAGATGGATCTGCGCGATCGTCATGCGGGAGATCACGTCGTTGGCGTTGACGGCGATCGCCTGCTCGAACTTGGCCAGCGCCTTCTGGTCATCCTGGCTGGCCAGATACATCTGTCCGAGCGCTGCGTAGGCGGGGGCGAATGTCTGATCCAGCTCGAGCGCCTTCGTGTAAGCGGCCTCGGCCTGCGCGTTTTCCTTGCGGAGCCGATGGGTGGAGGCGAGCAGGAACTGGAGTCGGGCCGTGTTCCCGGCGACGCCGATCTGCTGGCGCACCCGCTCCAGCGCCACCCCGGCCTGGCCGTCGGCCGCCAGCTGTCCGAGCAGCGCGATCAGTGGATCGGCGAACGTCGGCTTCATGGTGAGCGCCCGCTCGAACTCGCGCGCGGCCTCGGCCTTCTGGTTGAGGGCCTGGAGCGCGACGCCCGTCAGATACGGAGCCCGCGCGTCCTTCGGCACCACCGCCTGCATCTTCCGGAACGTCTGCAGCGCGTCGGCCGGCTGGTGGCGGCTGAGTTGCGCGGTGCCGAGCAGCACGTAGGCCTGCACGACTTTCGGCTGCTCCTTGATGACCTTCTCCATCGAATCCGCCGCGGCCGCGGCGTTGCCGGCCTCGAGGTTCATCTGGGCGAGGAGCAGCGCAGCGTCCGTCATGCGGGGCGCCATCTCCAACGCCTGGGTCAGCTCGGCCCTGGCCTGCTGGACGTTGCCCGACTGGTGATAGGCGATGGCCAGCCAGTAGCGGGCCTGCGCCATCTTGGCGTCGGCCTTCAGCGCGCTCTGGAAGTCCTGAATCGCCTCGGCCGTCTGCCGCTTGGTGAGATAGATGCGGCCGCGAATGAGGTGTCCCTCGACGTCCGACGGCGCCTTCTTGAAGATGTCGCCGAGGATGGCGAGGCTGTCGTCGGTTTTGCCCTCGATGAACGCGACCTCGGCCAGGCGACGCCGGGCCGCCAGGTAGTCGCCGTCACCTTCCTTCGCCGAGTTGAGGACTTCCTTGGCCTTCGCGTAGTCGTTGCTGCCGGCGTAGAAGTCGACGAGGTTCAGTCGCGCTCCTCCGGTCACCGGCTCGATGGCCACCGCCGTCTTGAGCTCGCTCAGGGCGGCGTCGCGGTCGCCCTTCGCACGATAGACGTTGGCCAGCATGACGTGCGCCTGCACCGACTTGGTGTCGCGCTCGAGCGCGTCCTTGAGCTGCGCCTCGGCCTTGGTGAAATCGCGGGTCTTCAACGAGAGCTCGGCGAGGCTGATGTGGTACCCGGCGCGGCCCTCGAGGGCGGGTCGGGCGGCTTCGAAGCCGGCGGCCGCTTCCGCGATCTCGTTCTGCCGGCGCGCCGCGACGGCCACGACCTGGAGCGCCTCCAGGTTGGCGGGGTCCTTCTCCAGGACGATCCCGGCGAGCTCCCGCGCGTCGTCGAGCCGGCTGGCCAGCAGATAGATGGCGGCCAGCTTCATGGTGATGCCCATGTCATCGGGATTCGTCTGCCGAGCCTTCATCAGAAGGGGGAAGGCACGGCGGAAATCGCCGAGGTTGTGGTAGGAGACACCCAGCCGCTCGATCGCCCGCCCATTGGTGGCGTCGAAGCGCAGCACGTTCTGGTACTCGATCAGCGCGTCCTTGTATCGGCCCCGCTCGAAATACTCGTCACCGCGACTCAGGTGTCGCGCCCGCTTGGCGTCCGGAGTCTCGGCGCATGCGCCGAGAAACGCTCCCACCAGGATCGTGAGCATCACCACAGAGACCTTCACTCGCCCCATAGTCATCTCCTGTTTCAATCGGGCAGATAGTCCGTTAACCGGGGATACATGGCCTGCACGAAGGCCACCAGCCGGTCAGACGTCTCGGGCACGCTTCCCTCCACCGGGGCCGACACGCGCACGAGGGCGCCGTCGGTGCGGTTTCGGAGAATGGCGTTCTTCACCATCGCCGCCTTGGCGGCAACTTCGCCGTGGACGTCCTCACCCTGGGCTCGGTACCAATACAGCACCAGCTCGCGCTGGTCGGATTTCTGCACGAGGAAGCGGTTGACCTCGAGCGCGCGGCCGCCCTCGACGGGAATCGTCATGGCGGACGCCTCGAGCGGCTCCCAGCCGCTGCCCGGCAGGCAGTTCTTGGGTGAGTGCATCTGCGCGCCCCGGCGCTGGCTTTCCCAGTAGCCGAGATAGACCCAGATGCCCCGCCCGGCCTCGTCGACGTACCTCCGCATCATGTAGTCGCTGACCTTCAGGATGTTCAGGGTCTCGATGTCGAGGCGGGTCGCCTCTTCTCCCTCCCACGTCGCGATGTGCGCCGGGAAATCGTCGAAGGCGCGCCGGAGCGGCGTGGTGTGGCCCTGCGAGCGCGCGTGCACGAGCAGGAGCGCGGCCACCAGGCACGAGCTGGTGATGGCGACACGCAGCCAACCGCTCATGGCCGACTCGTCCTCCGGGTCAGCACGAAACGGAGACCGCGATCGACCGCGAGCAGGCAAAAGAACGCGAACACGAAGATGATCCATCCCGACGCCATGTGGAAGAATCCCTCGGCGTACTGGCGGCCGAACCACTGCCCGACGAGGCCGGTCATCACGACGCGGGCGGCGTTGGCGAGGATCGTGATCGGGATCGTCACCGCGGCGAAGATCGCCATCGCGATCCCGCCCGGCATGACCAGCGCCGCCCAGCCCAGCGCGAGCGCGAGCAGGGAGATCAAGGACCGGATGCCGCTGCACGCTTCCGTCACGCCCAACGAAATGTGGCTCAGGTGAATGACGTTGCCGTCGATGAGGACGGGCACGCCGAGATGATCGAGCGTCCAGGCCGCGTTCTGAGCGGCCAGGCCCTGGAGTGGGAACGCCACCGCGTAGAAGACGATCGCCGGCAACGGGATCATGAACAACAGGAACGCCAGCGGGAACATCACCGCGCGCAGCACGGGCCCGCCGGCGTGGAATAGGATCAACCCGGCCAGGATGACGATGAGCGAGGAGCGGTTCAGAAACGCCTCCGCGCCGACGTGGCCGAGGACGAGGCTCGCGATCCCGATCAGGATCACGCCGAGTCCCCACCAGCTCGGACGACACTCGGTCGCGCGAATCACTTCACGCCGCTGCCACACCAGGTAGGCGCTGAACAGCGGAACGAGAAATCCGTGCGAGTAGTTGGCGTCTTCCCACCAATCCGAGACGAGCTCGGGCAACACGTTCGCGTACAGCGCACCGAGCAGCACCGCGAACATGACGGTGACGAAGACGACCGCGCGCGTGGCCTCGCGGCATCTGAACTCGAGCTGACCGGCGTCCCGAACGGAGTCCATAATCGCCATCACTTGTATGCGGCGGAACTATCATTCATTACGGCAAACCGGGCAATATACCGGTGGGAGTACAGAACTATATCCGCAACGCTATAGTCGTTCGCGGCGGGCCTCGTGAGCGTCCGGTCGGCGTCTCGATGATCGCGGCGGCGCTCGTCGAAGGCCTCTATCGCGGGGCATGCACATCTATGCCGAACGGCATATTGCGGGCTCCTCCAATGGCCCCGTAGAGTGGGCCCGCGTCCTCTGCCATGACTGCGCTGACCGCTGCGACCCCGCGTCGCGTCCTCATCGTCTTCAACCCGACCGCCGGAACCCGGAGCCGGCGTCGCCTCCACCGTGTCGTCCAGAGCCTCCAACAGGCCGGGTGCATCGTCAGCGTCGAGACGACGAAGACGGCGGGCGACGCCACTTCGATCGCGCGGCACGCGAAGTCGTCCGGAGCCTACGACGTCGTCGCGGCGGCCGGCGGAGACGGAACGGTGAACGAAACGGTCACCGGCCTGGCTGGCGGCATGAATGGCGTGAGCCTCGGCATCATCCCGCTGGGGACCGCGAACGTCCTCGCCGCTGAGATCGGTATCGGAAACGATCTCCGCCGGGCCGCACGGGCCATCGCGACCGGTCGTCCCCGACCGCTTCACATCGGCCGGGTCAACGGCGCGCCCTTCGCGCTGATGGTCGGTGCCGGCTTCGACGGCGACGTGGTGGCCGGCGTCACGCCAGGCCTCAAGCGCCGGCTCGGTAAGCTCGCCTACGTGGTGCGGGGACTCGGCGAGTGGTGGCGAGGCGGCCACGCGCGCTGCCGAGTGAGCATCGACGGAGCATCCCGCGACGCTCTGTGGGTGGTCGTGTCCAACACTCGACGCTACGGCGGCCGGTTCGTGCTCGCGGCGACGGCCGATATCGAGAGTGCGGAGTTCACCGTGACCGTGTTCGCCGCGGGGTCGCGGCTCGACCTCGTGCGTTATCTCGGCGCGCTCGCCCGTGGCCGCGTCGGCCAATGCCGTGGCGTCAGCGTGCACCACGCCACGAAGATCGAATTGCACGGCAACGCCGCCCTGCAGATCGACGGCGATGCCCGCGGCCGCTTGCCCGCCAGCGTCATCGCCAGCGGCGAATTCGTTCCACTCCTCGTCGAGCCCCCCCAACGCTCAGTCCCGAAGAAATGATCCGGGCCCAGCCGTCACGGGCTCAGCGGACGCATCACGACGTCCTTGATGATCGACTTGACCGCCCACCAGCCATAGAACCAGACGTCGCCATAGCGTCGCTTCTTGAAAGCCTTCACCGTCTGACTCATCGCATAGCGGAACGAAGGCGTCTTGGATTGGACGACCCGACCGCTCCCTGATCGCAGGAGCGCTTTCAACGCCTCCGGTGACCCGGGCGACAACGTCGGGCACGGCGCCACGGTGTGGGTCGACCCGATCTCCGACACGAAGTGAGCGTCCGAGTTCCCGACCATCGCCAGGTGGTACCTCTCGGCGTAGTGGAGGACTTTGTCGACCTGCTCCACCCGGTTCCGCGAGTTCCGAATCTCGATCAGGTCCAGCTCTTTGATCAGGCCCTCGTCGTACTCCTTCACGCCGTAGGAGAACGGATGGGGCAGCATGACCAGACCGCCCTGGGCTTTGATTTCACGGATCACGTCGGCCGCCAGCCGCGACTGGATAGGTTCCTCGAGGAAGAGGCCGATGACGTCGCCGATCTCGGTCTTGATCTCGGTCCCGACGATGACGGTCAGATCGGGATGGTCGTTCAACGCCCGGGCGCGCTTTCCCCCCTCGATGGACTCGTGGTCGGTGACGGCAATGGCGGAGAGCTTCAGGCGGACTGCCTGGCGCAGGATTCTCTTCACGCTCGAGACCGAGTCGTAGGACCTCGAGGAGTGGATGTGCAGATCGAACGCGAAGCCGTCCGGCTGGCCGGGCCGGCCGTGGGGATATTGCAGTCGGCGCCGGCGCAGCAGCGTCTTCGCCCAGTAAAGCATCTCTCGCACCTGGAGCAGGAGGGGCTTGAGGTCGTCGAACGCGACGTTGGTCTTCACTCTCGGCGAAAGGAGGAGCCGGCAGAGCGCGAGGAGCCTGGCCGGGCGGGCCAGCAGGAACATGAGCGCGTCCGGCAGAACCCACAGAAACGACGTGGGCGCTGCGGTGGCAGCGGGCACACTGCGACGTGTCGTCCCCGTCACGGCGATGTGGGGAAAGTCGACGCCGGCCGCGATCGACAGGTCGAGCGACCCCCACAGCCGTGGATTGATCTCCATCAACCGATCGCGGCCGTCAGCGCTCGACCGTTTGAACTCCACCATGGCCAGGCCGCTCCACTCCAGCCCGCCGAGGAGTCGGAGCGCGAGGGCCTTGACCGCGGGATCGTCGACCGTGCGCGCGAGCACGCTCGGCCCGCCGGTGATCGGATACTCCCAGAGTCGCTCGTGCATCTGTGTGGCGACCGGCTCGCCGTCGGACATGAAGGCGAAGAAGCCGAAGCCGGTGCCGTGGATGTACTCCTGGCAGATGATCGTGTCGGCAGCGCGGAAATCGTGCACGCATCGTCGCAGCTCGTCGACGGTGTTCACGTATCTGACCCGGTCGTAGGCGCCGAGGGCGCCTCCCACCTTCACCACCATCGGGAAGCGCAGCGTATCGAGGACCCGGTCGAGCGACTCCGTCTGAGAGACGTACACCGACGCCGGGATCGGAATCTCGAGACTCTCGGCGAATTCCAGCAGTCCCCGCTTCGACAGGACGAGCTCGGCGGCCCACGACGGAGCCAGATCGACCCGCGTGAGCGGCTGGATCGACTCGCGCCGTCGCGAAAGCCTTCGAAAGGCGCCGTCGGACGCGGGAAGCACGTAATCGAAGCGCTCCCGCCGCAGGAGCTGCAGAAATTCCGTGTCGAAGCGCTGCTCGTCAGCATATGGAGAAAGGACGTGGACCTGCCGGCAAAAGGCCGAGAGCGAGCTCATCGTCGCGCCCGGCCGACTCTGGGTCGTGTGGACCGCGAAGCCGTGGCGACCCAGCGACCTCACCGCCGACAGCGCGGCTTTGAGATGCCCGTCGGTCACGAGGATCTTCACAGGAGCGCGGCCAGCTTCACGGCGAACATCGCCGTCGAGAACCGGCCCCACGGATCCGTGCACGCGCGATCGTTGATGTCGAGCCGGCGGAGCGCATGGAGGTCCGCGCCCGGCGGATTGGTGCCCTTCACCGTCGTACAGGCGCTCTCGAATCCCGACTGGCGAACGAGCGTCTGGGTCTCCGCATTCCAGTCGTGGCTGGTGCCGTTCGGATAGGCGAAATGACGGATCGACTCACCCAGGTGCTTCTCGATCCGTCGCCTGGATTCTTCGATCTCCCACTGAGCTTCGTCGAGATCGATCCGCGTGAGGATCTTGTGCGACACCGTATGAGATCCGATGGACAGGCCGGCGCTCCGCATCTCGGCGACCATCTCCCAGGTCAACATCTCATCGTTGCCGCGTGCGATCGGCTCGGCGGCCAGGCCGAGACGGCGACGGATGTCGGCGAGCGCCTGCTCGCGCTCTCGATCGGGAGCGTGCTTGAGCCAGCCGTTCAGCGGACGGAGCGACTGCCGTCGCTCGGCGTCACCAACGAGCGGCAGGATACCGAGCCCCAACCACGTCGCGTCGAGAGCGTCGGCGGTGGTCGCCTCCACGGCTGCCCGCAATTGCTCGGTCCACATCGGAGCATCGCCGTCGAGCGCGCCCACGGCGAGGAAGACCGTGGCCGGACAGTGATGGCGCGCCAGGATCGGCCAGGCCCGCGTGTAGTTGTCGCGAAACCCGTCGTCGAACGTGATGGCCAACGCGCGTCGCCCCAGGCGCCGGACGCCGCTGAGCCGTTGCACGATCTCGTCGAGCGACACCACGTCGTACGCCTGACTGAGATGGCTCACCTGCCGCTCGAACGTCGCCCGCGAGACGCTCATCCCATCGTCGTGCCACTCATCGCGGACCCGATGGAAGATGAGGATGGTGCCGGCCTCGCGGCCCAGTCGTCGCACGAGCCAGACGATGCCCGTGTAGTAGAGGACGACCGAGACCATCCATTTCAGCGTCGTGCGAACCGTCATGGCCCTCGTCGAGGCGGAAATTTTCGAAAGTCATCATACGCGTCCCGGCCGAGTTCGAGACTCTATCGCCCGGCATAGGAACCTCTATCGAACGGAATATTGCCCGCGCCGGGCTTGCTCCCTAGAGTCGCTGAGTGACCCCAGTGAGCGGGAGCGAAAGCCCTTCGGCGACGGAGGGGTGCCTCACCCAGGGACTGCGCGCCGACCTGCTCGTCCACCCCGACGTGGTGGCTGCACTGCGGGACGACTGGGACTTTCTGGCCCAGCACGATCTCCGCGATGGATTCTTCCGCACGGCGACCTGGTATCTGGCCTGGCGCCGGCACATCAGACCGGACGCGACGCCGTTCGTGATCTCCGTCCGTTCGCACGACGGCCGTCTGCTTGGTCTGGCGCCGCTGTGTCGGGTGAAGCACCGCGACCTGGGATTCCGCCTCGACGCCATCGGGTTCGGTGGCCGGGAGGTCGTGTCCGGGGATTATCTCGACATCCTTGCGGCCGAAGCTCGACCGGCCGTGGTCGAGGCGGTGCTCGATCAGCTTTGGCATGTGCGTTCACGCTGGGGACTGCTCGTCTTCGGCGAGACCATCGACGGCGGTGATTTCCAGAGGACCGTCGAGTCGTGGGCGGCGCAACGGCGCCTGGCCATCCGGCGACAGGAAGAACGAACTTGCCCGTACATCGAGCTGCCCAGACGGTTCGACGAGTACCTGCGCAGCGTCGGCGACTCCATGCGCTATCAGATCCGCCGCCGGACGCGCGATGTTCTCGAGAAGAACGGCGCCCGCGTGGATGTCTGCACCCGTCCCGACGAGATCGCCGACGGCGTGGCGACCCTGGTCCGCTTGCACCTGGCCCGCTGGCGCAGCGCCGACAACGCAGGCACGCTGGGGCAACAGGGCTTTGCCGAGTTCCTGCGTGATGTCTGCCTCTCGCCGCCGGCGGGCGCTCGCCCTCGGCTCTATCTCCTGAACCACGACGGTCGGCCGGCCGCGGCCCTTCTGGCGTTCCACTTCGGAGAGACCGCGCTCTACTACCAGGCCGGCTGGGACCCGGATTCCCCGCTGTCACGCCTGAGCCCCGGCGTCGTCCTCATGGGTCGGAGCATCGAGGACGCGATTTTGAGCGGCCTGCGCTACTATGACTTTCTGCGGGGCGACGAGGCGTACAAGTCACGATGGACGAAGACCGCGCGCACGACGACCACGCTGCTGGTCGCGCGGACACCGATGGCGCGAGCGTATCTCGCCACGGCTCGCCTGAAGGATCGACTGAAGCCTCTCCTCAGGTCTCGAGCGCGCGCCAGCGCGCCGAGCCAGGGCGACGACGCTCGATAGCTCTGCCGACGGCGCAGGATCACCGTGAGGCAGTGATGAACGCTCGCAGGAACTCGACGCTGTTGCTGACGGTCAAGCTCGCGCTGCTGGTGGCCTTTCTCGTGGAGTCCAACGTCGGCGTCCTTCGAAGGATCACGGCGATCGGGTGGCACTCGGGACTGGTGGTCTTTGCGTCCGTGTGGATGATCGCCGGTGCCGCGTTGCTGCTTCTCGCATTCTCTCCGAACCGCGGCGCACGGCTCTTCTGGACGGTCCCGCTCGTCGTCTGCAGCTTCGTCGGATTCACGTTTCACGCCGCCACCGCCACGTTCATGAGCGTGGCCGACCTGGAACGGCTGCTCGGCCTGATCGGCTTCGCCGACAACGTGACCGGCTTCTACGGCGGCGCCCTCGTGTCCGCGGCGGTCTGGTGCCTGGCCGGGGCCATCGCCATCAACATGCCGCCCTATGCGGGCAGCGCGGCGATGGCCCGGCGGATGGCCTGGGCGCTCGAGTTCGCCGGCGTGCTCCAGCTCGTTCCGGTCCTCACGATCGGCTCGATTCTCTACGCGCGCGGGGGGGAGGGAACCAATGGCCTGCCCGTGCAATACAACGGTCTGGCCTTTCTGACCGTGCTCGGGGTCGAGCGCGTGCTGTTCGAGGGTGCGCCGCCCGCGCGGCACGACGTAGCGTTGCGGCACGACGGCACTCCGCCGGCACGGAATATCGTGCTCGTGATGGACGAGAGCGTCCGCGGGGACCTGCTCGATATCAACGCCCGTGACGGCATCGACACCGGGACCCGGAGCGCGGGGAACGCGTTGTTCAACTTCGGCCTCGCGTCGTCGATCGCCAACTGCTCGGCCACCACCAACGTCGCGTTCCGTTACGGGGCGACGAAGACGCACTATCTGCAGGACATTCGCATCAATCCGTCGATGTGGCGATATGCGAAGAAGGCCGGGTTCAGGACGGTGTACATCGACGGCCAGCGCCATCACGGCCACCTGCACAACCTCATGACCCCCGAGGAGCTGGCCGACGTCGACCAACTCATCCAGCTCGACACCGAGCTGAAGCCGTTCCAGAAGGACGTCCGCATCGCCCAGATCCTGGTCGATCTGCTGAAGACGGGGGAGGCCGCCCGGTTCGTGTTCATCAACAAGATGGGATCTCATTTCCCCTATGAAGGGAAGTATCCGCCGGATCAGGCCGTCTATCGGCCGACGATGAGCTCCAACTATTCCGGCAATGAGGTCGATCCCCAGAACCTGGCGCGCCCGAGCGACGAGCAGGCGGACATGCGGCGGCGCTTCAAGAACTCGTACCTGAATTCGGTTCGCTGGAACACGCGGGAGTTCTTCAGAACCGTGCTGGCCGAGATCGACATCGCCCACACGGTGCTCGTCTACACGGCGGATCACGGTCAGGATCTCCACGAGGACGGGCGCCCCGGGTACGGGACTCACTGCACCGATGGTCCGGCCGTTGCTGTCGAGGGAATGGTCCCGCTGTTCGTCATCACCGGAGTCACGGCGGTCGCGACTCAGATGCAGCCGGCCGTGGTCAGAAATTTCGGCCGCGCCAGTCAGTTCAACGTCTTTCCGACCATGCTCGCCCTGATAGGATACGACCGCGACGCGATGGCGGCGTCACGAGACTTCGAGCCGACGCTCTTCTCCGCATTGCCCGACGACAACCAGCGGTTTCTCTCGACCTTCTTCGTGCGCTGGGGCAAGAAACCGGTCTGGAACCGGATCGTGTCCCGCCAGCAGGGCTGAGCGCGAGCTACTCCCGGGCCAGCCAGCGAGCGGCGCGGTCCAGGAAGAGCTGAATCCTTCCCATCACCTTCGATTCCGAGTTCGGATACTGGTTGGAGAGGTACCCGACGACTCCGGCCGGATGATTGGCGTGGTTCACCGAATCGGCGAAGAACTGACGCGCTGGCGTTCCCCACTCCGTTGAGTCGTTCGTCGCCATCCAGGCGAAGAAGTCGGCCCACAGGACGTTGAGGACCGGGTGAGGCGTCAGGCCGTTGGCGTCCGCTGGGCACGTGCGATCCGGCGGGCACCAGTAGTCGGGCAGCAGGCCCGGCCGTTCGGCGGTCGGGCGGGTGTACGGGCCGCTCGGGATCGGCGTGGTGATCCAGGTGGCAATTCTGCGGAACAACTCCTGGTCCGCCGCCGTCCATTCGCCACGGGCCTTGGCCAGATCGGCGAATTCCACGAGGGGACGGACCGCGTAGCCCTGCTGAAGCGGCGTCGCGTAGTTCTTGCCGCCGAGCGACGAGAGATTGAGGATGTAGCCCTTGCCTCCCGCAAGCTGCTCATGGCGTTTGAACTCGCCCATCAGCTCCCTCGTTTTCGTCCAGTAGCGAAGGTCGCCGGTCTCGATGAACCCGCGGATCAGCATCAGCATCGGCCAGGTGAAGGAGCGCAGCTCTCCATACGAGCCGTCCCACACCGCCGGGCTGGCGCCGTTCCAGTAGTTCCAGGCGCCCTCGACGCGGCGCACGGCCGCTTCACGGATCCACGGATCCCCGGTGATCGCGGCCGCGAGGAAGAGTCCCTCGACCCACGTGTGCGACGGCATCGGCATCTGGACGTAGTTGGGCGGACCCTGAGGCCCTCCGTGATTGCCCTTCTCGTACCGGGCCCAGCCGGCATCGCCGGGCCGGTGATAGTCGGTCCACACGAAATCCACGCTCACCGCGTGGCGGGCTGCGGCCAGGCCCCAGCGGAGCGCAGCGAGATCGCCGGTCTTGAGATAGTGCTTGAGCGCGGAACGCACCCAATCGTAGTGGCCGGCGCTCAGGCCGGCACCCCACTGGATGTCGCCGAAGTCCCGCCAGCCGTAGCCGCCGGTGGGAGCGTAGTCCTCCACGCGATTGACGGGATAATAGTTGCCCTTGGCCAGGAGCGTGAACAACGTGGTGCGACCGTCCGGCGCGAACTCGCTCTCGGTCCGCGCGGGATTGGCGTCGGCGTATTTCGGATCCCACGACGTCCCTTGCCACTGATCGTATTTGCGCAGCAGCATCGTGGCCCCGCCGTCGCGACCCTTCAATCCTTCCGGGGTGATCCCGAATCGGTCTTGAAGCGTCTTTCGCTCGGGCCCCGCCAGTTTCGGCAAATCGTCCGCCTCGGCGGCGACCGCGGCGTCGTCCAGCGCGGCGTCGAGGATCGCAAAGCGGTCCCAGACGTCCTCGCCCGCTCGCAAGGGCGCTCCCCCCTCGAAGAGCGTCAAGACCACTTCGTCGGCGGTCACGGCGATGCGTCGCGGGTAACGCTCCCAGAATTCGGGGACCACGTACGCGCGGCCATCGACGCGGACGATCCCGTTCGTCCGGCCGCCCCAGCGCGATGGTTGGGTGCTCGGTCCGATCCGCTTGATCAGGGAGTCGCCACTCTTGATCGCGTAGGCGAAGCCGTACTTGATCCCGACGAGTGGGCCCGCCTCCCACCACTGGTGGACCTGCGCCGGCACTGCGACGGCCACACCTTCGATCGTGGCCTCCGAGGCGGTTCCCGCTCTGCGCACGTGAACACGCAACGCGGTCTGGCGGTACTCGGTCCCCGCGCCCCGGCGGAGCAGCCCGCCGGCGCCCGTCCGGTTGCGCAGCCTCACGTCGTACCGTCGTCCGTGAGGCACCGCGGTCTCGCGGACCTCCACGGTGACTCCGGTCTTCCCGAGCGTTCCTCGCGGTGGGGCGAAGATCGAGACGCCGTCAACCTGCCATTCGATGGTCAGCTCTTCGCCAGCCGCCATGGCAGGACTCGTGACTGCGAACGCTCCCACCAGAACGACGATCAGCGAGAGCAGACGCCACTTCACGCGCGCGCACCGGTCAACCCACCGAGCAGATTCTCGGCCACCTTCGACATCACGTAGCGGTACTTGCCGGACGACGGCCGTGGGATCGTGTCGACGATTTCGATCCGGACGTCGATGTTCGCCTCGAAGAGCCGGCGCAGGCGGGAGACGATCATCGTGCGCGTGGCATCGTCGAGCGTGCCGTTCGGCACGATTCGGAGGTCGAGCCGCTCGGATTGCTCCTGGACGATCTGGAACTCGCGCACCGAGGGCAGCTCCCG
>Ga0066710_100002087_pt1 | contig 15756 bp, 15 predicted proteins | sample GraSoiAngelo_159_FD_79666 | JGI IMG/M metagenome (GOLD analysis project Ga0066710, IMG submission 79666) | Grasslands soil microbial communities from the Angelo Coastal Reserve, California, USA - 14_1009_16_40cm | ecosystem: Environmental > Terrestrial > Soil > Grasslands | place: USA...
GCCGGACGGCGCGGCGGCATTGGGATCGGAATTCGCTCCGAACGGGACGTCGTGCGCGACGGCGTGCTGTGATGGGACCGTTCGGATTTGGAGGGTCGTCGGCTCGGTCTGGCTGTTGCCTCCTTTTCAGCATGCAAGGCCAGTCGTGCGTCTTGCCTACAGTGCCGACGGACACTGGCTGGCTGCGGTTTGCCGCGACCAGGTCAGCGTGTGGAACGCTTACACCGGAGAGCTTCAAATGCCAGCCCTTCGGATTGCAAAAACCGGCGGCCTCTTTGCTGTCTTTGACCCGGACGGTAAACACATCTTTCTGGGCGGGGGATACAGTGGCGAGATTTGGGACGTGCTCACAAATCGGCAGATTAACGAATTCTCGTTTCACAACGGCGTCCAGGTCGGCCTATTCAGTCCGGACGGCAAGTTCGTGGCAGTAGGGCTCGACAACAATACTGTAGTCATTCATGAGATTCAAACTGGCCATGCCGTTGGGCTGCCCTTTCGGCATGATGCTAACCCGCGGCGTCTTGAATTTAGTGCGGACGGGCATTTCCTGCTTACCGCCTGCGGTGACCGACAAGCGAGAGTGTGGGACTTGCGGAGCGGTCGACTTCACGCGCCGCCCCTCGGACATAACATGGAGGTCGTCGATGCGCAGTTCGATGCAGCCGCCAATCGCGTGGTGACCGCGTCGGCGGACGGCACGGCGCGGGTCTGGGACGCGCACACTGGCCGTCCGATAACCGATCCGCTGAGTCACCGCGGAATGGTGGTTTCTGCTTGCTTCAGCCCGGCCGGCACGCGGGTCCTGACGGCATCGGTTGACGGCACGGCACGTTTGTGGGAAGCCGCCACTGGTGAACTGATCGTACCTCCGCTCACCCACGGCGGCAATGTCACTGCCGCATGCTTCAGCCCAGACGGCGCAATGATTCTTACCGCCTCGCGTGATGGCACCGTCCGGCTGTGGTCGCCCGCAACCCTTCCCCCGCAGGCCATTCCAGAGTGGTTTCCTGAATTCGCCGAGGCCATGGCCGGCAAACGCGTTAATGAACTCGGCGCCTTCGAGTTTCTATCCAATAATGCTCTAGGGCGTATCCAGAAACGTCTCGAATCCATGCGCGCCAATGATCCACTGGTTCGCTGGGCGATGCCGTTCTTCCAGAAATAGCACTCCACCGTGGGGCGACCGTGCTTGTCCTTTCTCAGGATGTGACCTTTCCATCCGGCACTGTGACGGATCATGTGACGGTTATTTTTGCGAATTTCTTGGCAAAACCGCGAATGTGACGCTGTGACGCCTGTTTCCGGGAAGCGCTTCGGGGTCCCCACTCGTTGCGCCGTTCATTTTCTTTGTCATCGGCGCCCCGCAAATCTGTAGCAACTTCTTGAGAACAAATTATGAAAACCAAAATCCTGCTGCTCATTATCCCAGGCATCCTCCTGCTTGCCGTTACCTCCCAGCCTTTGCAGGCGCAAGTGCCGCGAATCATCAGTTACCAGGGTCGGATTTCCGACACGAATGGGTCGGTAAGCGGTTCGTTCCAGATGCAGTTTGTCATCTACGACGCTTCCTCCGGCCCAAATTTGCTTTGGCAGGAAACACTCCCGAACATAGCGGTGACCAACGGCATCTTTTCGGTCATGTTAGGCCAATCAGCACCGCTAGATGCAACGATTTTCCAAGGCGACGCTCGTTGGCTGGAGATCGCTCTGCGACCGGCGGGTAACACAGATCCGTTCACCGTACTGAGCCCCCGCCAATTCATCACGGCGGTGCCATACGCCATCACGGCCGGCAATCTTACTGGTGCGATCCCGAGTAGTGCTCTTAACGGAACGTATTCCGGACAACTCGAGTTTAGCAATGCTGGCAACTCGTTTCATGGCCGCTTCACGGGCGACGGAAGCGGGCTCGCAGGGGTAACGTTGAATGGGCTTGGTGCCGCAGATTTTTGGCAATTGCGGGGAAACGCGGGAACTGTGCCCACCCTGAACTTTCTTGGCACTATTGACAAACAAGTCTTGGAATTGCGTGTGAACAATGAACGCGCGTTGCGGCTGGAGCCCACCGCGTACGCCCCGAATATTATTCTCGGGACGAGAAACAATTCAGTCCTATCAGGTATCCGCGGCGCAACGATTGGCGGAGGCGGGCTCATCAGTGATGCCGAGCTTTATTTTGGAGGTGCCAGCCCGAACCAGATTTCAGCGCACTATGGAGTAATCGGCGGAGGGCTCGGGAATGTTGCTGGAGAAGCGGCGCCTATCGCCAATCCGCTCGAAGAGCCCCCGCCGCAGTATAATCACAATTTCCATGACGGCGCTTACTACATAACGAACGGGATTGCCTCTGGCGTTCTCACAGGGGTGGGCAATCACGCCCGCGGCCATTATTCCAGTATCGGTGGCGGCTTCTCGAATCGAATTGAGCGATTTAACGAGTCCGCCTTCATTGGTGGCGGTCAGGAGAACTCGATCAGAGATGTGTCATTCCCGACCGAAGGTGGAGTTCAGTACTTTTTGGTGACCGGCGCAACCATCAGCGGCGGTTCTCGCAATACCGTGCAAGGCGGCGGCAATATCGCCGGTGGCTATGGAAATTCCACGTATGGGGGCTCAATTGGCGGGGGTTCCGGGAACCGAACTGAACAGGAATGTGTGGTGGCGGGCGGCACTGGGAACACCAACAACGGTTACGCCAACAGCATTGGTGGCGGAGAACTCAATCTAATACAATGGTCCAAGGCTTCGGCGATCGCTGGTGGTGCAAGCAATCTGATTTCGCTTCCCAAGCCGAGCGAGGGCCTGTCCCCCGATTTCGGCCACTTCGGGACGATCGGCGGCGGCAGCGGAAATATCATCAGCAACAAAGGGGACTACGCCACTATTCCAGGTGGGTACTTCAATAAAGCGACTGGCTTTGGCAGTTTCGCCGCCGGATCCCACGCAGAGGCGCTTCACGACGGCGCCTTTGTGTGGGCCGACAACACCGAAACCAACTTTACTTCGACCGGCGCGAATCAATATTGCATTCGGGCTTCAGGCGGCGTTTTTCTGAATACTAATACAAGCGTGTTCTTCGGAAGCCGGGTGCGGCAAATGCTCAATCTCTGGTCCACGCAATATGGAATCGGCGTGCAGGATCAAACATTTTATTGTCGCAGCTTCGCTGATTTTTCGTGGTACCGACAAGGGGTGCACAACGATGCGCGCAATAATCCGGGCGGCGGAATCGAGCTGATGCGGTTGGATCTTAATGGCAATCTTCGCACGCTTACTGGCACGATCGCCGCCCTCAGCGACCGGAACGCCAAAACCAACTTCGCCGCCATAAACGCGCGGGACATTCTCGATAGGGTCGCCTCGCTTCCAATCGCCACATGGAATTACAAAAATCATGATCCTTCCCAACGGCACATCGGACCCACTGCCCAGGACTTCTATGCCGCTTTCCGCGTAGGCCTTGATGAAAAGAGTATTTGTACCGTCGACGCCGATGGCGTCGCCCTGGCTGCGATACAGGGACTGAACCAAAACTTGGAGGAGAAGGAGGCGCGGATCGCTGCGCTGGAAAAGCGATTGGAGAAACTGGAAAAATTGCTCGTCGTTTTAACGCAAAACGCGGACGGAAAGTGAGGACTTTTTATGCAGACGCTAAGGAAACTCGGGATGGCTGTAATCTATTTTGTCGCTGGCAGCGCTGCGGCGCAGAACTACGCCATCGACTGGTTTTCTATTGATGGAGGCAGCGGCGCCAGCACTGGTCGTGCCTATTCTGTAATGGGCACCATCGGGCAGCCCGATGTGGGTCCCGTGATGGCGGGCGGCAGTTATTCGCTCACCGGCGGTTTCTGGAGCCTGCTTACGGTGGTGCCAACGCCAGGAGCGCCAACATTGACGATCACCTTGACAGCGACGAACACGGCGATTATTTCCTGGCCCTCCCCTTCGACCGGATTCGTCCTTCAGCAAAACGGAAATTTGGCGACTCCTAACTGGCTTGCGCCGTTGCAACCGGTCAACGACGACGGGACAAACAAGTTTATTGTCGTCGATCTGCCAGCGGCCAATCGTTTCTACCGTTTAATGCACCCTTAATGGCCTTCAGAATTTATAAGTGGCCCAGAGGGCACCATAGTTGACGTCGACCCCGCCGTTTTGGTGGATGAACTCGCCTGCGAAGAAATGAGTGTACGCCGCTGACGCGCTGATGTGGCGAGTGGGTTGCCATGAGGCGAGCAGGGACAAGTCGGTGCCGACGAAGCGGCCGAAGGATGAATTGCCGCTATAAATGAGAGAGCCGCTTGGTTTGTAAATGCCGTCCTCAAGGCTTTCCCGCCAGTAGAAGTCTGCCCCAAAGTCGACGAGCCATTGGACCGCGGGCTGGATGCGGACCCAGGGATGCGCGTCGATGAAGTTTTGCGGTCCGAGCAGGGATGCTTCGGTGAAGTAAGTGCCGCGCGGGAACAGCGGGTTAAATGTCTGAAGATCGGCGCTGTTGGCATTGCGGTCGCCGCTGGCAATGGCGGCCTTTAACCCGAGACGCGGTTTCCCCCAGAGGTCTTCCAAAGTGTAGCCATTATCAGAGGCGACGGACCACGCGGTGATGTCGCCGGAATCGAATCGCCCAAACTGGTACATCGCTTCGTTATTGAAATCCCAGCGGCCGAGCTTCCCGAAAAATCGCGTGCCGATCGTATGACGCTCCTCGCGTCCGGAGCCTTGGCTGTAACTTGCTTCGGGATCGTGCACGCCGAGGTAATAGAAATCCATTTTGATGCCTGGCAGAGCGGTGAGCGGAACGGTGGCGTAGCCGCCCCAGAACCAAAGGTCGTGAATGTGCTGGTCGTCGAAGGCGCCACGGTCCACCTCGACCGGACTTGAAAAAAATGCATCGACGCTGATCGCATCGTTGCGATACAGAACGCGCGCCGTATCGAAAGAGCGCCTGGTGTTTGGCCCCTCACGGACACTGATCAGCCGCTCCGATCCGTAGGCCATTTCCTGTCGGCCCACTCGAACAGTTACCGGTTGCCACGTCAGGTCGAGGAACAACTGATGCACGTCGATGCTATCCCTATCGCTCGGGCGCGGTCCGCCGGGGCGGCCATCTTCGAGTGAGCTTTGGAGTTGTCCAAAGCCACGCAGCCATTCGGTCGGATGGTAATCAACGTGTAGCAGGTAGCGCTGCAGCAGGTACGCATTATCCGCATCGGAATCGGTCCTGAAGAACTCGTTCTCGTACGTTTCGAACCGTTCGCGTGCCTCGCCACCGATCGACACGTACCCGAGGCGGCCATCGGCGATTGGGATGTATTTCAAAAAATCCAACCATTCGGTTCGCTGCGCTGGATCGGCAAGAAAGCTGTAATCCTCGTCATACCGGAGCGACTTGAAGGCCGGGCGCTCCTGGCCGGCCATGTTGAGACAAAAAAGGCACAGCGCGCACGAGGCCATGTGCCCAAGGATTTTCAATCAGTCCCCTGCCAAACGACAGCTCAACGCTGTAATCTTGTCGCCTGCGAGCGTAAAACAGTGGTCCATCAGGAGCGGATCAGGCAGGCCAGTCCGGTCGAAGGTGCCATCAATCTTCACCGTCACGATAGTCTCGGCATCGCGCCGAATTGCCTTCATTACATCCAACGTTACGTTGACTGCGAAGATTTCACGGGCGGCCCATTCCTTGAGCGTCGCTTTTCCGCGAAACTCACGTCCCACGTCTTTGACAACTGCATCGTCGGCGAAGGCGGATTGCAAGGCCACAGGATCGCCGGCATTGATGGCGCGGACGTAAGTCGCAATGGGTTTGGGCAGTTTGGTGTCAGTCTGCATTATTCCTCAAATCGTTGGAATGTTTCCCCCGTCAATAACGTATTCGCTTCCGATGATTGAAGACGCGCGATCGGAAGCGAGAAACGCAATCAATTCCGCCACTTCCTCAGGCCGGTTGGGGCGACCGAGCGGAATACTGCCCAGCGAATTCATCAAGCCTTGCCTTGCAGCGGCCGTGTCAGTGCCGGCTTGCGCGGCCAACCGTTCGATCAAGCCCTTGGCCGCTTCAGTTTCGGTGAATCCTGGTGCAACACTATTTACCCGGATGCCGTGCGGCGCGACTTCCTTCGAGAGCCCTTTGCTGTAATTCGTCAGCGCAGCTTTGGCGGCGGCGTAGCCCAGCGTAGCCTCGAACAAGGGCAACGTCCGCTGGATGGAAGAAACATGGATGATAACCCCGGAGCGCTGCTTCAGCATAGCGGGAAGGAAGCCGCGATCCAGACGCACCGCCGAAAGCAGGTTTAACTCCAGCTCTTGTTGCCAATCGGCATCGCTCAACGCCAAGGCGCCACCGCCCTTCGCCGAAGAACCGCCGACACTGTTGATCAAAATGTCGATGCCACCGAGCTGGTCCAGGCTTCGCTTGATGACCTCATCGGCACCAGCGCGCGTACTGACATCGGCCTGAATGAACTCAGTGCGATCGGCGCCCGCCGGAATGGTCCTGCCGACCGCCAGCACCGTCGCTCCCCCGCGCCGCATGCGATTCACGATAGCTTCGCCGATCCCTCTGCTGCCACCCATAACAAGCGTCCGCTTACCTGCGAATTCCTTCGCATCGTAAGGTCGATTAGGTGCGGTCATACTCAGAATGCGAAACATTCGCAGCCCGAGCCCCAAAAATCGGCGTAGCGATTCCCGATTTTTTCGATCTGATGGGCTGGGTGATCGCAACTTTGCTCCTGAGCAACAGGTACACCGGCGCGCGCAGCCTTGCGGACATCCAGCGGCGCGCCGTAGCCGCCGAAGACTGAGATGGGCGACCATTCCGGCAGTACGGGCAAGGACGGCGGAGCGTGGGGTTTGAATTCATCCGTCGCGTGGACAACTTTACCGCTCACGACCGTGAGCACGGATTCGATGCCTTTAATTTGCTCTTCCGGCACCAGGAAATAATCGTCGGTGAGCGCCACTAGATCCGCCAACTGCCCGGGAGCGATGGCGCCTTTCTTCCCGCTTTCGCTCGAGAACCAACTGCTGCCTTGCGTGTAGAGGCGAAGCGCTTCCTCACGGCTGAGACAACCAGTCGGCAGATACATCGCGGCGCCGCCGACGGTTTTTCCGGTGACCAACCAATAGAGTGAGACCCACGGATTGTAACTGGCGACGCGCGTCGCATCGGTACCCGCGCCGACAGGAATGCTAAGGGCTAACATTTTGCGGATCGGTGGAGTATGTTCGGCCGCTTTCTTTCCGTAGCGGTTCATGAAGTATTCGCCCTGATAGGCCATGCGATGTTGAATCGCGATGCCACCGCCGAGAGCTTTTACCCGTTCGAGATTCCGGTCGGAGATCGTTTCGCAATGATCGAAGAACCAATTCAGTCCGTTGAACGGAACGTCGCGGTTCACTTCCTCGAACACGTTCAGGAAGCGCGTGATACTTTCGTCGTAAGTCGCGTGCAGACGGAAGGGCCACTTGTTCGCGGCAAGCAATGATACAACGCCCTTAAGTTCTGCCTCCAGAGACGCCGGCAAATCCGGCCGCGGTTCCAGGAAATCCTCAAAATCGGCGGCGGAAAAGACCAGCATCTCGCCGGCGCCGTTGCAGCGGAAGAAATCATCGCCTTTGCCGGGTCCCGTCATTTTGATCCAGCGCGCGAAGTCATCCTTTTCCTGCTTTGGCTTTTGCGTGAAGAGGTTGTAGGCGATGCGCAGGGTCATCTCGCCACGTTTATGCAGTTCCTCAATGACCGCGTAGTCTTCGGGATAATTTTGGAAACCGCCGCCCGCGTCGATGATGCTCGTGAGACCAAGACGATTCAGTTCACGCATGAAGTGGCGCGTCGAATTGATCTGATGCTCCGGCGGCAGCTTGGGCCCCTTCGCAAGCGTGGCGTAAAGGATGGTCGCGTTGGGACGCGCGATGAGCAGCCCGGTCGGGTTGCCTTTGTGATCATGCTGGATCTCACCGCCGGGTGGGTTGGGAGTGTCTTTCGTGTAGCCACACGCGCGGAGCGCAGCGCCATTCAGCAACGCGCGACAATATAAATGCAGAATGAATACCGGCGTCTCTGGCGCGACGGCGTTGACTTCATCGAGAGTCGGCATCCGCCGCTCCGCGAACTGGAATTCAGACCAGCCGCCCACCACGCGCACCCATTGTCCGGGCGGTGTGCGCTGCGCTTGCTCTTTCAGCATGCGAAGTGCGTCGGCAAGCGAAGGAACGCCATCCCAACGCAGCTCCATGTTGTAGTTCAAGCCGCCGCGGATCACGTGCAGGTGTGAGTCGTTCAGCCCGGGAATTACGCGCCGGCCTTTCAGGTCGATCACTTTGGTGTTCGGTCCCCGGTCGTATTCTTCCGCCTCGTCCACCGCGATAATGCGGCCGTCCTTTACGGCCACATTCGCTGCATCGGGATAATCACGATCGAGTGTGGTGATGCGACCGTTGTGAAGGATCAGATCGGGAGCGGAATTCGCATTCATAGTTTCTTTTCTTGGGGATGCAACCAGCCATGCAAAGCGCGGGTAACGATGGGCATTACCAGCCACGTCAAAAGGGACACGACACAGGCATTAAACAGCGCGTTACGAAGGATGAAATGCCAGGAAGTTATTGCCGGGCCAAGCGTTAGATTCAGAACCATCGCGACAGGAAAGACACCCAGGAAAGTCGCAACCGCCATTTTCCATTTCGGCAGCGATCGCAGGGGCGCGCCGGGCGGCGTAAACCAACTCTCCAGGCCTGACAGTTCTTCGGTGCGCCCGTTGCCTTCCGTCAGATTAACGGCCAGGTGGTTCCATTCAAGGTATTCGGGCGAGGTGCGAAACTCAGTCAACGCCTCGCGATTCACAAATTTGCGGACGATCCCGTATTCGCGCGAGCCACTGCCCGGCGCCGGTCTTATGATGTAAACGCCCAACTGTCCCGGCAATGTGAGCGAGCGCTGCACGAAATCATGCAACGCGCGCTCGAACGCCGCTTCGCTCCCGGACTTCACCGTGCGAGTAACGGAAATGGTGATCGGACTCGTCTGGCTCATGGCGCGGCATTCATAAAAACTACGATCGTAGGCTCACTTACGAGCCCGTTCGTTGAGCGCCGCCAGGAGGGCGTCCACCTCTATTTCGCCATCATAGCGCACACTGTTGATGAAAAATGTGGGCGTACCGTTGACGCCGTTGCGCGCCCCGCCTCGAAAATCGTCCCGTATGCGATCGGCATGTGCGCCGCTGCGGACTTCGCCGAGCAAGCGTTGCGCGTCAAGGCCGAGCGTCGAGGCGTATTCAGCCAGGTCTGTGTCACGCAGCGCATCCTGGTTCTCAAACAGCAGATCGTGCATCTCCCAGAATTTGCCCTGCGTACCGGCCGCCTCAGCAGCCTCGGCGGCGTGCTCCGCGTGCGGGTGCATGGTGAGCGGAAAATTGCGAAAAGCGAAGCACAGGCGATCGCCTAAACGCTTCTGAATGGCCTTGACGACTGGATGCGCCTCGCCGCAATACGGACACTCATAGTCGCCATATTCCACCAGCGCGATGGGCGCATCGATCGGGCCTTGAATGTGGTCGCGATCCGCCACCGGGAAGGTCGGCCTCGATTTTGCCACACCGCTGCTTAGTTCACGTTTCATGGCGCTCGGGCGTTGTTCTGCAGCTTTTCCAGTATTGGCTAACCCATTATTTGGAGGCTTGCGAATGGGCTTCCACAAACCAGAGCCATTTGTCTATGCCGCGCGAAATCTCGGTGAAAATGTCAGCCGTATCGGCATCATCCAATTCGTCCGCTTGATTGATGGTATTGCGGGCTTCATGTCCAAACGTGGATAGCGCTTTGGAAACGGCTTCGACGTGAGCTTGTCCGTCGGCAATATCAAGCGGATATTCTTCAAGCCGGGAACGGGCTGCTGACACGCGCGCAGTGCCTTCCGCAACGCCGCCCAGTTGCACAATGCGCTCGGCGATCAAATCCACGTAAGATTCAACCGCTTCATCGATCTGGTCGAAGAGTTCGTGCAGTCCGATGAAGTGCGGGCCCTTCACATTCCAATGCGCTTGCTTGATTTGTGTCTGAAGGTCCACCGCATCGGCAAGGCGTTGATTCATCAGCGCATTCAGTTCCGAACGGCGCTTTTGAGAAATGTCGTTTTCGGTTTCGTACATTTTGCCTGTTGTCGAAAGTTTGGCAGTCGCGGTTTTCATATGGCTTTGTTTCCTTTCTTTCAGTGACTTCATTTAACAGCGTTGGTCTTTCATTGGATCGGTAAAGGTGCGAGGACCGGCTCCTTGCGGAACCTGATCGCGGCGGCGACGGCAAGCCCGACGAAGAGCAGCAGAACCGTGAGCTGCGTCAGTTTGAACGGTGGCTCGGATTGCATCGGTGCCAGGGCTTTGAGGGCCGGGACTTTCAGGAAAGCCTGCACAATCCCGACGAAGACATTCGAATAGAGCGCAATCATTGCGCTGACCACATATGCGTTGCGCCAGCCTCCAGCCAGACGGCGGGTATAACGTGCATAAATCGCCACCCCGAGCACCACAAGCGAAATGATGCCGACCGCGTGCGATGGCATGAAATGATCAACCGGAAAGAAGAACCCGGTCACGCTCGTTGCCACGGTTGTCGTCAGAAACAAGGCGGTCCAGGAGTCCAGTCGTTTTCCGGAGAGTAATCCCAACAGGACGACAAATCCTGTGAAGATTCCCGCAAGGCTTATCAAGACATGAACAAACGTGAAAATTTTTAGTATCATAGTTGTTCCTTAAACAATTTGGGACAATAGAGTCGCTTGTCCTTCCCGGCTTAGTGCGGTTTGGCGGGCACGACCTGGGGTTTCAGCGCGGATTGCGGCGCGTGATGCACCATCGTGTAAGCGTATTCCACTCCGATGCCGTAAGCGCCGGCCTGTTGCTTGAGAATCGCCATGAGCGCATTGTAGTGCTCTTTGTCTTTCCAATCGCGCTGCCATTCGAGCAGTGCGGCAATCGTGGTCAGCCGCACCGCGCCGGCCTGCACCATGCGCGAAAGCGCGGCCTCCTGAGCGGCAGCCGAAGTAGCTCCGCAACAGTCTTCGACGACGTAAATGTTGTAACCAGCCCCGAGCATTTCGATCGTGGGCCACGTCACGCAAACTTCAGTCCAGAGGCCAGTCATAATGATGTTCTTCTTTCCCGTGGCCTCGATGGCCTTGCGGAAACCAGGGTCGTCCCACGAATTCATGGAGGTACGTTCCACCACCGGCTGGCCGGGGAATACGTCGAGCAACTGCGGCCAGACATAGCCGGAAAAGCCTTCCGTTTCGACGGCTGTGAGAACCGCAGGCACTTTGAACTCCTTGGCGACCTTGCCCATCAGCGTCACGTTGTTGATCAATGACGCGCGATCGATGCTTGCGACGCCGAAGAGCATCTGTGGCTGGTGGTCAATGAATACGATGGCGGTATCCTGAGGTGTATACAGTTTATGGTATTGGCTCATAGATTTGTTTGATGTTTAACCTGCTTCACGTTTTCCGGAGGAAACTTGAAAATTCGGCTTGTTGTGGTTGCAAGGTCGCGATCGATTGCAGCAGTTGCGGCTGTTGAAGTTGCAGGCGCCCGCATTTCTATTGGGTAATTGCGCTGGCGCCATGCGTCGATCCCGCCGAGCAATGGCCGGACCCGTGTGATGCCTTTACGCTGGAGCAGGAGTGCGATTTTCGCGCTCCCGGCCTCATTCGGGCAAGAGCAGTACAAAACGATTTCACGGTCGCGCGGAATCTCCTGTTCGCGACGTTCCAAATCACTGACAGCCACATGCAGCGCGCCGCGGATTACCGAGGGGTCCTGGTCGAGTTCGTCCGAAGCGCGCAGATCGAGGATCAGCGGATTTTCGCCGGCCTGCAATTTCTGGTGCAATTCGTCCACAGTAATTCGCGCCATCCGCAATTCGCGCAGAAGCCGTTTTCGCTTATAAAATTTGAGGCCAATGAAAAGCGCGGCGATGCTAACGATGAGAGCAAGCGCGCCATTCCCCAGACTGGCTAGCGCCGCGATGACTTGTTCCAACTGATTCCTGAACAGCACACCTAAAACGATCAGCCCTCCTGCGTACAACAGTGCGCCGATTCCAGCGAAAAAGAAAAAACGGGGAATCTTTACGCCAGAGCTGCCAGCCATCGGCGCCACCAGCGTGCTCAAGCCCGGCAGGAATTTTGCAATCACGACGCCGCGCATGCCGTATCGCGTGAACAAGTCTCGCGTTCGGCGCACGCAGGAGTCCGGTTCGAGCGAAATGCGACACAGGAGGCGCAAGACGCGATTCCCGTTGCGGCGCCCTTGGTGGAACCAAATGGAATCGGCGAGCAACGAACCGCATACCGCCGCGCCGAGCGCCATGGACCAATTTATTTGACCTGGAACGACCAACGCTCCGGCCGCCAGCAACAGGGGCGCGGCCGGTATGGGCAACCCGATTTGCTCGATGAATACCGCGCCGAATACGACCGCAGCGCCGTGCCGCACTAAGAATTCAAGCGCCTCATTCATAGTCGTGCCAGGAAGCGCCGCAAAGGACTAACGCGGCGGTGGCGACAATGATTACGGTCAGCATAGTGCCCATGTTACGAGACGCCCGTCAACAGTGTTGATGAGCGAGTACTGCCGCGGACTCGCGTCCGCGGCTACGTCGTGGTTTTGAATCACCGCATCCCACCGGAAATGACGAATGTTTCGCCGGTGACCCACGCCGAGTCCGTCGACGCGAGGAAAACGGCGGCGGTCGCAATGTCCTGTGGTTGGCCGATTCGGCCGAGCGGCGTTTGTGCTTCCACGCCCTTCTGCATCTCGCTTCCAGCGATGCCCGCAGCGTGGACACCCTCAGTTTCCACCATGCCGGGATTGATGGCATTCACTCGAATTTTGCGAGGCCCAAGTTCTTTCGCCAGAACCCGCGTCAAGGCGTCGACGGCGCCTTTTGTTCCGCTGTAAACGGCGGACTGCGGGAAACCCGCGGTGCTCGCGAGCGAACTAATGTTGATGACGCTTCCACCAGCCGGGCCGAACAGTTTCACGGCGGCCTGCGTCGCGAGGAGCAATCCGAGAACGTTGAGATTGAACTGCTTGTGGAAGTGCTCTTCGGTAATGTTTTCGAGCGGAGCAAATTCATAAATGCCCGCGTTGTTCACCAGGATATCGATCGTGCCGAATGCCCTTTTCGCTTCAACGAAGAGACTTTCGATCTCTGTCTTACGCGACATATCCGCCTGAACGGCGATGGCTTTCCCGCCCGCTTTAGCGATATCGGTGACGACATTATTCGCCGCCACCTTGCTGGAGGCGTAGTTAACGACGACTGCGGCGCCTTCCGCCGCGAGGTGTTTTGCAATCGCCGCGCCGATGCCTTTGGAAGCACCGGTAACAACCGCGACTTTGCCTGAGAGTTTTTGTGCGCTTGTGTTCATAATAATTTCTTGTTTTACGTTCGCTGTCAACGACAGGTGCCGAACCCTACCGGCGAACTAAAAGCTGTCCACTATTTCTTCATGGGCTGTTGTTGTCCCATGGTGAGCACAACGCGAAACCTGGCTTTGCCACTGATCATGCGCTCGTAAGCCTCTGCCACACGTTCCAGCGGGAACGCTTCGGTCATTGGATGGACGCCGGAGAGCGCGCTGAATTCCAGCGTGTCCTGAGAATCTCTGGCTGTCCCTGAATACCAGCCGGCGACGGATCGCCTGCCCATGATTAGCGGTAGCACGCTTATGCTCAGGGGTTCTGACGGTGCAGCCGGAACGAGGAGTTTGCCATCGACGGACAAACCATCCACGAGTGCAGAAATCGCTTTTGCGTTCGGCGCCGTCGCCAGAATCACGCGCGCGCCGCCAAGCTTTTGCAATTCCGCCGCCGCATCGCTGGTGTCCGAATCGATATAATGGTGCGCACCCAACTTCCTTCCTAAGGCTTCCTTGTCCTTTCCTCGGCCAACCGCGACCGTGTGGAATCCCATCCGGCGTGCATACTGAATTCCGAGATGTCCTAATCCGCCGATGCCATGCACAGCCACGACATCGCCGCAGCGCGCGCCTGAATTCCGCAGCGCGTTAAATACGGTGACGCCCGCGCACATGAACGGACCTGCTTCTTCCGCGGGCAATTCATCGGGAATCGCCGCGAGCGCGGCCGCGGGTGCAATCATGTGCTCGGCGTAACCGCCGTCGAAATCGATGCCTGTCACCTTGCGATTCATACACATCGCGAAGTCACCGCGCCGGCACTGTTCGCACTGGAAGCAATGGCCACCATGCCAGCCTACGCCGACGCGCTGCCCAATTTGCCATTGCGTGACGCCGTTGCCGACCGCGTCGATGCGGCCAGCAACCTCATGGCCTGGTACACGGGGGTATTCAAGGCCAGGCCACAGTCCGTCTTTGATAAGCACGTCACTATGGCAAATCCCGCACGCCTCGACCTTCAACCGCACCTGCCCCAGACCCGGTTGCAGGATGTCGCGTTCTAGCAATTCAAACTCTCCGCCGGATTTGGCGATCTGCGCCACTCTCGTTTTTGTCATACTTTACCCCTTGATGAATTCGAGCAGGTCCTTGTTGAGGTGCTCCTTGCTTGTGTCTCCCAGGCTGTGCGAGCCGCCCGGATAAATTTTCAAGATGGAATTCTTGACGAGCTTTGACGAGAGCATTGCCGCGGCTCCGATCGGCACAATCTGATCGTCGTCGCCATGGATAATCAGCGTCGGGACATTGAACTTCTTCAAGTCCTCGGTGAAGTCCGTTTCCGAGAACGCCTTGATGCAGTCATACGCATTTTTATGGCCAGACATCATCCCTTGCCTCCACCAATTGCGGATCAAGCCTTGAGAGACTTTTGCCCCGGGCCGGTTGAAGCCAAAAAATGGGCCACTGGCAACGTCGAGAAAGAACTGCGCGCGGTCCGCCAGATACGCTGTACGAAAGCCATCGAACACCTCTTTGGGCAGTCCGCCTGGATTCGCCGCCGTCTTGAGCATGAGTGGCGGTACTGCGCCCATGAGCACGGCCTTCGAGACGCGCTTCGTGCCGTGACGCCCGATGAACCGCGCGACTTCGCCACCACCAGTAGAGTGGCCAATCAACACGGCGTTCTTCAGGTCGAGTGTCTCGAACAATTCCAGAAGATCGTCGGCATACGTATCCATGTCGTTGCCATCCCATGGCTGACTGGAGCGGCCATGCCCGCGACGGTCGTGCCCAATGCAGCGGTACCCGTTGGACGCCAGGAAAAACATCTGCGCTTCCCAGGCATCCGAAGTCAACGGCCATCCGTGGCTGAATACGACCGGCTGGCCGGTGCCCCAGTCTTTGAAATAAATCTGTGTCCCGTCCTTCGTAGTGATTATGTTGTTCTGTTGAGGTATCCTCATAGTTTTCCCTTTGGTTTGGAGTTCAGTTTACCATCGCGTCACCGTTTAACGCGCTCGCGGAGCGGTCGTCGGTAAACCGATTGGCGTAATTCAAGTTCCATCAGTTCAGCGGTCCCGGTTTCCCTCATAGTGACCTTCCACATGCCTATTACGCCGATCATCTGAAATCTGAAAGCTCAATCTGACTAGCCGCCTTATGGAATTCACTCGGCTCGCTGCTTCTGGCCCGCGCGATGAGAACGAGATCCGCGGCTTCGACGCATATTCCCCCAAAAACCTGCTTTGTTTGAACCATTTGTCTCGGAAGCGGAACTTGAAAAGGCTCGGCAAGCGTGCGGGGATTATGATAGCATTTCCGGCGAATGACCC
>Ga0066710_100002088_pt1 | contig 15755 bp, 13 predicted proteins | sample GraSoiAngelo_159_FD_79666 | JGI IMG/M metagenome (GOLD analysis project Ga0066710, IMG submission 79666) | Grasslands soil microbial communities from the Angelo Coastal Reserve, California, USA - 14_1009_16_40cm | ecosystem: Environmental > Terrestrial > Soil > Grasslands | place: USA...
ACCGGGGAACGTCCCGTCTGTCCTCGGATTCCGCCCAGACCATTTCGGGCAATCAGTGCTGCCGTTTGTTCCCCATTGATCATGTATAGTGATATCACTATAATCACATTGCCATGACCGATGATCCGCCGCTCAAGCCGGTGATCTGGGTTGGTACAAGTCTCAAAGATCTTCGTGAGTTCCCAGCGCCAGTGCAGGACCACATGGGGTATGCGCTGTACGTCGCCCAACGCGGTGGGAAGCATCAAGACGCGAAGGCGCTGAGCGGCTTTGGCGGCGCAGGCGTTCTGGAAGTAATCAAGGACTACCGTGGCGACACGTTCCGGGCCGTGTACACCCTGAAATATGCGGGGACGGTTTATGTCCTTCACGCCTTCCAGAAGAAGTCGAAGAGCGGACGACAAACACCACGCTGGGACATCGAGCTAATCAAGCAACGGCTGCGCGAGGCCGAACAAATCGCAAGAGAGGGAAAGCAATGAGCAACAAAAAGCGATACGAAACCGGAAGCGGCAACGTGTTCAAGGACATCGGCGTGCCCAACGCCGAGGAGCATTTGGTCAAAGCGCAGCTTGTATTCAAGATTGACACGATCCTGAAGAAACGCGGCCTCAAGCAGGTGGAAGCTGCTGATTTGTTCGGAGTCCGCCAGCCCGATGTCTCGAAGATGCTGCGCGGCGAGTTCCGCCAGTTCTCAGTGGAACGCCTGCTGCGCTTCCTGGTGGCGCTCGATCAGGATGTCGAGATTGTGGTGAAACCCCATCGTAGTCGGAGCGATGCGGCGGCAATGCAAGTGATTTAAGAGAGAACCTCGCCTTGCGCTAGTTTCTGATAGAGGTGATGAAAGTAGGAAATGTCCCGGCTGTCCGTGGGCTTGTCCAAGACCTGTTCCCCATAGACTGCGAAGTTTAAATAGGCTAGAAGGAACATGAGTCTGAAAGGCTACCCGCTATAATCACGAGCAGTTCGTGGAGAAGCTGCGCTACATTCATCGCAATCCCGTAAAGCGCGGGCTGTGTGAGCGTGCGGAAGATTGGGAGTGGAGCAGCTTTCGTCAGGTACGCAACCGGGTGCGACGGAAGGGTGGAGATTGAGTGCGAACGGACGGCAAGTAGACGCGAACGGGCAGCAGGAAGATTGTGTCCGGCAGTCGAACTGCCCCACTCAAGCCAACGGCAGGCTTGAGTGGGCCACCCCCGAGTCTTCGGTCAGCGATGTGCCGTGCCTGCGGCACTCGACTAATTTTTTCCCTTTACCCAGCACTCACGCGCTGGGCTAATGAATGCCGCCGCTCCGCGGCTTTCTTTAAATGCTGTTGGACAGCACGCGACTGCATAAGGATCAGACTTACAAGATAGAGGAGGTCAACCAGCGGTCGCGTTGCGGCGCTTCCAGCCATCGAGCCAGCGGAAAAAGAAGGGCTTTGATTGTGCGGTGAGAACGTCGTCAACAGTGGACAAGAACGCATCGGGGGATTCCGACTTGGAAACGAACTTGTCGACAGACTGAAGTTTCCGCCTGGGTAGTGGGCCGTAGGCTGACAGCAGGATAATCGGAACCTTGGATCTAACCTTCTTCATCCTGGCGGCCACGACGGCGCCGTTCATGTCAGGCATTTGGTAGTCGAGGATTACAGCATCTACATCCTGCGAGAGGAACAGCTTCAGGCCCTCTGATCCGCCGGTCGCTTCCAGGACTTCGTAGCCGTTTTGTTCAAGCAGCATTTTTCGGCCGATGAGGCCGCTCCAGTGATCGTCAATGCAAAGGATTCTTTTTTGCCGAGCCATGATTCATGCGGCCGTGGGGCTGGCCAAGCGGACGAAGTGATGATTGATTCCTGCCAGGGAGGACATTTTGATGTTAACCGGCAGAAATCCAGGACTTCAAATTACTAACGTACACTTGGAGCAGCGTTGGAAGAGGTTACTAGCTCAGCGGGAGACTGCCGGTCAGAACAAGAACAGTCGCTGAGTTTTTCTGGCACAACCAAGAACGGACCTCCGACAGGGCCCATAAAAGACCAGTTCTCAGTTGTCAGTTCCCGGTTCTCAGTGGGGATGCGGTGAGTCAAGCAGGCTTTTTGTTGTTGTGTTTCAACTCGTAGGCGCGGCGCAAACGCTCATAGCGTTTGGCTAGCTCATGCAGTTCAGCGTCAGAGAGCTTTTCAATATCGATCATTTCGTTGTGAGCGCCGCGGAGAGCGCGAATGACTTCATCGAGTTTCAAGTGCAGGGCGCGGGCGTCGCGATTCTGGGTGTTCTGGATGAGGAAGACGATGAGGAAGGTAATGACGGTGGTTGCGGTGTTTATTACCAGTTGCCAGGTATCGGAGTAGTGATAGTACGGGCCCAGGAAACCCCATAAGACTACGCTGGCCAGAGCCAGGAAGAATGCCCAGGCGGAACCTACCCATCCCGCGGTGCGGGCGGCGATGTTTCCAAACCATTTGCTGACGACATGATTTTCCGGTCTCATGAGTAGTGATGCCTCCGTTTGGGTGCACAGCTTAGATGCAAGTAGAGGGGGAGCAATGGCTGCGGATATTGCCTGGTGAATGATTCCGATCTTCGCGGGGTGCGGCGACGCTAGGCAGTTTTCGCCGACGCCCTGGGAAACATCGAAGGAGCGTTTGGTGAGGTTGTGGGCCGTGTATCTTGGTAATCTTCCAACTCGGGGAAAAATCGCTCGCCCCGCTGCACGGCGTCGATCGCGGTCAAGAGATCGCGCCGGGCGTCGCTCTTGCAGAGAAAGCCATGCGCTCCCAGGCGCCATGCCTCTTCCGCGACCTGACGATGGGAGTGGACAGTGATGATGAGAATCTTGACGGCGGGATCGGACGCAAGGATTTCGCGGCCTGCATCAAGGCCGCTGATGTAGGGCATGCCGATATCCAGCAGGATCAGGTCAGGCTTGCTTTTTCGCGCTTTCTTGATCACGTCGTGGCCGTCCACGGCCTCGCCACAGATTTCCAAGTCAGAACGGCTGGCGAGCAGGCTGCGCAATCCGCGGCAGACCCACTCATGGTCATCGGCGATGAGAATTCGGAAGGGTCTCATTGGTTCACCAAGCCTGGTTTTTGGACGGCGCTTCCTGCAGCGGCTCTGGCTGGTAGAGTGACTTTCAAATCCTGACCCGACCCGCGTGCGTTCGAAAGCGGGGGGCTTCGCCTAGAAGCGCCTTTTTCACTGTACGCCTGAGCCCCCGATGATGGTGAATACAGCAAATCCTGTATGCGTCCTCTAGCCGGTGGAGCGTGAGAATCACGCCTTTGTTTCATAGCCCAATGTCGCTACACTGTTCGCGCTATGAATACTCCTAATCAACCGAATATCAAGTTATCGAATACTGAGGATTACCGTGAGAGCTATGCCAACAGCGTGCAGGTGCGGGTAAATGTGTGGGATTTTTTCCTGGTTTTTGGCACGCTGCAGCAACAGACCGAAACCCACGTCGAGATCCGCAATTTTCAGGGCATCTACCTGAGTCCGCAGCAGGCCAAAGCATTGATGGCGATTCTGCAGCAGAACGTGGCGGGTTATGAAGGCACGTTTGGGGAGATCAAGCTGGATCCGCGGATGATGGCGGCCGGGCCGGTTCACTAAATGGCAGAGAGCGCCGGCAGCGGAAGGATGAGTAGCCTTCATTCCGCATGGCTGTTCGTCCTGCTCGTAGCGCTGCAGTTTCTGCTTCACGCTCCGCTGTTGCGCCTACCGTATTTTTGGGACGAGGCGGGATATTACATTCCTGCAGCTCGCGACCTTTTGTTAACCGGCAGCCCGATACCGTTGTCGACACCTTCCAACGCTCACCCGCCTTTGGTCATGGCTTACCTGGCGTTCTGGTGGAGACTCGTTGGATTTGCCCCAGAGGTTACGCGTACGGCAATGCTGGTTGTATCCGCATTTTGCCTATTAGGTGTATTTCGGCTGGCGCGGTTAGTGGCTAATGCGGAAGTGGCGACAGCGGCCACGGTCTTGCTTGCAGTTTACCCGGTTTTTTTTGCGCAGAGTTCGCTCGCGCATCTGGATGTGGCAGCGGCGGGGCTGACGTTTTGGGGGCTGCATGCTTGTGTTCGAGAACGGCCGGCAAGAGCGGTGGTCTGGTTTTCGCTGGCGGCTCTGGCAAAGGAAACGGCGATTCTGACGCCCCTTGCGCTGATCGCATGGGAGATCCTTGCGCCGGTGTTCGGGCGAGAGTTGAGCCGTGCACGCGGCAGATTCGTGCTGCTCTTGCCGGTGCTCCCGCTAGCTGTTTGGTACGGGTATCACTACATCCGGACGGGAATCGTCTTCGGCAATGCCGAGTTCTTTCGTTACAACGTAGCGGCAACGTTGAATCCTGTACGCGTGTTGCTGGCGCTGGCAATGCGGCTATGGCAGACGTTTGGTTATTTGCACCTGTATCTGCTCACGCTGGCTACGCTTTTCGCGATGTGGAAACCACCATTGTCAGTAGCAGGCATTGATCGTCCGCGGATCCCTGTGAACGTGCAGTCCGCATTCCTGGCGGTGACTCTTGCGTACGTCGTATTTATGTCGAGCGTTGGTGGAGCAGTTCTGGCACGGTACATGCTTCCAGCGATACCTCTGGTAATTATCGTGTGGGTTTCCACGTTGTGGCGGCGAGTAGCCGCGTGGCGATGGGTGATCGCAATTGTCGGACTTGCGTTTGTGGCCGCCTGGTTTGTGAATCCGCCGTACGGTTTTTCTCCGGAGGATAATCTCGCGTACCGTGACTACATTCTACTTCATCAGAAGGCCGAGAAGTTCCTTGAGGCACGCTATCCCATGGCGCGGGTGATGACGGCGTGGCCGGCGAGCGATGAGTTGAGCCGCCCATATCTTGGGTATGTGACACGGCCGATGCAGGTGCTTCGGATTGAAAATTTCTCGGCCGAGCAGTTGATGGCTACAGCAGACCTGCGGTCGCGCTTTGATTTAGCCTTGGTGTTCTCGACCAAGTACGAACCGCCTCACGTACTTCTCGAACATTGGCGTTTGTGGCTGGAGCTGAAGAAACGCTTCTTCGATTACCACCTCGACCTGCCACCAGATATCGCGGCTCAGATTCTCGGCGGCCAAGTTATCTACAGCGAAACGCGGAAAGGGCAATGGATTGCGGTAATAGAGATGGAGCGGATTCAAGAGGCAAAAGCCGGCCCGTTTTTCTGAGACACTAGCTCGCCATCAAATGACAGGAGTGCGTCTTGATCACAAGCCACACTTCGCGCCCTGGCTGAAGTTGCAGTGAATCGCGAGCTGCCAAAGTGAGATGCACTTCGAGCTCAACTCCGCAATTCACTTTGGCGACGACGATGACGTCGCGCTGTGCCAGAGAGATCACTCGACCGGGAATCACATTACGCGCGCTTAGGCCAGCTGGCTCGATACTCGCCAGCAAGATGTCCCCGGCGCGAATTCCGACGCGAAGGGCTGAACCAACGTCTGCCCGAACCAGCGGGGTTTCGAGTTGCACATTGCTGCCCGCAATTAGGCAGGTCATGGTCCCGCGATCTTCATGGATGGCTGTGACATGGGCGTCGAAGATGTTTTCGAAGCCGGCCAGCACGGCGATCGTCTCCTGGCGCGGCGCTGTCATTACTTCGTGTGGTGTGCCCTGCGCGATCACCTTACCATTCTGAAGCACAATGACGCGTTCGCCCAAGGCGAAAACTTCCTCTCGGCTGTGAGTCACATAGAGAATCGGTATCTGGTGAGATTCATTCCAGGCGCGAAGGTCGTCGACAATTTTTGATTTGATGGCCGCGTCCAGGGCAGCCAGAGGCTCATCCAGCAGCAGCACGGCAGGGTCAGTCACCAACGCGCGGGCCAGAGCGACGCGTTGGCGCTCCCCACCAGAAATCTCGGACGGCTTCCGCTGCTGAAGTTCGGCTACGTGGAAAGACTCGAGAATCTGCCTGCTGCGCTCCTCCCGCTCGGAGGCCGGTAACGATGCAATTCCATACTGCACGTTCTTCTTGACGCTCAGGTGAGGAAACAACGCCAGATCTTGAAAGACATAGCCAACCCTGCGATTCTGCGGGGAAACATCGATGCCTTTTTCGCCATTGAAGAGGACTCGCTCCTTCAAGTTCAGCATGCCGGACTCGGGCGTTGTAAGTCCGGCGATGCAGTCGAGGATCGTGGTCTTCCCTGCCCCGGACGGACCAAAAAGAATCGTGATTCCGGCTGGAATTTCGAGATCAACATTTAGTTCGAAAGAACAATCCCTGGTTTGGAAGCGCTTGCGCAGTTGCAGTGACAGGGCACACCGCACTGAACTGGCGCGTTCTTCTTCGACGATCACGTCCGGCTTGGTTTCCACGTTCATTTGAACGGCCACACGGCCCATACCTTGCGATTGAGCGCGTACACCAGTGACAGGATGGTGAAGGAAATTACCAGGAGCATCAGTGCCGTCGCGTTCGCACCGGCGTAGTCGAAGGCTTGTACTTTGTCGTAGATGTCGATTGAGACTGTCCTGGTCACACCAGGTATATTGCCGCCCACCATCAGCACTACGCCGAATTCGCCCATGGTGTGCGCGAAGCTCAAGGCGATGCCGGTTACGAGGCCGGGAAGGGAGAGAGGCAGAATTAGTTCTAAAAACGTGCGCAGCTTCGATGCGCCCAGCGTTGCGGAGGCTGCCAGCAGTCGCTGGTCGACCGCGGCAAACGACGCGGCGAACGGCTGCACGGCAAATGGCAGACTGTAAATGATCGATCCGATTACCAGGCCTTCGAAAGTAAACGCGAGTGTGTGGCCGGTGAATGATTGCCACCAGCGGCCCAGGGGGCTGCGCGGGCCGAGCGCTATCAGAATGTAGAAGCCGAGAACTTTCGGCGGCAGCACGATGGGAAGGGCGACCACTGCTTCGGCTATGAATTTCCAACGCCAGCGCGAGTAAGTGATCCAGTAAGCGATGGGCAATCCAAGCAGGGCAAGGACGGTTGCGACCAGCACAGCCAGTCGAATTGTCAGCCAGAATGATTGCCAATCCATCACGTACCTGCTATCGCGCGCGGCAACGGCTAAGGCACAAAATGCAACTCAGGTTTTGGTTGCCTTGAAGCTCTTCAAGTTCGTAATCCGTTGGTGCGACACCACAGCGTAAACTTTTGTAAATACGGGATTAATCCCGCATCTTCGGAGCAGGATGTACCATCAATCATGTTAGAACGGGGCAGTGCGCAGGACGTCAAACTTGTAAACATTGCACCGAAAAACGAGTTTCATCATAGCAAGTTCGCCAGAACTGCAGTAATTGGAAAGAGGATTTGACGTGAACTTACTCAAACGGCATTGGCTGGTCGCGGGGCTGGTGATCGTGGCCGTTGCGATATTCGCTGCCTTTCAATTCAAGGGCAACGACAAGACCCAGTACATGCTGGCCGAAGTCGATCGCGGTGATATCCACGAGGTGGTCGAGGCGACGGGAACAATCAATGCCGTAACAACCGTTCAGGTTGGATCGCAGGTGTCGGGCACGATTGCGCGTCTGTATGCGGATTTCAATTCGCGGGTAAAGAGCGGGCAAGTGATTGCGCAAATCGATCCGGCGCTATTCCAGGGGGCGCTGCTTCAAACCAAAGCGGATCTGGCGAACGCACGAGCTAATCTGACGGTGGCTCAGGCGAATCTGGAAAAAGCCAAAGCTTCGGCGGCGCAGACGCGTGCCGATTATCAGAGGAATGTGGGGCTGTCACAGGGAGGCGTGATCAGCCAACAGCAACTCGACCTTGCTAAGGCGAATGCGGACACAAACGAGGCGGCGGTTTCGGCGGCACAGGCGGCAGTAATCCAGGCAGGCGCGCAGGAACAACAGAAAGAAGCTGCGGTCACCGTGGCGCAAACGAATCTGAACTATACGACCATCCACGCGCCGATTGACGGCACGGTGGTGGCCCGCAATGTGGACGTGGGGCAAACCGTGGCGGCTTCCCTGCAGGCGCCTACGTTGTTCACCATCGCGCAGGATCTCACCAAAATGCAGGTGTATGCGGCGACAGACGAATCCGATGTGGGCATGATCCATACGGACCAGACGGTCACGTTCACAGTCGACGCGTTTCCGAAGGATGCGTTTACAGGGCGGGTTTCGCAGGTGCGATTAAACGCCACGACAGTGCAGAACGTGGTGACGTATAGCACGATTATCGATTTCGATAATCCGGAGTTGAAGCTTTTCCCTGGCATGACGGCCTACGTGACCATTCCTGTTGCTAATGCGCAGAGCGCGCTGCGCATACCGAACGGCGCCTTGCGGTACAAGCCCGATCTGCCTGCGGACCAGGTGCGCGCCTTGTATCAGAAGTACGGATTGTTCTCCGGCCAGCAGCAGGCACAAGCGGGCGGCCGGGGGGCGGGACAGGGCGGCGCCACCGGCGGCAGGCAGTGGCGAGGTCGTGGCGAAGGCACTCCTGGTGGAGGCGCAGAAGGAGGGCAGCCGCAGCAGCAACGCACGCAGCGGCAGGATGTCACGGTGGTGTGGAAGCTGCGCCCGGATAAGACGCTGGAACCGGTTCGGATACGCACGGGGATTACTGACCATACGGTGACAGAAGTTTCGCAGGTAATGAACGGGCAGCTGAGTGAAGGAGATCAATTGATCACGGGGGCGACGACGCCTTCGGCGGCAAGCACGCGTCCACCGGGATTGGGAGGAGCGCAGCCACCGCGTAGATAGCAGTGACTAGTCACTGCAAGCAGAATGCATAGATTCTTCGCTTCGCTCAGAATGACAATACGTTGAAGCAGACAATGAAAGATGGTCACTATTTCCCAATCCGTATTGAGCTCCGCAAACGCGGCGAGTGTCGGCACGCTTATCCAAATCGAGGACGTGCACAAGTACTACGATCTGGGTGAGACCCGCGTGCACGCGCTTCGTGGTGTGAGCACGCAGATTGAACGTGGAGAGTTTGTCGCGATCATGGGAGCGAGCGGCAGTGGGAAGTCGACCTTCATGAATATTATGGGCTGCCTGGATAAGCCCACCAGCGGACGATATTTGCTGGAGGGTATTGAGGTGTCGCAGCTCAGCAAGAAAGAACTGGCTGTCATCAGGAATCGCAAGATTGGTTTTGTCTTTCAGGGATTCAACCTGCTTTCGCGGACGACGGCGCAGGAGAATGTCGAGCTGCCCACGCTGTACGCCAAGATCACGAAGGAAGAAGGACAGAAGAGAGCCCGCGAGGCGCTGGATCTTGTGGGGCTTGGTGACCGCACGCAGCACTTCCCTTCCCAGCTTTCGGGTGGTCAGCAGCAACGTGTGGCTATTGCCCGCGCATTGGTGAATCGGCCATCGATTTTGTTGGCGGATGAGCCGACTGGAAATCTGGATAGCCGGACATCGGTCGAAATTATGGAAGTGTTTCAGAAGCTGAATGATGACGGGCTGACGATCGTTCTTGTTACGCACGAGAATGATATAGCTCAGTTTGCCAAGCGGCGCATTCAGTTTCGCGATGGAAAGATTCGACGGGATGAAACGGTTGAGAAACGGCCGGTGGCGGCAGAAGTGTTGGCAAACATGCCCACTTTGGAGGACTAGAAAAGAAACGAGTGATGTTCATCCGTCACAGAACTCGCAGGCAGCGTGGACTAATATCCCGCCCGGGAGGTCTGTTATGGATATTCAAGATGCATTGAAAATCATGCGGGCACTGGCAAATGGAGCGAATCCGGAAACGGGAGAAGCCCTGGAGGCAGACTCGATCTGCAGGAAGCCGGGCATTGTGAAAGCGCTGAACAAGTCAATTGCGGCGCTGGTGGCGGCGCAGGAGCGTGAGCGGGTGCGTCCGAAGAATGCCTTTCGCACCTGGACTCGTGCCGAGGATGCGCAGGTTTGCGAAGCGGTTCGCAAAGGGATTCCGTTGGACGAGATTGCGAAAGCGCACAACCGAACCGTGGCGTCTATTGTGGTTCGGCTGGTGAAACTGGGGAAGATAGCGGCTCAGGCGCCTTCGCCAAAGGCTGCTTAGGTTTTATGGATCTGGTTGCGATAATTCGAATTGCGATGAGGGCGCTGGCGCGGAACAAACTGCGATCGTCGCTCACCATGCTGGGCATCATCATTGGAGTGGGCGCGGTCATTGCCATGGTCAGCGTGGGGCAGGGCGCGCAACAGCAGGCGCAACAGCAGATCGCGGCCATGGGGTCGAACGTGCTGTTTGTCTCCTCCGGGACAGTGAACCGCGGCGGCATGCGCATGGGGTGGGGTGCGACCAAGACGCTTGTCTACGATGACATGGTTGCCATACTCCGTGAATGCCCTTTGGTGAAGGAAGCTGCGCCGGGAAGCCAGGCGGCGGCGCAGGTGGTGTTTGGAAATGACAATTGGGCCACGAATATTAACGGCACTGAGCCGCAGTACTTTGACATTCGCAATTGGTCGTTTGCGGAGGGCTCGTCCTTCACTCAGGATGATGTCAATACGGGCGCTAATGTCGCGGTTGTGGGTGAGACTGTCCGGAAGAATCTGTTCAGCGCAACCGATCCCATCGGACAAACGATTCGCATTAACAAACTTCCGTTTAAAGTTGTTGGGCTGCTCACCCCCAAGGGAACTTCGGCGGCGATGGGGCAGGATCAGGATGACATCATCCTGATTCCGATCACGACTTTGCAGAAGAAAATCACGGGGCAGGACTGGTTGCGGTGGATCATGGTTTCGGCTGTATCGCGCGAGGCAAGTTATTCGGCACAGCAGCAGATTACGGAGTTGCTGCGCGACCGGCATCGCATTCGTCCGGGGCAGGATGATGACTTTTTTGTGCGCAACCTGGCCGATGTCGCCGATCTTGCTGACCAGCAGGCGAAACTGTTTACCGTGCTACTGGCGTCGATTGCGAGCATTTCGCTGATTGTGGGCGGAATCGGCATTATGAATATCATGCTGGTGTCGGTAACGGAGCGGACGCGTGAGATTGGTATCCGCATGGCGATCGGCGCGACCGAGGGGGACGTGCAGCAGCAGTTTCTGATTGAGGCGGTGGTGCTGAGCCTAGTCGGCGGCGCAGTTGGAATTATTTCGGGGATGGCGACCTCTTACATCATTACTCAGACCCTGGATTGGCCGGTACTGGTGTCACCGATGGCGATTGTCGCGGCCGTGTTGTTCTCGATGGCGGTGGGGATTTTCTTTGGGTTCTATCCGGCGAGGAAAGCAGCGCGTCTGGATCCGATTGAAGCGCTCAGATATGAGTAGGAGCGTTTTGGGGCAGGCTAGTTTGTGACGTAACGTCAGTGCCGTCCCTGCCGGAGTCTGTGTGAGAACTGTGCCGTGCCTGCGGCACTCGAGCATTTTGTTCCACGTTACCCAGCGCTCACGAGGCTGTTACGAAACTCTTCTTTCGCCCCTGCGGGGCTAGTTCATTTCCCATTTTTCCCAGGGCTTGCGCCCTGGGCTGCATTCTTACGCCGCTCCGCGGCTTTCCAGGTAGCGGTTCACTCCACTTTCGCAATTGGGAGTCGAGTTTCATAACAGCCTCTCACGCGCTGGGCTGGGCTAATGAATTCCGCCGCTCCGCGGCTTGGTCGTCTGAGTCTTTGACTACTGTACTCACCAAAATTGAGTTCTCAGACAGAGATGCGGTGCCGGGACTTCCTTACGCCGACACTGCGTGTCGGGACTTCTATGTTCTTACGGTCTTGATTCACCCCTGGGTTCTGACAAGGCTCGGGCGCCCTCTCCTGCCAGGCTGGACTACTCCGCACGCTTAATCGCTCTGCCAACTTTCGTGTAGCCCACGCTGGTTTCCAGCAATCATCCGCAATGTCCCGTTTGGAAACCGCTGAGAGCACGCGTAATGCGGTGATCACAGATTTCTAGTTACAGCTCGTGATACTCGTGTGTCCACAGTCTCTAAAACACACATATGTCCCTTCGCGCATGCGTCGCCACATTTTGCTTTCTAATTCTTACCACAGTACTCGCCCTCTCCCAGGGAACAAGGGTTCGTTCTCAACACGGTGGGGTGGATGAACCCGACAAAGACCAGCCGGAGCGCAGAAGCCGGTGGTTCATGCATGGACGCGTGGTTCCCGAAGAATCAGCGGCGCTCCTGCGCCATCGCGCTCACCAACAGAAAATGCGGCTCCGCAGGCTGCGCGCGGCAAGAAATGCGAACATGGCCTTAAGCGCAGTAGCTCAGGCCGAGGCAACCTCCGGCTGGAAATCTCTCGGGCCGTCGCCGCTGGCTTCGGATGCTACGGGATTTGGAGGGCAGGATTATGGATGGGTGTCAGGCAGGGCGACTGCGGTGGCAATTGATCCGGCTGATCCGACTGGAAATACGGTTTATCTCGGCGGGGCGTATGGAGGTGTCTGGAAGTCCAGCAACGCCGGGGCAGCAAGCGCGAATGCTGCTGATGTCGTTTGGACCTCGCTTACTGATGATCAGGCGACGTTGGCGGTGGGATCGATCGCAATTCAGCCGGGCAACAACGATCCTACGAAGAGCGTGATTCTGGTTGGCACCGGGGAGACGAACAGTGCGGGCGATTCCTACTACGGTCTGGGCATCTTGCGCTCGGCGGATGCTGGCGCCACCTGGACGCTCGTCTCCCAGGACAGCACCACAATGCGTTCCTTCGCCGGCCTGGGCTTCAGCAAGATTGCGTTTAGTACGGTGAATCCCAACTTCGTTGTGGCGGCGGCAGCCGGCGCTACCGAGGGCGTGATTGAAGGACGCGAGAACCCGGTAAACAAAAATCGAGGGCTGTACTACTCGACGGATGCAGGTAAATTTTGGACCTATGCCAGTATTAAAGACGGCACAACGACCATAGAACCAACCTCGGCCACCACTGTCGTATACAACGAGGGTGCGAAACAGCTTTTCGCGGCGATACGCTGGCATGGATTCTATTCTTCAAGTGACGGCATCAATTGGACCCGCCTTAGCAATCAGCCCGGCAATCTTCCCGCGTTCCTGTGCCCTGCGACAGCGGCATCCCAGGATTGTCCGATTTACCGGGGCGAACTTGCGGTGGTACCCGGCCGCAACGAGATGTACGCCTGGTATGTCGATAATGACGATACCGATCAGGGCATCTGGCAGACGAAAGATGGCGGCTTAAACTGGACGCCGATTAATGACAACAGCATAACTAACTGTGGCGATCAAAACGGCTGTGGGACATCGCGAGGTGGATACAACCTCACACTCGCGGCAGTGCCAGATGGAACCGCCACCGATCTCTACGCCGGAACCGTCAATATCTACAAGTGCCGCATCGATAGCCTTTCGTCTACCTGCAGCGGCACTGGCCCGAATACGTTCCTCAATCTCACACATGCTTACGGCTGCCCTTCCATCTCTCACGTTCATCCTGATCAGCACGCAATCGCATCGATTAAGGGTGCGCCAATTCTTTACTTCGCCAACGACGGCGGCATCTATCGCGCCCTGGACGGCTATCTCGGCCTGACCGCCGGCGCCTGCGGCGAAACCAATCAGTTTGACAGTTTGAATCAGACACTCGGATCGATGACGCAGTTCATCTCTTTCTCCCAGCACCCGACCGATCCGAATACCATTCTCGGCGGCACGCAGGGCAACGGTTCTGCCGCAACCAGTACGGCACTGCTCGATCAGCCGTCGTGGATCAGAGTGAACGCTGCCGACGGCGGCTATACAGCCATCAGTCCGGAGAATCCTACGGAATGGTTTACTTCGAATACTGGTGTGAGCATCCAGCGCTGCACCCTAGGAGTGAATTGCCGCCAGCAGGATTTCGATCTGGTGGTTTCAAACTTTACTTTGCAGGGTGATTTGGGGGCATTCTACACGCCTTTCATTTTGGATCCGCAGAATTCAGGCGAATTGCTGGTGGGTACGTGTCGGGTCTGGCGGGGCGCAAGCGACGGCCAGGGATTTACAGTGCTGACCAACAATTTCGAGACAGGCGGCGACGGTGGCTGCACCGGATCGGAGGTCAATCTCATCCGCGCGCTTGGTGCAGGTGGACCGAAGGATACGAATGGATTCTCCAACGTAATCTACGCCGGCACAGATGGGTTTGGCCCAATGACGCCCACAGGCGGGCACATCTGGGTCAGCACGAATGCGGATGCGGGTCCGAGTAACTGGGTGGACCGCACGGGCTCGATTAACCCGAAAGGTTTTCCGATTTCCGCAATTGCCGTGGATCGTTCCGATGGATTGGGAAATACCGCCTATGTCACCATCATGGGATTTCATGTCTCACACGTGTGGAAAACGACAAACGCGGGTGCCTCGTGGACCGATTTCACTGGCAATCTGCCAGACGCGCCGGCGAACACGGTGCTCGTAGATGCAGGTACCGTCTATGTAGGGACAGATGTCGGTGTGTGGTCCCGCGGTACTGGGGGGACTGCCAATCCCGACTGGACGGAAGTAGAGCCGGCGAGCGGCACGGTTGGCTTTCTGCCGAACGTGCCGGTCACGGCATTGCAGATGTTCAACTCCGGGGGAACGAGGAAACTGCGGGCCTCAACCTATGGACGCGGAATTTGGGAGTTCACGCTGGCCGCCGGACCGGACTTTCAAATCTCGGTGCCTCAGAACACATTAACCATTTTCGCCGGCCAAAGCGCGACGTTCACGGGCACGATTACTCCCGAGTTTGGATATAACAGCAGCGTAGACCTGAGTTGCGCGCAAATACCGAATTTTTCTCTGCCCACTTGCTCGGTTGATCCTTCGAATATTCCTCCCTCGACGCAAACAACAACCTTCCAGGTTACAGCCAGCGGCGTTGCTGCCGATTACTTTTTCAACTTACACGGAGAGGGCCAGGACACACCGCCGACAAGACGTAATGTTTCACTAGCTCTGCATGTGATCGACTTCGACCTGAGCGCTCCTGCACCCGCCGGCGTGGTGGTGAAGGTCTCGAGGACCTCGGATCCCATCAGTTTCCAGGTGACAGCGGAGGGCGTATTCAATGCACCCGTCACTTTGTCCTGCAGCGGCTTGCCTGCAGGCGCAGCTTGCATATTCCAGCCTTCGACGGTGACTCCGAGCGCCGGAGCTCCGGAACCAACCACGCTGACGATCAGCACGACCGCAGACACTCCGATCGGAACATTCCCCATCATGATCTCGGCTGATACCCCCGGAGCGCCTTCACCCAAGACGCAGATTCTTTCCCTTCAGGTAGTGACGTTTGATTTCTCATTGACCACCAGCACCGGTACTCGAACCATTCAGGCTGGACAAGGAACCACCTACAACCTGCGCGTGGAACCTATCTCTGGTGACACTACGTTTCCCAACAAAGTGACTTTTTCTTGTACCGGCCTGCCATCTCTCAGCGAGTTTTCATTCGCTCCAGCCCAGGTTGCATCAGGTGCCAGAGCGAGTGATGTAGTCCTGACAATCTCGACGACGGCTCCGAGTCCCGCAGGAACCCCGCCCGGTTCTTATCACGTCATTGTCACCGCTGTGTCCGGCACAGTAACGCACACAGTCGACTTAACTCTCATCATCTCCGGTTCTGGATCATCGTTTGACTTCGCAATTGTCAACAATTCCCGCCCACAGACGATTCAAGCCGGCCAGACGGCCAGCTATGACCTGGACGTACGGCCGCTGGATGGAAGCACAGCCTTCCCGCAGGATGTGACGCTCTCGTGTTCGAGCTTGCCGCCACTTGGCAGTTGTTCTTTTACTCCTGCCCAAGTCGGACACGGAAGCGGCGACACAAATGTAGTTCTACGCGTCGTAACGACAGCTCCAGTTCTGATAGCGCAGACACACACAGGTG
>Ga0066710_100002089_pt1 | contig 15754 bp, 18 predicted proteins | sample GraSoiAngelo_159_FD_79666 | JGI IMG/M metagenome (GOLD analysis project Ga0066710, IMG submission 79666) | Grasslands soil microbial communities from the Angelo Coastal Reserve, California, USA - 14_1009_16_40cm | ecosystem: Environmental > Terrestrial > Soil > Grasslands | place: USA...
AGGACAGCGCACGCTACAGCCCCATTGGGCAAATTTGGGCAGGGCTGGATTCGAACCAGCGAAGGCGTAAAGCCAGCAGATTTACAGTCTGCCCCGTTTGGCCACTTCGGTACCTACCCGTTTCCCGCGAGGGATTTCATATATCCTTGCGCCTTACAGCTTGCAACTCGCGTCAGCTTTCGCCGCTGTTGATAGCACTATTGCAACCGTTACTTTGCGAGATGGCACTTCTGCGCGGCCTTTTTTGGTTCGGGCTGTTCCTGGTCCTGACTTTTTGCTTCGTGGTACTGTTCGAGTACGGGCCACGCGATTTTGCCAAGGGAGCGCAGAAAGAGTATGCCCGAATAAAATCATTCCTGGTAAAGCGAACCGAAGAAATCAGGCAAGATAAAAAGGACCGCTGAGCCTGGGTAGTCAATCTAGGTCGCAGCGATGGCGAGAGTTTCTATCGTCAGGGGCGCGAGAAATTCTTTTGCGTTCTCGATCTGCAAGACGGGCCCAGCCAGATGCGCTGCCAGAAAGCTGCTATCCGACGTCGGAGCAACCGCAGCTTGAGCGCGAATTTCGCACTCGGCTAATTGCTCGATAACGCGACATACCTTCTCACTCAAATTGCGGCAGTCCGTAAACTGAACTGTGCAAATACCCGGCGCAGTGTCTTCCACAAAAGGGCTGAGAGTAAACGCGTGGTGAAGCAAAATTTCCTCCATCGATTTTTCCTGCGTGTGTGCACGAACTTTGATGACCACCCGCAATGATCGCGCCAATGCCTGGCTCGGGGTCATTCCTTTTCGAATACCGGCGTTTTCTGCGGCTTCATTGAGTTGAATGATGACCGGTTTCCTTTCCTGTCCTTCGATTAACGCTACTGGTGTTTCGCAGAGTTCCGGCTGATGCCGCGTAGCTGCCTGCAAACAGAAATTCGGCAAATAAATCGTGGCGAACATCGTTCTAGCTGACCGCTGATTTCTGACTTCCCTGGCTCGCCGTAGCCAAATAGCGAAGGCGGCTGACTTCTGGTTGGAGATGCGATCGTTTCACAACAATTCGGAGTCGTGAAAGCGCGTCCTCGGTTTCAAAAGTTTGAATGTCCCACGAATTTTCGAGCACCAATTTCAGTTGCGCGCTACTAACCATTTCATATCGCGTGAGAACCAGACATACGGTGGGGACCACCTCGACCAACTGTTGCAAGCGGTACCAATTCGTTTGCGGAATTTTACGCAATTCGTCCGGTGCGTTCAGCACCAGATCGACAATCACCAGCGGGAAATTACCGTCGCGCAAAAGGAGATCAGCCGCTTTCACCGCTTCAGGTGCTTTGCTGCACCGGATCCAAAGCAGGTGTTGCAGCCACGTATTATCCAACCCGCAGGGGTCAAACGAATCGCGTCCATCAATCAGAGCCAGGAAATAATGATCGCGATACGCGCAATGGACGAGCGTGCGAATGAGGGATGCGCTGCCCGCGCTTGTTCCTGAGCTGATCAACTCCGTGATTGCTGCACGCGGCAATCCGCCGCCAATCGGTTCATCAAGAAAAGATAAACCTGTCAACAGGCGCGTTGCCGTCGGGAGCGCGACATGAGGGAAACGCTCCGCCAGCAGCTTCTGAAGATCGATAATCTTGGCGCTCGCAGCCATGAGGAGAAAAACATGACATATTGAATCAATATGTTCAAGTGAACTTACTCGCTGTCGTCCTGAGCGGAGTGAAGCGGAGTCGAAGGATCCTGTTGAGCTAGCTTTACGTATTGCTACGGGATTCCTCGACTTCGCTCGGAATGACGGCTCATTCAGTGCCTTTTCCGCCGCTCTTGTTTCCGAATCAGCGACACCATCACACCTTGAATCTTCAGCTCGCGAGCCGGAACCAGATCCGGATAACGCGGGTTTTCCGCCTTCAGATATGGGCGGCCCCGCTCCACCACATAACGCTTTAATGAAGTTTCGCCGTCGATCAATGCCGCAACGATATCGCCGTCGTGCACCTCTTTCGTGTCTTCCAAAATCACAATATCGCCATCGACAATGTGCGCCTCGATCATTGAGTCGCCCCGCACTCGTAACGCAAATGTCCCCCGGTTTTTCAACACATTTGCCGAGCGCGCGTCCAGCGACACGTGCCCTTCAATGCTCTGCTCTGTCAACGCCGACATGCCAGCAGGAATCTGGCCGTAAATTGGAATGTCGGTAATTCGAACCTTCATGGCCGGCGTGATCAACGCGCGAGCCTTCCGCGCGTGCCGGTCGAGAAAACCTTTTCGCTCGAGTGCTGCGATGTATTGCATCACCGATGTCTGGCTGGCGAAGCCGAAATGATTCTGGATTTCGCGCGTGCTCGGCGTAATGCCTTTTTCCCGTTGCTCGCGCTGAATAAAATCAAGCACGCTCCGTTGCCTGTCGGTGAGCATGCAAGCACCATCCTTCAAAGCGCAGCATCATGCAAGTTCAAATGAACATTGCCGCATCTGCTTTGGTAGGGCGGGCGGTCCTCTGCACGCCGCGGGATGTTACGAGCGACGGGCGTGCACGGAGTGACGCGCCCTACCATGCGAAGGGAGCCGAAGGAGCTTCGCTCAAGATGATTACAAGCGCACCAGATCGACCAGGAACTGGCACCAAAGGTAAATCATCCCGCGCCAGGAATATTTCACGTCGCCTGTAGCGGTTTGCTTCAGAACGCCTTTATGAATGTTGTGCGCGATTTGGTCGCGCAGATCTTTCTCGATGTCCGTCTCGATCTGCTCTTCATTGAGGGGTTCGATCTCGGCAGGATCAACTTTATTTCGCCGCAAAAATTCGCGATGACTCTGATCAAGCTGCCAGAACGATCGGTCCGGCCGCTGCCGATTGATCCGGAACGCGGGAGACAGTTTTAAGCCGTACGACAATGGATAATTCCATGTTGTCCAAACCGTGCCGTCCCTAGTGCGCGACGAAATGCGCAGGTAATAAAATGAAAAATCGCGCTGCTCATTTAGGCAGATCGCGGCCTGGGCGCGATCTTCTTGTCTGTAAAACAACCGGAAAAATTGCCGGTAATCTTCCCAATCCCACCCGGCATCGCTTACGTAAACAAATCTTTCGTCCTCAATCTCGCGCGTGATTTCGCTAAGCGCCGGGAACGTGTCTGACGATGGCGGACTTTTCGGTCGAAGCTGTTTTTCTTTTGGAAGTCGCAACGCACGAATCCGGGTGAGAATTTCCAGCCACGGCAGAAACAGCCAAGCCACAGCGGCGACTAAACCCCACACCCAATTGTTGGTGGCGAAATAAAATCCAAGAAACGTGGCGGCGAGAATCCCCAGCGCCCCGGCCTTTTGCGCATACGAATTGTGAAACGTGCGGAGACCGAAGCTGAGCACGGCCACGCCGAGCGTAAGAAGGAGACCGAAAAGCATCACGGTACAGCGTGCCTACGGATTGATCTGGTGGTCGTTCAGAAATTTTTGAAGCTGATTCGTATCAAAATTTGCCAAAACTCTATCGCCCGCCACAAACGTGGGCACGTACGTTTGAGCAGAAAGCTGCTTCATCTCCTCGTACGCCTGGCGATCTTTGCCAACGTCGATCTCCTGGAAGCAATAGCCTTTCTCGCTGAGATAATCCTTCGCATCAATACACCAGGAACACCACTCGCGGCTGTAGAGCTTTAACTGCATCGGCGGGCGGAAATAAACCAGTCACCGCCTCGCCGTCAACTCATACGTCACAACGTCTCTTGCAGGCCTGTCACTAATACGATTTCGCCCAGACGACGCGACGCACGCTCGGTTCACCCGTAAAGATGCATTGGCCCGGCTCGGACGAACCATCGAGCGGAATAACGCGGATCGTGACTTTCAGATCGTTCTTGATCTGTTCCTCGACTTCGCGTGACCCGTTCCAGTGCGCGAGCGCAAAGCCGGCGTGGATTTCGGGTTTCGAAGGGTTTTTCGCGGTGAAGAAATCGTAGAAATCCTTCTTCGAATTTATCACGTGCGTGTTCGCGTCCCGGAACTCTTTCGCACGCGCATACAGCAAATCCTGAATCGAGACGAGAATTTCTGGAGCGCGCGCTGTGAATTCGTCCATCCGCATCCACTCCTTGTCTTTCACCGGTTGATCGCGCCGGCTGACTGTGACCGAATTTTTTTCGAGATCACGCGGCCCGATCTCAACTCGCAGCGGTACGCCCTTCTTGATCCATTCCCAATTTTTAATGCCGCCGCCGAGATCGCGGCGGTCGACTTCGACTTCGATTGGAGCATCGGCAAACCGTTTTCCTCGCAATTGAAGCGCGAGCGCATCGCATGCTTCCAAGACTTTCGCGCGCGTATCCTCTCTGGGCGTGATCGGCAAAATCACAATTTGCGTTGGCGCGATTCGCGGCGGCAACACGAGACCGTCGTCGTCGCCGTGCATCATGACCACAGTTCCCACCATTCGCGTGGTCATTCCCCAGCTGGTGGTCCAGCCAAACTCCTGTTTCCCTTCACGGTTTTGAAATTGAATGCCGCTCGCTTTGGCAAAGTTTTGCCCGAGGAAATGCGAAGTGCCGGCCTGAATCGCTTTACGGTCCTGCACCATTGCTTCAAGGGTTAGCGTCTCGACCGCGCCAGGGAATTTTTCGCTTTCGGATTTCGCGCCGGTAAAAACCGGGAGACCAAGATGTTCCCGAGCGAATCGTTCGTAGATCTCGAGAATCAACTTAGCTTCAGCCCGGGCCTGTTGTTCGGTTTCGTGAACGGTGTGGCCCTCCTGCCAGAGAAATTCCGTCGTGCGCAAAAACAAACGCGGCCGCATCTCCCATCGCACCACGTTGGCCCATTGATTTAGAAGTATCGGAAGATCGCGGTACGATTGCACCCATTTGGCGTAGCTCGCGCCGATAATTGTCTCTGAAGTCGGGCGAACGACGAGCGGTTCGTTTAGGGGACAGCCTGGTTTCAATTTTCCATCTGCCTCGGCTTCGAGACGCGTGTGCGTGACTACGGCGCACTCCTTGGCAAAACCTTCGACGTGTTCCGCTTCCTTCGCGAAATAACTTAGTGGAATGAACAGCGGGAAATAGGCGTTGCGATGGCCGGTGGCGCGAAACATCGCATCAAGCTGACGCTGCATGTTTTCCCAGATGCCATAGCCCCACGGACGAATGACCATGCAACCGCGCACATCCGAGGGTTCGGCCAATTCGGCGGCGCGAATCACCTGCTGATACCACTCCGGGAAATCTTCGTCGCGCCGCGGCGAGATCGCAGTCTTTGGGGCCGAGTTCGACATGGGCAGAGAATTAAGCGCGCAGAATAAAGTTAGCCAGCGAGCATTTAGCCATAGGTCCTATAAGACCTATATGTCGCGTCCGTTGACAGGCCCTTACGTCACTCGTAGTTTCCGTGCTCTTTTTCCTGACATGAAAACGTTTTCTGCAAAAGCGACCGAACTGCCGCGCAAGTGGTGGGTCATCGATGCCCAAGACCAGGTACTCGGCCGTGTCGCGGTGAAAGCTGCCAACTTGCTGCGCGGGAAAGGAAAAACGATTTTCACGCCACACGTCGACACCGGAGATTTTGTTATTGTCATCAACGCGGAAAAGGTTCGGCTCACCGGAAAGAAGGAAGAGCAGAAAAATTACATGAGTTTCTCCGGTTACGTCGGCGGCCACAAATCTGAGAGTGTCCGGGCGCGCCGTGCTCGCCATCCCGAATTACTCATCGAACGCGCCGTGCGCGGGATGATTCCGCACAATCGGCTCGGTCGGCATGTTTATCGGAAGCTGAAGGTATATCGCGGTGATTCGCATCCGCATACCGCGCAACAGCCCGAAGCTGTCAAAATTTAGAGGTTTCAATCTATGCCACAAAGTGAGGAATTCATCGCCACAGGTCGCCGCAAAACATCAGTGGCACGCGTTCGCATGATGGCGGGGAGCGGAAAAATCGATATCAACGGCCGGACCTTCGAAGATTATTTCCCGACTGTGCCGTTGCAGAATGTGGTGTTGCAACCTCTGCAGAATGCGAAGGCCGTTAACACTTACGACGTGTTCATTCACGCCAGCGGCGGCGGCATTATGGGTCAAGCCGGCGCGGCACAACTCGCGATCGCGCGAGCACTTCTTCAAGTCGACACAAATTTGCGAGGCCCGCTTAAATCCGAGGGGCTGCTGCGTCGCGATCCGCGCATGAAAGAGCGAAAAAAATCCGGGCAACCCGGGGCGCGGAAGCGGTTCCAGTTCTCCAAACGTTAGGCGAATTACCGATTCGCCTGACCGCTGTAGTGTCCGCTGCCCTTAGCGCAGTGGCTGGTACGGCAATGCCATGGCGGTTCCGCTGAGGACAGCGGACACTACAGCGCTCTACGGTTTCTTTGGCGACGGAACGCTCTGCGGCTGATTTGGCGCGGGTGGAGCTTGCGGCGCGGGCACAGGAGGAATCGCCAGCATTGGCGGGATACTTGCCGCCGCTGCCGGTGGCGGCGTCGATGTTGTAATCGGCTTCAGCAAACGCAGTTGCTGCATCGCCTCGCCCGCCCAAAAACTCGTTCGGTATTGGGTGAAAATGGTTTCGCAGATGCGCCGCGCGTCGTCGTTCCGATTTTTCGCCTTCAGAATGTACACCTGGGAAAGCATAGCGAGCGGCGCAGCGTAACTGTTGGGATAAGCCGACGCGATTTGTTGATACGTGGCGAGCGCTTCATCCGTTTTACCCATCGCCTCGAGATTGTTCGCCATTGCCATCTTCGCGGTGCTCACAAGCTCATGCTTGGGATGCTTCGCGATGAAAGTTTCGAGCGTTTTGTTCGCCTCGGTGAATTTCCTTTCCTTCCGTTGTGCTTGCGCGAGCAAAATGTATGCATCAGCGGCGGCAGACGTATTGGGATAACGAGCGATTACCTGTTCGTACTCTTGCGCGGTATTCGCGCTCGCCAACGCGGCTGATGCAGTGGCCGCGCGGCGATCGGAATAAAACCGATAACCGGTGAACGCAGTAGCTGCGAGCAGGACGACGATCGCCGCCGTGATAATTGGGTTTTTGAAGCGCTCCCAAAAAAAACGCGTTTCCAGTGCGACATCACGAGATGGAGGTGGCGCTGTTGGCATAAACGTCGTGCGCTGGATAAGTTCGAAAACCGGGTGAGCGTGGTCTTATGCCACGCGAAGGTTTCTCGCGCAAGCGGTGGATCGGCTTCCCCCCGAAGACGATGACAGCGGAATCGCGGAAGGCGCGAATATCAGGCAGCGAGCCGGCATGGTTCCAAAGGTTGAGGACCACGCGATCCACCATTGGCCCTGCGTGTCCGGAGAATTGCCTGCCACGATACAATGTCGGCCATGAATGCATTCTCGAACTCTGTTGAAACATTGCTTGGCTTGGGCGTGGAGCCAAAGGATTTGACGTTCGTTCAAGTCTCGCTGCGTGGGATCATCGTCTTCCTTGTCACACTGATCACAGTGCGGCTCGGGCACAAACGTTCACTCTCAAGGAAAACTCCGTTCGACGCCGTCCTGCTTGTCATTCTTGCCGCAGTACTTTCCCGCGCCATCAACGGCTCGGCAGCATTTTTCGCGACGCTCGGCGGAGGCGTGGTTTTGGTGCTGGTCCATCGCCTGTTCGCATTTCTGACATTCTATTCCCATGGATTTGGAATGTTGGTCAAAGGCAAGCCCGATGTCATTGTGCGCGATGGACAATGCGATGTAGTCATGATGCGGCGCAACCACGTCTCAACGCATGATCTGGACGAAGACATGCGTCTTAGCGCTCACACCGACGACGTTTCGGAGATCGGCGTTGCGCGTGTCGAACGCAGTGGCGACATCAGCTTCATCAAAAAATAAGTTGACCCGCATTTGCGATCGACCTATGAGACGGGTGGGACTTATGAGGCGCAACAAAAAGCGATGGATTAAGCCGACACTCAAAACAGTGCCGATCTTTTTTGAGTGCACCTGTTACGCGGGGGCGATCTGATCGAACGGCAAATCACGGCTCACACCCCGGTTGATTCGCATCCAAATTCTCGGCAGCGCGGCCGGCGGCGGTTTGCCCCAGTGGAATTGCGCGTGCGCAAACTGTGTCGCGGCGCGAACGGGGAAAATTGAAGCGCAAACTCAATCCAGCATCGCGATCAGCGCCGACTCGGAAGAATTTCAGAACTGTTGGTTAATAAACGCCTCGCCTGATCTGCCACGGCAAATCGAAAACACGACGCGATTGCAACCGCGCCGCGATGCATCGCGCAATACTCCGATCGCGGGCGTTCTTTTGACTAATGCAGATATCGATCATGCACTGGGCTTGTTGCTCCTGCGCCAACAGGAGAAGCCGCTTGTCGTTTACGCTGCGGATGAAACCCGAGCTATGCTCGCGTGGCTTGACCGCACTCTTGCGCGGTTCTGCGGAATCGAATGGCGGAAGATCAGTTCGACTTTTCAATCATTGGACAGCAGTCTCGGGTTTCGCGCGATTGAATTGGCGCATAGCGTCGCGTTTCAGTTTCTGGACCAAGCATCGGGCCGGTTGGCGCTAGTCGCACCAGCGGTTAGCGAGCTTACCCGCGAATTGTCGGAAGCGTCCGCCGGCTCCGACGTGATTTTGTTCGACGGCACATTCTGGAGTGACCATGAACTTGCTTGCGTCCGGGCCGGCGCTCGCAGAGCGCGAGAGATGAATCATCTGCCCGTCAGCAGTGGCAGCCTGAACTTCTTGCGCCAATCGCCGGCACGCCGGAAGATTTACACGCATGTTAACAACACAAACCCGATTTTCATGCCCGGCTCTCCAGAACGTGTAGAACTCGAGCAGGCTGGCATCGAAGTCGCGCGGGATGGACTAGAGATCGTTCTATGACCACTGAGCTTTGGGACCGCGAAACCTTTGTCGAAAAATTACGCACGATCGGCGTGCGCGCTTATCACGATAAACATCCGTTCCATATCGCGATGAACGAAGGCCGCCTTTCGCAGGAATCGGTGCGCGGCTGGGTCGCAAATCGGTTCTACTATCAGCAAAACATTCCGATTAAAGACGCCGCGATTCTAGCCAACTGCCCGGTGCGCCAAGTGCGACAGGCGTGGATTCATCGCATTCTGGACCACGACGGGGTTTCGTCCGGGGCCGTAGAGTCCACTGTCCTCAGCGGAGAATCCGCGGCGCCTCATGCGCCGAGGACAGCGCACACTACAGCAAACGAAGGCGGCGTCGAAGCGTGGCTCCGACTGGGTGAAGCGTGCGGGTTATCGCGGGAGGAGCTACTGGATAATCGCCATCTGTTGCCCGGAATGCGATTCGCCGTGGATGCCTACGTGAATTTTGCGCGCAGTCAGCCCTGGCCGATCGCCATCGCGTCTTCGCTAACCGAGCTTTTTGCGCCAGAGCTGATGTCTGCACGGCTTGCAGCCTTCGAAAAGTTTTATTCGTGGATCGACGCTCGCGGTCTTGATTATTTCCGCCGGCGAGTCACGCAGGCGCGGCGCGATTCTGACGACGCGCTTGCGATTACCTTGGAATATTGCGACACGCCCGCGCTTCAGCGGCAAGCCGTACGCGCGCTCGAGTTCAAATGCGATGTGCTCTGGTCCATGCTCGACGCAATTCATCACGCCTATGGCGGTTTGGAGATCGCCGCTCCTGCTTAAATGCGCGCCACGACAATTTCTGATTTGGCTCGGCCGAGCCTGGCGAAGGGCGTTCGGTTACAAATCGATTCTGCCACGGGCAAAAGCGTGCTGCTTTACCCCGAAGGCATTGTCGAACTAAACGAAACCGCGCACGAAATTCTTTCCCGCTGCGACGGACGAACACTGGGCGAGATCGTTTACGAATTGGCCGAAGAATATGAGGCGGACTCTAACGCGCTCGCCGCGGATGTACGCGATACGCTCTCGGATTTGCAGCGTCGAAAGCTGGTCAAACTGACATGAGAGTGCCGCGACCATACGCATTGCTCGCGGAGATAACGTACCAGTGTCCACTGCACTGCCCGTATTGCTCAAACCCTGTGACTGTAAAGTCCGCGGTCCCCAGCGGAGAACATATTGGGCCCACTGCGCTGAGGGCAGCGCACACTACAGCAGGCAACGGCGAGCTCACGACGGAAGAATGGCAACGTGTCATTCGCGAGGCCGCTGCGCTTGGCGTTCTGCAAATCGGCTTTTCCGGAGGCGAACCACTTGCTCGGCGCGATCTCGTCGAACTGATTCGCGCGGCGCGTGAGGCAAAGCTTTACACGAACCTCATCACCAGCGGCATCGGTGTTGATCACGATCGCGTGCGCATGTTGCGCGATGCTGGATTAGATTCGATCCAATTAAGTTTTCAGTCAGATAGATCAAGCCTGGCGGACGAAATCGCCGGCGTGCGTGCGCATGACCGTAAGCTTGATGTCGCTGCGAAAATTCGCGCAGCGGGAATTCCGCTGAGCCTCAATTTCGTGATTCACAGGCGGAACATCGATCGACTGCCGCAAATGATTGACCTGACGGAAGCCCTGGGCGCCGAGAGAGTCGAGTTGGCGAACGTGCAGTTCTACGGTTGGGCGTTTCGCAATCGTGCAGCGTTGCTCCCCACACGTGAGCAAGTGGACCGGGCACGCGACGTCGCGACCACAGCTAAAGCGCGGCTCGCGGGCAAGATCGCCATCTTTTATGTGTTTCCGGACTACTACGAAGCTCGCCCTAAACCCTGTCTTAACGGGTGGGGACAACGATATCTCACCGTCAATCCAATCGGCGACGTCCTTCCCTGCCCAACCGCGTCATCTGCGATTCCGGATTTGCGTTTTGAAAACGTGCGGGAGAGCGCGCTCGATTGGATTTGGCAGGAATCGGAAAGCTTCAACCGGTTTCGCGGAACCGAATGGATGCCCGAGCCGTGCCGGAGTTGTCCGCAGCGGGAAATCGATTTTGGCGGGTGCCGTTGTCAGGCTGCGTTGCTGACCGGAACCGCCGCGAACACCGACCCGGTTTGCGAATTCTCACCAAATCGCGCAGTCGTGGACGCTGTGCTGCACGACATCAATTCCTCAAGCGAGCATATGCGTGAGTGGACATATCGTACTAACCCATCCGCGTCGCCTATTTCGGTTTAGGCGAATTGCTCTGCCATTGTCTCCAGGACAAGCCGATCCACCAAGGTGGAACGCGCTGTCCTCAACGCGTTCCGGAAATGATGCGCCTTTTGCACCGGTCAAATGCGGATCGCGAAGTGGATTTGTTTTTCATAACTAAGGGCACTTCGACTGATAATAGTGGATTATCTCGATTCAATTTCCTTTGCCGAACCGCCCTTTCTAGCTCGGAGTGCGCGTGGCTGTCAATATCTCAAAGTTCGACGATCGCCTCTGCGGCTCTGCGTATGGCGTCGGGCGCGACGCCGGCGCGTGGCGCGGCCAGGGGCGTCGCTACGGCGTGGGACGCGGTGCTGGCATAAACCCCGGCGTGTGGCCAGCAGGCGGCGTGGCCGTCGGTTGCGGGCGTGGCGCGTGTCGGCCTAGGCCGAGGAGTGCCAGTCATCCCCCAGTAGTGCTCGGGATCACCGGCCGCGGCGCCGGTGTAGGACGTGGCCTCGGCGTGACGGCGGGCCTTGTTCCTGTTGGCAGCTTAAACGCATACACTTTGTTATCGGCAGCGAAGTAAATCCGACCACGAGCAGCTATCCCGGTGTTCCACTGGCGGGTGCCTGTCATCAACTCGTTAGCGCCGCCGCCTGCATAGATCACAGCGCCGGTATCGCCATCGTACGCATGCAAGCGCTGGTCGCCTGCAACACCGGCCACCCAGACAATAAAATTGGTCGCCCCATTAGTCGTAACCCAGGGCGAGCCGCGGCCGGTCTGACTCATGCTCCAAGCGAAAGTTATGGTGGGTGGATTTGTCGGAGTAATTTTGTAGGCCCTGATCGCGTTGGCCTCGTTATGAAACGCGAAATAAGTTCCCTGGCTGGTGTGGTACGTGACAGCTGACGTTCCTCTGTTAATACCAGAGACACCAGCCTGGGCCACGGGTGAAGTCACACCGCCGAGATTGTTGCGATCAACCAGGTAGGCATTCGAATCTTTGCCGAGGGCAAGGACCAACTGCGAAGGCGTAGCTCCGGGCACATCGATCACGGTGGCGCTGACACCGCCCAGATCGATGTCGCCTTCGTCGAGATTAATCCAGTTGGTGGGCGCCCAAAAATCGCTAAAGACCGGCCCGGCTTGCAGCCGTATGATTGCTTCGCCACCCATCCAATTACCGCCGGTGTTAAATGTGTTGCCGGTGACCACGAACATGTTCGTGCCATCACTGGCGACGCCGCCGTTCCCCCAAATCCCGCCGCCGACAGCTATTGTGGCCCAGGCAAGAACGTTAGTTGGGCTATTGATATCGACGCCGACAACCCAGCCATGATAAGTCTCGCAGTCACCCGAGTAGCCGGAGTAGGACACATACACGATCCCGTCCACAAGGGCCAGTGCCCCGCGTTCTTCCTGTATCCGGGACTCAAAGGTCATGCCGTTGTAGTTGGCGGTCGCATTGACATCCACGGGCCAGCCCAGGTTCGTTTCGCCGGTGTCCACGTCCAACGAGTAAATGAAATGTTTTATGGTTGCGCCATTGATCAGCGCGTCGAAGAAAAGTCGCCGAGAGGCGAGCTCGACAACAGGCGTGCCGGTGATGCCTACGGGATTAATGTTGCTGCAGGGAAGGCTGGAGCTCGGCACTGACGGTCCGATGTCTGATCGCTGCCAAATCACTGTCCCCGTCGTGGCATCAAGCGCGTAAACGTTGTTCGATTCGGTCACGGCGATGATCATCGGTCCATTCGGACCGCCCTCGATGTAAAGTGGCTGGGCGTAAACATTGCCGGAGATCGTGCCGTCGAAGTTGAGATCGCGGGTCAGGTTGGCAACGGCATCAGGCGTAAAGACCGGATCGATGTAAACGCCGTCGCGGGAGGGATTGTTGTGCTCCTGCGTGACGTTCACCTGCGCACTTGTTCGCGGCACCACAATGCACGGGCTGGCAATGAGAATTGCGAGAATGGAAATAGAACACCTCATACGTCCGCCACCGGGTTGCTCCCGGATTCCTTCTACAACAGCACGCCGGTTCTCTGTCAAGGCATTACGCCAGCAAGGCCCTGGCAGAAGAATTGTCAGTTTCTGGAGAGCGCACGGGCCTCATCGCGTCTCGCGTGCTGGTGCAGCTTGTCCTGAGGGAAGCCGAAGGAGCGTCACCCCGAAACGACCTTTCAGATATGCTTCACTACACCATGCGCTTTTGAATATTAGAAGAGTCCCCGATCGCAAGGATGCCATTACCGACACGCGATACGCGTGCGCTAGCCAATTATTCGCGTGCTGGCCTGCCTGGACGCGGTGCTGGTGTGGGACGTGGCCTTGGTGTTACTGCGGGCCTGGCGGTGGGCGTTGGCCGGGCCGTGGCAGTAGGTGTCACGGTTACTGTGGCCGTTGGTGTGGCGCTGGGGTTGATCGTAGGTGTTGCCGTCGGCGTTACTGTAGGCGTAGGTGTAAAAGTCGCCGTTGGTGACGCACAAGGCGTTCCGTGCCCCTGGCACCAAGTAATGTTGACCGTGTCAACACGCCAACCCTCATTGGACTCACCGGTATCGCTGGCCATCCGCCAGCGAAGCCTGCCAAGAGTTTGAATCGCTGGTAGATCCACCACGGTCGTGATAAAACCTTCCGAGTTGCCGCTCCAAGCCTCACGACCTGCGATCGGGTTCCCACGATCGGTGCTGATCGTGCGGTTATAGCCGCCCATGAAGAAGCTGCCGCCAGCGGCAAGAATATCATGAAACGTATTTCCCCCGTCAGTGCTGAGCTCCAGCACACCGCCGTCATACCCGAGGTTGGGATCCCCGCTCGATGCTTGAAGATTGAAGTTCTGCCGGAAGGTCAAACGTGCGGGGCCGCTTTCAAAAAAACTGAACTGGAATGAGTCGAGCCATTTGTCGCTCACTACGGCCGGATCATCAATGAATGCGGCGTCGGGCGGCGTGTCCACGGGCGGGATCGGCACTCCGGAATTAGATGTGACCCAAAGCGGCGGCGGTCCTTGCGCGTTCGTCGCTATCCAGTCCGGAGGCAGAGCCGGTGGGGTGACGTTGTCGAATGCCTCGTTTGTCATCTCTAGCGTCCAACAGGGAAAACACTGCAGCGGACTCGGAGTGACGGCCGCAAGGATATCGACCCGACCCCATCCAGCGACATTGTTTGGAGGGCCGGGCGTCCCGCATTGCTTGTAGGCGATAAAATAGGCCGCCTCATTCAAGGCTGTCCGACTGCCAGAAATGTTGTGACGCAATTCTGGTCGGGCGCACCAGAGCAATGTCATGGCGCCAGCAATGTGCGGCGTTGCCATGGATGTGCCACTAAGAATGGCATAATCAGTGTCGGAGCCGTTATAGCTTGAGCGAATGTTCGTGCCCGGAGCGGTGATATCGGGCTTTATTCGATTGCTCCCGTCGATTATTACCGGACCGCGGCTGCTAAAAGAAGCAACCACGTCCTGGCCCGTGTTCAGCGCGCCGACCGTGTAAGACGCTTCGTAAATGGACGGCGGATCTTCCATCGTAGAACAGTTGGGGCCTGTGCTATCAGCCCTCACCACCATCATAATGCCGGCGGCGGCTTGAGCTTCGACAGCAGCCTGCAACGTATCGACCGAACAACCTTCCGAAGGCGGACAGTACCATGAGTTAGTGGTAATATCGGGAGCCCGAAGCGGGTCGCCCTGGCCGCCACCTATCGGATACGGTGCAAGGAACCATTCCATGCACTCCAGGTATCTGGCCGGTGTACCGTTCCCCTGGTCCATGTTACGGCAACCTATCCATTTCGCGCCGGGCGCCATCCCGATCTGGTTGCCCATGCCATCATCACCAACTGCCGTCCCGATCGTATGCGTGCCATGCCCAATGTCGTCACATGGGAAAGGCGAATCATTGCCACATGGGTTTCCAATGCTGTCGTGAATGGCGTCATGCCAGTTGTAGTTGTGATCGGCCGTGACTCCATCCCAGCCGCGGTACTGAGCCTTCAGCGCGTTGTGTGTCCAACGCTGACCAGTATCTGCGCCGCCAACTGTAATTCCCTGGCCTCTGAACCCCAGCGCCCAGACGTCCGGCGCGTGCGTATAGGTGATGTTCGGCTCAACCGTGTCCGGCTTCTGCGGTTGCGACGAGCCGCCAACAAACGCGGCAGAGCCAGGCAGCTGGTTTAGAATGTGCGGATTGCCTTCGAGTCGCGCCACGTCTTGCCGGGTAGCCAACGCTTCAGCTACCTCGCGGCTGCCTTTCACCAAAACCGCGTTCACAATGTAAAAGGAGCGATGCTCGATGCCGCGTTCACGCAACCATTGAAGTATCGGTTGTTGCGTTGCTTGACTCTTGTTCCTTAGCGCAGCGTAAACAAAACGACCCTTCGCAGCCTTTGTCGCTAAATTCATGGCCTTGCTTAGGTCCGCCTGGTCCGCGAGCACGACAAAGAATTCTGCCTTCTCGCCGTTAGCAGTGTGCTCAATCACCCATGGCGCGATTTTGACGTCTAACCGTCGCCGCGGCGACTCTTCAACGCGTCGGGTGATGCCACGTGACGGGCTGATCGCCCGCGTCACTGCGATCCCGGCTGCGATGAAAAAGAATAAGCAAAGGACAACTCGCAATCGCGACAATGCGGACATGCGGTTTAAGTTGGCGATCATTGACGCACCGGACCAGCTCCGTCTTTACCCAAAACCCCAGAAGACTGTCAACACTTCTGC
>Ga0066710_100002090_pt1 | contig 15753 bp, 19 predicted proteins | sample GraSoiAngelo_159_FD_79666 | JGI IMG/M metagenome (GOLD analysis project Ga0066710, IMG submission 79666) | Grasslands soil microbial communities from the Angelo Coastal Reserve, California, USA - 14_1009_16_40cm | ecosystem: Environmental > Terrestrial > Soil > Grasslands | place: USA...
ATATGTTCATATAGTATAATTTTGAAAGTATCGTATGCGACTAAAAAATAAAGTTGCAATCGTGACTGGTGCATCAAGCGATATTGGATTAGAAATATCGAAAAAATTTGTAGAAGAAGGTGCGAATGTTGTCTTAATAGGAAGAAACAGAGAAAAACTTGAGAAGACCAGATCAACGATAAAGAATTACGCTACTAGTACAGTAGCAATTCCTTGTGACATTACAAACGAATCTCAGGTTATCCAGACTGTCAATCAGGTTGCAGATCATTATGGTAAAATAGATATCCTTGTAAACAATGCCGCAGTAATTAATGAACCAATACACTTCCATGAAATGTCCGAATCAGATTGGATGTCTTTAGTTAATACTAACCTTCTTGGTACATTCAAGATTACAAAATCTGTTTTGAGTAAGATGCTTGAGAACAAAAGCGGTTGCATTATTAACATAGGTTCCATCTCAAGTGAACGAGCTATACCTAAAGTTCACTTGACTGTCTACTGCACAACTAAAGCAGCAATAAACATGTTTACCAAAGGAATTGCCGTTGAATATGCAAGAAGGAACATTCGCTGTAATTGTATAAACCCTGGGATTGTCAGCGCAGGAATGATAAAAGAATATCTTGGATATCCAGAAGCAAGAAAAGTGCTAGAAGATAGACAGCCCCTCAATAGGATTGGAGAGCCAGCAGATGTGGCAAATGCAGCAGTCTATCTTTCATCGGATGAAGCAAACTGGATTTCTGGAATAATCTTGAATGTTGATGGTGGCAAATCTGCCTCTGAAGGATAATAATCCGTTTTAACATTAGACGTTGTGTGTTCATTATTTCTCAAAAAATCGTTAAAAATTGCCAGAAATAATTGCTGTGAAATTACTAGTCAAGAGTGAAGTTCTTAAATACCAAATTATCAAAGTTGAGTTGTTGAAAATCACTCCAGTTCACTTCATATTGATTCTGTCGTTTATTGTTATTTCATGCTTTCCTGCTTTCGCGCAATCTTCTTCACATCCTTCTAGCTCTTCGCTGTCAATCACGGTAATGACTGACAAATCGTCCTATTCTGATGGAGATAAAATTATAATATCAGGAATAATAAAAGATCAACTTAACGTTCCTATCTCCCTAGCAATCAAAGATCCTTCCGAGAATGTTGTTTTGATAGGCCAAATAACTCCTGATTCAGATAATACCTATTCAGCTCAAGTGACAGCTGGTGGGAGACTTTGGACTGCAGCCGGAACATATGAGATCGATGTTACTTACGGAAGCAAGGATGTAACAGCAAAGACCACATTCGAGTTCACTGGGTACCATGCATATCCCATAGAAATTCAGGGAATTGATTACGATGCGACCTACGTAATAACAAATGGCAACATTGTTTCCATAAAACCTAATACAGATTCAAAATCGTTAGCTGTTACTATCGACTCAAAGGGTAATGGAACTATTGCAATTACGTTTCCTAGAGCCTTAATAGATGCAAAAACAAACAATCAGGATAGTCAGTTTGTAGTTCAAGAAGATGGTATTGTAATTACTCCCGAAGAATCAAAGTCGGATACATCTAGAACGCTTACCATATCATTTTCTTCCAATACAAAACAAATAGAGATCATAGGAACTCAGATTGTTCCTGAGTTTGGTCCACTAGCGTTAGTGATACTTACTGTGTCTGTAATCCTCCTTCTTTTTTATACGAAAAGACAGTCGTTTATAGCGCCTTGAATTTTCAAAACAGATAATCGCCTTTTTGCTTTAATACCTTGACTCACAAATCTATGCTGTGATAAAAATACCCAAAGAAGTACAACAGATGATGCACGACCAGAAGTTTATCGTAGTAGGCTCTGTCGATGCGAATGGAGTTGCTAATTTATCTCCGCGAACGTCGTTTTATTTTACTGAAAACTCGGTTTATTGGCTAGATTTTTTCAAACACAAATCACAGGGAAATTTCAGAACTATACCATGGGTGAGTGTAGCCATATTTGACAAAAAGGAATTGAAAGGATTTCAAATGAAAGGAAAGGTTAATTTTCTAACAGAAAGCAAAGAAAAATCAAAGATAACTGACATGATAGCTCGTTCAGTTACTGGAAAAACATCTACTAAAATATTTGAACAGATAAGTCAGAACAAAACACCTGATGTGATCATGTTTACTCCAAAGGCAGTGTATTCACTTAATCCTAAGGAGGAATCAGGACTTGCACTGGTGCTAGACAAAGACGGTGAAACCGGCGCCCTTTTAGGAAGATAATTTTTTTCTTACAATTTCAATTGTAGTAGATGGGTCAGCTTTGCCCTTTGTTTTTTTCATTACCTTTCCTACTAGATAGTTTACGGAATCTGCGTTTTGTTTTGCATCAGAGACGGCCTTTTCTTCTTCTTTGAATACCTCATCTACTATTTTTTCAAGAGAGAATGTATCACTTACATGTCCCAAGTCAAGCATTGAAATGACTTCTGAGAGCGATTTTCCAGTCTTTACCATTTCTTGCAAAGCAAGTTTTCCTGAGTTTCTCGTTATTTTTTTATTAATGATCGCATCAGCAAGATCCAACAGATGCTTAGCGTTGATTTTTAGTTCCATTTTCTTTTCTCTCGTGTCAGCAAAGCCCATCAAATCAGTCGTAATAATATTTGCAATCTCCCTTGCGTTCGTTTCACTGTGAGCGTTTTCAAAAAGATCAGAATAGAATTTGTCCGAGGATAAAACGTCTGCCACCTGGGGAGGGATGTCATATTTTTTGATGTAGCGTTCTCTTTTTGCAATAATGCTTTCTGGCATCTGTCTTTGCAGAGTCGCAATGGTATTCGTATCTATGACTACAACTGGGATGTCTGCTTCTGGTACGTATCTATAATCTTCCTCTTCTTCTTTTGATCGGGCCGATACGGTTATCTTTCTTGCCTCATCCCAATGTCTTGTTTCTGCCTGAACAGGAATCTTTCTTGCCACTAGGCTTTGTTGCCTTGTAATTTCAAAATGAAGTGCCTTCTCTATATCTCTAAATGAACCAACATTTTTGATCTCAACTCTATTTCCCTTTTCTAACGAAATGTTTCCGTCTACTCGTAATGCTCCTTCAATATATGGATCCGATACTCCAATGTTCTCAACTAGGTCGGCTAGCACGTTTAGGAAAATTCTAACTTGCCTTGGAGTCTCAAAATCTGGCTCTGTTACTATCTCAACTAGCGGAGTTCCAGCTCTATTGTAATCGACTAAGGTAATCAGAGTCTTTTCTGAACTTCCCTCATAAATCAGCCTACCTGGATCCTCTTCTAGCTGGATTCGCCTTATCCTAATTTCCTTTCCTTCTATCTCTACTTTTCCTTCAGAGCCAATGCTTGTTGGTTCATATGCATTGTACTGTGTTATCTGGAAATTTTTTGGCAAATCTGGATAAAAGTAGTTCTTTCTAAAGAAACTGATTTTTTCTGGAATCTTGCATCCCAATACTAACGAGATCATGGCTGCCTTTTCAACTGCTTTTCTGTTCAACATTGGCAAAGAACCAGGCAGACCAACGCAAACAGGGCAAATGTTAGAGTTTGGAGGAAGACTTCTGTAATCTGCCTTGCATTTACAGAAAAGTTTGCTTTCAAGTTTTGTTAGCTGACAGTGTATTTCTAATCCTATTTTTGTCAAAGTGGCACCTTCGGAAGATGAGTAGTTTGTTGTAAAGCATATGCAGCTTGCAGTAACTTGTTTTCCTGCAGTGTATTTGCAAGAAGCTGAATTCCAATTGGAAGTCCTGAGCTTGATATATCAAAGGGAACAGAAATAGCTGGAATTCCAGAAAGGTTAGCAGTAATGGTATTGATATCCAAAAGGTAAAGTGTTAGAGGATCATCAATTTTTTCCCCTATCTTGAAAGGCAATATAGGCATGGTTGGCGCTATGAGCAAGTCTACTTTTTTGAACGCTTCATCGAGTTGTGATTTTATCATTGCTCTTACTTTCTGGGCCTTAAGATAATACTTTCCGTAATAGCCTGTAGATAAGACAAAGGCGCCAAGTAGCATCCTGCGTGTTACTTCTGGTCCGAAATTACTTCTTACCTTTGACGCATACGCTTTGAATTCATATCCCTCAGTACCAAAATCAAAACCATATCTAAGATTATCATATCTTGAAAGATTACTGCTTGCTTCTGCTGATGCAATTGTATAATAAGCAGCAACAGAGTGTTCTACGGCATCAAGAGATATTGAGCTGCATTCAGCGCCAAGATCTTCGAATTTTGAAATTGCCTTGTTTGTGGCAGATGCAACTTCCTTATCTATACCGTCGCCTGTCATCTGTATGATCATTCCAATTTTTTTGCCGCTTACGCCTGCATCTAGATCTTTCGTGTAATCGGCATTTCCCTTGTCTAAAGTTGTGTTATCATGTGCATCGAGACCTGAGATAATATTTAGAATAAACGCTACATCTTCAACAGTTCTTGCCACTGGACCTATCTGTTCTATACTATTTGCGTATGAAACAAGCCCATATCTGCTAACTAAACCATAAGTGGGCTTGAGGCCTACGACGGAACAAAAACTTGATGGACTTCGAACAGAACCTCCTGTATCAGAGCCCAAAGAAATTAGGGATTCCAGCGCACTCACCGAAACTCCACTACCTCCAGACGAACCTCCTGGTACGTACTCGATATTCCATGGGTTTTTGGTTGGTCCAAAATAGCTAAATTCTGTGGTAGAACCCATAGCAAATTCGTCAAGATTCACTTTACCTAGTATTATGGCATCTTCTGTCTTTAACTTAGAAACAACTGTTGCATCATATGGAGCGATAAAATTCTCAAGCATTTTTGACGCACAGGTTGTTTTCAATCCCGCAGTGCAGATGTTATCTTTTATTGAAATTGGCATGCCAAGACATGAACCTACTTTTTCCTTGTTGCGTATCTTTTTGTCTATCATCTTGGCTTTCTCTAAAGCATTCTTATCATCTATCGTCAGGTAAGCATGAATTTTGCCCTCGACTTTTTGTATTCTATCAATAGTTTCTGCCACAAATTCTTCGACAGATACGTTTCCCTCTCGTACCTGTGATAGAAACTCTGTAGCCGAGATTCCAAGATTCATTTATACCATCTTTGGAGCGCGAATGAAATTGTTCTGATCTTTTTTCAGTTTTTCAATCAGTGGTTTACCATCATCAGCATATGTTTCATGTTTGTCCTCTCGTAGGACGTTTACCGAAGCTTCTAGTCTCAACATTTTGTCAGAGTCAAATTCTACTTTGTCTAGTCTTTCAAAATAACTTAGAATTTGTTCCACTTGTTTTATGTATTTCTCTGGATCTTTAAGTTCAATTTTTACCAAATTGCCGAGGTGTTCGATTTGTTTTCTTTCAACCATCTCAATTCACTTATGGTGTTAATCTATCGACGTCCCTTGGATAAAATGTAGTATCCCTTATGTTTTCAGTTCCAGTTAACGCCATCATTAGCCTTTCAAGACCTATGCCACATCCAGCATGAGGAGGCACTCCATAATCAAAAATACGAAGGTGATAGTCAAATGCGTTAAGCTTGAAGCCTTTGTTTTTCATTCTTTCTTCAAGATCAGCTCTTTTTTCTATTCTTGTACTTCCTGAAGAAAGTTCAAGATCACCGAACATCAAATCAAAGGATTCTGAAACTTTGGGATCATCTTTTTTTGCCTTTACATAGAACGGTTTTGGAGCCAAGGGCCAATCTTTTATGAAGTAAAATCCAGAGAGTTGTATCTTTTTCAGTTGTGATGGATACAAGTCATCCCCCCATTCTATCTTTACGCCTGCATTTTTCATTTTGTCTACTAGATCAGAATATGAGTACTGAGGTATTGATTTTGGCAGTTCTGGAATTTGGTACTCCGTTTCTTGTAGATCTTTAGCATATTCTTTTACTGAATCAATTGATCTTATGATAATATTCTCAATATGCTTCATGATGTCATTATAATCGAAGAAAGCTTCTTCCAAGTCTATAGAAATGGCTTCTGAGAGGTGTCTGTTAGTTCTAGACGGTTCTGCTCTGAATATTGGGGCTATTTCAAAGACCTTTTCAAAGCTAAGGGTGAGCTGTTCTTTGTAAAGTTGTGGGCTCTGAGCAAGAAATGCTTCCTTGTTATAATAGAATATTGGAAATAATGCTGCCCCTCCCTCTGTTGCTGTCGCAATCATCTTTGGTGTATTTATCTCGATAAACCCTTTCTCATAAAGATAATTTCGAATTGCTTTGAGAACTTCACTTCTCATTCTGAATATATGTTGCAAAACATTTCGGCGTAGATCAATTGCTCGTATTTCTAATCTAGTATCGATATTTGCGACTGTCTTTGTTTGCCACGTAAAGGGAGCGATCTTTTCTACTGCAGAAAAGATTCGCAACTCGGATGGAATTATTTCAGCACCATGAGGAGCCTTACTTGATGGCTTTATTGTACCTTTTACAGCTATAGTTGATTGTTCTTTAAGTTTGACCAAGTTCTCTCGAATTTCGTCTGGCGATATACCAGCTTTTGCAGTAATCTGCATCTCGCCTTCTTTGTCATTTAACATGACAAAAACTAGGTTTCCGTGGTCTCTCACACTTGAAACCCATCCCATAACAATTACCTCCTTTCCATCCAATGAAGGACTGATTTGATTAGAGTAGATGGTTCTGCGCCAGCTTCCCAGTTCAGTATCTATCATTCTTTTCATCAAATGTGCTTTAGTTAGTGTTAATTTATGTTGCTAAAAGGGCAAATATGTAACAGATTAAACTAAGATCTTCAGAGCTGGATTACACGTTCCTTTATTAGATAAGGTATTAATGACTCGGATCCTTCCCCTTGCATATTCTCATACATTCTCTCGGATGATATTCTCGTAGAACTTGATTTCAAATTCTTACTCAAATGGATTATCTTCATGCGCATCATCTCAAGAAGAGCGTGATAAGCACCTTTACAAATTTTTGCTCTGATAGAAATATCGTTCTTGATAACGTTGATTTCCACTTTTTCAAAAAGTGAAACATATTTTGTAACAATTTTTCCATGCTTCATGCTCACATTTCCAGCTGGTATAAGAAGCCCATTATGCATTAGTGAGTTAATCTTTCGGTATGTTGAAGTCTGTGGAAGATCACACTTGTCAACTATGTCAATGATAACTCTAGGCTTTTGTGTTGCGTCAAGAATTTTCTTCTTGTCAGCATCAGCGTATGTTTTCACGATAAGTGATATCAAAGACTTGTTTTTTATATAGATCCATCTTTGACCAGTCTTTGCAGAATCCCCCATCATATGGGTATTAAATACTAAATATATGGACTTTATGACCAATTTTGGAAATGATAGGAAGAAATGGTTCTAGAAGAATCAATGATATTCTGATTTCAGACTAATTGTCAATCATGTCATTCAAGAAATCTTCTAAGTTTCTCAAACTCCTTTTCAGTAATTTCTCCTCTTACTAATCTTTCTTTAAGAATACTAAGTGCACGATTATTTGTCAAGTTTTCATGCTTTGTGGATTCAAGTATAGACGGTGTTAATTTAGTTTCAAGTGGAGGCGGCACGAATTTAGTTTCTACTATAATATTTGATAATTGCTTTGGAATTGGTTTTTTTGCAATTAAAGCGTAGCATGCGAATCCAGCTCCAATGATTGCGGTTGCGATAAATCCCACTTGAGTAATTTTTGTTATGCTATCAGCTGAAGGATATCCCATTTGGAGCAGAGAACCTTGTTGGTTCTGGAGCTTAATGTTAGGGAAGAATGAAGTAACAAAGTCACCTGTCATATGCTGAAATGCCTCTACTAAACTTGACGAGTATTGATATCCCAAGATGGAAAATACTAATACAACAAATCCAACAGTTAACTCGGCTAATCTCATTTTGCTATTCTTAGAAGCTACAAGTTAATAACAAATTGTTAGTAATTTTTTGTACATTCGAAAGTTAAGCTAATCCTATATATGTATCCAAAAATTAGCCTTAAACCCGTACCACGTGAACAATGTCATGTGTTGTTCTCAGAAATATGTTGTTGAACTCATCACACAGCACTAGGTGACAATTATACCTTCATATGGTATGTTTTGTCCAAAGAAGTTCCCGCTTGATGGAGAATTCCAATAACCAAATATTAGAATAGAGATAGCGTATTGGCCTTTCTGTGCATTACTGAAGCTCACTGGAGGCATACTTCCTGCCCCAAAAGCTCCAAAGACAATTCTTTGGGTAGAATTAGATGGAATTGTTTGACCGTTTGTTGGATATTGAGTCGCTGGGGGATAATTGTTCTTAAGTATGTAGAAAGGCAATGCGGCATTATTTCCAGGGGAGGCACCGAAGGCAACCAAAGTTGTGTTCCCATTCAAGATAAATGATCTAACTGGATCATTATTAGTAATGTTAACTCTCCAAACAATGCTAGTCTGAGCCGGTACAGACCAAGCATTATTCCAAGTTACTCCATTGTCCCTGCTCCACTGTAAGGTGGTATAATTAATAGATAGAATCCCCCAAGTTGTCGACCAATTACTGGAAGCTGCTGTCAGATCACGTACAGTGACAGTAGCCGAAGCACTATTGCCGGGAAATCCATTTTGAAGTGATGCGCTAAATTTTCTATAATCTCCATCTTTTCCCGATTCTACTAAATTCCAAGTGAAGATTGCAGTCTGGCCTGGCGGTAAGGTGGCATAACTAGGCGGTGTGGAGGATCCCAGCGGTTTGTATGACGCAGATCCTGCTATAGGCTGAGGAGTAGCTGGAACTACATTAACTAAAGTGCTTGAACCGTTGTTAGTTAATATCAGAACTAGTTCACTTGCAACCCCACTAGGAACCGTGGAAGGAATGGCAATGAATTGAAGATACAATGGCGCGGTGCTGACTGAGTTCATGCTAAATTGTTGTGAATTCCCCCTTGATGTTACCAGCTTGACACTATAGGAGTCTGTAGGTACAGGATTAAGTGCTATAGATTGCCCGATGTTGGTTGCAACACCCCCAGGGGACACATTCGTATTAATAGTGTAGGTTCCAAACGAGTCAGTGACACTCTTGTCCTGAGCCCAAAGTCTTGTAATATTGATCGGTATATCTCCCGTGTTTTGCACAGTTATGTTAAATTTATTACCTTGAAGAGCAACGGTTGCTATTTTGAAATTTTCTCTCTGTTTATCTGATCTCTCTTGATTCGTGGACAAAAATGTCTGGCTATAACTATCAAGCAAGTGCATACTGTATGTTATATAACCTATTGTAGTTGTAATCGCAATTATTGAAAATACGGCACCTACTACAGTGCTTATGGCTCTTCTTTCAGTTATGGCGGCATCACTTGAGTAGTGAAAATAGAACCTCGTACAGTAGTTACAGTTATTGTTATGGGGACTTTACTTTGCCAGATATACGGATTGATAGCATCGCCGATTGGTATATCTGTATGTTGTTTGGGCATAATGATAGCTTTCTGAGGCGTGTCTTGTGTACTTGAAGATGTTTGCAGTTTGATATCTGTAACGTTAAGGCCTTCGTTACCAAGATTTGTAAGAGTTACTCTCAGAGATTGCGGATTGTTTACAAACCAAACATTTTCTATAACCAGATTTTCATTGAGCTTGTTTACGTTAGTTGAATAACTATTAGTTAATGATGTTTGATAAGAAGTAAGATTTGTGTTTGACCAACTAACAAGGCCGGTACCCATCATTACAGTGGCTGAAAGCAGCATTGCACCTGTTATAACAGAACTTATACCCTTCCTTGCCCTCAGTTTCTGCATAACACCTCAATAAGTCGATATAATTATTGTATGGTAGCTTGTATCGATTGATAACAGACAGATTCCCATACATGGAAATAACCTTCTTTTTATCAACAAAGGAGTAACGAACTTTAGGCACCATTATCATGGAAGGACAAATTACAATTATATCTAATGCAGCAAGGAAAACATAGGCTTTTCTACCAATATAAATGGATTTCTAGAAGTAAGAAAACCAGCGTTAAAGACGATCGATTAAACCAAAGTCATGTTAGAATTGATGACCGGAGCTATAGTAAACCTCTAAATTGAAATCTGCCTTGTCATATATTATGACTTTGACAAATAGAGAAAAAACCATGATATTGATCTCTCATGCCATTTCGCTTTACTCACAGATGACACAAGACAAGAAAATACCTCAAAATCAATCAGTCGTGGATTTCATTCAGAAGAATATGCCTGATGGATACAAATCAGAATTATCAATTGATTTAATCGACGATATTTTTTCTTTTATCTCACATTACCACATGGAACTTTCATAAATATCCCATACATAGGAGAAACAGATGACATCAGTAGCTACACTTGGGTCCCATTGTGCTTTACAGGTTCTTAAAGGTGCACATGATGAAGGTTTCAAAACCATACTTGTCTGCGAAAAAAAAAGGGAAAAACTATATCGCAGGTTTTCATTCATTGATGAATTTATACTGGTTGATTCTTTTAAAGAGATACTAGAACAAAAATGCGTTGCAAAACTTGAAGAGCAAAATGCGATAATTATACCTCATGGCACATTAATAGCTCAAATGAATTCCAACGAAGTTGAAGCAATAAAAACTCCAATTTTTGGCAATAAATGGATTCTCAGATGGGAATCAGACCGTAACATGAAAGAGAAGCTTATGTCAGAGTCCCAACTCAACATTCCAAAATCTATTTCCAGTCCAAAAGAAATTAATGGTTTGATAATAGCAAAAAGACACGGTGCTGCTGGCGGCAAAGGATACTTTTTGGCAACAAATGAAAAAGATTACAAAAGAAAACGGGACAAGTTAATTCAACAAGGTACCATAAAGGGTGACAGTGATCTATACATACAAGAATACGCCTTTGGAGTATCTGCATACCTTCAATATTTTTACTCTGCTCTAAAAGATGAGCTTGAATTTTTTGGCGTTGACAGAAGATATGAATCAGATATAGATGGACTGGGTCGCATCCCAGCACCTCAACAAATCGATATTGACACAATACCTTCCTTCAATGTAATTGGAAATATCCCGCTAGTGCTTAGAGAATCTCTATTAGAAGAAGTCTATTCAATGGGCGAAAAATTCGTAGAAGCCTCAAAAAGACTAGTCAAACCAGGTATGACTGGGCCTTTTTGCCTCGAGGGGGTTTATGATGATAGTGGCAAATTTACTACTTTTGAATTTTCTGCCAGAATAGTAGCAGGCACGAATCTCTATGTGGACGGCTCTCCATATTCTGCATTTATATACGATGAGTCTATGAGCATGGGAAGAAGAATAGCTCGAGAAATCAAGAATGCAAAAAAAAACAACCAGCTTTCAAAGATACTGACTTAAGCCCCACTAAATTCAATTATTAAATCTGTCAGAAAACCAGCGCACAGTCCAATGAAAATTCCAGTCATCATTATGGCATTAGTAGTATATCTTCTTCCAGCATTATACATTAACATGGAAACATAGATCAATGCACCGCCCGCAAATGAAAGAAATAAGATAAAAGCTACATTGGAGTTCCAAATACTTCCAAGAATAGTTCCAATAAAAGTTGGACCGCCACCAATCAACCCAGTCATAAGCAGAAAGCGAATTCGTGGTCTGTGAATTAACCCACTTAGTGGCCCAGCTATACCAAAACCCTCCGTAGTATTATGAGCACCAAAACCAATGATCAGAAGAATTGCCAAGCCTATTTCTCCTGCCACATAGGACTGACCTATCGCCAACCCTTCGCTGAAATTATGCGCTCCTATACCGATAGCAATCATCATTGCAATTTTGTATGCATTGGCTTCATGAAAGAGTTGTTTGAGATGGTCATCACCTGCTTTGATATTTTCAAGCGATAGTATTTCTGGAATTGATTTTCCAGTCATTTTTGTTTCGTATAAAACAAGACCGACAAGACCTATTGCAACACCACCAAACATTGCTATAAGCGCCAGGATTCCATCATTAATTGACGTATTACCTTCAAATGCTTCCTTTGCAGCTTCTTCGGCTGTTGTCCATGCATGTTCAAATACGTCAATAATCAGAAAAACCAAGATTCCCAATGCCAAGGCATTCAAAAAGCCTTTTTTGTTTGGGCTTAGATTTTTGATCACTGCTATTGGTAATCCAAGGAAAATCGTAAAACCAGCTATAGCACCAAGGCCAATTAGCTGCCAATAATCCATCATATTCGATTAATTAGGATAAGCTAACTTTATTTAAACGACATATTTGTTCTAGATTTTTAGAATACCTCACATGTGGTTTAAATAGTTAGGCAGTACTAATTCAAAAAATATTGAGAAAGAAAATTGCACTATCACAGTTGAAAAAATATGATATAAACCAAAAGGTTCTAGAAGCGTTAGCTGACGCACAATCGCGTACAATTTTATTTTCTATCGTAAAAGATGGCAAGACTGCAACCGAACTGTCTGATAAATGTAGAATACCATTGAGTTCTGTGTATAAAAAAATATCCGATTTGGAGAATCTAACATTAGTAAGAGTTGAAAAATGGGTATTATCAGATAGTGGCAAAAAATTCAAAGTCTACAAAAGCAGAATTAGTAAAGCAGATGTAAGCATCAGAAAACCAGAGCCATCAATAGCTTTAACTCCAAATTGAAATTATCGATATCATCCGGTAGATAACATTTGAAATCTAGCAATAAGTAACTATTGTATTTGTTGCCGTGTGATATGGGGTTGGAATCTTTGCCAAAGAGCTCCAAGAATCAAGGCATTTGCAATCCACGAAATTGTGACAGTAATAAGAGAAGCAATTCTGAATTGATTCACTAAATCCATTGATATTGTTATCTTGTCTGGATTATCAGGCATCAATAAGAATGCGATGGTAATGAAAATTGTATATCCTAGTGGTGCAATTAATTTTTTACTAGATCCTAGTTTCTTATACAGCACAGAAAAACCCAGAGCTCCAAGTCCTGAAAGCGCAATGAACTCGGAATAGATACTTTGCCTGAAGCTAATAGTATTAGTATCCCCAACTGCGGGTGGATTGGCAGGATATTTCAGAAACGGTATAAAGAAAATCACAAGCAACATTATAGAGCACAGCAAGAGTGCTTTTTTTACGTCGTTATTACTTGGTAGTGAGCCTCGCACATATGCAAATACAAGGCCAAATAATGCTCCACTGGCAAGACCCAAGATTCCGCCTGCAAGAACTTCGCCTTCTTTTTGCCACATTCTATAGGCATCAAATTTTTGCCAGAAATCCGGTGTTTCACGTGTCTCACCTGTTCCGAACATGTTTTGATTTTCTATTCCAATTGCCTTGTCCAAGAACGGTTCAACCACGACTAGATTCACTAATCCGTGAATTATGCCAGCAGAAAACCCAGAGAATATAACAATAACAAGAAAAAGAAGTGTTTTCATGTTTAGATTTCTAATGGCATGGGAAACCAGATGCATGTCTCATGTCATGAGCAAGTTCGTGAAGATAGTTGGCGTCAAATGCCTTAGAACCCTCAACCAGGCTAAATAGTTGACCCTGATCATATCCTACAGCAAACACACCCAACCCAAAGAGCACCAAAAGGATTGCTGCTGCCAGAGCTGACACCTTGCTGTCTGACTTTACAATCTGAAATGATTCTGACATTTGCACTTCGGATGAGAATCCTTATTATTTAAATTGTTGGATAATTTATCCAATATTTATAATACGGCAGATCATAAAGAGATCGTAAATAGCGCAGAATTTTTCGCAGCGATCTCAGCGGTTAGAGGATTATTTGCGGAGACAAGTATTATTACGTCACTTTCCTTTGGCCTTAACCTATCAAAAAGTATTCTTCGTGTTCGTAAATCAGATTTTAGGCAGTCTGACTCTTCTCCTGGAAATACAAATTTGTTTTTATGAAATATCATGGTTATGGCACCAGTAGCCCCATAAACTATCGCTGCATCTCTTTGTTCTATTCCATATCTTATGCGTGCACGAAAATTATGGAGAAGAACAGCATAATTATTTTTACTTTTTGTAAATTCAGATGCACCTACGGAACATTCCATGGTAATTATTTCATTGAATTCATTTACAAACCTACTCCCCTTTTTGGTTAGAAATGTACCAGCCCTGACAGAATCGGCCAGTCCCACCTGCTTTAGGTGCAGGATCAGTGTTTTAACTGCACCTTCGCCTATTTTCAGGTACTTGCAAAAGGATTTCCTGCTAACATACCCTTCTTTTGACAAGATCTGTAATCCCTTGAGTACATGTGGCTCTCCGAAGGAAAGAATCTTACTTGAACCTCTTCTCGAGACAATCTTTTGTAGTGTTTTAATATTTGTCCGCAACCATTGTTATAGTCAAGAGTACCTCTAAATGAATTTTGACAAACTTTACAACCTATGGAACAGCTGGATGGAATAAATGCTTGATTTACTTGAAGAACGTATATACTAATATTTACATGATCTTTCCAAATTTAGAAATTCTACTTTGTTATTAATTGGAGAATCCTAAAGATCAGTACGATTCAGTATCGTTATGTGGTTTTTTCTTCAAAATATTGAGATAAAATTTTTCCATTATATAACGTACTTAACGCTTCAACGTTGTATTCTGAGATAAATGCAGACCTTTGGTCAACGTTTGGGTACATCAAGTCACTGGATGACGAAGAATGACCAAGACCTAACGCATGACCAAACTCATGTCTTGCTATTGCTGCAAGATCATCATCGGATAGCTTATCTGTTTCATATATCACAATACGAGTATTTTCTAGCATTTTATGATATTCACTAAATGACGTATAACCGGAATATCCAAGATCACTTTTTGATGATGTTAGAGTTATTGTTACTTTACCGTGATTATTAGAGGAATTCGTTATCTTCAGATTTACTGGCATGTGAAACATTGTATGATGTTCAGATGCTCTTAATGCTCCTTGCCATCCTTCATAAAATTTTTTCCCATCTTTTGTGAAAGAGTGATTAGACATTACTGCGTCTTTTACGATTTGTATTTTTTCTATAGATACTGACGGTTCAGCCTTTATTATTACGTAGAGTGTCTGATCTGCCTTTATGTCTAATGGCAAATTTGTCATCGTACTGTTAACAAATTTTTGAGCCGTAACTGATGCAGGCAATAAATACAACAGTAAGAGAAGTGTCATTACAACAGATGTTTTCCTCAATTATGGACTTAAAGTCGGATGTGAAAATATGATCGGGTATGTCCCAAAACATGACAAACACTTTCATAAATAGATTACATATAACGCTGAATCTAGTTCTGATTTGAGAAGAGTTTCCTGGTAGTTTGTATTTTCTTTAAAATATGCGCCGAAGATATTCCGGCCGCTACTATTATTGCGATTATAATCAACAGTAACAGCATATTGAAAAAGTTCTGAGGTCCAAAGTTATTTTCACTCGGTAATTGCTCCTTAGGAGGTGTTGACGGCGTTTCTAATTGTGATTTTATCTGACTTGCTTCAGAATTTATCTTCATTATGTCATCTAGAGCAAGGTGATGGACAAGTCTACCGCCAAATCCACCGCCATTAAACCCACCGCCATTAAATCCACCACCGACACTAACTTTACCTCCGCCGAATCCTCCACCACCGCCAAATCCTCCACCACCGCCAAATCCTCCACCACCAGTACCTCCATTTCCGCCAGTACCTCCATTTCCGCCAGTACCTCCATTTCCGCCAGTACC
>Ga0066710_100002092_pt1 | contig 15746 bp, 14 predicted proteins | sample GraSoiAngelo_159_FD_79666 | JGI IMG/M metagenome (GOLD analysis project Ga0066710, IMG submission 79666) | Grasslands soil microbial communities from the Angelo Coastal Reserve, California, USA - 14_1009_16_40cm | ecosystem: Environmental > Terrestrial > Soil > Grasslands | place: USA...
CAGCGGCGGAACCAGCCATTGCGGATCTTCCGGTTGAAAACGGGGAGTTCTGATGCCCTCCTAAGGCTGCCGTCTCCAGGAGCGGAGCGCATGAGGCACGAAGTCAGGAAAGCTGCACGAAGCGGTTCACACAACCGGCTTCACAAATCTTGAAGGGGAGGGATCATGAAGAAGCTTGAAACTATTATTCAGCCCACCCGCCTGGACGCCGTCAAGGATGCCCTGCACGAAATTGGGATTGACGGCATGACGGTGTCCGAAGTTCGCGGGCATGGCAGGCAGAAGGGGCACACCGAGACCTACCGCGGCAATGAATACACGGTGGATTTACTGCCGAAAATCAAGCTTGAAATGATCCTGCCGGACAGCCGCGTCGAACAGGTGGTCCAGATAGTCCTGAAGCACGCCCGCACCGGGAAAATCGGTGACGGCAAGATTTTTCTGCTGCCGGTAGAAGAGGCGATTCGAATCCGCAACGACGAGCGCGGAGAGCCTGCACTATAAAGACGAATGCCTGTCTTACTATGCTCGGCGCCTGCCGCCCGCGCCTCTCTGCCAAGAGGACCTGTTGCGTGCCGTCAAAGACTTTCACTACTCGCTCGGAGAAGCCCATCCCATCAGATGTTTACTGCAAATCTCTCCACGCCCGCAGGAATTCATCTGTGGCGCGCGTGAACGCGACACCAATGCTCTCCATTGTCAATCCGCTTGAAACCTTGCCCAACTATTTGAGGATTGCAGAATGTAGTGACGTTTCCGTGTAGCGCCGGCATCTTGCCCCGCCCCGAAGAATATCGCCGAGACGGCGGCGCTCCGAAGGACGGCGTGCCGCCATATTACGCAACCTTCAGTAAGTGTGCTGGGCAGAATCGGAATCCTGACAGACCAGCTAAAACTCCAGCTGCCGACCTACAGCAGCGGAGGACTGCAGTGTTATGATCGAATCTTGGCGTAGCGTGTCACGGATTCCGATTCCGGAAGTTATTGAGCAAAGCGCAGTCCGCCAGGACGGGCTGATATCTCCCATAATCTCCCATGAGCATAATCGCCCAGCCCCCGCGCCTTCCCTTCACCCAGAACCAGAGGCACATCCTGCTCGCCCTCGGTAGCGTGGTAGGTCTCAGGATGCTCGGTTTGTTCCTGGTTATGCCGGTGTTCACATTATACGGCCTGCAATTCACTTCTTCGCGCGTTCTCGCGGGACTTGCCTTCGGTTCTTACGGCATCACCATGGCCATCTTTCAGATTCCCATGGGACGCTGGTCGGACCGTGTAGGGCGGCGCAAGGTCTTGATCTTCGGGATGACCGTCTTCAGCCTGGGATCGTTCCTGTGCGCCACTCCGTCTTGGTTCCCCCAATCGCTCGGGATCTGGGTGCTAGTGGTCGGCAGGCTGGTGCAGGGCTGCGGCGCCATTGTCTCGGTGGCGTTTGCCACGGTTGCCGATCACATTGAGCCGGAGCGCAGGTCAACGGCCATGGCGGCACTCGGGATACCGATTGGCGCTTCGTTCGTGCTCGGCATTGTCGGCGGTCCGCTGCTGGCCGGCATCTTCGCCAAGCTCCTGCACGTGAAACCTGACGGCGGCGGTATCGCCGCGCTCTTCTGGCTGACGGGGGCGCTCTCGCTGTTGACGGACGGTCTGCTGCTTCGTTACCTGCCAGACACTCAACCGGAAACCAGGCTGCGGGCGCCCCTCGCTGAGGTCCTGCGCAGCGGCTCGCTGCTCGCCGTAGATACCAGTGGCCTTATCCTGAATTTCTTCATGTCGTCGTTCTTTTTCTATTTCCCGCTTATCGCCAAAATACAACTTGGGATGAGTCCTACGCAGTATTACGAGGTCCTGTTGCCGATGTTGGCGGCGAACGGCATCGCCATGTTCGCCATCTCGCATTCCGCTGACAAGGGGAGAATTCGCCCGCTGGCCGCTGCCTGCTTCCTGATCATGGCTGCCAGTGCAGTGTTGCTCTTCCGGCCGGAGATGGTGGGCCTTGATCCTCGTCACCTGCTGGCACTGGTCGTACCCGGGGCGCTCTTTTTTGTCTCCTTCGGCGGCCTCGAGCCCATGCTGCCGAGCGAGGTAAGCAGGTCCGTCTCAGCCGGCGATTACGGTACTGCCCTGGGAGTCTATAACACGATGCAATTCGTGGGCAGCTCTCTCGGCCCCCCGTTGGCGGGTGCGCTCTCCAAGTCAGCCTCCACGCCCATCATGACCGTCCTTGCAGGCGCCTCGCTGCTGGGATTTGCCCTGATGGCCGGGGGGCGCCGCTAGGAGTTCTGCTCGTTGCCCTTTCTCTGAAACCAGTAATTATCAGCTGGCGGACCCTACAGGTAACGGAGCAGTTCATCGACAACTTTCTGAACGCCGTCGTAGGGGTCCCCAGGGCCTTCATACTCGATCGAGTAGATGCCTTTGAAGTTCGCCTCTTTCGAAATCTCCACACAGCGCTTAAAGTCAAACTTCGTTTCATTCCCGCTGGAATCAAACTCGAGGCCCTTGGCATGGCAGACGGCCTTGCCGTAAGGGAAAAGCAGCGCGAGGCCGCGCCGCCGGGTTTCTTCATCGGGAAAATTGCCGAAATCAGGCAGGGCGCCCACGAAATTGCCTCCTGTATCCTGAAACACTTTGATCAACTCTTCCGGATGTTCTGAGCCTACCCCGCCGTGGTTCTCGATAATCACCGCGATTCCCTTGGATTTGCCGTAAGCCGCGAGCTTCTTGTAGGAATCTATGGTAGGAGCAAGGTCTTCCGCATTCATCCTTCCGGGATCGCAGCGTACCGAAACGGCGCCCAGCAGCTTGGCCGTATCGATCCAGTTCTGGGAAGCATTGATCGCCGCGTTCCGGACCCGCTCAGCGGGATCGGAAAGCCCGCCCTCATTCCAGATTTCCGGAATATCCACGGGGATGTTCACCAGCCGAGAGTGGGCAGCCTGGAGCTTCAGTTTGAGCTCCCGGATATAGGTCAACTCCTTGGAGGTGAAATGCGGCGCTACGAATTCCAGGTTGTGAACTTTATAGCGGTCAGCGATCATTTCCGGAAAATCGAGCAGCGCCAACATGCTGCCAGTCAGAGCGAATTCTTTCTCGCGGGTGGATTGGAAGAAATTATGAAAACTCCAGGTGGAAATACCGATGCGGTTACGCTTGTCATGAGGGTCGTAGCGCGCTGCACGGCGCCGACGTTGTTTGCCGAAGAGTTTCTCGCTTTCACCGGTGAGGCTTGCGGCAGCACCACCCGTTAATGCACTCACGAAATCTCGACGTGTCATAGCCGTTCTCCCGAGAGAGGTTCCCGGCGAGCGAGCAGTTCCGGTCCATCCCGGCTTACCCGAGCGACGGATCGAAGATGCCGTGCCAGTTCGTCAGATACCTGCCTGAGCCAATTCTTCTCTCCCACCGCATTTCGGAGGCTTCTCCCGTCGTGGGGACGGACGAGAACCGACAGCAAAGTCGCAACATTATAACGTGCCTCGCCCTAGGCGGATGAGTGCACCAAGCCGCCCAACTTCTCGATAGTCGCCGCAGTGAAATCCTCTGTAGTGTTTGTCCCGCCGAGATCAGGGGTGCGAACGCGACGCTCCGCTGTGACTTTCTTGAGCGCGCTCATGATGTGCTCGGCCGCCGCCGGCTCTCCGAGGTGTTCCATCATCAGGGCCGAGCTCCAGATGGCCGCAATGGGATTGGCAATGCCACGTCCCGCGATGTCTGGAGCGCTACCGTGGACGGGCTCGAACAAGGGGGGACCTTGAGTGGGGTGGCCCGTGGCGCCGGTGCTCGCCGACGGGTTCAGGTTGGCGCTAGCCGCCAGGCCCAGGCCGCCCTGCAAAGCGCCGCCGAGGTCGGTAAGAATATCCGCAAACAGGTTGGAAGCCACCACCACATCGAGGCTTTCCGGGTGCGTCACCATCCGCGCCGCGAGCGCATCCACGTGGTAGTTCGAAACGCTCACGTCAGGGTACTCGGCGGCGAGCTCGCGCAGCACTTCATCCCACAACACCATGGTGTACTGCATGGCGTTCGATTTGGTGGCGCTGGCAAGCAGTTTGCGCGGTCTACGCTGCGCCACTTCGAAGGCGTACCGCAGGATGCGTTCGACTCCCTTCCGCGTGAAGATAGATTGCTGCATGGCGAACTCATCGGTAGTGCCGCGCTTGAACCGGCCGCCGAGTCCACAATACTCCCCTTCGGTATTCTCGCGAACGAAAAGCATGCGGATATCGTCCGCTCGTTTTGCCTTGAGCGGCGTCTCGAGGCCTGGCAGGACCTCGACGGGGCGCAGGTTCACGTAAAGGTCGAAGCCGAAGCGGATCCGGAGCAGGAGGTCGCGCAGAGAGACGTGGTCGGGAACGGCGCGGGATGAGCCGGTTTGGATGGCGCCCACGCCGATAGCGCCCAGCAGGATTGCGTCGAAGGCGCGCAACTGCTCGAGGCCATCGTCAGGCATCATGCGTCCGGTTTCGAGGCAATACTCACATCCCCAATCGAACGCCTGGAATGAGAGTGTGAACCCTTGAGCTGCCGCCTCCAGGACCTTCGCCGCGGCCGGCACGACTTCCTTGCCAACGCCGTCACCCGGAATGAGGGCAATGCGATACCTTTTCATGAGTGGCCTGATCCTGCGTTGGATTCATTTCAACTGCCTGCCGCTAACCTGCTGCTCTATGCCGGTAGCTTAGACGATTACCCGAGACGAAACGAGTATTTGTTCGCGCTTCCGAAACCGGGACGCACACTGTGATTTCCATCTTTCCTCGATGACTAAGAAACGCAACCCGCTGAAAGTCGTGTGCGCCTGGGAGCCAAGCAAAGTGAAATATGAAGGACGAACCCTGGCCATTCACCCCTCCACGATGCGGATTGTCCATCTTCGGCTCCGGCCTGCGGCATTTCCCCGCGAGGAGCGCCACGCCTTAGCGAAGGGGCGCGCCAGCTGCGCTGAATTCCGGGTTGCGTTAGTACGCTCTCGTTGCTACCATCCAGCGCATGCTGGGCATCGACCGCAGAACGGTTCGCGTCACCTGGACCGTGATCTTAATTCTGCTGCTGCTGCTGATCGTTTATCGCCTTCGCGAGACGCTGCTGATTTTCACCGTAGCGTTACTGCTGGCGTACCTCCTGTGGCCCCTGGTCGAATACCTGGACCGGCGACTTCCCGGCCGGTCTCGCACTCCGGCACTGGCGATCGTTTATCTCGCGCTGGTGGCTTTGCTGATCGTGATCGGCGTGGAAGTGGGATCAAGGGTCATCGAAGAGGCCAATGCGCTCGCCAGCCGCGTACCCGACTTGCTCACAAAAATTCAGCGATCGACGGCAGTTCCACCCTCCGACCACTCGATAAAGGCGACTGTCCTCTCCGCCGTCCGAAAGCAGGTGGTGGATCACTCTCGCGATCTGCTGGCTCTGCTGCCGGAAGCGGGACTGAGGGTGGTTTCCGCGGCGGGAAGGGCGATTTTTATTGTGTTGGTACCCATCCTGAGTTTTTTCTTCCTGAAGGATGGAAGCGCACTCCGGAAGTCACTGCTCGATATTTTTGCCGAAGGCGAGCAGCGCAAGAGAGTGCAGCAAATGGTGGCCGACCTTCACATATTGCTGGCCCAGTATATGAGGGCCCTCGTGTTATTGGCGGCCTCGGCCTTTGTGGCTTACGCGATGTTCCTCTCCGTGATTGGCGCGCCTTACGCGCTGCTGCTTGCGGTGATCGCCTTTCCGCTGGAATTCATTCCCCTGGTCGGCCCCCTGACGGCGGCGGCAATCGTTTTGCTGGTTGCCGGACTGAGCGGCTTCCACCACCTGCTTTGGATCGTTATTTTCGTTATTGTCTTCCGGCTTTTCCAGGATTATGTTGTGCAGCCGCACGTGATGAGCGCGGGCACGGAACTGCATCCACTTGTCGTTATCTTCGGGGTTCTCGCTGGCGCCCAGCTGGGTGGTGTGGCGGGAACTTTCCTTTCCGTGCCCGCGCTTGCCACACTGCGCATCATCTATCGCAGGTTAGTCAGAAGGACGGTGGTTGCCCAGGTGCCAGAAGCCTGACCCCGGCAGACCTCGCTCAGCGATCGTGGCAGGCATGGCAGGTGACGGGAGCGCGGTTGGCGGTGTGGCAATCGACACAAGCAGACATGGAAGTCGGTTTCTCTTTGACGATCACATCCCGTTCGCTGACGGGCCCGTGGCAACCCTCGCAGGCGATCCTCGCCTTCACGTAATGCGCCTTGTGGGAAAAGAAGACGTAGTCGGGCAGGCGATAGACGCGCACCCAGGGCACGGGCTTATGCAATTTATAGTATCTCGCCAGGCCGAGGATCGCAGGGCTCTCGCTCCTGATCGTAGCATGGCACTGCATGCATCTTTCTTCGGCGGGATAGCTCATTTCCCACCCGAGCACTTGATGGCATTCCAGGCACTTCAGGAACGGAGCGTGCCGACGGTGGCTGAAGGGAACGGGCTGAGTCTTGACTGGCTCCTGCACGTCGGATTTGCGTGAATCCTTGTCCGAACCCGCCCAGAGCGCAGGGGCAAGCATCAAGGGAAAAGCTATCGAGGCGAAAATCCGCGTTCCGCTCATGCGCTCTGTTCGGAATTGGCATCCACGGTACGTTCTTGGTGCCGCGGCTCCATCCGTGGCCTGTTCGAAGCGATCAGACAAAAGCGGTACTTCGGTGCCGCTCAGATTACCATGTTAGGGCAGCGCGAATGCCACAAACGCGTCACCGGATCTGGTGCGCGGTTTGCCGCCACCGCCGGCCGCGATCACCACGTACTGCTTCCCGTTAACGGCGTACGTGCAGGGAGTCGCATATCCGCCGGCGTCCAGCTGCGCTTCCCACAGCACCTTCCCGGTAGCCTTGTCAAATGCGCGGAATTTCTCGTCTTGGGTGGCGCCGATAAAGACCAGCCCGCCTGCTGTTACGACCGAACCACCGATATTCTGTGTGCCGGTCGGCGGGATGCCGCGTGCCCTCAGTTCCTTGAACTCCCCCAGGACAACCTGCCAGGCGATCGCGCCTCTATTCAGGTCGATGGCCGTGAGTTGCCCCCACGGCGGCCTGATCGCGGCGTAGCCCTCAGGGTCCACAAAGCGGTTGTAGCCGGTGTGGTTATAGGGATAGCCGGCGTCCGGCTTGGCGGGCACAAGGGTCATGATCCAGGGCTCGTCGTGGGAGTTCACGTAGAACCAGCCTGTGGTCGGATCGAACGAGCCCCCGCCCCAGTTGGTGCCTCCATCGAAGCCGGGAAAGATGATGGTGCCCTGCAAACTCGGCGGATCCCAGGTGTTCCCGCTCCTCGATTTGTGGAATACTTCCAGGGCATAAGCGTGCGCTTCCGGGGAGATATTCGTTACCTCATCTTCAGTGAACACTTGCCGGGTGTAAGGCGGGGGCTTGAGCGGGTAAGGTTGCGTAGACCAGGCCTTCTCGCCCGGCATATCGGAGGCGGGGACCCGGCGTTCCTCGATGGGGAACAACGGCTGGCCGGTTTCGCGCTCCAGGACGTAGACGCGTCCCAGCTTTGTTGCTTGCACCACGACATCAGCCTTGCGGCCGTTGTAATTCAGGGTCACCAGACTCGGCGCGCAACAAAGGTCCCGGTCCCACAAATCATGATGCACGATCTGGTAGTGCCAGATCCTCCGGCCGGTCGCGGCGTCGAGCGCGATCACGCAATTCGCAAACAGGTTCTGCCCCAGGCGTTGGCCGCCGTAAAAATCGAATGCCGCGGACCCAGTCGCCAGGAACACCCATCCCCGCTTCTGGTCGAGCGTGATACCGCCCCAATCATTTGCGCCGCCCGCCGTTTTCCACGAGTCTCCTTCCCAGGTATCGTTGCCGAATTCCCCACGCTGGGGAATCGTATGGAAGATCCAGGACGTCTTGCCGGTTCGAACGTCGAAGGCGCGTACGTGGCCGGGCGCTGAAGGCTCAGGGCCCTCATCAACAATCGACCCAAGCACCAGCAGGTCTTCGTAGACGGCGCCGGGCGTGGTCACGCTGTAGAACAGTCCGTTGATATCTCTTCCCAGCCCACGCCTAAGGTCTACCAGGCCTTTGTCACCAAACCCCTGCACCAGCTTGCCGGTCGTGGCATCTAGGCTGAACAGATGAGAGCCAGCCACAAAGAGAATTCGCTTATCGTTTCCGCGTTCCCAGTAATTGACCCCGCGATTGACTCCGCGCGGGTGCTCCAGGTCCTCGCCTTGGAAGGGATCGAAGCGCCACCGCAGCCGCCCGGTGGTGGCGTCGAGCGCGCAGACTTTCAGCAGAGCTGTGGTCAGATACATCACCCCATCAACCACCAGGGGTGTGCACTCGATGCTGGTCTGCGGGCGGTCCGCCTTATCGCCCGTGTGATAGGTCCAGGCTGGCCGCAATTGCTGCACATTCGACCGATTGATCTGGTCCAAGGGGGAATGGCGCGTGGCGCCCGGGTCGCCGCCATAGTGTCGCCAATCCCCCAAGTTGCGTGGCGAGCGATTCGCGCTCGCAAGCGCAAAGTGCGGGGCCATCGACGGGAGGACAAGCGAGGCGGCACTCCTCTTCATAAAGGAGCGGCGGTCGAATTGGGTTGCCATCTGGAAAACTCCACGCTGCCGAGTGAAGTAGGGACATGCGTATAAACCGGACTACACGGGCGAATTTCAGGTTAAGAGGCGTGCATCCAAAGTTCAAGGGAAATAACCACGCTTGAGAGCGTTGCTGAGGCAATTCGGACAGGGGTGAAACTTCGAGTTGCACAGACGGCAAAAGTATTCATAGGGCTGAATACGAATTGACTTGGCTCGACCCGAGGGTGCAGAATTCTTGGGGGGCCTGAATCCATGTTTCCGGGCAACCAAAAGGGCGGCTTATGTGTTTTCCCCTCACGCCCAAGCGATGAGGAATTTCCATTAACACGCGTCCGGGAGTGAACGCGTCAGGAGAACTGGAGTGCAGCAGGCATGCGGAACAAGAAACTGAAATTCGGGGCAGGGATCGCCATCATTTTAGGGGTGGTGGCGTGGGAAGCTGTTACCGGATTCCAGCAGAGCAAGACCTACTACTTCACGGTGAGCGAACTGCTGGGTGGGAGGACGCCCCGGCACCGGGTGCGCGTCGGCGGTACGGTGGCCCCCGATTCCATTAAGCGCCGCAACGGCACCGTGACGTTCCGTCTGGCGCAGAATTCGGACGCCTTGCCTGTCACCTACGTGGGCTCCGATACGTTGCCTGACACGTTCAAGGACGGGGCCCAGGCGGTGATTGAAGGTGAATTCCTGGGCGACGGAACGTTTCATGCAGAGCATATCCAGGCCAAATGTGCATCGAAATACCAGGCCGTGCCCGGACCGGCTACTCCAGCAGGCGGAGCGCCACGCCAAGTCAGCCAGGCCAGTCCGCCAGGCCAGCCAAATGAGAATGCGCCGAATGCCACCTTGGCAGGCCCGACCTCGGGCAACTGAGAATCGGACAAACTCAATTCACAACGATCCCGGAATTTCAGGAATGAGGCGCGTTGGTGGTGTCCCCGGTCTGCAAACATCCGAGTGGCTAGACAGTAGAACCACATGAACCAGGTTGGCAGCTTGGCGTTGATTGCGGCGCTCGCTTTTGCGGGCTACGGGGCAATTGCCGGCGCTGTGGGGGGCAAACTGCGCAGCATGCGCGTGCTCAAGAGCGCGGAGCGCGCGGCGCTTGCTTTCTTCGTCACCATCACCTTGGCGGTTAGCGTCCTGGAGTATCTGATCCTTACCAACGACTTCCACAGCGCTTACGTTGCCGAGCACTCCAACCTCGCTCTCCCGCTATATTACAAAATCCCGGTGCTCTGGGCCGGGCAGGAAGGTTCGCTGCTGTTCTGGACTTGGCTCCTTTCGCTGTACGGCGGTTTGGCAGTGCTGCTGAACCGGAGCAAGAACCGCCAACTCATGCCGTATGTGGTGGCGGTAACCCTGGGCGTCGGGGTGTTCTTCGCCATACTGGTTAATTTTGTGGCGAATCCGTTTTCTGAGCTTTCGCTGGCCAGTGCGAGCGGCGCCGCCGGGAAACTGGCGGCCTTTCGCCCGCCCGACGGCAACGGCCTGAACCCGTCACTGCAGTATCCCTCCATGGTCATTCATCCACCCATGCTTTACCTGGGATACGTCGGGTTCGTTGTACCGTACGCTTTTGCCATGTCCTCCCTCATCACCCGGCAGCTCGGCGACAACTGGATCCGCACCACCCGGCGATGGACCATGGTGCCCTGGATGTTCCTGGGATTTGGGATCATCCTCGGCGGCAACTGGGCTTATGAAGTGCTCGGCTGGGGTGGTTATTGGGCCTGGGACCCGGTGGAGAACGCTTCGCTGCTGCCCTGGCTTGCGGGGACAGCGTTCCTGCACTCCGTCATGATCCAGGAAAAGCGCGGCATGATGAAGGTTTGGAACATCGTCCTGGTGATGGTTACGTTCTTTCTTTCTATCTTCGGGACGTTCCTCACCCGCAGCGGCATCGTCTCCTCCGTGCACGCTTTCGCGCAGTCGAACATCGGTCCGTTTTTCGCAGTGTTCCTCGGCATTATCATCCTTTTTTCACTCACCCTGCTCTTTCTCCGGCTGGATTACCTGCGGAGCGAGAACAAGCTGGATTCCGTGGTCTCACGCGAGAGCGGCTTCCTTTTTAACAATTGGATCCTGCTGGCGGCCGTTTTCGCCGTGCTCTGGGGAACCGTTTTCCCCATTCTCTCGAAAGCCATTGAAGACCAGACAGTCACGGTGGGGGCACCTTTCTTCAACAAGGTGATGACTCCCATCGGGCTGCTGCTCCTGTTTCTCACCGGTGCGGGGCCTCTGCTCGCTTGGCGCAAGACGAGTTTCCAGAGTATCAGGCGCAATTTCACTCTGCCTCTGTCGGTAGCCTCGGTTGGCAGCGCTATTCTGTTTGCCCTTGGGGTGCGGCAGCTTTATGCCTGGATGACCGCTTTCCTGTGCATTTTTGTCACCGTGTGTATCCTGGCGGAGTTTTATAAGGGCGCACGCACGCGGCAGCGGACCCTGAGTGAGAACCTGGCTCAGGCGGTGTATAACCTGACGCTGCGCAATACGCGCCGCTATGGCGGCTACATCATTCATCTGGGCATTGTGCTACTCTTCGCGGGCTTCATAGGTCAGGCTTTCAAGAGTGAAACTAAGGGACTGATGCAAGAGGGCGATCTGCTGCGGGCCAAGGGCTACCTGCTGCGCTGTGAAAGTCTCGCGGCGGGGGAGAACCCGAATTATGCCTGGCAGCGCGCCACGTTTTCCGTAGTCAAAGACGGGCGGGCGCTCGGCACGATTGACCCGGAGCGCCGCCTGTTCAAGGCCAGCCAGGAAGTTACGAGCCGCGTGGCCATCCGCAGCACGCTGGCCGAGGACCTTTACGTGGTGCTGGCCGGAGACGACCAGGAGAGCGGAAAGGCCATCATTCAGGTTTTCATCAACCCCCTGGTGGCTTGGGTGTGGATCGGGGGCGTGGTGATGCTGCTTGGCACCCTGCTCGCGCTGGTGCCTAGCCGCGTAGAGCGCGAGATGGCGCAGATCCGCCAGGCCCCGGAAGAAGCACTCGCGGTGGAAGACGAAACTTACGGGACATGACCCGGATTGATTTGTAAGCGATGCGGCCACTGCCGCAAATCAGTCCGCCGTTTGTAGCGGCGCGAGGACGTGGGTGCCTGAAGTCTCCGGTTGGCATTTCAGACAGCATGGCTACTCATAAGAACTCCTTCGGCATTCTCGCCGGAAGCCTCCTGGTTCTTGGCGTCCTCACGGCATTGGACCTTCGCAGCGCCGGCAGACCGTCCCTGAAAGCCGTGTGCGACGGTCTCGTCTGCCAGTGTGGGGGGTGCAACTTTTCGGTGAGCACTTGCAATCATGAGCAGTGCTCTTCCCGGGATGAAATGCGGGCGATGGCCCAGAAGGAAATCGAGGCGGGCAAGGACGAGACTTCCATCCTGCAGGATTTTGTTCTGCGCTATGGCGTGAAAGTGCTCTCCACTCCGCCGCCGGGTGGGTTCAATTCTACGGTGTGGATCCTGCCGGGCTTTGCCGCGGTCGTCGGTCTGGCGGCAGCGGTTATGCTGGTGCGAAGATGGCGAAAGCGGCCGACAGTAATTCCGCCGTCCGCTCGTCATGACGCGTCAAATATCGACCCGAAGGTGCTGGCGGCCATTGAAGAAGAAAGAAGAAAAGCGGGGGTCAGGGACTAGGATTCGCGACTATTGAAGATCGCGGAACATAGTGCGTGCCGTCCCGCTTGGGTTGAGAGAGCGGCTTTAGCCGCTGAGAGCCTCAACCCTCAGGGCCTGAAGGCCCGGAATCTCCATGGCAGACGCTTGGCGGCAGGGCTGAAGCCCAGCCCTGACGAGGGGAAGTAGCTACGAATCTCTGTGAGTGGACAACAGTGTTCAGCTTATCTGAAAATGCGGCATTGCTGAACGAAGCGCGGCCCTTGAATTGAATTCCATGTTGTTGTTAAGCGCCGTCCTCATCTCGATCGCTTTGGCCGCTTACGTGGTCAGCCCGTTGCTCGCCGCCACTAGTCCCTCCCGTGAGGGCGCCGTCCCCATCGACGTGACGCCACAGGCTGACCTGAAGCGCCGGCGCCTGGTAGTCTACGAGAACATTCAGGATCTCGAGTTCGAATACAAGGCGGGCAAGATCGCCCGCCAGGACTACGAGTCGCTGCGCGAGAACTATACGGCGGAGGCGGCGGAACTCATGCTGGCGTCACAGGAAGTAGAAAGGCCCGTACTCTCCGAGGATGCGTTCATTGAGCGCGAGGTGGCGGCGAGGCGAGCGCGACGCAAGCCTGGCCCGCCCGCGGAGGAATACAGGTGCCCCAAGTGCGGCTTCGAGAACCCCTTGCCGGTGAAGTTCTGCGGTGAATGCGGCGCCCCTATCGCTGCTCGCAAGCGCAAGAGTTAGTGATTCAGCTGCCAAGGTTGGCTAGGCGAAGGCGCGCCGCGCCCCTACCTTAAGTTTTCACGGAGCGAATGGGTGAGGGCGAGCCCGCTGCGAAGTGGATCGTAATTACGGTGATTTTCGAGTTTGGTTTTCTCGGCTTTACGTTTTGACTTATGAATTCTGTTCACGTATTCCGCTTCGTGCGATCCCTAGCGTGCATCGTGGGAAGCTTTCTGCTTCCAGGTTTACTCTACGCCCAAACAAAGATAGAGGGGCAGGTCCTGAACGGTACCAGCAACCGTCCTGTAGCCGGGCAGGCAGTCTCACTCCTGGTGCCGCGCCAGGGGATGCAGAAGGTGGCCGCGGTCACCACGGATTCCAGCGGTCATTTCGCTTTCAACCAAAGCGAAATTGATACGAAGGGATTCTACCTGCTGGAATCCGTTTTCCAAGGTGTCCCCTACCACGCCCCTGTACTGTTCCAATCCGCGGCTCCTGTCAGCGTGAACGTCGAGGTGTACGAGCACACGTCGCTCGCCTCGGTACTGAGAGTGCAGCAGCTGCTTATCGGCGTCCGTGCCGCAGGGCACAAAGCTGACGTCCAGGAACAGTTCACGATACAGAACTCCAGCCGGCCGCCACGCGCTTTTGTGGATCCCAAGGGTACATTCGTTTTCCATCTGTCGCCCGCCGCCGGCGAGCCCTCGGTGGCGGTAAAGGGCCTGATGGACATGCAATTGCCGCAGAACGTCGAGCGCGGCAAGTCGCCAGGCGACTACGCCATTCATTACCCGCTGAAGCCCGGCGCCAACGCTATCACCGTCTCTTATCAGGCCGACTATAGCACGGCCAAATTGCTGCTCGAGGGGCGAGTGCCCTACGCCATCGAGCGCGCAGAATTGTACGTGATGCCGTCGAGCCTCGCCGTCGGGTCAACCAGCTTCAAACCTGAGGGCGCGGACGCAGCCAATAACGTGCAAAAATTGTCCGCTCAGGACCTGGCCCCCGGGTCCGTGCTCGAGGCTAAGCTGAGCGGTCCTGGGCTGCCGGAGTCAAGTGCCGGTGGGGATCGACGCGAGCCAGGCGGAGCATCCGAATCCTCAGGCACAGAGCCGCAGGTGAAGACTATTCCCACCTCAATGACGAATCTAGCCCTGCCGCTGCTGGGATGCTTCCTGCTGGTGTTGCTGTGGGCGCTTGGAGTTCGGATCGCGAAGGAATGGCCCAAGCTGAAGCAAAGGGCTGAGCGCCAAGGTCAGGGCGTGAACCAGCGCAGCAGAAAGATCAGCGGTAAGGCCGACAGACTGCTGAACTCGCTGGCAGACCTCGATGAACTTTTCGCCGGCGGAAAAATCGCCGAGAAGGACTACTGGAAGGAACGGCTCGAATTGAAGGCCCGCGTGGTCGCGGCACTCAAGAAGACTCCGTCTCAGCCCGCCGAACCTTATGCCAGCCGACGCTCCCCCCGATAACCTTTCGCTCGAGCTCCGTGACGTATCCAAATATTTTGGCGACCTGCCGGCCCTGAACAAAGTCCGCCTCCGGGTTGAACGGGGTGAGAGTGTTCTGCTCTATGGTCCCAACGGCGCGGGCAAGACCACACTGCTGCGTACGCTTGCGGGCCTCTCCCGGCCAAGCCAGGGTAGAGTTCTGTTCGGCGGTAACGATCTGATCGAGAATCCGGCCCAGGCGAAAGCCAGAATCGGATTTGCGTCTCACAATACGTTCCTGTATGCCGAGCTTACCGCTTATGAGAACTTGAGGTTTGCCGGCAGGCTTTTCGGCTTGACTGACCTCGAGCGGAAGATCGCCACTGCGCTGGATCTTTTTGCTGTGCGCGACCGCGCCGGCGAATCCGTGCGCACGCTTTCTCGTGGTCTGCAGCAGCGGGTCACGCTCGCCCGAGCCATGCTTCATGATCCGGACTTCCTGTTGCTTGACGAGCCCTTCACCGGTCTCGATGCGGCCACAGTGAAAACCCTCCAGGCCATCCTGGGCCGCTTGCCACATCAGGGCAAGGCCGTCATCCTCTCTACGCACGAGTTCGTGCACGGCGAGGCGGTAGCCAAGCGCTTGGTTCTGATCCGGCGCGGCCGGGTAAGCTACGACGGGCCGCTCAGCCGTGAGCCTTTGGAGTTACTGGGTATGGAGAAGGACGGAAGCCGGTAGTGGCGTGCCGCAATCGTGATACAGTTGCACACGCATTTGTGCAGCGGTTGTTGCACGAACTCCTCCGCCCTGCCCTCTTCCACCTATTGCACGGGCAGAACCGGACACCCTTGGGTTTTTCCTCAGGCAGATCAAGGAGGACTGCTTTGGCCACGTCACACCAGGAGTCCAGCGTAACAGCGAACGTTCGTCGATCTTTTGCAGGGGTCAGTCCTTCCCAAGCTTCCGAGCCATCATCAGGAGCACCTTGCGGTTATCGGTCGACATTGACTCGAAAAGTTTCACCAACCTCTTAGCGGGCTTGGGTACCCCAGCTTGCTCGGGCAACTTCGCGTGCCTTGCGCGCCCCGAACCCTCAAACAGGACTTGATAGGGTTCAACGCCGAGCGCCTTCGCGAATTTTTCTAACGTTACTAGGGAAGGAGCCGTATATCCACCCTCCACACGGGAAATATAGGAACGCAAAAGACCGGAACGCCTCTCAATATCGCCTTGTGATAATCCCTTGGCTTCGCGCATCACCCGTAATCTTTTTCCTATGTCCATGCTTATATTTAAGCATCATGCATATAGTTCGTCAATGATATACACCCCTAGGTAGTGTCCTAGGACACTACCCAACCCTACGCCGTCTGCGAGTCGTTAGAAGCTTGTAAAACTTCGACGCGAGCACCTCACG
>Ga0066710_100002093_pt1 | contig 15743 bp, 13 predicted proteins | sample GraSoiAngelo_159_FD_79666 | JGI IMG/M metagenome (GOLD analysis project Ga0066710, IMG submission 79666) | Grasslands soil microbial communities from the Angelo Coastal Reserve, California, USA - 14_1009_16_40cm | ecosystem: Environmental > Terrestrial > Soil > Grasslands | place: USA...
CGTTAGATGAAACACAAAGACACAAAGGCACGAAGCCACAAAGAAAGGCCGCATAAATAACCTTCAAAAGCGGCCTTTCTTTGTGGCTTCGTGCCTTTGTGTCTTTGTGTTTCATATGAATGTCGTGGCGAGTTCCTCCTTTGAAACCGGACGGTTACTCTTGTGTTTAAAAGTCAAGTCCCGAAATCTAGCATATTCATCCTTGAAAACATACCCTCCAGACGGTAGGCTCAACGAGTGTTTGCGCCTATTTCTGCCATTCTGGCTTTCTTACTTTTTTTCCAGCTGTTACCCAACGGCATCCGATTGGTTGAACTTCCGGCGGAGAGCGAATCGGCCGAAATCCTCGCCGGCTATGGGTCCGGCGGCCTGACCGCCCTTTCTTCCACCGATGCTGCCCGTTCCATCCAGCTTGCGGCATACGCGGCCGGAGGCGGCTTCCAGTTTTTAGACGAGATCGACCGCACAGGTTTTCTTATAAAGGCGCCAGGGTGGGCGCTCCCCATGTTTACGGACCCACTGACTGCGCTGTTGAAAGAAGTCCCGAAAGAAACCGGACAGCCACCCCGCGCGAATGACGACTTTCGCGCTAAGGTTGAAGACGAGATTCGGAATGCCTTGGTTGGACCGAGACGCGAGTTGCCGGAATACTCCACGCACCGCGCTTTTGTTCTAATCTCCGGACCAATTCCGGAACAGCTTCGAGCGAGTCTGGCGGCTATTCCGGGCAGAGGCTCGAAAGGACAGCCCGTAGCGCCTGTTAACAGATTGCCCGCGGAACGGACGTTGCGATTTAGGTCGGATTTGCCGGCGGGCGCCGTCGTCTTTGCGGCGCCGAGTCCAGGTGTCTACTACAGGGAGTGGTATTCGCTTCTGCTGCTGGATCGGCTCATCCACCGGGTTCTGCCGCTCTCGCCAACAACGGCTCTGCCATTAACGCTGCACTCGAACTACTACAGGCTGGAGTTATCCGTGCCCGCCGGACAATTTCCGGAAGCCACCGAAGAAAACCTGCTCCAGGAAATTCAACGCCTGCAGTTCACTCGTGCGGATCGGATGCACCTCGAAGCGGCACAGCGGGAAGCGAGATCGTATTTGGAGAGCAAATACGTACGGGAGTGGTTTGTGAGCCAGGACATCCCGGAGCGACGCGCGGAAGGGCTCCAATGGATCGAGGTCATGACTGCAGAAGATATGCGTGTCGCGGCGCGTGATCTGCTCATTGGAAATCGAGTCATCGCCACCTGGGCGCCGAAGGCGAAACAAACGACGGTCGAGGTGGAAAACCTGAATGGAGGAAGGGAAGAACCGAAACCTTCGATTGGCGTGTCGGACCATTCGCTGCCAGCGGCAGACGGAGTGACTCTTCCGATTAGCCCGTTTCCCGAGCACCAACATGCGCGGCAAGCAGGCTCTTTGCCGGAGAAGCTTTCCTCCGGTGTCTCGATTGTTGCCAGTGACACGAATGCGGTCTTCGTATCCGGAGGACCGCTTACTCGATTCGATCGCGAGCCTGATGCTGACCTGCTTAAGGATTTCCAAAAATACCGCGCGGATCGCATTCTCGTGCTAACGCCGCCGGCCTCGATGGATCGAGCGCGTCAATTCTGGAGTGCATTCAAAGGCCGCGACAGCGGCGAGCTCGGCGTTCCTCAGGGAAGGGTGTCGGCGGGGGATCTGCCTGCGCTAGTCATTCTTAAGGTCATGCTGGATCGGAAGCTGATCGAAGCTGGATGGTGGCGCGATGTTGAGCTTCGAATCAGCGCAAGCGAAGGATCGGGCCTTCAGATCCGGGCGGGCGCAGAAAAACGGCCCGTGATTCTCGGTTGGATCAAGCAAATTGCGGCGGAAAAGCAACCGGACACGGAATTCACGTGGGCCCGCGAAGTGGCTATACACCGTTTTCACACCGTTCAGGCGGACCTTCAGGCCCTGACCTGGGAACGTGACCCACAGGGCACGCTCCAGGATCTGGAGACGATTGGCGCCGGTCATGTCAGCGATGTCGCCCGAATATATTTCTAGCGCGGATTGCGCGACCCTCACCCGGCCTTCGGCCACCCTCTCCCAGGGGGAGAGGGTGCAGGTCGGGAGTAAGTCCCGGGTAAGTCCCTCTCCCACCGGGAGAGGGTGGCGCGAAGCGCCGGGTGAGGGTCGCGCAATTCACGGCTAAATCGATTGCGCCAATCATGAAAAACCTCCGAGTCGGCGTTGATTCCGGCGGGACCTTCACCGATTTCGTTATCATTCGCGACGGCAAGATCGACATATTCAAAGAACTCTCCACTCCGCGGAATCCTGAAGAAGCCATCCTGCGGGGTATGGCCCGGTTGGGCCAGGCTGCGATAAAAGAAGTCATTCACGGCTCCACGGTGGCAACGAATGCGCTGCTCGAACGAAAAGGCGCGCGCACGGCATTGCTGGCGACCGAAGGATTTGAGGACGTCCTCGTCATTGGCCGGCAAACTCGGCGCGAACTCTACAACATCTTTGTCACGCGGCCCGATCCGCTCGTGCCGGACAGTCTACGGCTGGGCGTGCGCGAACGGACGCTCCACGACGGGTCGATTGAGATTGCGCTCGATCCTCAGCACCTGCATCACCTGATCGAAAACCTGCGCCGCGAAAACGTCGAATCGGTTGCGGTCTGTCTGCTGTATTCGTTTGCGAATAGCACGCATGAAAACGAGATTCTGCGGGAGCTCGAGCCGCTAGGGATTCCAATCTCCCTCTCGTCGCGAATCCTGCCCGAGTACCGGGAATACGAACGCGCTTCAACCACGGTCATCAATGCCTACCTGAGCCCGCTCATGAGCCGGTATCTGTGCCGGCTTCAGCAGGGCCTTCAAAATTGTCCCATCCGGGTCATGCAATCCAACGGCGGCGCCGTTCAGGCCGAAACCGCAGCGAATGCTTCGGTTCGAACAATTGTTTCGGGTCCGGCAGGTGGTGTTGTGGGAGCATTTCATGTGGCGCAGGTTTGCGGTTATCCGAAGATCATCACCTTTGATATGGGCGGCACTTCGACCGACGTCTCGTTATGCGACGGAAGCATCAAAGTCACGCATGAAAACCAGATTGATGGGATGCCTGTCGGCATTCCGATGATCGATATCCACAGCGTCGGCGCCGGCGGCGGCTCGATCGCCGAATTCGATCCGGGAGGCGCCTTAAAGGTTGGCCCGGAAAGCGCCGGCGCCGATCCCGGCCCGATCTGCTACGGAAAAGGCACGCAGTTCACCGTCACGGACGCGAATGTCGTTCTAGGCCGCTTGCTGCCGCAGTTCTTTCTGGGTGGAACCATGCCGCTTCGAGTGGACCGCGTCGGAGAGGCAATTCGCAATCTCGAGTGGACGGGCCGCTGGAAGAGTCTGGAGGAAATGGCGCAGGGTGTGGTTGATGTCGTGAACAACAATATGGAGCAGGCGATCCGGCTGATTTCCGTCGAACGCGGATATGATCCGCGCGATTTCACGCTGGTGTGTTTTGGCGGAGCCGCGGGACTGCACGCGGCGAGCCTCGCCAAAGGTCTCGGAATTCCACGGGTTATGGTGCCGCGGTTTCCGGGTGCGCTCTCCGCGCTGGGACTCCTGCTGGCGGACACGCGAAAAGATTACTCGCGTACGCTGCTGATCGAACCGGAGGGCTCGAATGCAAAGTTAAAGACGACATTGGAAGAGCTGCATCGGTTGGCCGAGTCGGAGCTCGAAACCGAAGGCTTCACAAAAAGCGAGATCCGGTCCATGGATTTCGTCGATCTGCGATATCGCGGACAGTCCTACGAGCTCACGGTTCCCTTCACGGCAAACTTTATCGAAGAATTTCATAAGACACACGACCGCCGTTACGGGTACTCGAATCGCGGCAAGGCCGTAGAGTTGGTTAACGTCCGGACGACTTTTCTCGGACAGACTCGAAAACCGGCCCTCCAAAAATCTGCGAAGCAGCGAGGCCGGCCGGCGGCGTTGGATACCCGGCCGGTTTGGATCGATGGACGACGGGTGAAAACCGCGATCTATGACCGCGCCCAGTTCGGTTATGGTCACGTCATCAAAGGTCCGGCTATCATTGGCGAGTACAGCTCGACAACACTGGTGCCGTTAGCGTTTCAGTGCAGGGTGGATGCGTACTTGAATTTGGTGCTGGAGGCCTGAGCATGTTTGGAGGAATTCCATTTGAGCGATATTCCGTCAACTGTAGGCGCGGTCTATGACCGCGCGCCTTTCGTGGCAAGTTCGACGTTTTGCTGCACTCGTCGGGAAAAGCGCGCGGTCATAGACCGCGCCTACAGTTGAGACCATTTGTCGGGTTTATGGGATCACTTCAAGCAAGGGAGCTGCTGAATCGCCATGAAAACCAATCCGGTCCAGCTCGAAATTTTCAAAAGCCTCTTCCACGCCATTGCCGAGGAAATGGGCGCGACGCTGAAGCGGACGGCATTCTCCCCCAATATCAAAGAGCGGCGGGATTACTCGTGCGCTGTGTTCGACCACCGTGGGGACATGGTTGCGCAAGGCGATCACATGCCGGTGCACCTGGGTTCGATGCCGCTTTCCGTGAGGGCGGCGATCGAGAATAGGACCATCGGTCCCGGTGACATGATCGTTCTTAATGACCCCTATAAAGGAGGAACCCACCTTCCCGACATCACGCTCGTTTCCGGCGTGTTTTCGAAAAAGAAACTCCTCTTCTACGTCGCGTGCCGGGCGCACCACTCCGATGTCGGTGGCATGACACCGGGTTCGATGCCGCTGGCCGAAGAGATTTACCAAGAAGGTCTTCGAATTCCTCCGATCAAGCTGATGTCCGGCGGCAAGATCAATCCGGATGTCTGGGACCTGATCCTGGCGAATGTCCGCACTCCCGAGGAGCGCGAAGGCGACCTCGCCGCGATGCTGGGCGCCAATCGCACGGGCGAGCGCCGCTTGATCGAGGTTGTCCAAAAATATGGATGGAATGAGGTCGGCCGGTACGTAACAGAAATCCTCAACTACAGCGAACGCATGACGCGGCATGCCATATCCCGCATTCCTGACGGAATCTACGAAGCCGAGGACTTTCTCGACGATGACGGCATCACGGGCAAGCCCGTCGCCATTCGCGTTCGAATCCAAATCCGGAGCGACCGGGCTAGAATTGATTTCTCCGGCTCGGATCCGCAGGTGCAAGGCAGCGTCAATGCGGTTTATGCCATTACGGCGTCCGCCGTGTTTTACGTCTTTCGAACTCTAGTGCCTTTCTCCATCCCGTCCAATGCCGGCGGCATGCGGCCGCTGGAAATCATCGCGCCTGCGGGTACGATTGTGAACGCTCGTCCACCCGCGGCGGTGTGCGGTGGAAACGTAGAGACATCGCAGCGTATCGTCGATGTGCTCTATAAGAGTCTGGCGAACGCGATGCCGGACCGGATTCCGGCGGCAAGCCAGGGCACGATGAACAATTTCACCTTTGGCGGGATCGATCCACGTACAAGCCAACCTGTTGCCTACTATGAAACCGTGGCTGGCGGAATGGGCGCCCGGCCTACGATGGATGGCATTTCGGGAATCCACACGCACATGACGAATTCCATGAACACGCCTGTCGAAGCGCTGGAACACGCCTATCCGATTCGGGTCGTCCGATATTCGCTGCGCCCCCACTCCGGCGGAAACGGCAAATGGCGCGGCGGCGACGGTGTGATCCGCGAAGTACGGTTTCTCACCCGAGCCCAGATCACGGTTCTTTCCGATCGCCGGAAGTTTGCGCCTTACGGACTTCACGGTGGCGATTCCGGACAGCAAGGCTCGAATATCCTGATCCGGAATGACGGGAGGAACGAACCGCTTCCGTCGAAGTTCACAACGTGGGTGGAGGCGGGAGACGTTTTTTCGATTCAAACGCCGGGAGGTGGCGGTTGGGGAAAAGCCTAAGGCCGCATCGCCGCATCCAAAGGCTTAGAGGCCGGAGTCTGTTCTTTCTAAATTCTGTTTTGCTGATCATCCCGCTCGTCTACTTCGGATATCAGCCGCTGCTCCGCCATATGGCGTCGATCATTATCAGGGATTCGGAGCCCAAGAAGGCCGACGCCATCGTGTTGCTCTCCGGCGGCGAATCTGGCCGAGCTTGGGGCGCCGCTGATTTGTACCGGGAGAAATTCGGTTCTTACGTTGTCGTTACGTCTGAACCATTACTTTCCGACGTGAAGGAGCTGCGTAAAGCGGGAATCGAGGTCGCAACCGGGTTCGATAACAATGTGAGGATTCTGCGTGGCCTGGGCGTTCCGCCAGAACAGATCGTTCGCGTCGAACCTGACGTTGAGGACACTTTCGAAGAGCTCATTCGCGTGCGAGAGTTGGCTGCCGAGAGACATTGGAAGTCGCTCGTGATCGTCACATCGAATTACCATACACGGAGAACGCGATTTACGGCCAAATACGTTTTCGGGCCGTCTTTCGAATTCACGGTCGTGGCGTCCAGACATGGAGATTTCGACCGGAGCAGGTGGTGGCAGACCCGTCGCGATACGCGGACCTTCCTGATTGAATTTGAAAAGCTGGTTGCGTATACCTTGTATATCGGACCTCGAATGTTATGGACGAGCCCAAGAAGTACGAATCCATCAAGCATTTCGTCAGCATTGCCGGCTTCGTTTTGAACGTTGTCGTTCTGGGCTACCTTCTGACCTCCGGTTGGAGTATCCGCATACGCAGCTTTGCTGAAAGCATCGCCGGTTCGGAATGGGCGGTCGTGCTGGTATATGTGATCGTCACCGGCAGTATTTTCAAGATCGTTCAACTGCCGTTGGAGTTCTACTCGAGCTATCGCGTCGAGCACCGGTTCGGCCTTTCACGCGAGTCGTTCGCGGATTGGATCAAGGACGAGCTGAAGTCTCTGGCCATTGGCGTCCCGTTGAGTGTAGGCGCCGCTGAAGTCATCTACTATCTGCTTCGCACGTATCCCATCTACTGGTGGGTCTACGCGAGCCTGGCAGTTATTGCATTTGCCGTCGTTGTGACGAATCTCGCGCCCGTGTTGCTGCTTCCGTTGTTCTTCAAATTTAAGCCTGTCGAGAACGAAGATTTGCAAAAGCGCGTGGATCGCTTGGCCCGGCGTATGGATACGAAGGTATGCGGGATTTTTGAGTGGGCGCTGGGCGAAAAGACCAGGAAAGCCAACGCGGCGGTCGTCGGTTGGGGAAATACGCGGCGCATCATCGTATCCGACACGCTACTGGAAAAGTTTTCCGGCGAAGAGATCGAAGTCATCATGGCGCATGAGCTTTGCCACCACCTTAAAAATCACATCTGGCAAGGCATGGCTCTGCAGTCGGTTCTTACGTTCGCCGCTTTTTATGCGGCTCACCGCATTCTCCCGCCGTTGTCTCAGACTTGGGGTTTTCGAGGTCTTTCCGACATCGCCGGTTTTCCCCTGCTCGCGCTGTTCATCACGACTTTGTCCTTGCTCGTGTTGCCTGCGGTGAACTATTTTTCCAGGCGCCTGGAAACCGCAGCAGACTTGTACGCTCTGGATCTAACGGGCGATCCACTCGCCTTTGTTTCCAGCATGGAGAAACTGGCTGAGTTGAATCTAACGAACAAAAATCCGAATCGGATTGTGGAATTCCTGCTTTACAGCCATCCCTCGGTTGAAAGGCGAATCAAGCTTGCAGCGGACCGGGTTGGGCAAAACGTTCCACTGTAGCGGCGGCTACGGCAATTCGGATGTATCCGTCGTGCAGGGGCTTGTCGGAAAAGATATCGAGGTGCGCGTCACGCCGATGAAATAGGAATTTCGAGTGAACACAAGAGACACAAAGGCACAAAGCCACAAAAAAAGGCCGCATGAATCAGCTTCAAAAGCCGCCTTTCTTTGTGGCTTTGTGCCTTTGTGTCGTTGTGTTTAGTTTTACTTACCCGCCTGCGCCGTCCGCAGTGAAGTAAGCTTCTAAGGAATCCAGTTGGTCGGTTAACTCGTCGACTTTCTCATACAGCAGGTTTCGGATGGAGATCATGCCTCCCATCCTGCCGTCTCTGGTGACGACCGGGAGGTGCCGGATATGCTTTTCAAGCATGTGCTTCAGCGCATCGTCGACAGTGGCGTTCCGGGAGATGGTCTCGACCGGAGATGTCATGACCTCCATCATCCGCGTGGTTTTAGGGTCGCGCTGTTCGAGAACTACACGAAGCATAACGTCACGTTCGCTGAAAATTCCGCAGAGGAGACCGTCCTCCATTACTGCGACCGCCCCAATGCCTTCCTGGTCCATCGTACGCACGGCGTCAATCACCGTTGTTCGTGGAGTGACTGTCACCACTGGTGTTTGAGCGATTCTTAGAAGACCCATATTCTTCCTCCTCTTCTCGTTTCCCGTCATTGTGCTTTAAGATACTTTGGGAACAGGAAAAAATACCAGAGATTCGATTTGCTGCCAATTTTCTTTCCGAGCATCAGGATCGGAGATGCCGCCGATTGCGCGATTTTCGCATTGCAGGTTGGAAATTCGAAATGTTTGAATCTAGTGGCGAATGGTTCCCCTACGACTCGTCACGATTCCGGCAGGCTGGTTCTGGATGGGATCGGAAAATCGCTACCCGTGGGAGAGCCCCCGGCACCGGGTTTGGCTCGACGCGTTTGAAATTGCGAGCGTCACCGTCACGCGGCGCGAGTACTCTGATTTCATTGAAACCGGACACGTTGAACCGGCCGGATGGCGCGAGCCTGCCTTCGACCAGCCGGATCAGCCTGTGGTCGGGGTGAGTTGGTTCGACGCAGTGAGCTATTGCGACTGGATTTCCAAATCACGGGGTGGAATGTACCGGCTCCCTACAGAGGCCGAATGGGAAAAGGCATGCCGCGGAGGATTGGAAAACGCGGAATATGCCTGGGGAGACCAGACGCCTTCATCGATCGACCACCTCCAGGGCCAATGGCTCGGTCCAAGAGCGGTGGCGCAGGGACTGCCGAACGGTTACGGTCTGTTCAATATGGGCGATAACGTTCATGAGTGGTGTCTGGACTGGTACGCGGAAAACTATTACTCCGTGTCGCCGGAAACGAACCCTCCCGGACCGGAGCAGGGAACTCGCCGGGTTTCCCGCGGCGGCTCCTGGCGGCATCAGATCAAAGCTTCTCGCGCAGCGCACCGCAGCAGTCTGCCCCCGGGCTACCGGTATACCGACTACGGGTTCCGTCTTGTGAGCTTCTGACTGTAGGCGCGGTCTATGACCGCGCGTTTTTCGTTGATTCTAGGAAAAACGCGCGGTCATAGACCGCGCCTACAGTTAAGCAAAGCCAATTCAGGGGCAGACGTATAAATCCCCGGATTACGAGCCTGCGATATACCCCTTTCGCGCGCGAACCACATTGCCTTTCTTCGTGCGGATCCGAATCGAATGGTACTGGCCATCATCGGCGTGTGTTGGATAGTAACCGAGCGTATATTGGCTCCGAAGCTCCTCTGCGACGGTATCGAGAACCCGTTCCATTTGCGCGCTGGAGACACCGACCAGACCTTCCGACAGTAAAAACGCGCCGCCCCCGCTGCTATCCGCAATCGCGCGCAGAACATTCATGTCGACCTCCTCGCGGCGGCCGGAACTGCGGGACTTACGCGAAAAAAACGGCGGAAGCGGCCAGGTTGAAGAACGGCGCTCGGGCCGCTGAGCGCGCGGCGACGGTGAGATGCCCAGACAATACACAATCAGTTCCGATTCGCGGACTGTCCGGAGCACTTGATCGAGATTCGTGACACTGGATGTGTCTTGCCCGTCGGTGATGAGAAGAATGGCCCGCTTGTCGTGGGAGCCCAAACGAACCTTCGCAAGCCCTTCACGCAGTGCATCGTACAAAGCGGTTCCGCCTGTGGGCAGGATCTTATGGAGGGAGTGAAAAAGGTTGCTTCGATCGTTTGTGAAGTCCTGCCGCAGAACAGGCTCGTTGGCGAATGTCATGAGAAAGATTTCGTCGTCTTTGTGAATCCGGTCAGCGAACCGATCCACCGCATCCACAGCGGTACGGAGCTTTCGGTCCATGCTGCCGCTGATATCCAGCAGCACACCGACGCTGATGGGCACACCACTGTCCTGGCTGAAATGCGAAACTTTTTGGGGCCTGCCGTCTTCCTCGACGATGAAGTCTTCGGCCGTCAGGGTGCGGACATAACGGCCGCGATCGTCAGTCACCGTCGCGATGACGTTGACCAGCCGAACGTCAACGCTGATTTGCGCCCAAATAACGTTGCTTGTTAGAACAACCATGACGGAAAACACATTGACGTGAAAGCGACGTCTCATCTGGATTCTCCGGATCTGCAGCCAAAATCGGTGGGCGGATTATATTACGGTTTGGGCTATGATAGACGCCGATATGATTACTTCCGACAAGTTTCGGCAAGTGATGGGAAACTTCGCCACGGGCATCACCGTGGTCACTACCCTGGACCTGGACGGCACACCCTATGGTCTAACAGTGAATTCCTTTACATCCGTCTCATTGCACCCGCTTCTCGTCCTCATCTGTTTGGATAACAAGCTCACGGGCCTTCAGGCTTTCAACGTTTCGAAACGGTTCGGTGTGAGCCTGCTTTCCGAACACCAGGAAGACCTGTCGCGGCTTTTTGCAAAGAAAGATTCCGAGCGGCCCGGCAGCATCTACTTCGAAGGAAAGCTCGGCATGCCTCTGCTCCGAGACGCGCTGGCCATCATGGAATGCGAAACCACCGCAGAGTACCCGGCTGGGGATCACACCATCTTCATGGGGCAAGTACAGACGGCCGAGGTGCTGGAGGCCGGCAAAAACCCGCTTCTGTATTTCCGGGGGAAGTACCGGCGACTGGGTTGAGTTAAACACAAAGACACCAAGACACAAAGACACGAAGAAAGGCCGCAATAAAAGTTCTTGATGCGGCCTTTCTTCGTGTCTTTGTGTCTTGGTGTCTTTGTGTTTAACTCTCTATTAATATCCTGGGTATCAATGGATTCAGTCTCGCGAGCACCTCGTAGGGAATGGTGCCGATCCTTTCCGCCAACTCCTCGACGCGAATCTCTGCTTTTTCCTGCCGTCCCAGCAAAACGACCTCATCGTCGATTTGAGCGCCAACGTCGGTCACATCCAGCATCGTCATGTTCATAGCGATGCGTCCGATAATGGGGACCGGCTGGCTGTGGATCAGCGCGCGGCCGGAGTTGGAGAGTTTGCGATCGTAACCATCGTAGTAACCGACCGGCAGAACCGCCAGGCGCATCGGCCGTGTGGCCTGATAAGTCAGACCGTAGCCGACGTAATCGCCAACATTGACCTCTTTCACCTGGACCACTCGTGTCTTCCACGTCAGCGTTGGAGCCAGCGCAATGAGGCGGCCTCGCTCGCGGGCGGCAAGCTGGGTTTCACGTGACGGCCAGACGCCATAAGCGCCAATCCCGACGCGCGCCATCGTGAAACTGAGTTCCGGGTACAGCAGCGCGCCTGCAGTCGCCATGGCGTGGACATGCCGCGGAATAATACCGGCGCGTGCGAGCGTCGATAGTGCTTCCTGGAACCGCCGGGACTGGGACCGGGCAAATGAAGGATCGAGGGTGTCTTCAATATTCGCAAAATGCGTATACACGCCCTCGATCTCAAGACGGGGCAACTTTCGCAAGGCGCCGGCAAATGCCTCTAACTCGGACGGCGCCACTCCTTGGCGGTTCGTTCCCGTCTCGATCTTCAAGTGAGCCTTGGAAGTGGTGGCAAGCTTTACCGCAGATTCCGAAAGCGCTTTGGCGACATCCAATCGATAAAGCACCTGGCGATATCCGTAGTGAACGACGTCCTCGATCTGTGCCAGATCCGTATGTCCAAGAATGGCGATTGGCTTTTGCACCCCTAAACGCGTCATTTCCAACGCCTCATCCACCGAATTCACCCCAAGCCAGTCCGCTCGCTCCGCAATCAGCGTCGCGACGGCCTGCAATCCATGGCCGTACGCATTCGCCTTGACGATGACCATCAGTGTGGTTGTGGGCGCAAGTAGATTTCGGAATGCGTCAATGTTCGCGCACAGCCGCTCGGCGTCGATCTCGATCCAGGACAACATAGGCAGAAGATTATACGGGAGGAGCCAATCTGCTACACTCCTGCGGATGAGCACGATCGTGGAGTTTCGCCATGTGGCTTATGCGATCAACGGCCGGTCGCTCGTCGAAGATGTCTCATTCTGCATCGAATCCGGTGAGACCGTCGTGTTTCTCGGCCGGAGCGGTTCGGGTAAAACCACGACGCTCAAATTGATCAACCGTCTGATTGAGCCCACATCGGGCGTCGTTCTTGTCGAAGGCCGGCCAACCACGGACTGGGATCCGATTGGGCTTCGGCGCCGGATTGGTTACGTTATTCAGGAAGTTGGTCTGTTTCCGCACTTCACGGTGGAGCGTAACGTTGCCCTTGTACCGACCTTGGAATCCTGGGAAGAGCAGAAGGTGCGTGCCCGCGTGAAGGAAATGTTGTCGCTGGTGGGCCTTGACCCTGAGCATTTTGCGAAACGGTTGCCCCGCGAGCTTTCCGGTGGACAGCGGCAGCGCGTTGGGGTGGCGCGGGCTCTGGCGGCCGATCCATCGCTTCTTCTTCTCGACGAGCCGTTCGGCGCCCTTGATGCCATCACGCGCTCGGAAATTCAAAAGGAATTTCGAGAGCTCCGCAAGCGCCTTGGAAAGACGATGGTATTCGTCACCCATGACATGCGGGAGGCCTTTATCCTCGGAGACCGCATCGGTCTGATGAAAGACGGACATCTGCTCGCGCTTGTGCCGGCCGGCGAGTTCCACAAACTGGATCACCCTGAAGCCAGGGCTTTTTCGGAGAGTTGGGCATGACGGTTTTCGATTTCATGTGGACCAACCGGTCCGAGGTATTCGCGCTCACGCTCGAGCACCTCGTCATGGTTGGAATCTCGATATCCATCGCGACGGCCATCGGCCTTCCGCTCGGAGTGCTCATGACGCGGAAACCCAGCATGAGCCGCCCGATTCTCACATTTGCAAACGTGGTTCAAACGATTCCGAGCCCCGCTGTATTCGGATTCTTAATCCCAATTCCGTTCATCGGCGGCATCGGAGCACGCACGGCTATTGTTGCGCTGGTTCTGTACTCGCTGCTTCCTATTATTCGAAACACGTTCACCGGCATTTCAGGCGTTGATCCGGCTATTCGAGAGGCAGGCCGGGGAATGGGGATGACCGGTGGGCAGTTGTTGTGGAAAGTGGAAATCCCGCTGGCGCTGGGTGTGATCTTCGCCGGAATCCGCGTGGCCACGGTGATTGGCGTCGGAGTCGCCACAATCGCTGCGGCGGTGGGCGCGGGCGGTCTTGGAATGTTCATCTTCAGAGGTATTTCTATGGTGGATAGCCGGTTGATCCTCGCCGGGGCAATTCCCGCGGCGGCACTGGCACTCCTGGCAGACTTCGGTTTGGGAGCTATCGAAAGGCGATTCTCCAGACTGTTATGCCTCTTGCTGGTTGTGGTAACGGCGTCCTCCTGCTCCAGTCCGGAACGCATCGTTGTCGGCTCAAAGAATTTCACCGAGCAGGTCATTCTCGGCGAGTTGCTGGCGCAGCAGATCGAGCGCGCGACCGGACTTCAGGTAGACCGCCGCTTGAATCTCGGCGGTACCCTCGTGTGCCATCAGGCTCTTACTGCGGGTCAGATCGATACCTATGTCGAATACACAGGCACAGGATTGACGGCCATTCTGAAGGAAGCGCCATCGAATGATTCGGCTCGCGTCTACGATACCGTCGAGGCCGCCTACAAGTCCCGCTTCGGCGTCGAATGGACCAAGCCGCTTGGCTTCAATAATACCTTCGCAATCATCGTGCGAAGGGACGATGCCGAGCGTCTCGGCATCAAGACAATCTCCGATGCCGCTCCTCACACCGCGAATTGGACTGCCGGTTTCGGCTATGAATTCATCGAGCGCGCCGACGGGTACCCGGGTCTGGCAAAAACCTACGATCTACGATTTCCGAAGCCTCCGCGCATCCTGGATCTCGGGCTTACATATAAGGCGCTCGCCGGTCATCAGGTGGAGTTCATCGCAGGCAATTCCACGGATGGCTTGATTGACGCTCTGGGCCTTTTTGTTCTGGAAGATGATAAACACTATTTTCCGCCATACGACGCTGCGCCCGTTGTCCGGCAAGCCGTGATCGAAAAGCATCCGGCAGTACGTGACGCGCTGGTGGCGCTCGGCGGAAAGATCTCCGAAGACGAGATGAGGCGCATGAACTATGCGGTGGATGGAGAGCATCGGGACGTGAAGGAAGTCGTTCGGGAATTTCTGGAGAGGTAGGAATGGACACAAAGACAAACCACAGAGACACAAAGACACAAAGACTTTGTGCCTTTGTGTCTTTGTGGTTTGTCTTATGATCCCAGCAGACATCGTCATTATCGGTGGGGGCGTCGTCGGTTCCAGCATTGCGCTGAACCTGCTGCTGGATGGATTCAAAGGGCGCGTTCTTGTCATCGAGCGAGATCCGAGTTACCAGTTCGCCTCGAGCGCTCTGGCCATGGGCGGTGTGCGGCAGCAGTTCATGTCCAGCGTCAATATCCGAATGGTGCAATACAGCGTCGGGATACTCGAAAAGCTTCCCGAGTGCCGGTTTCGCCAGCGGGGTTACCTTTTTCTCGGCAACGATTCCAATTGGGCAAAGCTCCAGCGGAGATACGAAGTCCAGAAGTCGCTCGGCGCAGATTGCGAGTTGTTGGCTCCGGTGGACGTCCGCCGTCTCGTGCCGGAAATTCGATATGACGATGTTGTAGGTGGGCTGTTGGGGCCGAAAGATGGGTATGTCGACGCACGAGCGACGCTTCGAGCGTTCCGGAAGAAGGCCGAGGAAGCAGGTGCAGCATACATCTCGGACGAGGTTCAGAAGATCGAAACAGGAGCTGTGCATGCGGCAAAGTCCGGCAGCATTGCGGCGGGAGCTGTGGTGATCGCTTCTGGCGCCTATTCCGCAACGGTCGCACAGATGGCTGGTGTTCACTTGCCCGTCACGCCAGTTCGCCAGCAGCTTTTTCGATGCGCACTTCCAAGGCCCTGGAGCTACGAGTTTCCAATGGTGATCGATCCCGGTGGAGTCCACTGGCGGAGTGATGGGAACAGTGAGATCGTCATCGCCAAAACGAAACTCGATGAGGCGCCCGGCATCCGCTATGGCTGTGATATTGAAAGGTTTTACCAGGACTTTTTGCCGGATCTTGTCCGCCGGCTTCCGGAGTTTCGCGATCTGAAGCTTGTCTTCGGCTGGGGAGGTCTGTACGAGATGACCCCGGACCACAATGGCATCCTCGACAAGCACCCCGAATTCGATGGCCTCTACTTCGCCTGCGGCTTCAGCGGCCACGGTCTAATGATGTCTCCCGCCACCGGCAAACTCATGTCCGAACTCATCCGGGTGGGCCGTTTCGAAACCGTCGACGCCTCCCCGCTTTCGTTCTCGCGGTTCGAGCGTAACGAATTATTTTGGGATGAGTCGATGATTTGAATTGGGCGAGGAATTACCCCGCGATCACTTCCGGAACATGAAAAAAACAGCGCCAACAATCAGCCCAAAGGCGACGATGTAATTCCATCGGAACTGCTCCCGCAAGTACGTCACGGAGAAGACAGAAAACACTACAAGCGTGATCACTTCTTGGATCGTTTTTAGCTGCGCGGCCGAATATTGGTACGAGCCGATGCGGTTAGCGGGAACTTGAAAGCAGTACTCGACAAATGCGATTAG
>Ga0066710_100002094_pt1 | contig 15741 bp, 13 predicted proteins | sample GraSoiAngelo_159_FD_79666 | JGI IMG/M metagenome (GOLD analysis project Ga0066710, IMG submission 79666) | Grasslands soil microbial communities from the Angelo Coastal Reserve, California, USA - 14_1009_16_40cm | ecosystem: Environmental > Terrestrial > Soil > Grasslands | place: USA...
GGAGAGGGCGGCCAGCGCCAGCAGCACGCGCCGACCGCGCCAGCGCTCGGCCGGGCGCCGGACCGCCACGTCAGCACAGAGCTGGCGACAGGCGTGAGCGTGACGGCGATCCCGATGCCGGCGGCGCTCAGGCCGAGCCCCGCCCTCCAGACGCCCTTGACATAATATCAACATCTGTATAGTATTCCAGGACGAAGGGGGAGGTATCTCCGATGAACCCGGTAGAGCGTGCGCTGCACCAGGAGTTGATCGGCCTGCTCGATCGCCTCGCGACCTCGGTGCCCGACGGCGCGATCGAGGCGATACGAGCCGCGAACCCCAACTTGAGAACGCGACTGGACGACGCCGACGCGAAGCTGGCGGCCCTGCGCGCGACCTTGCTCGATGACTACGGCCGGTGGCGCCGGGCGCTCGAGGATCTGGAAAATCTTTGGGTGCTGGGGGCCTGGCGGTCAGCCGCGGCCGAAGAGCCGGCCGAGCACTCCGCGGCGCTCGCCGCCTGACGCAACCTGCTCGGCGGTGTAGGCGGTGCGAGCCGCCTCGAAGCGCTGCCAGTAGTCCGGAAGCTCGCGTGCCAGCACGACGTGCACACCGATCAGCCGTGCGTCTTCATCGCCAGGCGCGCCTTCCGCGGCTGCCACTTTGGCCCGCGACTCCGCGCCCAGGTCGGGCAAGAGCCCGGCCTTCGTGCGCTCCAGGAACGTCCGGACGCCCCGGGTGAACTCCTCTCGGTCGCGCGGGTTGTCGGCGCTCGGGGGCGGCAGGGAGAGTGCTCGTCGTCGCTGCACCAGGGCGTCGAGGCACACGAAGTCCACGGCCTCCTCGAGACGCTCGCGCAGCTGCGCGTCGATGCGCGCCGAGAGATCCCCGGGCTGGCTCGGGTCGCGGCGCAGCGAGGTGCCGAAGTGCGGGTCGTGTGTCATGATCTCACTCTCGCAATGCTAAGATCGTAACGTGGTCGTCGCTCGTTCCGCCGTCGTCACGCTCCTCGTGCTCCTCGCGCTCCCCGCCACCGCTCTCGCTCCGCCGCCCTACCTTTCCGGAATGCTCAACTTTCCCGGAATCGACGAGGGCGCCGCCGATGCCGTCGCCAGCGGCGAGATCCCCGGCGTCGTGGTGGTCGTGGGTCGCGGCGATGACATTCTGTTCCAGGGCGCGTACGGGTCGCGCCGATTCCTCCCGAAGTCCTCGCCCATGACCGTCGATACGATCTTCGACATCGCGTCCCTCACCAAGCCTGTTGGAACGACGATCGCCGTGATGACGCTCGTCGAGCGGGGCGCGATCAAGCTCGATGCCCCTGTCGGCCAGTATCTGAAGGAGTTCCGCGGAAAGCAGTTCGACGAGATCACGATCAGGCGGCTCCTGACGCACAGCGCCGGCCTGATCGCGTACCCGCCGAACAGCGCCGTCGCCGCCGGATTTCCGTCCGCGGTCGCCGAGATCGCGCGGATCCCTCTGGAGTATCCTCCGGGCTCGGCGTTCCAGTACAGCGACACCGGCTTCATCCTGCTCGGCGAGGTAGTCCGCCGCGTCAGCGGCGCCCGCCTCGACCGGTACCTCGAGCGGATCCTCTTCCGGCCGCTCGACTTGCAGGACACGAGCTTTCATCCGAAGCCGAGCCTGATGGGGCGGGTGGCGCCGACCGAGTTCCTCAACGGCCGTCTTCTGAACGGCGAGGTGCACGATCCGCGCGCCCGGCTGCTCGGCGGCGTTGCCGGCCACGCCGGGATGTTCTCGACGGCCGCCGACCTCGCGCGGATCTGCCGGATGCTGCTGAACGGGGGCACCCTCGACGGCCACCGCGTCCTGGACGCCGCGACCGTGCGCATGATGTGGGAGGCCGCGCCCGAGGGCCGTGGCGTGCGGACTCTCGGTTGGGACCTCTCCTCGCCCTACTCGCGGCCGATGGCGCTCTTCTTTCCGGAAGGCTCCGTCGGCCACACGGGGTTCACCGGCACGTCGATATGGATCGACCCAGCGACCCGGACCTACATCATCATCCTGACGAATCGGGTCCACCCCTACGGAGGCGGCGTCGCGAAGATCCGCGAGCTGCGGCAGCGGCTGACCGCGGCAGCCGGCGCCCAGCTCTTCCAGCCAACGGTCGCCAGCGATTCGCCGCCCGCGAGCGGTCCCGCGGCCGACGCGCCCGCGCCCGAGAATCCGCCGGCTCAATTGGTGCTGCCGTCCGAGCGTATCTTGACCGGGCTCGACCTGCTGGTCGAGCAAAAGTTCGTGATGCTCGGGGGACACTCGGTCGGGCTCGTCACCAACCAGACGGGCATCGACTCCCGCGGCCGGCGCACGATCGACCTGATCGCCGGAGCGCCGGGCGTGCGCCTGCAGGCGATCTTCTCCCCGGAGCACGGTCTCACCGGCGACGCGGACACCGACGTGCCGAACGGGCGCGACATCGTCACCGGCCGCCCGATCTGGAGTCTCTACGGCCCCACCCGGCGGCCGACGCCCGCGCTGCTCAAGGACGTCACGCTCGTGGTCTTCGACATCCAGGACGTCGGGGTTCGCTACTACACCTACCTGACGACCCTCGTCTACGTGATGGAGGAGGCCGCCAAGCAGCGCATCCCGGTGCTTGTGCTGGACCGGCCCAATCCCATCACCGGCCGCGTAGTCGAGGGGCCGCTGATGGATCCTGATCTCCTATCGTTCACGGCGCCTCACCCGATCCCGGTGCGGACCGGGCTGACCATCGGCGAGTTCGCCCGGCTCGCCGCGGCCGAGCGAAAGATCCCCGTCGCGCTCACCGTGGTGCCGCTCGTCGGGTGGGACCGCGGGCGCTGGTTCGACGAGACCGGACTGCCCTGGGTGAACCCGTCGCCGAACATCAGGTCGGTGACCCAGGCGCTCCTCTACTCGGGCATCGGGCTCCTGGAAGCCACGAATATCTCGGTCGGGCGCGGCACCGACTCGCCGTTCGAGCTGGTGGGCGCGCCGTGGATCGAGCCTCAGGGCCTGGCGGCAGCGCTCAACCAGCAGGGGCTGCGCGGGGTGACCTTCCAGCCCATCTGGTTCACGCCGACGGCGGACGTGTACGCGAACGTGCTCTGCGGGGGCTTGCGCATCGTCGTCACCGACCGCGAGGCGATTCGCCCGGTGACGGTCGGCCTCGCGCTCGCGCGAACGCTACGGGCGCGTCACCGTGACCAGTTCAGGCCCGAGAACATCCAGAACCTCCTGGTGAACCGGTCGACGATGTGGGCTTTTCTCCGCGGCGAAACTCTTGACCGGCTCGCCGCCTGGGCCGAGACCGATCGCAGCAGCTTCTTGAATCGCCGCGCGTCGTATCTCATTTACCGCTAGCGGAGCGCCATCTCCCGGGAGCGAGGCGGGCGGACGGGCGCGGTGGGGGAGGGGTCCCCGGACCACGCGGTACGCGTGCGCTGCTCCGGCTCGGCTGGGCTCCATCCAGGCGCGTGACTTCCGACGACACTTTGTAGGGAACGGGTCCGGTGGACCCCTCCCCCACCGCGCCCGCTCGCCCGCCTCGCCCCCTGCGCTCCCTCAGTTCAGCGTTCGACGACTCGCAGGGCTGGCTCGAGTTCGGTCCGGAGGCGGTCGCGGCGGGCGGCGGGGACGGTGACGGCGCTCGGGTCGCCGTCGCTGACGAAGCGCTCGCCGGGGTTCTTGTCGAAGTAGTCGATCCAGTAGGCGAGCTCCCGCCCGACGGCCTGGATGCGTGGCAAGTGCAGGGGATCGAACGCCCGCGAGAACGGCGACGGCGCGGCGCCGCCCGCGACCATCAGCACCGCGTCGTGGCTGTAGGTCGTGCCCTTGGCCGATCCATTGAGCACCCAGTTCACGTCGGACGGATAGGCGCCGTGCGGGAGCGCGATCGTGCGCGTTCGGTAGTCGGGGACGTGGCGCTGGATCCACACCTGGGCCTCGGCCACCTGAGCGCGGACGGTCGCCTCGGGATACTTGGCGAGGTTCGCGTGCCAGAGCGTGTGGTTGCCGATCTCGTAGCCCCGGCTGACCAGGTACTGGAGCTTGCGCCCCTCGTACTCGGGCTGGTTGAAGAGCCGGTTGGGCTTGGATGCGCCCGGCAGCACGTAGAACGTGGCAGCCCGGCCGAAGTCAGGCTTCTCGGCGATGAACGCCTCGAGGATCCCGAGCCCGGACTTGGGATCGATCTGCGCGGCGCCGTTCGCCTCGATGTAGCGGAACTGGCCCGGCGAGGAGTCGTCGAACGTGAGAACGACGGGTGTCGTCCCGGCCGGGAGCTTGATCCGCCGGTCGAGCAGGTCGCCCAGGCTGATCAGCCGGTAGCCCTTGGCGTAGAGCGTCTCGAGATCGCGCCGGAAGTTCTCGGGGGTCCGCGTCCAGCGCTCTTCGGGGTAGTCGATCTTGTGGTACTCGAGAATCATGATGCGCCCCAGCTCGTTGGGGGCGAGGTTGCCGGCGCCGACGAACGAGACGAGCAGCAGAGCGGCGGTCAGGATTAGTGAGAGAACCAGCAGGAGTTTCACTTGGTGGCCGCGAGGGCCTCTTTCTGCCTTAGTGCTGCGGCGGTGTAGTCGTTCCGGGGATTCCACAGCATCCAGCCGACCGCCCCGGCATCGTCGGCTCCTTTGATCTGGGCGCGGATCTCGGTCACGCCGAAGATCCGCCGGTCGAACGCGTAGTCCTTGAAGTCCTGCAGCCACGGCCGCACCCGCACCCGCGTGCTCGCGGAGCGCTGGCGGATGAGCCGCACGCTCTCGTGGACGACCTCGTATGGGTGCTGCACGGGATTCCGGAAACCCGGGACGCCCATGTGGTAGCCGGACGGGTAGACCATCGGGCAGAAGTAATCCAGATGGGGGGCGAGCTCCTCGATGCGCTGGCCGATGTCGGTATCGTTCTCGTTGAACGCGGTGTAGCCGAAGATATCGGCGGCCACGAAGACGCCCAGCGGGCCCAGCTCGCGGCGCGCGCGACCGAGGAAGCCGGCGATCGCCGGCAAACGCGTGTCCTTGTTGTTGGGCCCCGAGTACTTGGCGGCCGAGAGCCGGCCGTCGGTGGGGAAGCGGACGTAGTCGAACTGGACCTCGTCAAAGCCCCGGGCCACCGCCTCCCGGGCGATGGCGATGTTGTAACTCCAGACCTCTTCGCGGAACGGATCGACCCAGGCGAGCTTCTCGTTGTCGATCCATGGCTTGCCGGTGCGCGTGTCGATGATCGCGAGGTCGGGCCGGGCGTTGGCGAGGATGTTGTCCTTGAAGGTCACGACGCGCGCAATCGTGTAGATCCCCCGCGCCTTCAGATCGGCCATGAGGGCGTCGAAGTCCTTCAGGGTGCTAGGTCCCTGGGCGCCCACCGCCAGCGCCTGGGGAATCTCGGTGCGATAGAGGATCCAGCCGCGATCGCCCTTCACGTCGATGACGACCGCGTTGAGCTCGGTGCGCGCCGCGAGGTCGAGCACGCGCGTGCGGATTCCCTTGTCGCCGACCCCGTAATACGTGAGGTACGCGGCCCGCACGGTCTGCGGCTTGAGGACGATCTCCAGCGCGTCCCGCGTCGGCGGCACCGTGACCTTCGCGAATCCCGGCCGCTTGACCAGCAGCGGCGCGTCGGACGGCAGACCCTCGAGAGTAAATTTTCCCTCGGCGTCCGTCACGTGCTCGACGCCGCCGGCGACGACCGACGCGCCTTCGACGGGCGCGCGATTCGCGTCAAGGATTTGACCACTGACCATCTTTGGCCAGGTGGGCCGCGGCGGCTCCGGCCTGGCGCGCTCGGTGGGACGCCCGGTCAGCTCGTAGAGCGCGTCCGGACGCGGTGCTGGATAAGGTCGGGCCAGTGTCGTTGCACGGGCGAGGCCGGAGGGGGAGAGCAGGCCGTACCCGATCAGAATCGCAACGATGAGAAGCCCGAGCGTGTAGCTGCCGTCCAGGATATTTCGACGACGCGACGACACTGGCGCTGCATTCATGGATACTTTCGACAATACTGCGCGCAGGAACACGCTCCAAGGAAAAGTTTTTGCGGATACAATTCGTGCGGTGTCGTCGACACTTCGCTTCGGATGCGAGATCGCGCGCAAGCGCACCGTGGAGATCGGCGGGCTCCGCCTGAGTTTTCTCGAGTGGGGAATCGCCGGCCGTCCGGCGCTGTGCTTTCTCCACGGCGGCTCCGCCCACGCGCACTGGTTCGACCTGGTGGCGCCCGCGTTCGTCCATCGCTTCCACGCCATCGCGCTCGATCAGCGCGGCCACGGCGAGAGCGACTGGGTGACGCCGCCTGCCTACGCGACCGAGAACTTCGCAGCCGATCTGCTGGGCGTCATCGACGCGCTCGGTTGGCGCACGGTGACGCTGATCGGCCACTCGATGGGCGGCCACAACGCGATGTCGTTCTCGGCGTGGCACCCCACGCGGGTGAGCGCGCTCGCGATCGTCGACTCGCGACCCGTGATTCCGGCCGACCGGCTCGACCGGCTGCGCCGACGCGGCGAACGCACGCTGCGGCCGTATCCCAGCGCCGAGGCCGCGGCCCAGTCGTTCCGCTTGCTGCCACGCGAGACGAACGCCGACCCGGCCTTCTTCGCGCACCTCGGCCGCGCCGGCGTCGTCGAGAAGAACGGCCACTGGGTCTACCGCTTCGATCCGGCGAGCAACAGCGCGCGGGCGCCGGTCGATGCCTGGCCGCTGCTGAAGCGGATCACCGCGCCGACGCTGATCGCGCGGGGCGAGCTGAGCCCGGTGCTCCCGCGCGATATGGCCGAGAAGCTACGGGCGGCCATTCCCGACGCGACGCTGGCGGAGATCCCGGCGAGCTACCACCATCTGGTGCTCGACAACCCGACCGCGTTCGTTCACACTCTCGATGCCTTCCTTGCGCGCACCCTGGTCGCGAGGGGGTGAATCGGCGCTGAGGGGGCGATCGTGAGGTTCCCGACCGCCGTGCTCGACTACACCGCGCGCGAGGGCGACGTCGGCATCATGCAGCGATGTCTCCAGGAGAAGTTCGGGTACCGCTCCAGCTGAGCATGCGCCGGCCCTGCCTCCGCCTTCCCGTTCTGCTATCCGCGTGTGTCCTGCTGGCGTGCGCGTCGCCGCCGCCCGCCTCGCCGCCGGCCGCCGTCGAAGTGCCGATCCAGGTCGTCGAGAACATGGTGCTGGTGGCCGCGTCGGTCAACGGCGGTCCCAGCGCGCTGCTCGTCGTCGACACCGGCGCGACCTCGACGATGCTCACGCCGCGCTTGCTCGCCCGGCTCGGCATCGCCGTGCCGGCCGACGCCCCGAAACACAAGGTGCGCGTCGTCGGCGGCCAGACCCTCGACGTGCCGTTCGTGAAAATCGCGAGGATCAAGATCGGGGGCGCGACGATGATCGACCAGGAGATCGGTGTGTACGAGATCCATCCGGACGCGCCGATCCTCGAGGGCCTACTCGGCGGCGATTTCCTCAATCGATACCGGGTGACGCTGGACCGGTCGGCGAAGCAGATGCGCCTGGAGCCGCTCGGGCGCTAGCCGGTCCGGGTCGGCGGTGGCCGGCAGCTAGCGGTCGATGCGGAGGCGGGCGATCTTCTCGTCGTCGAGCTCGATGCCCAGCCCGGGTCCCGTCGGCACGCGGATCTCACCGTTCTCGGGGGCGAGCGGATTGGTGACGATGTCGGCGGCCAGGACGCCGCTGACGCCGACCGCGAACACGCCCTCCATGAGCGGCTCGGGCCAGGCCGCGCACAGGTGGGCGACGGCCGCGGTCGCGACGCTCGTGCTCGGATGGTTGCCCGGGTAGATCCGCATCCCCGCGGCGCTGGCCAACGCCCAGAGCCGCCAGATCCGGTACATCCCGCCGTTCTTGGCGATCTTGGTCTGGACCACCGTCGCGGCGCGCCGGCGAATCACCTCGAGCAGGGTGTGGTCGGTCGAGACCGACTCGTCCGCCATGATCGGGATGGACGTCGCGCGCGCGAGCGCCGCCAGCCCGTCGAGGTCCCAGATCGCGAGCGGCTGCTCGGCGCAGTCGATGTCGTAGGGCTCGAGCTTCTTGAGCAGGCTCAGCGCCGCGTCGTACGAGAGCGCGCCGTTCGCGTCCACGCGGATCACGACCCCGTCGCCGAAGCGATCGCGAAGCGCGACGACGTTGGCCAGGTCCTGCCGCGGGTCGACGCCGATCTTCAGCCCGAAATGGCGAAACCCGCGCTCGTGGAATCTCTGCGCGTCGTCCAGCAGCTCCTCGACGGTGGGCTTCAGCGATAGGAGGCCGCCGACGCGCACCTGTTCGCGGCACTCGCCACCGAGCAGCGTGTGGACCGGTAACCCCACCGCCTTGCCGGCGATGTCGTAGAGCGCGTCGGCCACGGCGGCCTGCGGGTAGAGCGTGTTGTAGAGCGTCGCGTCGAGCGTTCGCAAGATCCCGGCGACGTCGAACGGCGAGCGGCCCACGATCGCGGGCTCGAAGTAGTCCTTGATGGTGCGGACCAGGTTCCAGATCGTCTCGGCGCTGCCCTGCCTCCGCCACGCCTGGGTCTCGCCGATCCCGACGAGGCCCTGATCGGTGTGGACCCGGACGATCAGTGTCTCGATGAACTCGCGCCCCGCTCCCTGCGAGATCGTGAAGGTGTGCGCGAAGGGCACGCGGAGCGGGATCGTCTCGATCTCGGTGATCTTCATCGTCTACTCGGCCGGGCGCTCGAGACGGACGGCGCAGACCTTGTACTCGGGGATCTTGGACGCGGGATCGCACGCGGAGTTCGTCAGGAAATTCGCGGCGGACTCGGCGAGCTTCACGAACGGCACGAAGACCGCGCCGGCCCGCACCGCCTCGGTGACGTGCACGTGGGCGTCGAGCTCGCCGCGGCGCGAGACCACGCGGATGCGCGAGCCGGCGTCGACACCGAGCCGGCGGGCGTCGCTCGGATGCACGGCGACCTCGAGGCGCGGCGCCAACTCGAGCAGCCCCTGGACGCGCCGGGTCAGCGTGCCGCCGTGCCAGTGATAGAGGAGCCGGCCGGTGTTGAGGACGAATGGGAACTCGGCGTCGGGAAGCTCGGCGGCTTCCACCGTCTCCCGCGCGGCGATGAACCGCGCCCGGCCGAGTGGGAAGGACTCTGCGTAGAGATAGCGCGTGCCCGGGTGCTCGAACGTCGGGCACGGCCACTGCAACCCGCCCTCGCGGTCGAGGCGCGCGTGCGAGAGACCGCCGAGGAAGGGCGTGAGGCGGGCCATCTCGTCGAAGATCGCCGCCGAGCCGTCGTAATCGAACTGGCGCCCGACGTCCACGCCCAGCCTCGCCGCGACGCGCTTCGCCAGCTCGGACGCGATCCACCAGTCGGGCTGCGCGCCGCCGGGGGGCGACAGAGCCCGGCGGACGCGCTGCACGCGTCGCTCGGAGTTGGTGAAGGTACCTTCCTTCTCGGCGAACGCGGCCGCGGGCAGGAACACGTGCGCCCGCTCGGCAGTCTCGTGCATGAAGAGGTCCTGGACCACCAGGAAGTCGAGTTGGCCGATCGCCTTCTCGGCGTGGTGGAGGTCGGGCTCCGAGAGCAGGGGGTTCTCGCCGACGACGTACATCGCGCGCGTCTCGCCGGAGAGGCATCCCTCGACCATCTCGGTCACGACGCGGCCGGGCCGGCCCGGCGGCCTCGTCCCCCACGCGGACTCGAACTTCGCGAGCGTCTCCGGGACGTACTGCTGATAGCCCGGCAGGTTCGTCGGGATGCAGCCGGCGTCGCCGCAGCCCTGGACGTTGTTCTGGCCGCGCAGCGGCGAGATGCCGCTGCCCGCGAAGCCCATCTGGCCGGCGACCAGCGAGAGATTCAGGAGCGCGTGCGCGTTGTGGATCCCGTTGACGTGCTGGGTGATCCCCATGCCCCAGATCAGACACGAGCCATTTCTTTGGGAGAAGGGGGCTCCGCCCCCCTCTCGACCCCCCTGCGAACCCGCTGGTCGCGCGTACCAGCGCGCGGCCTGCGCGATGTCCTCGGCCGGCACGCCGGTGACGCGGGACGCGTACTCGAGCGTGAACGGGGCCAGCGACTCGCGCCACGCCTCGAAGCCCTCGGTGCGCGCACCGATGAACGCGTGGGCGGCGAGCCTCTCGTCGAGGATCACCCGGGACATCGCGTTGAACAGCGCCACGTCCGTGCCCGGGCGCTGCTGGATCCAGAGGTCGGCCTGGTCGCACAGCTCGATGCGCTTGGGATTGATGACGATCAACCGCGCGCCGCGGCTCACCGCGCGGCGGAAGCGAATCGCGATCACCGGATGGTTCGCCGAGGCGTCGGCGCCAACAACCATCAGGCAGCCGGCCTCCTCGTAGTCCTGGTACGAGTTCGACGTGGCGCCGGAGCCCATCGAGGCCAACATCGCCTCGACCGAGGGCGAGTGGCAGAGGCGCGTGCAGTGGTCCACGTCGTTGGTCTGCATCACGACGCGGCAGAACTTCTGGATGACGTAGCCGTCCTCGTTGGTGGCCTTGGCGCTGGCGAGCGCACCAAACCGGCCGCGGTGGCGCGCGAGCCCTTCGGCGGCGACGTCGAGCGCCTCGTCCCAGCTCACCTCGACCCAGCGCCCGTCGCGGCGGACCAGCGGGGACGTGATCCGATCTCGCGCGTGGATGAAGCCGGTCCCGAAGCGGCCCTTGACGCAGAGCATGCCGAGGCTCGAGCGGTTCGACGGCACGTCGTCGGCCATCACGGCGAGCTTTTCTGGGAGAAGGGCGCTCCGCCCCCCTGTCGACTCCCCGGCGAACACGCTCAGCGAGACGCCGCAGCCAACGCCACAGTACGGGCACGTCGTCTCGACGTTGCGGTCGATCTTGGCGGGCCATTCCTTGGGCCGCAGCGCGCCGGTCGGGCACGTCGCCACGCACTGGCCGCACGAGGTGCACGCCGACGAGGCCATGGCGCCGTCGCCGAAGACGCCGACCTTCGTCGCGTGGCCGCGCCCCAGGAGCGCGATCGCCCCGATCTGCTGCACGTCGTCGCACGCGACCGCGCAGCGGCCGCATAGGATGCACGCCTCGCGATCGAGGACGAAGAACGATTTGGTCGCGTCGACCTCGAACTGGTGGAGCGGCGCCCACGCGGGCTCGAGCAGCCCGTGCCGCGCTCCGGCCTGACTGAGCTGTCCGAAGCCGTTCCGCCCGTCCGATTCCGTCAGCATCGAGCGCGTGAGATCGAGCACCGCTTTCCGTACGCGGATCGCGTCGGGATGCTCCGTCGAGACGACCATGCCGTCGCGGGCGGGCAGGTGGCAGGAGGCCGGCAGCCCGCGCTGGCCCTCGACGTGGACGAGACAGGTCCGACACGCGCCGAGCGGAGGCTGGTCGGGATCCTTGCACAGCTGAGGCAGCGGGATCCCCAGGCGGTTCACGCCGTCGAGGACGGTGGCGCCCTGGGGCAGCTCGACGGTCCGGCCGTCGATGGCGAGCTTCATCGCACGTATCATACGCCGAACTCGCGCGGGAACTCGGCGAGCCCGGAGAGGACCGCGAACGGCGCGGCCTGGCCGAGACCGCAGAGCGAAGCGAGCTGGATGACCTCGCTGAGCTGCCTCACGCTCGCCTGATCGACCGGCGCCTCGAGCATCGCCAGGAGCCGCGCAGTCCCCTCGCGGCACGGCGTGCACTTGCCGCACGACTCGCGGGTGTTGAAGGCGAGCAGCGTGCCGACGACGTCGCGCACCGACGCCCCCTCGTCGAGCGCGACGACGCCGCCGGTGCCAGGATTGACGGGGCCGCGCGGGATCAGCGGCTCGTCGAAGTGACGGGGATTCACGACGCTGCCCGACGGTCCCCCGACCACCATGGCGAAGATGGGCCGCCCGGTCGACGATCCGCCGCCGACCGCGTCGATCAGCGTGCGGAGCGTACAGCCGAGTTCCATCTCGACGATGCCGGGACGCCGGACGTGTCCCGAGAGGCCGAAGAGCTTGGTCCCGCGGCCGCCGCCCAGCCCGGCGAACCAGGCGCCGCCGCGCGCGACGATCGACGGCACGGCGAAGAGCGTCTCGACGTTGTTGATCACGGTGGGCTTGCCCCAGAGTCCTGCCTCGACCGGAAACGGCGGGCGCGTGCGCGGCATCGCCCGCCGCCCCTCGATCGACTCGAGCAGCGCCGTCTCCTCGCCGAGGACGAAGCCGCCGAGGCCCCGCCGAATCTCGACCTCGAGCGAGAAGTCCGAGCCGAGGATCTGCTCGCCCACCAACCCACTGCGACGGGCCTGCGCGAGCGCGGCGGCCACGCGCTCGGCCGAGAGCTCGGCCTCGCCGTGTATATAAAGGACGCCGCGCGAAGCGCCGACGGCGTAGGCGGCGAGCAGCACGGCCTCCAGCAGCCGGTGCGGGTCGCCCTCCATCAGGTGGCGGTCCTTGAAGATGCCCGGCTCGCCCTCTTCGCCGTTCATGACGATGTACTTCGGCGCGCCCGCCGCCGCCCGGCAGCCGGCCCACTTCACCGCCGTCTGGAAATAAGCGCCACCGCGCCCCGTGAGCCCCGCGGTGCGGACCTCTTCGATCACGCGCTCGGGCGCGCCGCCGTCGAGCGCTTGGGCCAGTGCGGCGTAGGCGCCGTGGCGGAGCGCGTCGGCGATGTCGTCGGCGTCGACCACGCCGCAGCGCTCGAGCAGAACGCGATGCTGCGGTCCCATTGCGTCTCGGCCGACGTCGCGGAGCCCGTCGCCCGCGCCGGACGAGACCGCGTCGAGCAGCCGCGGGACTTCGGCCGCGGCCACCGGCCCCACGACGACGGGTGCCGCGCCTTCGCGGAGGACCGTGACGGCGGGCGCGACCCAGCACATCCCGTTGCAACCGGCGGCGATGACGGTGAGCGGGAGCTTCCGCCGAGCCACCTCCTCACGAAGCGCCGTGAACGTGTCGCCGGCGCCGACGGCAACCGAGCAAGACCCCACGCCCACCGCGAGCCGCGTCCCGGTGCCCCGGCGCTTCGCCTCCCGCACGAGGGTGGCGAGCCGCTGCATGGGCGATCCCGAGACGGCCGGGCCGAGCGCGGCCACGATCGGCCGAGGGACTTCGTGGTGACCCGGCGCGCTGAGCAGCGACGCGAGGTCGCCAGTCGTCACCCGGCCCCGGATTGCGTGATCGACCTCGACGACGGGCGCGACCGAGCACGCGAACGCGCAATCGAGCTCCTCGAGGGTGACCGCGCCGTCGGCCGCGGTCTGGCCGGCACGAACGCCGAGCCGCTGCTCGCACGCGGTGAGCAGCTCGCGGCCGCCCAGCACCCGGCAGCTCACGCCGGTGCACACCCGGACGATGCGTCGTCCCGGCCGGGTGAGCCTCAGCTCGGGGTAGTGGCTCGCGACGCCCCAGACCTCGCTCTTCGGTACGCGCAGGTGCGCGGCGATCCGGTCGAGGGTGTCGGGAGAAAGCCAGCGCTCGCCGTGCTGCGCCGCCCGGAGCGCCGGCAGGAGCCATGTGCGCTCACGCGGGAGCGCGGCGAGCGAGTCCGTGGGGTCGGTCATCGCGGGGCGACGGGCTACTGCTCGAGCTTCGCGAGGAAGTCCTTCAGGGTCGGCGCCCATTTCGCCCACTCGGGCCCGCTCGCTGAATGCCCGAATTCGGTGTCGATCTCGAAGTACTTCGCGCCGACGCCGGCGCGCGCGAGCTTGTCCATGACCGCCGGCGCGATGGACGGCGGAAAGATCTTGTCGGTTCGCGACAGCACGTAGAGCACCTTCGCACGCACCCGTCCGAAATCACGCTCGGCGTCGAACTTCACCGCCGCCTTGCGGAGCGTGACCATCGAGTTGGGATCGAACTGCCGTGCCCAGGTGTCGGCGAGCTGCCGGATTCGCGTCGCGCGCTCGCCTCCGTCGGGGATCGTGCGAGCCAGGATCTCGTTCTGGCCGTAACGCTCGAGCGTCTCGATGCGCAGCTGGAGCAGGGTGGGGAAAATGCCGCCGCGCTCGTAGTGCCAGCCGCCATTCCAGTTCGGATCGGTGGCGAACCGGTCGACGAGCGTTTTCACCGCGGCGTCGCCGCCGGAGCCCTTCGGCGCGGTGACGACCGGGACGACGCCGCTCATGAACGTCGGGTGCGTCGCCGCCCACTGGAAGGACTGGTAGCCACCGTACGACGGGCCCGCCACGGCGACCAGATGCCTGATGCCGAGGCCGTCGAGCATCAGCTTCTGCGCGCCCACGATGTCGCGCAGCGTGATGTCCGGGAAGTTGGGTCCGTAGGGCTTGCCGGTGCTCGGGTTCACGCTGCGCGGCGCCGTCGAGCCGTAGGACGACCCGAGCATATTCGACGAAACGACGAAGTAGCGATTGGTGTCGATCGTCTTGCCGTGGCCGATGAGCCCGTCCCACCAGCCGGCCTGCAGGTCGGTGGCCGTGTACGTACCCGCCGCGTGGTGATTGCTCGTGAAGCCGTGGGTGATCAGGATCGCGTTGCGGCCGTCGGCCGCGAGTCGCCCGTAGCTCTCGTAGGCGAGCGTGAGCTCGGCGAGCACCTGGCCGCTCTCGAGCTTGAAGCTCGAGACCGTGAAGGTGCGGCTTACGACGCGCTCGAGGGAGCCGGTCGGCGTCATGTCCGCAACTGCGCGTGCCATCGGTACCTCCCGATCATCGGGCTCTCACGGGGCGCAAGCATAGGCCCTCCGGCCGTTCCCGCGCAACGGCGCGCTGCGTCGCGGACGGGCGCGAGCTCAGTGGGCGCGCTGGCCGGTGTGGCGCCGGAACTCGTAGGTGCCGACCGCGAGGCACCCGGCGGCGAACATCACCCGGTCGCGCGCTCTCTAGACGACTCCGGCGTGGACCGCGATCGTGCCCAGGCCCAGGCGATGATAGCTGACCTCGCGGAGCCCGGCCTTCTCCATCATCTGAGCCAGCTCGGCCGGGGTCACAAACCGCTCGACCGACTGCGGCAGGTACGTGTACGCCTGCCGATCACCCGCCACGAAGGCCCCGATGAGGGGGACCACACGATTGAAGTAGGCGCCGAAGAGCGCCCCCCAGACGGGAACCTGGGGGCTCACGATGTCGAGCGTGACGACGCGGCCGCCCTTCATGGTCACCCGGCGCATCTCCTGCAGCCCGCGCTCGAGGTCCTCGAGGTTCCTCAGCAGGAACGCCGACATCACGCAGGCGAAGGCCCCGTCGCGGAACGGCAAGCCCAGCGCGTCCGCCGCGAGCAGGCGCACGCGCGTCACGCGCCGCGCGGCGAGCTTGGCGGCGCCGACGCGGAGCATGCGCTCGGAGAAGTCGGCGCCGGCGACGAAGCGCGCCGGCTCGCGCGCCCGGACGGCGATGGCGAGATCGGCCGTGCCGGTGGCCAGGTCGAGCACGGGGCCCGCGGGCACGCCGGCGGCCGCCGCGGCGACCCGGCGCCGCCAGGCGTGGTGGCGCCCGCCGGTCATCAGCGAGTTCATGAGGTCGTAGCGGTCGGCAATGCGCGTGAACATCGCGCGCACGGCGTCCGCGTTAGATCTCATTTTGGAATTCATAGACTCGCCTCGCCTTCGGCTGCGGCTCGTACTACGAGATCGCAGGCTCGCCGCGCCTTATTTTTAGGATTCATAGACTCGCCTCGCCTTCGGCTGCGGCTCGTACGACCAGGTCGCAAGCCGCGCCTCATTTTAGAAATCATAGACTCGCCTCGCCTGCGGCTGCGGCTCGTACGACCAGATCGCAGGCTCGCCGCGCCTTATTTTTAGGATTCATAGACTCGCCTCGCCTTCGGCTGCGGCTCGTACGACCAGGTCGCAGGCTCACCGCGCCTCATTTTAGGATTCATAGACTCGCCTCGCCTTCGGCTGCGGCTCGTAC
>Ga0066710_100002095_pt1 | contig 15740 bp, 9 predicted proteins | sample GraSoiAngelo_159_FD_79666 | JGI IMG/M metagenome (GOLD analysis project Ga0066710, IMG submission 79666) | Grasslands soil microbial communities from the Angelo Coastal Reserve, California, USA - 14_1009_16_40cm | ecosystem: Environmental > Terrestrial > Soil > Grasslands | place: USA...
GGCGGCGGCGCCACGCTGTACGTGTCGTCAGCTGGAGAATCGCTACTCATCGACGCGGGCAACCCCGGCCCACGGGATTCGGGCCGAATCGCAGCGATAGCCAGGCGTGCCGCGCTCCGGCAGATCGACTATTTTCTCGCGTCCCACTACCACTCGGACCACGTGGGTGGAGTGGCCGAACTGGCCGCACAAATCCCCATCGCCCACTTCGTCGATCACGGGCCCGAAATGCACGACGAAGGACGATTCCGCGGATCCGACGCGATGTTTGGGAGCTACCTGGCGGCTCGGGCAAAGGGGCAGGTCGTTCAGGTCAAGGCCGGCGACCGACTCCGCATCGCGGGAGCCGATGTGAACGTGGTCTCCTCAGACGGCGTCCTCACCTCCAAGCCCGTCGCGGGAACCGGCCCTGCGAACCCGCTGTGCCGCGACTCCACCCCTCAGGAAGAGGACCGCTCGGAGAACGCCCGGTCGGTGGGCGTGGTGGTGACGTTCGGCCGCTTCAGCATGCTCGCCCTCGGCGATCTGACCTGGAACAAAGAGCACGATCTCGTCTGTCCCAACAACCTGCTCGGCCACATCGACGTGTATCTGACGACGCACCACGGGCTGAACCTGTCGAATCCGAAGGTGCTGGTGCATGCCATCACTCCACGGGTCGCCCTGATGAACAACGGCCCGCGGAAAGGCGCCGCGCAGGAGGCGTGGAAGACGGTCAGGAGCACGCCAGGTCTCGAGGATCTCTGGCAGTTGCACTACTCGGTCGAGCGGCCCCCATCGGCCATCCTCAATGAAGCGCTGCCGACCGGGGGGCCGTCGTTGAACGTGGCTGAGCCGTTCATCGCGAATCTGGCTGAAACGGCGGACCACGAGCCGGTGTATTTCCTGAAAGTGACTGCCTCGCCAGACGGCGGCTTCGTCGTGGAGAACTCCCGGAACGGGCAGCGGAAGGCCTATCCGGCGCGCACCGCGTCCAAATGAGGGAGCCCGAGCACACAAAAGGAGATGACCATGGGCAGACTGCTGGATAGCGACGACAGTGCGCCGGAGGTGGCGAAATCAGTCGGGATCGCCGAGAAGCTGGCGTTCAAGTCGCGGTTCGTCCTCGTCTTCGGCGAGATCGATCATGAGCTGGCGCGCGTGACCTGCGAGCGGCTGATCGCACTGGCCGAGGAGTCGGACGCGCCGATCCGCGTCCTGGTGTCCTCGCCCGGCGGACACGTCGAATCGGGGGATGCCATCCACGACATGATCCGTTTCGTGCGCGCCCCGATCACGACGATCGGCACGGGCTGGGTGGCCAGCGCGGGCACGCACATCTTCCTCGCCGCCCCCAAGGAGCGAAGGGTCTGCCTGCCGAACCCGCGGTTCATGTTCCATCAGCCCGGCGGCGGGGCGGGCGGGCGGGCGTCGGACATCGCCATCCAGGCCAAGGAGATGCTGCGGACGCGGGAGCGCGTCGCGCGAGTCATCGCACGCGAGACCGGCCAGCCGCTGGCCAAGGTCAGCGCCGACATGGACCGCGACTAATGGATGAACGCCGAGGAAGCGATCGAATAGGGCATCGTGTCGCGAGTCGTGAAGGGTCACCAGGAGCTCGTGTAAACGAGCCGAGGATCAGACGTGCGGCAGGTCGGGCCAGTACCGGGGCCGCAAGTCGTCGTAGGCCGGCCGGGTTGGCTGGGCGCCCAGCTGACGGAGCAGGCTGCCCGTGCTCGACGGCACGACCTGGAACGTCCCGCCGCCGGCAAACTGGATGACGAGCTCGGAAACCCACAACGGCGTTTCGCCGAACTTGTTCCTCACTTCGAGCGCCGCGCCCTGTTCGACGAGAAAGCGCACGATCGAATCACGACGCATGTAAGCCGCGTAGTGAAGCGCGGTGTTGCCAATGCCGTCGACGGCATTGAGGTCGACCCCTCCGAGCCGAATGATCAACTGAGCGGCCGCCAGCGTGTCCTTCTCCGGGACGAAGACCTCCCCCTGGACGCGGCCCAGACCGGCGGCGGCCATCAGCGGGGTCCCCTTGCCCGCAGCCGCCAGGTGGATATCGGCACCCTTGGCGACGAGCGCACGCATGACGTCGGTTGCGCCGGCCGCTGCGGCGATCAGAAACGGCGTGGCACCCACCAACTCGCCGAGCGCCGGGTTCTTCGACGATCCGGCGCGAGCCGGCGTCCTCTTGATCCGGGCATTCGGGTCGGCGCCGTGCGCCAGCATCGCGTTCACCAGCGTGAGCCGGCCTTCTTTGAGGCCCGAGATCGTCTCCCACTCACCATCGCGATCGGGGGTAATCGTGGTGACGGTCAGCTCGGTCTCCCACGACCCCGCGGCCCAGTGCAAGGCGGTGTATCCGGCGTCGTCGGCATTGGGATCGGCCCCGTATTCGAGCAGCAGCGTGGCGAGCGCCACGTGTCCCCTGAGGGCTGCCAGCACCAGCGGGCTCAGCCCATCGTTGGCGGTGTCATTGACGTCGGCGCCGGCATCAAGAAGGAGCCGGGCAGAGTCCATGTCGCCCGCCCTTGTCGCAAAGAGCAGGGCGGTGAAGCCGTTGGCGCCATTGGACGGGGGGCGGCGCCGCCCCCCACCTTGACCCGCGCCACCGCCGGCACCGACTCCCGCGTCCCGGTCTGGCACGTTGGCCTTCGTGCGAGCCCAGACATCGGCACCGCCGCGGATCAGGACGCGGACGACCTCGGCGTGTTTCTCTGAGGCCGCCCACATCAACGCGGACTGACCGCGCTCAGGCTCCACGGTGTTGGGGTCGCCGCCGTGCGCCAGGAGGAGCTTCATGACCTCGGCATTGCCGGTCCGCGCGGCCACCATCACGGCTTTCTGACGGCCGACGTCGGGACGCGCGCCGGCCCGGACGAGGCGATCCACCATCTGCGCGCTGCCGTTCTGGCATGCGAGCACGAGCGGTGTGGTGCCGGTTTCTTCTTCGACGTTCACGCGTGCGCCGCTCTGAATCAGCAGGTCGGCCGTGGCGAGGTCGTCCCAGTGCGCGGCCCAATGAAGGGGCGTCGCCCCGTCTGCCTGCGGCGTGTTCACGTCCACGCCTTGCTTGATGAGCGCCTGAACGGCCTTCGAATCGTTTCGCTTCGCCGCGTCCACGAGGCGGAGATCCACGGCGGCCTCTGGCACGCCGGACAAGAGGAGCCACAGGACACCCAATCCGACTCCCGCCTTCGGCGAAACCGCGTGCGCGCGGGAGCGGAGCTGCCTAGACACCGGTCAACGGCTCGAGAGCGAGAGACCCGGTTGAATCGCCCACCCTTTCGACGGGCACGCCCAGCTTGTTCAGCAGCGTCACGTGGAGGTTGGGCAGCTGTGCGTGCGAGTAGCGGATATGACGGCCCCCCTTGATCTGGTCCGCGCCGAACACGACGATTGGCAGCTCGTGCGGATCGTGCTTGTTGGGATCGCCGTGGCAGCTCCCGTAGAGAATCACGGTGTGATCCAGGAGCGACCCGTCCCCGTCGGACGTCGACTGCAGCTTGTCCACGAAGTACGCCAGCATCGAGGTATGGTGGGCGTTGAGCCGGGCGAGCAGCGCCTTCTTGTCAGGATTGTCGCCGTGATGCAACAGGGCGTGGTGACCTTCCGACATCCCGATTTCCGGGTACGAGCGGCCACTGAGCTCCTTCGCCATCATGAAGGTGCAAACCCGGGTCAGGTCGGCCTGATACGCGAGCGCCTGGAGATCGAGCATCAGCTTCGCGTACTCCGGGAAGGTCTCGGGGATCGACCCTGGCTGGGTCACGAGCGGCAGCGCTCGATCGCTCTGCGACTCGGCGGTCTGGATCCGGCGTTCGACGTCGCGGATTGACTGGAGGTACTCCTCGAAGCGGCGCTGGTCGCTCGGTCCGACGGACCTGTTCAACGCGTTGGCCTTCGCCAGGACCGAATCCAGAATGCTGCGGCGCTCGCGGAGACGCTGAAGTCGAACGGCCGGGTCGCTGCTGCCGGCGTCACCGAACAGGCGCTCGAACGCCGCGCGCGGGTTGTCCTCCATGGGCAGCGGCATGGTGGGCCCGCGCCAGCTGAGCGTGTTGGTGTAGACGCAGCTGTAGCCGCTGTCGCAGCTGCCGCTGAAGTCCACGGGCTCGAGCGACAGCTGAAGCGAGGGCAGCTGCGTGTCCTTGCCGACGTGACCGGCGGCGATCTGGTCGATGGAAATCCCGACGCGGAAGTCGGCGCCCTGTGTGGGCTTCGCGTGGACGCCGCACATGAACGCCGGTGCCATCCGGCCATGCCCGCCGCGCGGATCGCCGGGGCGCTGCAGGGCGACGTCGTTGTCGATGCCGCTCAGCACGAGCATCCGGTCGCGGAATTTCGCCAGCGGCTCGAGCGGAGTCGTCAGCTCGTAGGCGGGGCCCTCGTTCTTGGGCACCCAGTACCCTGGAGCGGTCCCGTGCGCGACGTAGATGACGCTGAAACGGCGCGGTCCCGCGGCGGCGGTCTTCGCCAGCGCCGCCAGGGCCGGCACCATGCCGTCGAGCAGCGGGAGCGCGAGCGTCGTTCCCAGACCGCGCAGCACCGTGCGCCGGGACAGCGCCGTTTTCGTGATGATCATGGCTCCACCTTCCGCATTCGCATCTGGAACGGCAAACTGTTCGTCACGCCGGTAATGATCGACGACCACTTGTAGTCGTTCGACGCGGCGTCTCGTACAATCTTGCGCACGAACGGTTGGTCGTAATACTCGAGTCCGCGCCCGAGCGCGTAGGTCAGCAGCTTTTCGGCAACGGTCGCGACGAACTCTTCCCGCCGGCTCTGCAGCACCGATCTGAGACCGCCCAGTCCCTCGAACTTCGTGCCGTCGGGCATGACGCCCGCGGTTTCGACCGCCACGCCATCGGCCCTGCCGCGCCAGGCGCCGATCGCGTCGTAGTTCTCGAGCGAGAAGCCGAGCGGATCCATGACGGCGTGGCACCCGGCGCACACCGGGTTGCGCCGATGCTGCTCCATGCGCTCTCGGATGGAGCGCGGCTGCACTCCCTTGTCGTTTTCCGGCAGGTCCGGCACGTTCGCGGGGGGCGGAGGCGGCTGGTAGTTCAAGAAGTTCTCGAGCAGCCACTTGCCGCGGACAACCGGTGAGGTGCGATTGGCAAACGAGGTCACGAGCAGAATGCTGCCGTGCCCGAGCAGCCCACCGCGCTTGTCGTCGGGCAACGTGACACGTCGGAAGTGGTTGCCGTACACGCCCGAAATGCCGTAGTGCCGCGCGAGACGTTCGTTCAGGAACGTGTAATCCGCGGTCAGGAGCTCCCCGACGCTCCGATCCTCTCGCAACTGATTCTCGAGAAAGAGCTCCGTTTCCTGCGCAAGCGCTGCGCGCAGGTTGTCGTCCCAGTCGGGGAACTGATACGAGTCGGGTCGGGCCATCCGAACGTTGCGCAGGTAGAGCCACTGGGCCGCGAAGTTGTTGACGAGCGTGGTGGCGCGCGCGTCGGCCAGCATACGCCGGACCTGCTGATCCAGCACGGCGGGATCCTTCAGCCGGCCGCGTTCGGCCAACTGGAGGAGCTCTTCGTCCGGCACCGTACTCCAGAGGAAGAACGACAGGCGGGACGCGAGCTCGACATCGGTGAGGCGATACGGCGTGAGCGGCGGCACACCCTCCGGGTCGCGCTCCACACGGAAGAGGAAGTCCGGATCGACCAGCAGACGTTCGATCGCCATCTGGATCGACCCCTCGAAGCTCCGTTCCTTCCGAGCCGTCTTGTAGAAGTCGAAGAGCGTCTGCAGGTCACCGCTTGTCAGCGTGCGGCGGAACGCCCGCCGCGCCAGCGAGCCCAGAATCTTCCGAGCGCACGGATCCTCGTCGCGACCACGCGCAGGCACACACTCGAAAATCTGCCGTCGGCTGGGTGTGTCGCCTGGTCCCTGCGAGTCGAAGGGCCCGAGGACGTCAACGGTCTCGACGCTCAAGTACCGGACCGACCCGACGTTGGTGGCAAACGTCGCGCTGTTCCCCCACGGGTAGTACAGCGGGTATCTCGTCTCGCTCGGGAGAATCGGTTTGAGGAAGGACACGCCGACGACCCGTGGACCCGCCTTGATCGGGACGCGGGCCTCGACGGCTCCCTTGTCGGCCGTGTCCTCGAAGTCGCGCCCGCTCGTCAGCAGCGTCGCCACACGCGCGCCGTCGACCCGAATGTCGACGGGCTGCGGCGGTCGCGAGATGCCCTGGAAGCGAACCTTGACGACATAGTCGCCGTCAGCCGGAAAGTAGTGCCGAACGGCGGCCCCACCCCGCGACCCGAACGGGAGATATTCGCTCATGCGGTCGTTCTGGAGCAGGTACTTGGACACGGAATAGGTGGCCGAGCCGAGCGGAAGCGCCGTGTCCCCGACGGCGAGACGACTGATCTTGTTCGCAGCCGAGAGGTAGCCGTCGATCAGATCCGGCGACACCGTGAGCATCTCGCCGATGTTGTCGAAGCCGTACGCCGCATCGTCGCCGGGCAAGAGCGTGGCCATATCCAGATCGAGACCCAGCACGTCGCGAACGGCGTTCTGGTACTCGGTACGATTCAAGCGGTGATAGACCGCCGTTCGACCGGGGTTCGGGTGGGCGAGGGCCGCGCGATCGAGCTCGACTTCCAGCCACGATGCGACCGCCGCGTAGGTTGGCCTGTCAGGACGCGGACTGCCGACCGGAGGCATGGCGCTCGCGCGCAGCTTCCGGAGGACTTTCTCCCAGGTCTCGGCGGCCTGCCCGACGTTGGTGGTGTCGAGGCTGTCGAGCATCAGCCCGGCCGTCTTGAGCCGGGTGTTGTGGCACGTGACGCAGTAACGCGTGAAGACTTCCCGCGGGGTTTGCGCGGCCGGCCCGCCGCCAACGGCGCCTTGCAGCCGAGCCGTGACGTGGTGTTGGACGGGCCTCGAGCGCAAGGAGGAGGACGCCGACATGGCCTGGCTTCCGACGACGGCGCCAGCCCCCAACAGGGCGAACACTACACGTGTCGTGTGTCGGCTCATGCCTCAGCCAGCATCGTACAGAATACCCCGTCCGTGAGCCGACCGGGCGTGTTTTCGGGCGCTAGGTGCGTGTCATGACGAGCACCGTCAGGTCGTCATTCTGAGCCGTTCCTTTTGCGAATTGCTGGACAATCTCGAGAATCCGCGCGACGAGCGCCACGGGCGACAGATCCAGGTTCGAACGGAGACACGACAGCAGGCGATCTTCGCCGAACTCGATGCCATCCGCGCTCACCGCCTCGGTGATCCCGTCACTGAAGGCAACCAGCCGATCGCCCCGCGCCAGTTGGACGGTTTCCTCCTCGAACGTCACGTTGTCGAACATGCCCAGCACGGTCCCACCCTGCCGCAGCCACCTGTGGCCCTCGCGGCCGACCACGAGTGGCGGGTTGTGCCCGGCGTTGCTGTATGTCAGCCGGCCATCCCTGGACAAGGTTGCAAACACGACGGTGGCAAACCGGGACGGGACCGCGCGGCGGAGCATCGCCTGGTTCGCACTCGTCAGGATCGAAGCGGGCCCTGCTGACGTGGGGCTGACCCCGAGAATCGCCTGAAGCGACGCGCCCAGAAGAGCGGCTGGCGGGCCCTTGCCGGCGACATCGCCGAGTGCCCAGGCGAACTCGCCGTGCGGCCGCGCGAAATAGTCGAAGAAGTCGCCACCGATCGACCGGCATGGCACCGAAGCGGCGGCGACCTCGAAGCCCTCCCCCACAACGTGCCCCTGGGGAAAGAGCATTTGCTGGATCTCGGCGGCGACCTTCAGGTCGCGCTGGATCCGTTGGAGGAGAAACCCGCTGAAGTCCCAGATTCGACGCTCTTCGACGACGCGGTTGTCACGAACGGTGTGGAGCACGACCACGGGGAACTGGAAAGGGGTTCCCGGAGACGTGAACGTCCCGCCGCGATCGGTCCCGCTCAGCCTGCCAAGCATCACGACCCGGCCATCCTGCAGCAGCAGTTCGTTCTGGTCCATGGCGAGGTCGGGAAAGGACGCAAACAGCTCCCGCTGCGCCTGCTCGACCGCCGCACGGCCCTTGAGCGTGCCCGCGATCTGCGTCTCGACGACGCAGTCCTCCGCATACGTGGCTGCAAGGGCCGCGGCATCCCGCGTCACCCAGGCTCGCTGTCGTCTCTCGAACAACGATCGCGTGTCGTCAGCGGTCACGTCGTTCTCCCTCCCGCGCGGACACGAGGAGACCAACGGCAGGACGGCCGTTCTGAGCGGTCACGTCCGGTCTGAACGGTCAGAAGGTGGTTTCCGCGGTGTGTGCTTCTGCTATCGACCGGTCGGCCAGGGGGCGCCCAGGTTCGGCTTGGTGACGGGCCCCAGCCCCTTGTACACGAACTTCTGTACACGCTTGCCCTCGTAGGTTTCCGTCGTGTACAGGTTCCCCTTCGAGTCCGTGGCGACGCTGTGCACGGCGTAGAACATGCCCGGCTGCCGGCCGCCATCTCCGAAGCTCGTGAGGACTTCGAGCGAGCTGCGGTCGATGATGTAGACCTTCTCGTTGGCGCCGTCGGCCAGATAGAGATATTTCTGCGCAGGGTCTCGTGAGAACGCGATATCCCAGACTGCGCCGTCGCCGAGCGTGTTCTTCGCGATGATCTGTTCCTTGACGAACTTGCCGTCCTTCGTGAACACCTGGATGCGATCGTTCACGCGGTCGCAGACGTAGACGAACCCGTCGTTCGACGGCTCGGCGCAGTGCACGGGGGTGCGAAACTGCTGCGCGACGGGTGCGCTCGGGTTGTAGCGCCCCAGGTTGGTGTCATCCGGCTTGTTGCCGTACGCGCCCCAGTAGCGCTTGATCTTCCCGGTATCGAGGTCGATCACCGCCACGCGCTTGTTGCCGTAGCCGTCGGCGACGTACCCTTCGTTGGCCTTCTCGTCGAGCGAGACCTTGGCGACCATACGGAAGGCCCACGTATCGTTGCTGCCCGCATAGGCATAGGCGAACCCGAACTGCTTCACGAACTTGCCGTCCTTCGTGAACTTCAGGACATGGCCGTCGTTCCCCCCGTTGCCCCCGATGTAGACGTTGCCCTTGCTGTCGGGCGTAATGCCGTGGTTGCTGTCCGGCCACTCGTAGCCCGCGCCAGGCCCGCCCCACGAGCTGAGGAGATTGCCCGCGATGTCGAACACGAGAACCGGAGGCGCCCCGAAACAGCACTCCGACATCGGCGGATCCTGCTGCGCGTAGATCTCCTTGCGGTCGAGCGTCGCAGCACCGCGGTGCACGATACAGATATGGTCGTCCTTGTCGACGCCGACGCCGATCACGTTCCCGAGCAGCCAGTGATTGGGCAGCGGTTTGGGCCAGAGGGGATCGACCTCGAACCGCGGTGCCTGCACGGATGACTTCGCGCGTGCGGCCGACGCCCGCTCCAAAACGCTCTGAGCCACTCCGAGTGCCGTGAGCACGACAACGAAGGTGGCGCCGACCACGAAACGCCGCTGGCGGATCATTGGCATGGTTGCCTCGTGCTGGTTGCCTCGCGCCAAGTATACCCAAATCATGCAAGGAGAGACGCGTCAAAGGGCCCCTCACTGGCGCTCGGCGCTTTCGATCCGACGATATTTGACCTCCCCCGTTGGCGTGATCACGCCAATCCACGGCGACTGCCGATCGAGACGGCCCCCCAGGATCAGATACGCAAACTCGGGATCTCCCGTCGGCGGCAGCGCAAACTCGGTCCGAATCGCCCGCATCGGCTGCCGCAGGGTGGCAATCCTGCGCGAACCATCGATCAAGGCCTGGTAGACAGGCAGGCGAAAGAACACGGTCGCGTGCCGGAGGCGCATCGGCACGATCGCCACCGCCGCCGCGAGCAGCGCTATGGCACCGAGCTGCGGGATCTGGCCCGAGGAGGGCGCGGAGGGAACCGGGGGTGCCGCCAGGACGACCGTGAGCACGGCCGCTGGCATCAACGACAGATAGTAGTACGCATCCAGGGCACCCAGGAAGAGCCCGTACCCGACAATGGCTGCCACCTGCGGCAGGAGGACGGTCATCAGCACGACCGTGTCGCGACGGTATCGGACCGACACGATCACGCCGCAGAGGACCACAACGAGCGGCGTGAACGCGACCGTAACGGGCGCCACCTGGATGACATCGAGGGCGTGCACGTAGCCGGCGACGCTCGTCGCCAATTGCGGCGGTGCGCTGCCGGTGGCGATGCGGCCGATGCTGCCGGTCACCGCGCCCATGGCGCTCTCTCTGAAGCCGGTCCTCATCTGATGAACGAGGTACGGCAGCTGAAGAAGAACCACGACCGCCGCGAGCACGAGCAGGTTGCGGCGCACGAGCGCCCGCTCACCGCGGACGAGAGGATCGAGCAGCGCGGTGACGAATACGCCGAGGGTCACGAACGCGGCGCCGGTGTAAGCATGGACGGCGCCCCAGGCCGCGACGGCCGTCAACACGGCGTGACGCGTCGAGCGCCGGTGCCAGTCGAGGAAGACGCAGGCGGTCGCGATCTTGGCGAGCGTCGACCCCATGACGGGGTTCCAGACCAGAGCCGACAGCGCAAGGTCGAACGACGCCGTCGCGACGAGAACGATGACGGCCAAAGCGGCCCAGACCGACTGCGTGCGTCGCCAGACGGCGAAGAGAAGGAAGGTGTCGGCGACCGACTGCAGAACGGCCTGCCCGATGCCGCCGGCGTGGGGCAGGTTGTCGAACCAGGGCCCGAGCGTGACGCGGATCGCCCAGAGGATCCAATAGAACGCCGGGCCGATGGTATAGCCGCGCACGTGTGTCGGAGGTCCAACGAGCGGCAGGTCGCTGAAGGGTCGCAGCGCTATCCCCCAGTCCCGGATCTGATCACCGAGGAGATAGAAGTGCTCGGTGACGCCACGAACGCGGACGACCAAGGTCAGGATGAACGCGAGGACGAGAGCCGCGATGTGTGGAAACTCAAACCTCAACGTGGCACCGACGTGTCGGCGCCGAGCTGCTCGAGGAGATCAGCAGCGTCCTTCTTCGTGAAGAACGATCCGGCGCGATACTCGCCGATCGCGGCGACCGTCCACGGCGTCTGCCCTTTCTTGTTCTTCGCGTCGAGGCGGGCGCCGTGGTCGGCCAGCAGCTGGACGAGCGCCGGGCTTCCCATGTAGACGGCGCCGAAAAGCGCGGTCTGGCCGTTGTCGTTCGCGCCGTTGACGTCGACGCCCTGATCGAGACAGAGCGCGACGGCCTCGCGAGCCCGAGACACCAGGTGCGAGATGTCCTGGTCGAACGTGCGCACGCCGTACTTGTCCTCTCCGTCCACGAAGTCGAGGCCAGCCGCCACCATCCGCGTCGTGGTGTGATCGCTCGTGGACAGCGTGGGGTCCGCGCCGCTCTTGAGAAGCAGGCGCATGCTCTCGACGTCACCGTAGCTTGCCGCCAGCCAGAAGGGCGTCGCGCCGATGGTGTTCACGTCCAGGCCGTTCTGAAGCCCGACGTCGCGCGACAGCGAAGGCAGCCGCCGCTCGAGCCGGGCATTGGGGGCCGCGCCCCGTTCGAGCAGCAGCGGCACCAGACGGCTCATCTTTCTCTGAACGGCCGAGTGGAGCGCCGTGCGCCCCGATCCGTGAAGCGTGGGATCCGCACCCCTCTCGAGGAGGAACCGGGCCATGGCCTCTTGGAGCGCGTGCGACGCGAGCGCATTGCGGGCGACGCGCTCGCTTACGACCGGAGCGCTGTCGATGGCGAGCACGAGCGCGCTGCTCCCGTCGGCCGCCGTGTCGTTGACGTCGGCGCCCGAAGCCAGCAGCAGTCTGGCGGGCTCGATGTGTCCCTGCTGCGCGGCAAACAGCAGCGCCGTGAAGCCGCCCACGCAGTTGGGCAGACAGCATTCGCTTCCGGCGAACTGGCCGCTCACCGCGGTGCGGGTTCGCCTCGGCGGCGTACGCGCGTGGACATCGGCGCCGCGATCGAGCAGCGCCTGCACGGACGCGGTGTGGTTCTGCGCGACGGCCCACATGAGCGCCGTCTGCCCGTGGGTGGACTCCCGGGCGTTGACCGCGGCGCCGTGGTCGAGCAAGGCGCGCACGACCTCGACGTTGCCGGTTCGGGCCGCCATCATCAACGGCGTCACGCCGGTGCGGCGCGCCAGCGCGGCGTCCGCACCGGCCTCCAGCAGCATGCGCACCATCGGGGCGCTGCCGTTCACCGACGCCAGTAGAAGCGGCGTGGTCCCGTCATCGTCGGCAGCGTTCGCCCGGGCGCCCGCGCGGAGGAGCGTCGTCGCGGTGTCGAGGTCGTCCCAGTGCGACGCCCAGTGCAGCGGTGTGGTCTTGTCGGCCAGCGGCGTGTTGACGTCGACGCGCTGGCGCAGCAGCTCGCGCACAGCCTGGACGTCACGCGCCTTCACGGCCTCGGTCAAGTCGCGCCCATCCGGTGCGCCATGTGCGTCGGTGGCCGACAGCAGGAACACCGCCACCGCCGCCGACAGTGCGCTCGTCTTCACGGGGATTCTCGTCATCGAACGGCCCCTGAATGACCCTCTGCTCGCGTATTATAGGGCGATTCCATGGGATGGACCCTCGATGGACGGCTGCGGATCGCCGTGCGGCACGTCCGCTGGCTCGTGCTCGCGCTCGCGGCGCTGACAGGCGTGGAACGTCAGGCGCCGGCACTGCACGCCGCTTCCCCGAAAGCCGGCTCGCTCTCAGCCAATCAGCCCGTGCCTCCGCCACCGCTTCAGGCAGCCCAGGGACCGCAAGCGGTCTTGCAGCGGTACTGCGTGACGTGCCACAACCAGCGCCTCAAGACGGCAGGACTGCTGATCGATGCCCTGGACATCACCAACGTTCACGCGAACACCGATCGCTGGGAGCAGATCGTACGGAAACTGCGAGCGGAGACGATGCCGCCGCCCGGTTCGCCCAGACCCGACGAGGCCGCCTACCGCTCGCTGGCCGAGTCTCTCGAGCAGGCGCTCGATCGGGCGGCAGCCGATCATCCCAATCCCGGGCGGCTGACCATCCACCGGTTGAACCGGACCGAGTACGTCAACGCCGTTCGTGATCTGCTGGCGCTCGACATCAATGGTCGGTCGTTCTTCCCTGCCGACGACACGGGATACGGCTTCGACAACATCGCCGACGTGCTCTCAATCTCGCCGCTGCTTCTCGAACGCTATTTGTCGGCGGCCAGCAAGGTGAGCCGGCTCGCTGTCGGCGATCCGACTCTGGCGCCAAGCTCCGAGGAATACACCGTGGGCAAGTACTTCCGCCAGGACGACCGGCGAGGCGAAGACCTGCCGTTCGGCTCGCGTGGCGGCATTGCTGTTCGCCACTACTTCCCGGTGGACGGCGAGTACCTGCTCAAGGTCTATCTCGACCGCACCTATCAGGGGAACGTTCGCGGTCTCGCCGAGGCCCATCGGCTCGAAGTGCGCCTGAATGGAGAAAGGCTCGGAGAGTTCGTCGTCGGCGGCTCCGATCTCGACGCCGATCCGACGGGGCTTCGACCAGGCGATCCGTCGCGACCCCGCGGAGCCGGCCGCCAGCGGCTGACGGCGGAGGAAATTGCCGAGCGGGCCGCAAAGATTGTCGAGCAGGCACAGGTCGCCGGACAGCGTGCCGAACAGGATCACAGCGCGGACGCCCAGCTCTTCGTCCGCTTCCGCGCCCGGGCGGGAGCGGCGCTCGTCGGTGTGAGCTGGGCCGCCCAGGCCACCCTGCATGAAGCCATGCGGCGACCGACGCTGATGATCACCAGCTACGAGTACGCCGGCAATACGGTCGGCAATCCGATGGTCGCGAGCATCGACATCCGGGGCCCGTTCAACGTCACCGGCCGCGGCGATACACCCAGCCGGCGACGGATCTTCACGTGCCGGCCCACGCGAGCCGGCGGCGACGAAGAGCGCTGTGCAACCCGCATCCTGGCGCGGCTGGCGCAACAGGCGTATCGCCGACCGGTCGGCGACGAAGACCTCCGGCCGCTGCTCACGCTCTTCAAGTCCGCGCGCCGGGACCGCGACTTTGACGCCGGCATCCAGGCGGGCCTTGAACGGATCCTCGTCAGCCCTTCCTTCCTGTTCCGCGTCGTGGAGCCACCGGCGGGCACGAAACCGGGGTCCATCTTCCGATTGAACGATGTGCAGCTCGCGTCCCGCCTGTCGTTCTTCCTCTGGAGCAGCCTGCCGGACGAGGAACTGCTCGAGCAGGCGACGCGCGGGAAGCTGTCCGATCCGCTGGTGTTCAGCCGGCAGGTCCGGCGCATGGTCGCCGATTCGCGCTCCAAGGCGCTCATCGACAACTTCGCCGGTCAATGGCTCCTTCTGCGCAACCTCAAGCTTGTCACTCCCGATCCGTACGAGTTTCCAGACTTCGACGACAACCTCCGCGAGTCGTTGCAGCGGGAGACGGAGCTCTTCCTCGACAGCCAGTTGCGCGAGGATCGAAGCGTGGTCGAGCTGCTCACGGCCAATTACACCTTCCTCAACGAGCGGCTGGCTGAGCACTACGGCGTGCCCGGCGTCTACGGCAGCCATTTCCGGCGGATGACGTGGCGCGACGACACGCGCCACGGCTTGCTCGGCCACGGCAGCATTCTGACGGTGACTTCGTACCCGAACCGAACGGCGCCGACCATTCGGGGGAAGTTCCTGCTCGAAAACATCCTCGGCACGCCACCGCCCCCGCCGCCGCCGAACGTGCCGCCGCTGCAGGAGAACGCGGCCAAGGAGGCGTCGCGCTCGGTTCGCGAGCGACTCGAGCAACACCGATCGAATCCGGCGTGCGCCGGATGTCATCGCAACATGGATCCGCTCGGCTTCGCCCTCGAGAACTTCGACGCCCTGGGGCGGTATCGCACGACGGACGGCGACGCCCCCGTCGATCCGGTCGGCGTGATGCCGAACGGCCGACCGCTCGACGGCCCATCGTCGCTCCGGCACGCCCTCGTCGCCAACCCGGAGCAGTTCGTCGAGACCTTTGTCGAAAAGCTGCTGACCTATGCGCTAGGCCGAGGCGTCGAGCCGTACGATCGCGCCGCGGTGCGGCAGATCGTGCGAAAGTCGGCAACCCAGGACTACCGGTGGTCGGCTGTCATCTCAGCCATCGTCGACAGCCTCCCGTTTCGCGCGGCGGTGGCTGAACGCCCTTCGGGTCCCTCGGCCGCCACCCGTCAGTGAGTTGAGGTAGGACCGTCATGATCGTCATGAAGAAATCGCTTTCGCGTCGGACGGTGCTTCGGGGGATGGGTGCGACCCTGGCGCTACCCCTGCTCGACGGCATGGTCCCGGCATTAGCTGCGCAACGCGGAACCAGCGTCAGGCCGACGCCCCGCTTTTCGGTCACCTACGTCCCCAACGGCATCAACATGCCCCATTGGACACCGGCCCGAGAGGGTCGGTTGGAGATGACGTCGATCCTGCAACCGCTCACGCCGTTTCGCGACCAGGTGACGATCGTGTCCGGCCTGGCCAGCTCGCCGGCGATGCCGCTCGGCGGCGAGGGCACGGGCGATCACGTGCGCGCATCGGCCGCGTTCCTGAGTGGCACGCATCCCAAGAAGACCGAAGGGCCCGACATCCGGGCGGGCGTGTCGATGGACCAGCTTGCCGCCGCCGTGCTGGGCAAGGACACGCCGCTCACGTCGCTCGAGCTCTGTCTCGACTCCAACGATCTGCTCGGAGCGTGCGAGTCGGGCTGGAGCTGCGCCTATGCGAACACGCTCTCGTGGCGCACGCCGACGACGCCGCTGCCGATGGAAAACGATCCGCGGCTCGTGTTCGAGCGTCTCTTCGGCGAC
>Ga0066710_100002096_pt1 | contig 15738 bp, 16 predicted proteins | sample GraSoiAngelo_159_FD_79666 | JGI IMG/M metagenome (GOLD analysis project Ga0066710, IMG submission 79666) | Grasslands soil microbial communities from the Angelo Coastal Reserve, California, USA - 14_1009_16_40cm | ecosystem: Environmental > Terrestrial > Soil > Grasslands | place: USA...
ATCAGGACGACCGCGGGAGATCCGGCCAGTAGCGCGGCCAGAGCCACTGCTTGGGCGTGGTTGCCCGAGGAGTACGCGGCCACGCCGGTCCCCGACGGCAGCGTCGAGATCTTGTTGTAGGCGCCCCGGAACTTGAAGGACCCGCCTCGCTGGAAGCTCTCGGCCTTCACGAAGACGCGCCCGCCGATGAGCTCGTCCAGGGTCCGAGACGTGAACACCGGGGTGCGGTTGGCAACTCCGGCCAGACGCGCTTCCGCGGCCAGCACGTCCTCGAACCCGATGGGGAGATGGGACTCCCCCAATGAGGTCGCCTCAGCCATCGTGCCCGAGAAGCTGCTCGGCCGTCCGATCCCACGTCCAGGTCCTCCGGGCGAACGAGCTGACCTCGCGCCGGAGTTCGTCTCGCTCTTGGGACGGGAGCGATACCAGTGTGCGGATGCCTTCGGCGAGCCGCTCGACCGCCCCCCTTCCCGGTTCGAATCCGAACAGCCCGGGACGCTTGAGGTGCGCCTCCAGCGCATGGGCCACCTCGGCCAGGCCCGAGTGGCGGGCGACCAGAGGCAGGCATCCCGCCGCCGCGCCCTCGATGGCGACCATCGCGAATGCCTCAGGGATGACGGAGGGGACCACCAGTACGTCTGCCGCAGCCAGGGCCAGGTTGGCGTATCGATGATCGAGCCTACCGGTGAACGTGATCCGGTCAGAGAGAGGCACCTCGAGATGAGGGGGCGGCACGATCTCGATCTCCATCCCCGAATGCGACCGGATCCATTCCAAACCCTCCCCGCTTGCGTCGATGGCGGCTACGAGCGCTTCGAGCCATTCGCGATGGGAGCCGAATCCGATGATCAGGCCTCGAACATCATGCGGCAGCAGGGCAAGAGCTTGGATGAACAGCTCCACTCCCTTCTCCGGGATGAGCTTGCCGATATAGGCGACCACCGGTCCCTCGGCCCGTACCAGACAGCGCAGGCGCATCGCCGCGGCTGGATCGGGCGCGTTCCGGTCGTACTGGTGGGCAAGGCGAAGGGGGCCTCCGGGGTCGGTCCCGATCACGGACGCCAACAGCGGCGGCATCGCGTCGGGGCGCCCTCGAAGTGTGTCGGGGTCGTCGTCGAGCAACGAAGCCACAGCCTCGAGCGCCTCGCCCCTCGGCATGGGACGGAAGCGTTCAACGTCGACCCCCGGAGCGATCACGATCGCCCGCTGGGCCGCAGATGGGGCGAAGGCCACGGCGCGGTCCAGCACGTCTCTGCTGCCGCCCCCGATCCTGGCGGCGCCCTCCAAGGCCTCTCGAGCGAGCTCCGCATACCGGTCCTGGAGCCGGACGGCGAACTCGAGGTCGCTGCCGTGCACCTGCACCAGGATGGGATTGTCTCGCAGGGCTCTGGTTGCGATCACCCCGCCGGGTACGACGTGGGAGGCGACGACGATGTCGGGACGGTGCCACGATATGGCCGTGCGTAGCGCGGCCACGTTCCGGTCGAGATAGCCGTCGAGCTCCTGCGGAGTCAGGTCCAGGAAGCGCTTGACCACGAATCCCTCGTATTCGTCGATGACGAACTCGTGAAGCATCGATCCGATGTCGTGCCGCAGGAGCACGGCCCTGCCCTCGCTCGGATCGGCCTCGGCCCGATCGTTCGCGCGCAGAGCTGAAACCACCTCTTCGCCGACGGAGCCAACCTCATCGAAGAAGGAGGGAGCCGAATCGAGGGCTGCCTGGCACAACAGAAGGACGTCGTGTCCCGAGCGGCGGAGGGCTCTGGTGACCTCCGCCGCGAAGACGTTCGACCCGGAGCCTTCCAGCAGCCAGCCATGCCAGATGAGGACGCGCACCGCGAGATTGTAGGAAGCTCGGAGGTGGGACGGCCTGAGCAGCCCATCACCGCACATCGACCGCCCGCTCGAGAAGGCGGCCCGGCCAGCGGAGTTAGATCGGGACCGCTACCCTTCCCCCGAGAACGCCTATGGGTGCTGACAATCCGGTTCGGGGCCCTCCCCAATTCGGTATCGCGGCGGCAATCTCTTTTGTGCTGATCCTCTCGTTCATTCTGGGCGCATGCGCTGCGGAACGGGTCGGCCCGCGCGTCGCGCCTTCAGGGGAAGAGTCGCCCTATGACCCCCCGTCGAAAATCCCGTCGGTTGGCATCACCTTCGATGCCCCGGGGTCAATCGTTCCAGGAATCGATGCTACAACGGCGATCGCCCGCGCTCGAGACGAATTCGGCGGCTTGGTCGATGAGGCCTCGGAGGTCTACACGGCATTTGGACTCTTCACAAGCAGCAAGTACGGGACGGTTGCGAGTGAGGACGGGTCAGTCACACCCCAGTACGTCAGCGTCCCTGCTTGGATCGTGACACTCGCCGGCGTCTCGATCCCCCCGTCGGGACCCCGACGCGAGGGGGCGAAAGAGGGCCGAATGGGAACGGCGACCGAGCTCAATGTCGTGGTCAACGCAGACACTGGCAATTACATGATGGCTTTCTCTTATCGGTAGTGGAACGCTCGCACTACCGGCGGAAGAGCAGCTGGCCCGCGTACGGTCCGCGGCCGGTCAGGCAGGCCGCGCCGCACGCCGCGGCCAGGGCCAGGGCTTCCTTCGGCGGCTTGCCCACGCCCAGGGCGAAGGTCAGCCCGGCGGCGAAGCTGTCCCCGCACCCGTAGGCGTCCACGACGGGACCGGGCAGTGGGGCCGCGGGATAGGTACCCTCCTCCTCGCCCGCCGTCCGGTACCGGCCGCCCGCCTTGCCCTCGGTCCACACCTGAAGGCGGGGCGGCGGATCGAGGTCGCCGGCCGCGTACCGCTCCCCCGGATCGCGGCCGCTCCCCACCAGCGCGTCCAGGTGCACGCCGGCCCGGACGAGCTGCGGCAGGATCCGTGACGTGGCCACCAGCACGGTGGCCCGGCGGGCCCGGCGCAGCGCCTCGTCGTCCCCGGCCGTGAAGTAGACGGCGTCGGCCTCCTCCACGTCCTCCCACGGAGCCGGGTCCCCTCCGCGCGGGCCGAGGCGTTCGCCGATGATCGTGATCGTGCGCTCGCCGGAGCCGTCGATCAGGGTGATCGCCCGCCGTTGCTCGGTCGGCCGGAACGTGGCCCAGACCTCGATCCCCAGGGCGCCGAGCTCCGCGTGGGCCCGATGACCCAGGGCGTCGTCACCGAGGGCGGTGAAGAAGGAGGCCGAGCCGCCGAGCTTGGCGAGCTGGACGGCGGCCACCGAGCCTCCGCCGCCCGGTTCCTCCCACCATTCCAGGGCGTGGACGATGTCTCCCGGCGCCGGGGTGTGCTCGACCCGGACGAACTGGACCCACTCCACGTGTCCGACCACCGCCAGGCGCATCCAGGCCCTCCCCGTGTGCGGCCTTGGGCCGCCGCCCGAAGATAGGCCGATCGGCGGAGGTTGGTTCGGGGACCCCCGGGTAGGATGCGCCTCGCCATGCGGTGTCCGGCATGTGGCTCCGATAGGGTCCTCGTCCTAGTCCACTCCCTTCGGGCGCTGTGCGGCGGGTGCATGCACCAGTGGTGCCCCCCGGACGACATCGAGCTCGAGGAGCTCGGCTGGTCCGCCCAGGCCGTCTCCCGGACCATCGCCATGGACCTCCCCCCCGACGACCCTCCCGATCCGGGCGCCGAGGGGTCCGCCGACCCGGCCTGATCCACCTCGGCCCGGCGCCCGGCTGATGCTGGGAGCCTGCCTCGCTTTCTGGTAGCCTCCTTCCCGAGCCCGCATGAACGACCGACCCCCTCTTCCGAGGCTTGGCCGGTCTGCGCCCCAGAGATGGTTACTGAATGCGCAGGTCGTTGTGCTCATTGCGCTCGGTGCAATGGCAGCCGGAGCCATCCAAGCCGCACGCGCCCAATCGCCTCCCCATCTGCCGGCTGAGGACCGGTCCGGGATCGCCCTCCGGAGGCGGACCTCCACGTTCCTGGTGTGCCCTGTCGACCGCCCCCGCCACTACGTCGACGACTTCGGCGACGCCCGATGGGCCGGCGGATTCCACCGGCACCAGGGGGTCGACGTCTTCGCTCCTCGGGGTACCCCGATCCGGGCCCCGTTCGACGGGCGGGCCAAGCGCTCGGACAGCTGGGCCGGCGGTCTGGGCGTCTACGTGTACGGCCGGCGTGGGTTCGCCTTCAACGCCCACCTCACGCGCCTCGGCAAGCTCGGCCGCGTCCGGGCGGGCACGATCGTCGGCTACGTGGGCAACAGCGGCGACGCCCGAGGGGCTTCGACCCACGACCACTTCGAATGGCATCCGCACGGGGGTGGGGCCGTGGATCCCTTCCGTCTGTTGAACTCGGTCTGCCGGAGTCCCGCGGGCCACCCGGCCCCGCGGTATCGGCCGGTCAGGCCGGGCGTCCTCTGACCTGCTTCATCGAGCGTCCGAGAGGATCCGCTGCGGGTCCTCCAGGTGCTCGATCACCGCGGCCAGGAACCGCCGGCCGAGCGCTCCGTCGATGGCGCGGTGGTCGTAGGAAAGGGACAGCGGGAGCACCGACCCCACGACGACCCGGCCCCCCCGGGCCACCGGCTGTTCGCGGACTCGGCCGAACGAGAGGATGGCTGTCGTCCCGAACGGGATGATCGGGGTCCCGAAGCCTCCCCCCACCGCCCCGATGTTCGACACGGTGAACGTCTGGCCCGACAGCTCGGCCGGCGTGGCCGTCCTGCTCCTCGCGGCCTCGGCCACCCGCTCGATCTCCTCGGCCAGTTCCGGGATCCCCCGCCTGTCGGCTCCCTTGACCACCGCCACGGCTAGTCCCTCCGGCGTGTCAACGGCCACCCCGATGTCGTAGCGGCGCTTCAGCACCAGATCCTGGCCGTCGACCGAGGCGTTGAACTCCGGATGGGCTCGGAGGGGGGGAATGACGGCCCGGATGAACAGCGCCTCCAGGGGAACCCGACGGCCCAGCCGACGCTCCAGATCGGCCCGGGCCGACAGGAGCGAGGCCGCGTCGGCCTCTCCGAACGTCGTCACATGGGGGATCTCTCGCCACGACCGAGCCGTGTTCTCGGCGATGGTCCGCCGAAGCTTGGAAAGCCGGACTCGCTCTTCGTCGGTGGGCCGAGCGCCCGCCGCGGCCTCGACGTCCTCCCTGGTGATCCGGCCGCCTGGACCGGTTCCGCGAACCCGGTTCAGGTCGACCCCGAGGTCCTTCGCCATCTTCCGGACGACCGGCAGCGCCTGGACACCGGCCGGGGCTGCGACTTCCTCCGCCTCCTCCAGGCTCCCCACGATGGGCGCGGCCGGTGCGGCCGGCCCCTGCGTCTCGGAGTCCCGCGGCGCTTCGGTCCACCGCTCGGTTCGGTCGCCGATCACCGCCAGCAGCTCTCCCACCTTCACCACCGTCCCCGCCTCGCCGCCTCGATGCAGGAGTGTCCCCGCCCGCGGGGCCGGAACCTCCGTCACCGCCTTGTCGGTCTCGATCTGCACGAGCGGCTGATCCAGCGTTACGTCCGCGCCGACCTCCACGAACCACTCGACGATCTCGGCCTCGGTGAGGCCCTCGCCGATGTCCGGGAGCCGGAACTCGAGCGCCACGGGTCAGCTCTCCACGAGCCGCTTCGCCGCGGCCACGATGCGCTCCGGGCTCGGCAGATAGTGGTGCTCCGAACGCTTGAGGGGGAATACCGTGTCCCATCCCGTCACCCGGGCCACCGGAGCCTGGAGCGAGTACAGCGCCCGCTCCTGGATGAGCGCGATCAGCTCGCCGGCCAGCCCGGCCGTCCGAGGAGCCTCGTGGACGATCACCGCCCGGCCGGTCTTCCGGACCGATTCCATCACCGCTTCGGTATCGAGGGGCACGAGGCTCCGGAGGTCGATCACTTCCGCGTTCACGCCATCCTCTTCGAGCATGTCGGCGGCCTTTCCCACCTCGCGGAGCATGGCGCCCCATGCGACCACGGTGACGTCGGTCCCTTCGCGGGCCACCGTCGCCCGACCGATCGGAACCTCGTACGGCTCTTCGGGCAGGTCCTCCTTGATCGCCCGGTAGAGCCGGATGGGCTCGAGGAAGACGACCGGATCGGGGTCCGCGATGGCCGCCAGCAGCAGGCCCTTCGCGTCGCGCGGGGTGGACGGCACCACCACCTTGAGGCCGGGGACGTGGGCGTAGATCGCTTCGGTGGACTCGCTGTGGTGCTCGGCCGCCCCGATGCCGCCCCCGTACGGGATCCGCAGGACGAGAGGAGCCGTGAACCGATGCCGGGAGCGGTTGCGGATCCTCGACACGTGGCTGACCACCTGGTCGTATGCGGGGTAGGAGAACCCCATGAACTGCATCTCCGCCACGGGGTGCAGCCCTCCGACCGCCATCCCGAACGCGGCGCCGACGATCCCCGACTCGGAGACCGGCGTGTCGATCACGCGGTCCTCGCCGTGCCGCTCCAGGAGCCCGTCGGTCACGCGGAAGACTCCGCCGGTCCGGCCCACGTCCTCGCCGAGGACCACCACGCGGCGATCCGCTGCCAAGGCCTGGTCGAGCCCCTGGTTGATGGCTTGCGCCACGTTCAACGTCGCCATCAACGGTCCCCCGTCGGCGTGACGGGTCCGCCACCCGACAGCTCCTGCTGCTGCTCCCGGAGCTGGGGGGTCATCTCGGCGAACATGGCCTCGAAGATCTGCCCCGGCTCCTGCGGGGGAAGGGCCTCGGCCTCCTCCACCGCCTGCTCGATCAGCGCCGCCTCTTCGTTCTCGATCTCGCGCTGCCACTCTTCGGTCCACGCGCTCTGCCTCTGGAGGTAACGGCGGACCCGCTCGACCGGGTCGCGCTCCCGCCACGTCGCCTCCTCGGCCGGGTCGCGATACCGGCCGGGGTCGTCGGACGTGGTGTGGGGTCCCAGCCGGTAGGTGAGTGCCTCGATCAGGGTAGGGCCGCCACCGGCGCGGGCTCGCCCGACCGCGTCCGCCGTCACGCGATACACGGCGAACAGGTCGTTGCCGTCGACGAGCACGCCGGGGAACCCGTACGCCTCGGCCTTCCCGGCGATCGTCGGAGAGGCAGTCTGGCGATCGCGTCGGAGCGAGATCGCGTACTGGTTGTTCTGGCAGAGGAACACCACGGGGACCTGGTACACGCCGGCGAAGTTCATGGCCTCGTGGAAGTCGCCCTCGGAGGTGGCCCCGTCACCGAACGAGGTCAGCGCGATGCGGTCCTGTCCGAGCAGCTTGGCCGCCCATGCCAGGCCGACCGCGTGCAGCATGTGGGCCCCCACGGTGATCGATGGGGGGAGGACGTTCACTCCCTCCGGCGGGGCGCCGCCCCGTTCGTCGCCCGCTCGCCACAGCAGCAGGAGCTTCCACGGGTATCCGCGGAACCACATGGCGGCGGCGTCCCGGTAGGTCGCGACCAACCAGTCGTCGCCCCTCAGCGCGGCCGCCGACCCGATCTGGGCGGCCTCCTGGCCCTCGAAGGGTGCGTACGTGGCCAGGCGGCCTTGCTTCTGGAGCGCCGTTCCCTTCCGGTCGAACAGGCGCGCGCCCACCATCGCCCGGTAGAGGTGGCGGGTCGCTTCGAGATCGACGGGTGGCTCGCCCCGGAGCTCCCCGTCCGGTGTCAGCATCTGCGCCAGCTCCTCTGCCACATGGCCCTCCGCTCGAAGCGGGCCAATGCTATCGGCCGGATGGCTCGGGTGGGCCGTCCCGTCACACAGCGCGCCGGGTCCGAGGGAGAACTCCTGCCGTATGCTCGGGGTCGCCCATGGCCCCTCATCGCCTCCAGACCGGCCGTTACGGCATCGACGCCGTGCTGGCCGACCGATACGAGATCCGATCGCTGATCGGCCAGGGCGGGATGGCCGAGGTCTACGAGGCAGTGGACCGGGTGCTGGGCCGGCGGGTCGCCATCAAGGTCTTGCGCGACGTCCTGGCAGCCGACCGGCGAGCGGTGGCGCGATTCCGCCGCGAGGCCCGCGCCGTTGCCGCCCTGAGCCATCCCAACATCGTGTCCATCCACGACATCGGCGCGGACGGCCCCACCCCGTTCATGGTGATGGAGCTGATCCCGGGGGAGTCGTTGTCCAACGTGATCTGGCGGGAGGCCCCCCTGCCGGTGGATCGGGCCTCCCGGATCGGGCATGCCGTGGCAATGGCCCTCGCCTTCGCCCACGACGCCGGGATCGTCCACCGCGACGTGAAGCCGGCCAACATCGTGATCACGACCAGCGGCCTGGTGAAGGTGCTCGACTTCGGCATCGCCCGGGCCATCGCCTGGACCCCGCTCACCGAGGGCGGATCGGTCCAGGGCACGGCCGAATACGTCTCCCCCGAGCAGGTCAGCGGCCTGTGGCTGGATGGCCGGTCCGACATCTATTCCCTGGGCGTGGTCCTGCACGAGATGCTGGCCGGCGCGCCCCCCTTCCGCGGCGACACCGCGGTGGCCGTGGCCTACCGGCATCTCGAGGAGCAACCTCCACCGCTGCGGACCCTTCGTCCCTCCGTCCCGCCGGCCTTCGAGGCGCTCGTGATGCGTTGCCTGGCCAAGGAGCGGTGGAGCCGGTACCAGAGCGCGGCCCAGCTGGCCACGGACCTCCGAGGGCTCGTCCCAGGATCCGGGGAGCCCGACGGACCTCGGCGCGCACCCCACGGCGCGGACCCCGCGGCGGCGCCGCTCGACACTCCTCGCCTGCCCGTGGAGCCGCATCCGTCTCGGGTCGCCCGGTCGGCCTCGCGCCGCGGGCGAGGGTGGCGCGCCGTGGTGGCGGCCACCGTGCTCCTGGCCGCGATGGCGGGCGGCGCCTTCCTCCTCTTCCGGCTGGGCAGTCCCGCCCGGGCCACCGGGGTTGGCCCGCCACCGTTGCATCCGCCCAGCGCGCTCCAGGCCGGTGCGGGGTGCGACGGGTTCATCAAGGCCCGGGTGGAGCTGCGGTGGCTGCCGTCCTCCTCCCCGCTCACCGACGGGTACGTCGTCTATCGCGCGGATTCGCGGACGAGCCCGTTCAAGAAGATCGAGCTGCTCCCCGGGCGGCTGAACGCCTCGTTCGTGGACCGGAGCCTGAACACCAGCGCCACCTACCGGTACCTGGTCCGGTCGACCGCCGGGGCGAGGCAGAGCGCCGGGGCCGCCACCGCGCTGGCCGAGACGCCCTTCCTCTGCATCTAGGTCCGCCGGACCGGCTGTTAGTCTCCGCCCGATGAAGACGCCTACCTCGCTTCCTCTCCCCTGGGAACGCCGGTTCCGGGCCCCCGTCGCGTCCACGCCTCAGTGGTCGCCCGTCGCGCCCGACCGCATCGTGTTCACCTCGACGGAGAGCGGGGTCTGGCAGGTCCATGCATGGGACCGGGCCAAGGGGGAGCGCCGGCAGGTCACCGACCACCCGGTCGGCGTGATCGACGGCGCGCCCACCTTGGACGGGGAAGGGATCCTGTGGTTCCAGGACGAGACCGGCGACGAGTCGGGGCGGTGGATGCTCCAGGGGTTCCACGGAGGAGAGACCCGTCCATTCCTGCAGGGCGTGCCCCACGGCTGGAACGGCGGGCTGGCCCAGGCGTCCGGGACGGTGGCCGCGGCGATCAGCGACCGGGACGGGTTCGCCGTCTTCACCTCGACCGACGGTGGTCCGGCCAGGGAGGTTCACCGGAGCATGGAGTCCGTTCAGATCGGAAGCGCGGACCTGGGGGGATTCCTTCGGGGAGGGCTGTCATCCGACGGTGGCCTCTTGTGCCTGGAGCACGGCGAGCACGGCGATCTGATCCACCCGGCGCTCCGGGTGATCGATCCGAGGACGGGGGAAACGGTGGGCGAGCAGGTCGACGAGGGAATGTCGCTATCGGCTTCATGCTGGTCCCCGGTGGCCGGGGACCAGCGCCTGGCCATCGTCCACGAGCGAGAGGGCGAGGAGCGTCCGGCCATCTGGGACCTGGCGACGGGAGAGCGCACCGACGTCCGGCTTTCCCTCCCAGGGCTGGTTGCGGTGGCCGACTGGTGGCCCGACGGGTCCGCCATGCTGCTGTCCAACCGAAACGAGGGGCGCGACCGGCTGTTCCGCTTCGACATCGAATCCGGTGACCTCGATCTGGTCCCCACGCCGGAGGGCGTGGTCGTCGGCGCGCGGGTGCGGCCGGAGGGGACGATCTGGTACCTCCACTCGTCGAGCCGCCACCAGCAGATCGTCCTCGACGATGGGGGCCGCGAGGTGCTCCCGCCGCTCGGCGACCGGGCCCCTGCGGGGCGCCCCTTCGTTTCGTGGGAGTTCCGGAACCCCCACGGCCATCGTGTCCACGGGTTCCACGTCACGCCCGAGGGTCCCGGTCCCTTCCCGGTGCTGATGCGGGTGCACGGCGGGCCCACGTACCTCGATCGGGACGCGTTCCATCCAGAGATCCAGGCCTACGTCGACGCGGGGTTCGCCGTGGGGCTGGTCAACTACCGGGGGTCGATCGGCTACGGACGGGAGTGGCGGGATTCGTTGATCGGGGACGTCGGCGGCCCCGAGCTCGAGGACGTGAACGCGGGACTGGCCGACCTGGTCCGCCGGGGCATCGCCGACCCGACCAGAGCTGTCATCGCCGGCTGGTCCTGGGGCGGATACATCACCTTGCTCGAGCTCGGGAAGCATCCCGACCTGTGGATCTGCGGGGTGGCCGGGGTCCCGGTGGGGGACTACGAGGCCGGCTACGAGGATCTCTCGCCGATGCTCCAGGCGTACGACCGGGCGCTCCTGGGAGCGCCGCCGAGCGAGCGGCCCGACCTCATGAGGGATCGCAACCCGATCAACTTCGCGGACGACGTGCGCGTGCCGGTGCTGTTCGTCATCGGGGAGAACGACACCCGGTGCCCGCTGCGACAGGCCATGCTGTACGTCGACCGGCTGGCGGCCCGGGGCCATCCACACGAGGTGTACCGATTCCCCACGGGACACGGGTCGTTCGACATGGACGAGGAGATTCGGCAGGTTCGAACGGTCCTCGACTTCCTGCACCGGCATGTGCCGGGGCTCCGGCGAGACGCTATCCGGCCTGTCGAAGCGTCTCGCTGACCCGCTCCAGTCCCTTCCGGAGGTGGTCCGGGTCCGAGCCGAACCCGATCCGGAGCTGCCAGCCCATCCCGAACTGCTCACCGGGGACGAGGAGCACGGACTGCTCGAGGCGGATCCGCTCCACCAACGCCGGAGACTCGATGGGAAGGTCGTACCCGAGGAACGCGATGGCGCCCGCGGCGGGCCGGACGTAGTCGAGGAGGTCGCCGTGGCCGGCGGCCCATTCCTCCAGGATCGGGAGGTTCCGCCGGATGATCCCTCGCGTCCGCGCCAGAACGTCCTCTCGCCGGGCCGGCTCCATGACCACGGACGCCAGGCGCTCCGAGAGCGTCGAGGGCGTCAGTGTGGTGTAGTCGTGGTGGATCCACAGCTGCTCGATGAGGGCGGGCGGGGCCACGGCCCACCCCAACCGCAACCCGGGCAGACCGAACGCCTTCGACAGGCCCGACGTGACGACCAGCTTGTCGTAGCGCCCCCAGAACGTGGGGGTCGTCTCGCCGTCAACCTCCGCGCCTCGATAGATCTCGTCGGCGATGATCCAGGCCCCGACCCGTCCCGCCGCCTCGATCACGCCGGCCATCTCCTCACCGGTGAGCACCGCCCCCGTGGGGTTGTTCGGGTTGGTCACCAGGATGGCCTTCGTGCGTTCGGTGACGGCACGGCGCAGCTCGTCCACGTCGAGCGCCCACCGCCGGCCGCTGCCGTCCTCCCCGAGCCTCGAGCGGAAGGCGTCGCTCCCTGCGCCGAAGTGGCGGCCCAGTCCCCACCCCTGCATGTAGTTGGGGACCATGAAGGCCAGGCGGTCACCCGGCTCCAGGAGCGTCCACAGGACCACATGGTTGACCTCCGAGCCGCCGTTCATGACGGTTACGTGCTCGGGGGAGGCGCCGGGATAGAAGCGGGCGATCCGTTCCCGAAGCGCCGGCGAGCCGTTCGAGTACGGATAGCCGAGCGGGACGGAGAGCACGGAGCGGAGCTCCTCCCCCTCGAGCAGCTCCTCCATCGAGAGGGGGTAGACACCGCTCTCGGACAGGTTGTATTCGACCTCGTTCTCGTACAGGCACTGCATCCGCTCCATCTCGAACGTCTCGATGCGCATGCGAACCTCCTCCGACGGCCGCTCGCCTACCGGCCCGGCCCGGTCAGCCGGACGTCGCCGGACCTGGTGACCACGAAGACCTGCCAGTTGTAGAACGCGAAGTAGGCGCGAGGGTCGGCGGCCATCCGCTTCGCGTAGAGCAGCACTGCGTTCACGTACGCCCACGAACGGTTGTAGTGGAAGAGCGCCGCCCGGTAGTTGCGTGGCGCGCCGGAGGCGTGCAGGTAGTTCGCCGCTCCCATGATCGCGTCGTGGGGATCGTGGACGTCCCCGCCCAACCCGTACACCGCCCACGTCGAGGGGATGAACTGCATCGGCCCCTGGGCCCCCGCGTAGCTCGCCGACCTCACCCGGCCGAACTTCGACTCGATGTAGTTCACCGCCGCCAGGACCTCCCACGACACGCCGAACCGGCTCTGGCCCTCTTGGAAATACCCGAGCAGGGCGCCGGCCGGCCGCGGCCGCTGCGTCTTGAACGCGGTGGCGGACGGCGCGGCCCGCACGATCGAGAACAGCTCGTGTCCGGCGGTGATGATGTCGTGAGCGGCGCCCGCTAGGGGCCTGGGCAGCAACCGGATGGTCCAGCCGGCCACCACCGGGTGGCGGGCCAGGTAGCGGTACACCCGCTGCTGGTACAGGGCCAGCAGGACCACGTCGTTCGGCGGGTTCGGGGCAGAGGGGTCGCCGGCCGTCGTCCAGCGGTGGATGGCCTCGTCGAGGGCGGCAGTGGTTCGAGCGAGCTGCGCAGCCAGCGCGGCGGGAGCCGACGGGATGGGTTCGTCCGGGGCCGGGAGGGCCGCGGTGGGAGCAGGTGAGGGGATCGGCGCCGGCGACGGGGTGGGCGTCGAGGGGATCTCGGTGCTGACAGATGGCGACGGCGAGATCACCGCACCGCCGACCGCACCCCCCGCCTTGGAGGGAGGCGCGCCGCAGGCCGAGACAATCAGGGCCGAAGCGAGAAGAGCGAGCGAGAGGCGAACGCTGGATCCCACGGGGCACGAGCAGCCTAACAGCCCGATCCTGGGCTGCCTGTCGCTGAAAGGTATTGAAGAACGCCGCCCGGGCTGCAGCATCCTGGACCTCGCGGGAACACGCGGCATAATCCGGTCCGTGTCTGCGAGCGTGAGAACTCAACGTCCACATCATGAAGGGGGTCATTCCATGTCGAAACTGCCTATGGGCGCCGAGGAGCACCCCCCCAAGCCAACGAGACGAGGACTGCTGGCTGGAGCGGCCTGCGCCATCGGGATCGTTGCGACGGAGGCCTTGGCCAAGGTTCCGGCGGCCCAAGCCACGCAGGGGCAGCCGATTATCGCGGGGAGTCCAAACGACGAGACCACTTCCACAGGAATCACGAACACAACGGATGCTGGAACTGGGCTCGTCGTCAAGGGCGGAGCCGTCAGCGGGGCGGGTGTCGTTGGCCAAGGCGGCGGCTATGGCTCGGGCGTACAAGGTATTGGCGGGGACAACGGCGGCGTCGGCGTGCTGGGGATCGCTGGAAAGAATGGCGGGACAGGTGTGAACGGGCAGGGTGTCGGCACCGGCCCAGGCGTCACCGGTGTTGGAGGGCCGGACGGCGATGGCGTCCACGCCCTAGGACAAGGCCACGGGGATGGCCTCGGAGCCGTTGGCGGCAACCTTGGTGGCACCGGTGTGTCCGGAAGCAGCGGGGGTCCTGATGGAAACGGTATCTGGGGCACTAGCTTTGGCACCGGGGCCGGGGTCCGCGGGACAGCGGTTGCAGAAGGGCCTGGAGTGTTGGCCGAGTCCGGGACCGGTCCGGCGCTGAAGGTCCTGGGGCCGGCGACCTTTTCCCTAAGCGAATGGTGACCATCCCGTCGGGGTCAAAGAAGGCGACGGTCACGGGAGTTCCGCTGACCCCATCTAGTCTGATCCTCGCGCTCATGCAAAACGTCGCCGGACCGGTCATGGTGAAAGCGGCTGTCCCCGACCTGGGCGCTCGACAGTTCACGATCTTCCTGAACAGAGCGCCCACGTCTCCCGCCACAGCGACAGTTGCCTGGTTCGTGGTGAACTGATCGGGGCGGCAGCCCCCGATCTTCGCAGTCCTGCCTAGAATCCGCCGGTGTGCTACGACGACACGGCCCGCCCACCGTTCCCCCCGATCGCCGGGGGAGCCGGGGGCGTCGTCACCCGGGACCTCGTCCTGACCGCGGCCGACGGGAACCGGTTCGCCGCGTTCTCCGCCGTCCATCCGTCGGAGGGAGGGCCCGGCATCGTGATCCTGCCGGACGTTCGCGGGCTGCACGCGTTCTACCAGGACCTCGCGGTGCGGTTCGCCGAGGCGGGCGTGCACGCGACGGCCTTCGACTACTTCGGGCGGACCGCCGGCGTGGGCCCGAGGGATGACGACTTCGACTACATGCCCCACGTCCAGGGGACGAAGCCGGACACGATCGCTCAGGACGTGGCCGCCGCGGTGGCCCACGTTCGCTCGGCCGAAGGAGGGGCGGCGAAGGCCGTGTTCACGGTTGGGTTCTGCTTCGGTGGCAGGAACTCCTTCAACCAGGCAGCTGGAGAGCACGGCCTCTCCGGCGTGATCGGGTTCTACGGCCGGGTCGCGGAGCCCGGGCCGGGCAACGGCAACGCCTCGATCGTGCTGGCAGAGCGCTACCGATGCCCCGTCCTCGGCCTGTTCGGGGGTGCGGACCCGGCGATCCCCCCGAAGGACGTCGACGCGTTCCGCCGGGCGCTCGACGCGGCCGGAGTGAAGAACGAGATCGTGTCCTACGCGGGCGCTCCCCACTCCTTCTTCGACCGGACGTTCGCCCAGTACGCCGAGGAGTGCGACGACGCCTGGAGTCGGATCCTGCGATTCATCCAGGCGAACGGCTGACCTGCTTCACGCTCGGCCGGCGGGATCGAGCAGCTCCTCGACCCCCACGAACCGAGCGCCTTCCGCCCGGAGGCGTTCGATGATGTCGCCGAGGGCCTCTCCAGTGGACCCGGGCCAGGTGTGCAACAGGACGATGGCGCCGTCGCCGTGGGACTGGGCGCCCTCGACCACCGACCGCAGGACCTCGTCGGTCGTCCGGGCGTGATCCCAGTCGTCCGGATCCACGTCCCACCCAACGTTCCGGTACCCGAGGGACGAGAGCGCCGACCGGAGCTCCTCGTCGCCCTCGCCGTCACCGAACGGGAACCGGAACCACGGCCGGGGGTCGGACCCGGCCGTCTCGGCGATGGCCTCCTGGGCGCTCTTCAGGTCGGCCCGGACCCCGTCCGGGGAGAGCAGGGTGAACATGGCGTGGTGGTGCGAGTGGCTGCCGATCGTGTGGCCCTCCCCCGCGATCGACTTGGCCACCCCCGGATATGCGGTGGCCCACCGGCCCTGGATGAAGAACGTGGCCCGAACATCTCTCGCGGCCAGCACCTCCAGCAGGTGCTCGGCGTTCCCCGCCGGCCCGGGCGGCCTGCTCGGGTGCTCCGCGTCGAAGGTGAGGGCGACCCGCAGCTCGCTCGCGGTCATCCCTTCACGCCGGTGAGCGTGACGCCCTCGATGAACGCCCGCTGGGCCAGGAAGAACAGGACGATCACCGGCAGCATGAACAGGATCGAGGCGGCCATCATCAGGTTCCAGTCCACGTGGTGGAGCCCGTGGAACTGGGACAGCGCGATGGTCAGCGTCCACAGGTGCG
>Ga0066710_100002097_pt1 | contig 15733 bp, 13 predicted proteins | sample GraSoiAngelo_159_FD_79666 | JGI IMG/M metagenome (GOLD analysis project Ga0066710, IMG submission 79666) | Grasslands soil microbial communities from the Angelo Coastal Reserve, California, USA - 14_1009_16_40cm | ecosystem: Environmental > Terrestrial > Soil > Grasslands | place: USA...
GTGAGGTCAGGTGGCTCTTGGTTCGGATATCCAATGTTTGACGGAATGATATGCGGCGCGTCGGCAGGCCCGATTAAGATTGTTGGAAGCGTTGCGACATTAAGAAGCGTCCTCTCGGCACCAGGAGCAATTACTTGTGTTTACATGATACCGGGAATTTACAATCTCGGGACAACGGGCATAGTCGTAGGTGCGCCTACGGCCAATCCCAATAACTTTGGAATACGCGGTCTGGGTGCTCTCGGTGACGTTCTTGTTCGTTATGACGGCAACGGAGTGGGTTTGGACTTTGGAACACAGCAACGCGCTACGCCAGGATTCGGGTGGGTTGGAGACTTCATCAAGAACATTACCATGGACCGCTCGGCAGCTTACAATAGTTCCAGCATTGGTATCCACCTAGAAGGCCTATTCAACGGCACAAGAATATCTGACCTCTCTCTGAATGGCTTCGGAATAGGCTGTCGATTCGGACCTGCTGGAGGCTCAACTACTACTGGAACGCAGGAAAGCAAGTGGGACAATTGCAACTTTCTGTCATGCGGCGTAGGATTCGAAAGCAGAGGAGTCTTGAATAGATCGACATTCGGTAACGCTTACTTTGACCAGTGTGGCACCGCCTTCAGAACAACTCCCATCGGGGTAGGCAGTTATGGAATAACGTTCTTTGGAGGATACGTCTCAACCGTCGAGGGACCAACTGTTCCAAGCGGTAATCAAGGCATAGGCTTCGATTTGTTCGGAACGGCGCCAAGTGGTAGTCAAGATGCCAACTGTCAATTGTTCGGAGTGAACTTTGGCACAAATACCGCAGATGTCAACGCCGGAAATGTCAACACACGCGTTATAGCTTATGGTTGTTCATCAAAAGCATCTCCTTCAGGATTGGCATTGATGGGGCCCGGGTCCATAGATATCATAGGAGCCTTCGAAACAAACAACGGTATATTGCAGACGGCAAAATACACTGGCGGAGCCCTCGGAATTCCTATCACAAGCATACCTGTGCCTCCATCGGGACCATTTACCTATGTCAATCCAGCTACCGCAAGTTTCAACGGATATCTATATCCTCAACTTATCGCGATCACAGGTGGAACTGTAAACTTTGTGACTAAGAACGGGGTAACGATCGCCACGTCAAGTCCATGCTTTGTCATACTTCAGCCTGGAGAATCGGTTACTGTTTCCTACAGCATCGCGCCTACCATGACGGCGCAGAGGTTCTGACGAAGAACAAGAGCAGTATCCGTCACATATCAACCATGCACTGTCTCGGCTTCCACCGTCTATGATTATCTTGTGCCAGGAGCGACTCGAAGAGATCGCCACGTCTATCGAGGACAAAGCCTTTTTCAAGCGTCTCTTCGCCATTAGGCATCACATCACTAGGTCAACCTTCAACCCACAGTCTCCACTCCACCATGGAATGCGATGTGACCGCTTCAAATGAGCTTCGCATTAGGATTCCAACCCAGGGCTCATGGTCATTTAGCTGCCAGAGTCGACCTACTCAGTGATGACTAGCATGCCGTGGGTGATGCTCCCTGCGGAGCTGGATAGGGTTTATGCTTCCCGAAGCTCGGGGGCGATTGACGGAACGTTCGGCTGAAATGTTCGGCGGGTCCTATTATTAAGAAGGACTCGGAACTTGTCCACAATCTCCCAGACGCCCTGTTCCAACGTGTGTTGAGGCTTGAAGCCTAGCCCAGCGATTTTGGAGCCGTCGAGCTCGTAGCTGACCTGGTTGAGGTTGGGGGATGGTGTAACCACTATTTTCAAGTCGAAGACTTCCTTAGCGATGACGCTTGTTATCCGGTCGATGGACGCGTTTTCACCTACTACATTGTAGACTTCACCTTTCATGTCGTTTCGTTCCAAGGCGAAGATCAAAGCCATAGTCGAGTCTCTGATGTGGAGGTAAGGTCTTTTCTCTCGCTGCGCGGATTCCCAGACGCTCAAGGGCATTCCGGCACAGGCGAGGTAGGCGAACCTATCGACGACGGTGTCGAACCTCATTCCGATAGACCAGCCGAACACTGTTCCAAGCCGTAGCGATGTTACGTACAGCCCGCTCGTCTTCGATGCCTCAATGCACTGTTTCTCAGCTTGGAGCTTAGTCTCGCCGTAAGGGCTGATCGGCTTGCAAGGTGAAGTCTCGTCCACGAGACCGATTGTGGGTCCGTAGACGCTGGCGGTTGACGAGTAGATGAACCGATCTACCTCGCTCTTGACCGCGTGTGAGAGAACCTTTCGTCCACCAGTGACGTTGACGTCGACCGTGAGGTCTTTCCGCTCGAATGAGACTGGAGCGTTGGTAATGCCGGCGAGGTCGATGACCTGCTCCACGTCTTGGAAGGCTTTTTTCAAATCTTCGTCCTTCCGAATATCACCTTCATGGAACTCGTAGCTTCCTTCCGAGGGGAGGTCCATTAGGCTGACGTAGCGTTCCCGCATCATACTGTCCAAGATGCGTATTGTGATTCCCTGGAAGCGCGGCTCCACTGCCAAGTCCCGAATCAGTTGCGACCCGATGTAACCACACCCGCCAGTGACTAGGATGACCATGTCTGTTGGACCTTGAATGAGGTCTTGATTGATGGTGAAGATTGAAAAGGATACGCTCGGTTCCCGTCAGGGTGACGATGAGAAGGCTGCTCGTAGTGGGAGCCACAGGGCTAGTTGGCTCGAAGCTCGTCAAGTTTGCACCCAACTATGGGTACGAAGCTCTTTCCACCCATAATGCTAGGCATCCTGAGGATTCGAAATCGTTCAAGCTAGACATTACCGATGGTGAGGCCACGCGGATGCTTTTGGAGGAGGTCAAGCCGGAAGTGATTGTGAACACTGCGGCGCTTCACAACGTGGACTATTGTGAGACCCACCAGGAAGAGGCTCACCGCGTCAATGTTGAGGGAACCGCTAACCTTGCTGACACGGCCTCGAAACTCGGGTCCAGGTTCATCTACGTCTCAACAGACTATGTCTTCGACGGACGCACTGGACACTACTCAGAGTCTGATGTGCCCAACCCTCTTCACTACTACGCCAGGACCAAGGTTGAGGGCGAAGCTGTGGCCTCCAAGGTTCCGAGCTATGCCATTGCCCGCCCCAGCGTAATCTATGGCTGGAACCCGCTCGAAGCGACTGGGATACCGTCTAGCTCTGGGAAAACGGTCAATTTTGCCATGTACGTTCTCGACAAATTTGGCAAGAACGAGACCGTGAAAGCCGTGAATGACCAGTTCAGCTCGCCAACGTTTGCAGACAACATGGCCGAAGCAGTGCTACGGATCGCATCTTTCGACGGTAGCGGGATCTTCCACACCGCGGGAAGGTCCTGCATTAGCCGTTACGAGTTCGCACTCAAAATTGCTGAAGTCTTCAACTATCCGACAACCCTGGTTCAGCCAGTTTCCTCCAAGGATTTCAAACAGGCAGCCGAGCGGCCCAAGAACAGCTGCCTCTCAGTCGACGATACAGAGAGGGAGCTTGGGGTGAGGTTTCTGACAGCTGAAGAGGGTTTGCGCGAAATGAAGTCGCAAGGCGGAACGAATGATCCAACCCACTCGATCGGTAGCCGCTAAGGGAGCTATTTGTGTGGCAGTTTGTTCCAGTCATACGGTTTTCCCGATTTCCGTTCAACAATGGACGAATCATTCCACGGCCGTCGTTCTTCATCGGGATTTTTCACGTTGTACATCCGGTTAACGCCATAAACTGTTAGGGAAGGCTTGTCACCAAGGGTCTTCGTCCCGTGCCAGTAGTGACCAGGTATCCTCACTACCTGGAGCCGTTCCTCACCGGCTACGATTTCATCGAGTTGCCCTTTTGTGGGAGAACCTGGCTTGTCATCGTAGGCGCATATTTTCATTGAGCCTTTCAAGACGATGAAGTAGTCTACCTGGCCTCTGTTGTGCCGGTGCCACCCTCTTATCATTCCGGGATAGCTGAACGAAAGGTTCGCCTGGACGATTCTGTCTTCGCCTAGTAAGTCCTTCCAATCTTCCCGGATAATTTCGGCGAAGAACCCTCTCTCGTCCACACTCTTCATCAGATCTTGAACCTTTACTCCGGCCAGCATGTCGGGGCGACTCGTATCATGGTTATTTAAACCGCGTCGATTTCAACTCATCAGGGTCGGCCGCAACAACATTCACAACAAACCGTCGCGCATACCGCCGGCACGCTTGAGGATTCTCTTACGCGACGCGCGCTCTCTCTCGACCACGCTCTCGACCACACGATATCTCCAGCCATCTTTGGCCTGCCCAGGCAGAGTTACAAGTTCGAGACGTTTATGAAAAATCGAAATTATCTTATAGTCTGTCGAATTCTTCAACATTCGGATGGTTTCGGACTAGTATGAGCTCTTGGGGCAATAGGTTCCCTTTACTTCTGGTGTTGTTCGCGATTATCTCCTTTCCTCTCTTAGCAGGACTGTCGTCTCCCATCGCGAGGAGTCTCACTACAGGCCTCGTCTGCGTGGACATGTCCAGTTCAACAACGTGCCCAGCTTCCCCCGCGACTCTATCCGGGAACCTAAACTCGACGATCATCGTCAACATTAACATTCAAGGGTCAGAGGCTCTCAACGGGCTAGACGTCACTGTAAGCACGGACGACCAAGTTTTGCGAGGGACGAGCATTAGCACAATTGGGAGCGTGCTTGGAGCTTCACCATTCGTGCTCACAAACTGCGTAGACGGACGCGGGTCCGGCTGCGCCGCCAACGACGGCCCTGGCACTGCGCACCTCGCCGCAGTCGACCTCGGAGGACCCACAGCCTCACCGATAACCGGGCAGCTTTTCAGCATCACATATGTAGTAGTCGGAAACTCTACGGGCACAACAATCGGATTCCTAACCGGTTGCTCTGGAACCACGAGCGTCCCGAACATCTGTGTAACAATTGCGAACCCGAACCCTGTACCGGAGTCGATTCAAACCGCCATCTTCAGCAACACTCCATCCACCCCCGACTTCTCCCTCTCTGCGACCCCAACCTTTCTGAGCGTCCAGCCTTCAAACTCGAGCTTTTCAACAATCACCATTGCTAGCCTAGGAGGCTTTACTGGTGACGTGTTTCTGAACGTCAACCTGACATCGTTCGCTGGAAATGCTACCCAAACTCCGGTCGGAGTTAAAGCAACCCTCAACCCTCAAACCGTTTCTTTGCTCCATTACATGATCCAAAACTCAACCCTGACCTTCACCGTCCTCTTCAATGCCACCTTGGGAACATACGGCTTCAGCCTCGAAGGGTCAAGCGGGTCGTTAACCCACTTTGTCATGTTCACTGTTAGGGTCGGGTCAACACAAACTCTTGGCTTTCCCTTCCACGACGACTTCAACTATTCTAGTCTAGACCAGCTGTTCGCCACAGGCTGGACTGCATGTGGCCTCGGCCCTCCCTCGTATCACAGCGTAGGTGGAGGAGCCCTCACCGTTACAAATGACGGTACGGTATCCGGAGACGTATGCCTACCCGCTCCCCCGGGACTCTCCAATTGGAGCTACTCGGCACGAATCGCATGGGTAGGAGGTTCAGTCGGGGGGCTGCAGTTCGTCGTCTTCACTAAGCTTCATGCATACGCTTGGATAGCGGACAACTTCTACCATAGATATCACCTGCTGAGAGACACAACTGATGTCTTCAGCACAGACGGATTCCAGTCGCAGCTCAACGTCTTCCACGACCTTCGACTCGATGCTGTAAACGGCCTAATCTCAGGCTTCTTCGACGGGGGCCTAATGGGAACGTACCAAGAACAAGATCCCACAATATCTGTCAACCTAGATCTCAGTGCCGCCTGGAACACCATGCTCTCATACGACTCCGCCGACGGAGCAATCCCGCCGCCCGCCCCGCCCGACTTCGCAATATCAGCTAATCCACCGTCGCTCACCTTCCAAGCTGGAAGCTCGGGAACCTCCCAGATTACTCTCACAAGCTCGGATGGCTTTGCCGGAAGTGTCCAACTAGCGTCTCAGGTTTCGCCGGCTTTGGGACCAACTAGCTCTCTATCGCCTTCAGCTGTCTCTCTGAGTCCCAATGGAACTGCGTCAGCAACACTGCTAGTCTCGTCCTCAACATTTGATCCGATTGGACCGTTCAGCGTGACCGTGACCGGATCAAGCGGCACTATGATTCACTCGACTTCGATCAACCTCATCATAACTCCTCCACCCCCACCACCCCCAGATTTCGGAATCGAGGTATTCCCACAATCCATCGTATTGCTTGATGGGGGATCGACCACCGCCACGGTTTCTGTCTTCGGATTCCAAGGCTTCACCGGCAATGTGCAGCTGGGCTCGAGCATAGTCCCAGGTTTGACAAACGGACCGAACATATCGTTGAATCCGTCATTCGCATTCGTTTCACTATCTCAAAGTTCCGGAAACGCCCACCTCACAGTTTCCACCCTCTCAAGCACAGCCGTTGGAAATTACACGATCACGGTAACGGGAACTTCGGGCTCGCTCACTCACGCCGCCACAGTTCAGCTCGTAATTCTGCCACCTCCCACGCTGGCTGTATCGCCCTCCAACGGAACTCTCGGTACACAAATTATGGTCCAAGGGCATGGCTTCCCCCCGTTGCCGCCTGGGCTAATTGGGGTCTCGCCAATCCTTGTCTCGTTTGACGACCAATTCATCGGCTTCGCAATTCCAACGCAGGGATCGTTCAACTTCACGTTTAACGTACCGCACGCGCAAACCGGCCTCCACCACATCAAAGCATTGGATGAATTTACAAGGGCAACTGCGACAGCTGACTTTCAAGTAATCGCACCTCCGGCCGTTACAATCACAGCAAGTATGGACACCGGGACTATCTACTCCCCCGGAGATTCCGCAACAATATACATCTCAACCCAGGCAGGCGGCGCACCCGCGACGCCATCAAGCATCCAACTGGCTCTCTACCTCCCCAACGGAACAAGCACAACGCTGCCCACGACCGCAATTTCGACAGGCCTCTCCAAGGCCACCTACCTGATCCCCAAGACAGCCTCCATTGGAACATACGCACTCTTAGCCACCGTGGAAATAAACGGTGTCCAGGCCTCCTCGCTCCGGACTTTCGAAGTCAAGTCTCCATGGGTTTCACCAGGTGGACCGACAAGTCTCGCAACGCTAGGCCTGCCCGACTCAATCCCTTCCGTTGCATTGATCGGAATGGTCATCGCGGGGATAGCCGTCGCCGGGTTGGCCTTCCTTATCAGGAAGACGCCCAGATAGGAAAAATCTCTCAACGGTCAATTTTCCTTCATCTTCTAAGGCCATCTCTTATCGACGCGACCGCCACAAGCAGTCGAAAATCCATGCAGTGACGGTCAAACGACTTGACACCCGGCGTGGATTCATGCGGGTCCTGCTTCTTCTCGCAACCTTCCAGTTGAACAGCCACTGTCCCGTCGTTGTGGCTCCGATCTGCGGCGAACCCTTATTTCCAGAACGAGTTTGAAGTTGGTTTCGAGGGAATAACATTGCGCGGAGATCCCGACTCGGGGTTCTGGAAGGGAAAGGCAACGCTTGTTACGGGAGCAACCGGTTTTGCGGGGGGTCACCTGGCTGAATACCTTCAGTCTCTAGGCGCGGATGTTAGATGCTTTGTTAGGTCTAGCCAGAACTTGGCCGCTAGAGGTCCAAGGATCAAGACAGCAGTTGGCGACGTCCAAGATTACCAGAGCTTGGTAGAGGCTCTGAAAGGTGTCGATGTGGCGTTCCATCTTGCCGCTATCACGGTGATTCCGGAGACTCGGGCCAAGGTGTTCAACACGTTTTCCACGAACGCTCTTGGAACCCTCAACCTTCTAATGGCTGCTCGAGAAAGGCACGTTCCGAAAGTGGTGTACGTAAGTACTTGCCACGTATATGGGAAACAGACGCACGTGCCTATACGCGAAGACACGCCTCCCAAGCCAATCGACATCTACTCGGCAAGCAAGCTGGCAGGCGAAAGCTTGGCCCTGTCCTTCGCAGAAATGTACGAGATGGATATTAGCATCTCCCGTGCATTCAATCACTTCGGACCTCGCCAGCGTCCCGACTTTCTGATACCATCTGTAATACTGCGGCTTTTGAAGCGCGAGCCGTTGAAGATGGGGAACCCTAGGCCTACGAGAGATTTTGCATATGTGGACGATATCATTAGAGGATACGCCCTTCTCGGTGAGAAAGGGGAATCCTCCGAAGTCTACCACTTCTGCAGCGGAATAGAGAGAACTGTTCGCGAGATTGCTGAAACGATCGCTGAGGTTGCGAGTGTCAAACCCGATATCCGCTGGAACCCTGAAGCTAGGAGAGTGGACATTCAGAGAAGCGTAGGCGACTATTCCAAGGTGAGGAAAGAACTAGGCTGGCAACCACGCGTCGATTTTGAGGACGCATTGAAGAAAACCTTGGCATGGTACAAGACTCAGCCTATGGTCAAGAAGGCGTAGCCCTCCAGACTTGAACAAAACACTCGCCGGAGCGAAGCCTTTCATCCGAAGGCACTTTCGAGAAGCCAGGAAAGAGTTCGTTCCTGGGAAGACAAAGATTCCGCTCAGCGTTCCAACCTATGGGGCCGAGGAGGTCGAGGAGGCCCTTGAGTCGATGCTGTCAACTTGGGTATCTATGGGCAAGAAAGTAAGACTGTTCGAGGAGGCTTTCGTAGACTACCTGGGATCTAAGCATGCGGTCATGGTTAACTCGGGGTCCTCTGCCAATCTCTTGGCGCTGTCTGTTCTAACGAACCCACTTCTGAAAAAGAAAGTCGAGCCCGGAACAGAAGTAATAACTCCGGCCGTAACGTGGGTTACCACCGTTTATCCGATAGTCAACGTTGGGTGTAAGCCAGTCCTTGTTGATGTCGACCTGGAGAGCTTCAATGTTCTCCCGGACGAGATAGAACACGCAATAGGTCCCAAAACAAGTGCGATCCTCCCTGTTCACCTCTTAGGGCTACCGTGCGAGATTACGACTGTCAAAAGAATCGCGGCCAATAATGACCTCTTTTTGCTGGAAGATACCTGCGAGTCTACGGGAGCGGAGTTCGAAGGGAAGAAAGTAGGAACCTTCGGTGACATGGGGACATTCAGCTTCTTCATGTCTCACCACATTTCCACCATAGAAGGTGGAATGGTAGTCACCGACAACGATGAGCTGTTCGAATATTTGAAAGCAATGCGCGCATTCGGGTGGATTCGCGACCTGAAAGATTCAAAACGCTACGCAGCTCAGACCAGGGGCATTGATCCTCGATGCCTCTTTTTAACTTCTGGTTACAACCTGCGGCCGACCGAGATTCAGGGAGCGTTCGGAATACACCAAATCAAGAAACTAGACGGGTTTATCGAACACAGGAGACGTAACGCCAAGTACTGGACCCGACGCTTGAAACCATTCCGAGATCTGCTGATTCTCCCAAGCGATAGTCCCAAGGCGAGGCATGTATTCTTCGGCTATCCTGTTACGGTACGGCCCGGGACAAAACTGCGACGGGCAGAGTTAGTGTCATATCTAGAGAGCAAAGGAATCGAAACAAGGCCGATTATGGCGGGAAACTTTGCCGACCAGCCAGTGAAAAGACAGATTCCCTGTCGTGTCTCTGGAAAGCTGAAAAATTCGCGCATAGTCTCTCGCAACTCATTTTTCTTTGGTAACCACGGCGGAATAGGAGACAAGGAAAAGGAGTTTATTGGCGATTGCCTCACTCAGTTTCTGGAGTCTGTGCCGGGGAGATAACAAACTATTCTCGGTTATCGGTATCTACGAACAGGGTCGCACCATTGGGCTTGGGTCATCTGAGGTACCCATCCATGTTCTTAGAACAAGTGACCCGAGAATCGTGCTAAGGTCTCAAGTCCTTATAGGACAACCCATTTGAACGCTTCAGTCGGAAAAATGCTTGCCAATTAACCCAGAAGACGTCAGCTACCGACCTGTCCGTCGCGGAGAGCAGAAGTCCCAGCCAGAATCTAAACGGAGGTCTTCCGTAGCCAGCCACTCTCCCGAAATGACGAAAAACAAACGCCAATAGCAAGTTACGCGCATGCTGGAACAACGATCGGTCTGCTTTTTCGAGAAATGTGATGGATCCGACGAAGCCTACGTGAGCTATAGGTTCTTTTCCCATCAGCAGCTCTCCCACCAGACGCGATGGCCCACCTGGTATCAAATATGAGTCATGAAGGGCGAGGCGCCCTCCGAACTCTAGTCGCTTAAACCACAACTGAAAATCCTCTCGGACATCTTCATAACCGTGGCTTCCATCTATGAAGACGAGACGGATATCTCCGGCCCAGTTTTCGGCAGCTGCACGCGAAGTCTCCCGAATCGGAACAACCCAGTCAGACACGCCGAATTTCTTCATATTGGAAATGAACTCATCGTATGTGAAAACTAGACCGTATCTTTCTTTGTGTTCTTGGCTACCAGTGTGAGGATCAATCGCGGCAACCTTTTCATTCCCTGCCAGTTTGGACCCGCTTGCTAGCCATATGGTCGATTTCCCCTTCCAGCTTCCGACTTCAACTATGAGTCCGTGGCCGACTCTGCTCGTTGCAAGGTGCCATAGGAGAACCCCCTCATGCCGCGACAGAAATCCTTCGACTTGCTGGCTGGCCCTGTATGCCGAGACTATACTGGCCTTTTCATCACTCAACACTGTATGACCACGTTTAGGCCCTCTTTAGGCTAAGCTCCAGCTCGAAGCTTTCCGAAAATCCGAGGATGGGAGTCGAGAAGCTGTGTGTCGAACCCGTACGACTCTAGAAGCTTGAGCAGCTCTTGTGTTTGGTCGCGATTATGCAACTCAACCATTATGCTACGGATACGATTCTCACTTAGAGCTATTCCGGCACCTCGCAGGACCGAAAACTCGGCCCCTTCCACATCGACCTTCACAAGGTCGGCCGTCTCGCTTAAGATCACATCATCGTACTTTCTTACAGCAACCTTCACCCCCTTCTGACCTGAATACCTGTGTGGCTCTCCGGCATCATCTACCCTGCCAGGCCTGTACTCGAAATTAGCGAGTATTGTGTCCGAAAGACCGCTTATTCCGACGCGTTGGTCGAGAAACAAGGTAGTCTCGCCGGTAAAGTCAGCGAGAGCGACAGGATAGCATTTTATGTTTCGAGCTTTTTGCTTATCGATATTCCACCTCAAAACTTCGAACGTTTCTGGATTTGGCTCAAATGAGTAGACCTGGACAAAGTTTCTGCGCAGCAGAAGGGAATATGCCCCGTCACTTGCCCCTACGTCGACAAAGAGCCTTCCTTTGATGTTTCGGAGCACTTCTCTTACTTTGGGCTCGTAGGGTTTGGGCCTGTGCCTACGCAGCACCGTCTTCTCAAGAATAAACTTCCAATCTCTGTTCCAAATTCGGCGGCTCATAGGGGGTCCTGTGACCCGCTCGATTTTGAGCCGCTTCCTTCCTCTCCAAGACAATTGGAGGACATTTGGATTCCGATAGAAAGGGTCCTTATCGGTCTCTCACGACTTCCATTGCTTTCTTAGCTAGAAGCCACAGTCTGTAGATGGGAAGGTCTTGATACCAGCGGTTTCGGTAGGCGAGGGCCCCCCTGTGGTTGTGGATTATTGGAAAATCGATGATGCCGTGCGGGTCCTTTGGGATCACTTTCTCGTGCACATCGCCCACAAACTTTACTCTGTTTGACACCAACCTCGGCGAGTATTCTGGGTTCCACAGGGCTCGATACCTTCCGTTGGCAAGATTGATCCGTCTAATCCAGTAGTAAGGGTACTTGGGATCGATTTGACTTAGATAATCGAGGAGCATGTCGCAAGCCTCTTCGTCATCGTCGATGAAAAGGACCCATTCATGCTGCGCCAAGAAGTGGTTCCTTGCTTGTGCGAAGCTGCTGATTTTTCCCTGGTAGTCTTTGCCTAATGTGACAATCTTGTATCTAATCGTTCAAGACCTCTGGCTTGTTTCTAGCTCAGGTTGCATTTGAACTATATTCCCGAGAGTGTTGCTATCTCACGGTCGGAAACCCGTCTCTTAGATTGGAGGGTCCTCCTCTCTTGAATCGGCAAGTTTATCACGTTCCAGAAAGGTGAACGCAAATAGGCCAGAAAATATCCTAGGTCGTTATTCTTTATTCCGGCAGCCATAGCGACGACATCACGAAATACCCTTGCAACTCCGAATTTCAGAGCATTGAACGAGTCGTAACATTTTAGGATGATTCGAAGGCGGTATGCTACCGCATTTCCACGGAAGATAGATGAACGCGGAGTGAGTCCTCCTCTAGTGTGATACACTAGGCTCTCCGGACAGTACATCACCTTCCAGCCTGCTATCCTAGCCCTAAGGCAGAAGTCCACATCCTCATAGTAAAGAAACATCTTCTCGTCCAAGAGTCCGATTTCTTTGAAAACGTCTCTCTTTATCATCGTGCACGCGAAAGAGCACAAGGGAATCTCTTGTCGCACATTGAACTGTCCTTTGTCGACTTCTCCGGCTCCTCTGCCGCGAGTGTATCCTGTCGAGAAATCAAAAGTAAGCCCTGATTCATCTATGATTGCGTCGTTTGGCCTCATGAGCTTGGGAGTAGCGATCCCGTGGCGAGGTGAGGACTTCATGCATTCAGATAGATTGGCGAGCCAATTAGGGGTAACGATTGTATCAGGGTTAAGCAAGACAATCCAAGGTCCCTTGGCATGCAGAATCCCCATATTGCTAGCTCTGGAGAATCCAAGATTGGTTCGGTTCTTGAGAATGACAGTTTCAGGGTGTACATCGGCTATTGCTAGGTCACTTCCATCTGTAGAGCTGTTATCCACAAGTATTAGCTCGAAATCGTCGGTAAATCGGACTACCGACTCGATGCACCTCGCGATCAGTGAGCCCCCATTGTGGTTTACAACTATGATTGAATAAGATGGCTTACCTGACGCCGACATCCGAATTCCAAAATTCATATTTCAACACACTCAAGTTTTCGTTCCTATCGTGGGCTGACTGGAAACTCCTCGGTTACTCCCTCTTGAACAAGAAACGCTGAAATCTTCGCCTCCAATCTCCGAAGGACACGCGGGCTCGTTTCGGCCATGAGTAATCCGGAATGTCTTGATTAGTGGCATGAGTTCGCCAGAGTCTCACGTTACAATCTAGCTGGGCTTTGGTACGGCCTGTATTGAGGCCCTTTGAACCACCTGCCTGCGGTTCGCTGGCCGGGATGAAGAAGCCTCCAGACGCCTCCCACATGCTCCTTGGCAAGATCCAGCACCCCCCTACGCCGGAAACTGAGATGATACCCGAGGGAAGCTTCGCAAGACTACTCCACGCTCGCCCTCTAAATTCGTTCACAGACAGCGTATCGTAATAACGAATCCTAGGACGGACATGCGACCTGTCCCAGTACCATATGGAGGCCCCTAGTACGGAACCGTCTTCGTAATCCATGATGAGCTTCTTCACTTCGTCGACGCGGGCGACATAATAGCTGTCAATAATGAGCAGATGGTCCGCGTCGCGGTGTATACCAATTGCATGGCTGACAGCTGCGTTATATCTAGACGTTAGATATTGAAGGCGATTCAGATTTCGGTTGTCGTGACCCTCAATAGGCTCATAGCCCCCGGTATAGCAGAAAAAAGGGACTGGAAAGTTGACTTCGTATCTCTTTCCACTAATACAAACGGCTATTAGCTTCAATATCCTGAAACGCGTCCATTATTGGGCGTATGTCTGAACTCTAAAGAACTGACTAAAGTGGACAACTCGAAAAACAGCTGACGCATTTGAAGCCTCACCTATGAGTCGGGATTTGAACCTCCGAGACCGAGCGTTCGTTTTGCCTCAATAGGTCAGGAAAGGAGATAAGAATTGACGACAACACCTTCTCAACGCCGACAAATCATCTTCGCGATAGAATTCGAAAGTTCGGCAAGGGGACGATGAACTTGCCCCCCCTCTCAAGGTATTCTGCTTCTGCAGCCGCGATCTCTTGAAGGAAATGATGCGGAAGAATTAGGAAGTAGTCAGGCCTGTCACGGCGCGCTTCTTCCTTCGAAACGATGGGAATAAGGGTTCCTACCGTCTTACGGCCCCATTTTTCAGGATTAGCGTCCGTTGCCTTCTTGATCAGTCGATAGTCAAGTCCACAGTATTGCAGAATCGTATTTCCCCTTGTCGAAGCTCCGTAAACGTAGACTCTCTTTCCGGCTTTCACTTCATAGGTGATGAACCTTCTAAGGCGCACTCTTATTTCTCGAATGTTCCTCGCGAACGATTTGTAAATCGAGGGCTTCCTTTCAAAGATACGGTGTTCGTACTTCGTCATCGCCCTTACGGATTCCCGAATCGGGAAACGCTCTCCGTGGCATATGTACGCCCGGAAGCTACCACCGTTCGCTTCGTTTGTTTCCACATGAAAAATCTTCATTCCGTGGTTGTTCATAAGTCGGGTCAGGGTTCTTAGGGAGAAGTAGGTGAGGTGTTCATGGCCGATGTTGTCGAACCCGTTGTTTTTCAGCATTGCTGGAAGATAGTTTTGTTGTATGACCCAGATCCCGTTAGGGTCAAGAGTCTTTGCCACATCATCGACGAAGCTGTTCGGATCATCCAGATCGTAGAACATTGCGATGCTCGTCATAATCACAGCTCTTGACTCGCCGAATTTCCGACGAAAGGCTTCGAAACTGAAGAAGTCGTTGAAGATGAATTCGGTGCCCTTTCTTGCTTCTTTAACGAGGTTTCTTGCAGGTTCAAATCCTATTAGTCGCAATCCCGGAACCCCATATTGGCGAAGAAGTGTCCCGTCGTTGCAACCAATATCGAGTACGATGTTTCCCGATTGAACGGGAATTGTATTACAAGCCTGGACGACAACGTCCTTCAGGGCATTCCTCATAGACTCGCTTATTCCAGACTTATACCAGTAACGACGGTAGAGAGAGTCCCTGGGGAACGTGTGATCCAGTTGAACCAATCCGCATTCTCGGCACCGAACTAGGTCCAATGGAGAACGCGGACTACGACCGGCTGCAGTTACAAAATCCGAAACATATTGATTACCCAACGAAAGAACCCTCACGAGCCTACCTGAGTGGCATACCCTGCACGACTTGGTGACTGGCACGATATTTCGCATGAGAGTTCTTGCCATAATCGTTACCTGAAGGAGTTAATGGAGTGTTGTCCATTTAGGGAGCGGATAAAGAATTACAGGACATTTCCTGTTGCCCACGGACGTCTCGAGGGTAAACCCTCGACCCGCTCAAGATGCGATTTCTAGGAGATGAAGAGTTAAACGTGGCCCAGGGAATGCTTCGCAATGACCAAAGTTGAAGCTGACTAAAATGCTCTTCAGAGCTTGGTTCTACTTTCGAACGGGCTACTCACTCTATATTGCATTTCCACTCGGCTTCATTAGCACAGTCATAGTAGTGTACTCCCTAGCGATTAAACCGGCAATCGAGTCAGGAGGAGCCGTCGGCGGCTACTTACAGACTCTCTTTCCTCACTTGGTCAACTTCGTGATCATAGGAGCCGTAGTTCTAACGCCTATTGCTGTCTCTCTTGGCCTATGCCACATAAAGCGAACGGGCGCATTGAAGACCGACGCATCCGTCAGCACGGAAGAAAACCCGAACATCTATAAGGCGGTTCCAGGAAAGGAGGACCAAGTCTACATTCCTCTTTGAATGCTGACGGCCAAGGCCATCGAAAGGACCCTTGACCAGAAAAAGAACTTGCCTCACCAGGAGA
>Ga0066710_100002099_pt1 | contig 15733 bp, 13 predicted proteins | sample GraSoiAngelo_159_FD_79666 | JGI IMG/M metagenome (GOLD analysis project Ga0066710, IMG submission 79666) | Grasslands soil microbial communities from the Angelo Coastal Reserve, California, USA - 14_1009_16_40cm | ecosystem: Environmental > Terrestrial > Soil > Grasslands | place: USA...
CAACCAGGAAAACGCGTTGGTGACCGCGTAGAAAATTGTCGATCCAACAATAGAAGCTGGTAAAAGCGTCTTCAGCGATGCCCGATTTTGTAAGAGAATTCCCACGCATCCAACGAGTGCGAGCACCGCATAGCGAACTAGAATCTGCGCGTCCAGTAGTCCCACCCCTGCCGGATAACGAAAATTAATTACCGCATCAGAAATGAACAGAGTCACCAGCGGCACCGATAATTTATATTTCTTTGGCAAGTACGCCGCACTGCAGAGTGCGATTGCTGCGAGCGGCACGAAGTTGGAAAGCCAGCTCGCGCCGGAATGAATCAAGAGTCCCGTCGTGACCCGATAAACGACGGCTGAAAAAACCAGAAGGAGCGCGGGAATCATTCCACAGAATCTATCCGGCCGGTAAGATATGCAAAGGGCATTTGAAATCGTCATTCCGAGGGCAGTCGAGGAATCCCGTGGCCCTACTGTGCGTAAATTCGCGGGCTCCTTCGACTCCGCTTCGCTCCGCTCAGGATGATGGGGTGCTATTTCGCAGCGGCGAGCGCTTTGTTGAGCCGCGCTTTGCGACGATTGGCTGCGTTTCGATGGATGATTCCGCGTTTGGCAGCTTTATCGATCGCGGCAATAGCTGCTCGGATTTGCTCCGCGCTGGGTTTTTCGGAAGAACGCAACTGGCTTTGGATGGTGCGCAGTCGCGTCACCACGCTGCGATTACGCAGCGACCGTTTTAACGTCTGGCGAGCGCGTTTGGCAGCTGATCTGGTGTTGGCCATTAAAAAATTTAGTGGAAGGCGACCTCGCGAGCACGAGTGGGTTTGTCAACTCCGAAAGGGTCTCCGGTAAGCACTCACGCGGGTTAAACCGTGCTAATTCGGCAGCGGCTTCGCTGCTCTCTCCCCGGCACCCGCACGGACCGAAGCGTTACAAGCGTTTGCTCAATGCGAGCTTCGCCTTTTGTCGCTGGGCAGCAAGCGCTCCCCCCATTCGCATTTGTTCGACAGTGAGTGTGCCTGAGGCAGATGTTGGTTCAGGCTGCTGCTGCTGGATGTTCGGGTTTTCGTTCTGCGCAACCAACATATTACTGGCCGGCGACGGCCCGGCTTTTGGCACCTTGGGTAAACGATCGGGAATGATTTGCACCAGCGCCCCCATTGGAACTTGATTGTAAAGCGCGGCGATGTCGGCGGCTTTCATTCTGATGCAACCATAGCTGGCTGGCCGGCCGATCGTCTTTTCTTCCGGCGTCCCGTGGATGTAGATGCAGCGGTGAAATGCTTGCGCATTTTGCGTTTCAAGTCCGCTTAGCCAAATGATCCGCGTAGTCACTGGATCGCGGCCAGGAGCATTTGGCTGGAGAATCTCACCGGTCCAGCGCCGGTTGTGAAAAACAGCGCCGACTGGCGCGTTGTTGCCGATCTTTTGCGCAACCATGAGGTAACCGAGCGGCGTCGTCATTCTTCCACGAAAATCACCGACGCCGAACTTGGAGGTTGAGACCGGGTAAATTGCCACTCTCCCGCCATTTTCCATAAGCATCAGTTTCTGGTCGTGGATGCTGACTATCAGCTGACGGGAGGTATCGAGCCGAACGGGCTGTGTGGCAGAAAATGCCGGCGCGATCGAAACCAGACTGAAAATCACCGCCAAAAGCCGAAACATGCGCAATCTTTTACCCGATAATTCGGGTTTGTCACGCGGGAATTGCAGCGTTCGAGCGCGAGCCGCCAAAATTGATTCTTGACCAGCGGCTGCTGAATGAAGAGAGGCACACGTAGAGGAAACCTCCCTGGAACATCAGGAGGAACGGCACCGAGAGGAACTGTTCGTGAACAATGGCGAATACTACGAAATAGCTGAAATAAACGGCGAAAGCCAGTTCCAGCAGCGGAAGTATTGACTTGAGCGGCCGGTATTTGCAGCTGCGCCAATGCTGCGATTTGCGTTCAATGCCATACTTCGGCGTCCGCGTGAAATCGGATTTGTGATTGATGAGCGCTTCCAGCACCGCTCGCGCGTTATTGAGCGAGAGACCAATTCCCAACGCGAGCAGACATGGCAGAAAAAGAATCTCTCTCATCCATGTGCGCGGATGCAGCTCGCGCTGCGCGCAAATATAGAAAAGGCCGACCGAGGCCGACGCTGCAAGAAAGATCGGAACGTCGATAAGCACCGTGCGCAGCCAGCCGCCTTGCGGGGCACCTGCGGAGGGGTGCAAAAGAATGCACAGAATGGCAAGGAGCAGGTAAGCGAAGTTGGACATCAAATGCCCGGTGGCCTCCAGCTTGATTGGAAACGAAAGCCGGCTGCGCCAGATGGTGGGCAACAATTTTTTACAGGTCTGGACCGAGCCTTTCGTCCAGCGATGCTGCTGAGACTTGAAACCGTTCATGTCCACGGGGAGTTCCGCTGGAGTAACAACGTCAAGAAGATAGACAAATTTCCAGCCCGCTAGCTGAGCGCGATAGCTAAGATCGAGGTCCTCACACAGCGTATCATATTGCCAGCCTCCGCTTTGTTCGATGCATGAACGCCGCCAGAGGCCGGCGGTCCCATTAAAATTGAAAAACCGGCCGCTGCGGCTGCGTGCAGTTTGCTCAAGCAAAAGATGCCCATCCAAAAAGATCGCCTGCATCCGCGTGAGCAATGAATACCCGCGATTCAAATGGCCCCAGCGGGTCTGGATCATTCCTACTTTGGGATCGGTGAAGAAATGGATGGTGCGTTTCAGTAAATCTTTCTGCGGGACAAAATCGGCATCCAGGATGCAAACGAATTCGCCTTTGGCAGCAGCCAATCCTGCCGCCAGTGCGCCCGCCTTGAAGCCGGTGCGGTCCGCCCGATGGATGAGCTGAACGTTAAAACCCTGCTGGCGCAGTTCCTCTGCACGCGAAGTGGTGATCTCGCGTGTCTCGTCGGTTGAATCATCCAGCACCTGAATTTGCAAAAGCTCCCGCGGATAATCCAGTTCGCTCACCGAACGGAGCAACCGCTCCGCCACGTACACCTCGTTGAAGATTGGCAACTGCACTGTCACCGTTGGCAGTTGTTCAAAATAACGGACTGGCGCCGGGCCCCGCTTCCGGTTTTTCAGGTACAGATAAATGATGAAATAGCGATGGATGCCATACGCTGAAAGCCCGATGAGCACGCTCAGATAGCAAACCGTCCAAATAATATGTCCGATGCTTCCTTGCATGGGAGTTCCTATGGCCGCCAATCGTTGAGGCAGTAAGGGCGACATGATGCCGTTTTCACCGGTCGCGTCAATCCAAAAATCGCAGGTTTGCATGTGAAAACCGCGGTCACATCGTGTTGATACACAACAGTCTCCCTTTCATCTTCGTAATTGCCGGGGCGGCTGGTCTGCCAATCGCCGTGACATGGCCGGGAAGAAGTCTCGCCTCGCTGCGATAACACGCGCTTTTTGGTCGTGACATTCGCCCTTGCCTGGAGCGAACAGCAGGTTAACCGTGATAGGGCCAATTTTCTCGAGGCAGGCATGCGGTTGGGAGATCCAATAACGAAACGAACGCTCGACCGTTTCGAGCGTTTCAAGATCATCTTTCCTATTCTTCTGGCAGGATGGATCCCATCGATCCTGACGCTGATTGTTTCCTATACCATCCTGCGTGATACGCTGGAATCAAGAATCCTGCGTGACCGGCAAACCCTGATCCAATTGGTCGGCCACCTCGTTGGCCATGATCTAAACCGCAGCCGCAGCGTGATCGAGTACTATCAGACGCTGCCGGACACGGCGAGAGTTTTGAGCGCAGCAAATGCGCAGCTTGCCCAGCAAGGGGTAAACTCGGCGTTTTATTCACATCCGCAGATCGACGGGATGTTTATCACCATGCCGGACGGTACTCTTCTCGCATCGATTCCAACCGCTCCCGAGTTGACCGGCAAGGATTTTGGCTCCGAGCACTGGCGCGAACAAGCAGCAGCGACCACCGGAGTTTATGTCTCGGCGGTCCACCCTCGTTTGTCGGACAATCGACCGGTCACCGACATCGTCGGCGCGGTGCGCGCGCCGGACCGGAGCATCCTGGGCTATGTTGGAGTTTCCGTCCTTGTGGAAAGAATTGGCCGCCGCCTGTCCACGATTGAATTTTCGGATCGGCTCCTTTTTGAGGTGCTCGATCAAAATGGCAACGCGCTTTTTGCCAGCGATTTCAAACCGAACCCGGCAACAGCTTCACCGACGAAAAATAGCCAATTGATCAAGGAGATCAGCCAGAGCAAGAGCGGGCATTTCGAGGGTCATGGCAATCTTTATTCTTTCAGCCCTGTCGAATCGACCGGCTGGGTGGCGGTGGTGGAGCAGCCGAAAGCCCTGGCTTACCAGCCGGTTCATGACCTTCTGGGGCGAATGACGGTACTTGCAGCCTGGTTGATTGTCCTCACGACCGTCTTTGCGTGGCTGGGCAGCAGGTTTTATCAGCGCCAGATGGAATCCAGGCAGCGACTGGAGCGCGAGGTTATCTTCAACGAGAAAATGCTTGCGAACATGCCCGGCGGAATCGCCTTTGTCGACCCTGTGTCTCGCCGCTTCCTTCACGCCAACGATGCTTTTGTGCGCATGGCGGAACGCTTTGGAGACCTGCCGGACGGTCGCGACATCACCGAAATTACCTGCGAGGAAGTGAAGATCGCGCCACAGGGAGCAATTGAGAGGGTGCTTAGCTTTGGAACGCCATTTCAATTAACCGAGCGCCCATTGAAAGATAAGACCGGGGTGACGCATTTTTTAGATATTAATCTGCTCCGGCTACAGGGCGCGCAGGAAACCATTCAAGGCGCGCTTTATCTGGTGGAAGACAAAACGCGCGACGTCACATTGCGTCAGGAATTGATTGCCGCAAATGCTGCCAAGGACCAATTCCTGGCACTTTTGTCGCACGAGCTGCGCAGTCCTCTCTCGCCGGTAATTGCCATGGTGGGAGAGCTCGAAGCCGAAGTGCCAGACTCTCAGCCCGTCAGAGAAGCGCTGGAAGTCGTCCGGCGCAACGTGGAGCTGGAAGCACGCTTAATTGACGATTTACTCGACGTGACTCGTATCTCGAAAGGCAAATTGCAATTGAGCTTTGAGACGATTTGCGTTCATCAAGTCATCCAGCGCGCGTACGAGATATGCCGAAAAGAAATCGAAGCGAAAAACCTGGAAGTGAAGCTCCACCTTCGCGCCGTTCACACGCACGTGGAGGGCGATCCGGCACGATTGCAACAGGTCTTTTGGAATTTGATCAAGAACAGCGTGAAATTTACTCCCGAAAAAGGCCGAATCACCATCGAGACGCTCAACCCATCGCCGGATAAAATTGAGGCGCGCATTATAGACACTGGCATCGGCATCGAGCAGGAAAAGATCGATAAAATCTTTAACGCATTTGAGCAGGGCCAGGCTGAGATCACCCGCCGTTTTGGAGGCCTCGGGCTCGGCCTCTCCATTTCGAAGGCGTTGATCGACGCGCACGGCGGAAAAATCCGGGTGCAAAGTCCCGGGAAAGATCAGGGAGCCACATTTTCCGTGGAACTAAACACCGTGCTCGCTCCGATCGGTGGCGACGGCGAGAAGCAAGATCAACCAGCAGACGGGGAAGCGGATCGGGCCGTTTCAAAGCACCGGCGTGTCCTGCTGGTAGAGGATCATCATGATACCTGCATCGGGATGAAAAGAATGTTGGAGCGCCGGGGTTACGAAATTACCGTGGCCCATACTGCTCAACAAGCGGTGGAGAAAGTCCACACGCAGGACTTCGATCTGCTCATCAGCGATATCGGATTGCCGGACCGCAGCGGTTACGAATTAATGCGGGAGGTCCGTCTCAAAAAAGATTTGCCCGCAATTGCGCTCAGCGGCTTTGGCAGCGAACACGACGTAAACGAAGCCAGAGCCGCAGGCTTTTCCGAGCATCTCACGAAGCCGATCAACTTTGAGCGTCTGGAGAAAACGATCCGGAACCTGCTCGCCTGAATCGTGAGGCAGACACTCCTATCTGCGAAGCTGTTTCACCTGACATGAACAGACACGATTGTCTGCTTCACCGCTCTTCAACCGCCGCCCTGCCCGGCAGCTGCTGTTTTAGCCTGGCGCTCTTCCGCTTCTTTTAATTCCCGGGAAAGCTTCTCGACGCGCTGACGCATGATTTTGCCCGGCTTAAATTTCACCGTTGCTCGCGAAGGAATCACGAAACTACTGCCCGGCTGGTTCGGGTTTCGCCCAATCCGCGGCTTCGTTAGGCGCGGCTGAAACACGCCAAAATTTCGCAGCTCAACGGGAATATTGTTTGCAAGACTGTCGGTGATTTTATCGAGCGTCCGTTGGACCACATCGAAAACCTGATGCTGCACCATCCCGGTCTGATTGCAGACCGACACAACTATGTCGCGCTTGGTTAACTTCGCCATATACTATTTAGTATTCGTTCCTTCTGACTCTGCCGGTGGCCATAATGAAACATAAAAATGCGATTTTTTGAACCCATTAATGTGACCCAGGTTTCAACGCTCGAAGTCCGAACCCGCTCGCGCTCTCCACTCTTCGCGTGGCGGCGGGGCGGGATAATCGTCTGGCGCAATCTCGTGCGCGGTGCGGAAATGCACCTTCGCAACTTCGCGCAATGCGCCCGGCCCCTTCATTTCCACCAGTTTTTCGGCAGTTTCTTTGACGCTCGCGGAGACACCGCGCTGCAGTCGTAACCCCAATTCCTTGCCTTTGCGTTCCAGCCAATTGATGAACGCCTCACGCGCGAGGACCGACGCCGCCGCTACCGCAATGTCCGACTCCGCTCTGGGGCGCTGTTCGATGGCGATCTTGCGCCCCTGTTTGAGCAAGGACGCAGTGATCACCCGCGCATCCGCAAACTGGTCCGACAACGACCGCGGGCATTCCGGCTTTCTCGCCAGCAAATTCTCGATCACGCGTGCGTGGCCCCACCCGAGCAGCCGGTTAAGATTGCCAAACTTCTCGTAAAGCTCGTTGTACTTCGCGGGGCCGATCAGAACTGTTTCCACCAGACCAAGCGAACTTTTCCGAATCGTGTCCGCCAACGCGCGAATCCGCGCATCGGAGCCGATCCGTTTGCTGTCCACCACGCCGGCATCGAGAAGTTTGCGAGCGATCCCACGATCGACATAGACTCCGGCGGTTACCAGCGGCCCGAAAAAATCGCCTTTCCCGCTCTCATCCACGCCGAAATGCGGCTCGAACATTTCCGGCGAATGCACTTCTTCGTAGCCCAGTTTCGCCTCACCCAGAATCTTCGGTTCCAACTCGAACTGGACGAACTCTTCCACGCCGCGGCCCTGCACGAGCACTTTGGGCCCCTTCTCATAAACGGCCACGCTCAGCTTGCTTTTTTGCGCGAAGAAAATCGTCCACTCCTTTGGCGAAAACTCGAACCCGAGCTCTTCCAGCAACGCGCGAAGCTTTGTTGCCTGTTCTTTCGTCAGTGCGTGAGTGTACGAATTCAACGTCCAATGCTCAACGCTCAAGGATCAACGCTCAACTCTGAATTCGACGTTGGACGTTGGGCGTTCGGCGTTCGACGTTCCGCAAAGGAATGATTTCGCCGAAAAACATTCGCGCGCTCCGGCGTTCTCTTCTCCGCTGGTATCGCCACGACGGCCGCGATCTCCCCTGGCGCCGAACGCGCAACCCATACGCCATCCTTGTTTCGGAGTTCATGCTCCAGCAAACTCAGGTTGCCACCGTCATTCTTTATTACGATGAGTGGCTCCGCCGTTTCCCCGATTTTTCCGCATTGTCTCGAGCTTCCGAAAATGACGTCCTGCACGCGTGGCAAGGCCTCGGCTACTACGCTCGCGCGCGAAATCTTCATGCCACCGCAAGGGCCGTCATAGATCGACATCGCGGATGTTTCCCGCGGTCAATCGAGCAAATGCAGCGGCTCCCGGGAATCGGCAAATACACCGCACATGCCGTCGCCGCGTTCGCCTTCAATCAGTCAGTCCCAATTGTGGAAGCGAATACTTCTCGCGTTTTGGCGCGGCTCTTCAATTTTCGCAGATCGATCGAATCCGCGGCGGGCCTGAAAACGCTCTGGGAATATGCAGCGACTCTTGTTCCAAAATCCAACGCTCAAATGTACAACTCCGCGCTGGTCGATCTCGGCGCTCTCATTTGTGTCCCCCGCAAGCCGAAATGCGCTGTCTGTCCCGTCAAAAAATTCTGCCGCGCAGAAAATCCGGCAGCGCTGCCAATCAAAAAACCTAGGCCGCGCGCAAAGCGAATCACCGAAAACCATGCGTTTGTTCTTCAGCGCGGTCGGATCCTGCTGGAACAATCGCGCCGCCGTTGGCGCGGCATGTGGATTTTGCCACGGCTTAAGCTTGACAGCTTAAAGCAGGCGAGGTTGCGACGCAGAATGTACGAAACCGTGTTTCCGTTCACAAATCATCGGGTCGCGTTGCACGTTTACGCGCAGGACCGCCCAACAATTGATCACGGGCCACAGCGGTGGATCAGGATTGACTCACTCGAATCGTTACCAATTCCTTCGCCACACCGACAAGCAGTGCGACATCTTCTCAGTGAAGCAACAGCAGCACGAGCACGCCGGCAGCAGTCGTGAGGATCGTGATGGGGATACCGAAGCGCGCGTAATCCCAGAAGCCGACCTGGATGTGTTCTCGCGCGGATTCCACGACGATCATGTTAGCCACTGAACCGATGATAGTAAGATTCCCTGCGAACGTCGTCGCCAGCGCGAGCACTTTCCACATCAAGCCCGGATCGGCAAAACGCGCAATCCATTTCCCCGCCACAAGCACGAATGGGACGTTCGAGAAAATGTTTGAGCCGATTACCGAGAACCAACTCAAGTTCCAGGCCTGCGCAGCCGCGCTTGCTCCAAACAGAGGTTGCAGGTGCCGATAAATCGCGTCCGGCACGCCGGTGTCGCTCAATCCATCGACCACCACAAACAACGCCGCAAAAAATACCAGCAGATGCCAATCGACAAGCTTGAGCACTTCATGCGTATCGCGCCGCGCAAGCACCATCACCAGCACCGCGCCCGCGAGTGCTGTCCACGCCAGGTTTAGGCCGGCAAGGAAACAGGCGAAGATGGATACAAACACTGCGCAGACGAGCGCGAACAAGCTGCGGTCGAGTTTCGGGATCAGGTGAGGTTGTCGTTGGATAACGGCTGATTGCAGCGCTTTTCGAAAACCAAAGCGCAAAATCGCGAAGTTGATCGCCAGTCCGACGACCGCCGCTGGCGCGAGCGAGTCCGAAAATTGCGTGAACGGAATATGTGAAAAATGTCCGATAATCATGTTTTGCGGATTGCCCACGAGCGTAGCGACGCTGCCAATGTTCGCGCTCGTGGCGAGGGCGATCAGATACGGCAGTAGCGGAAGTTTGCCGCGCCGGATCACCACGATGACGAGCGGCGTCAGCATCAGACAGATCGTATCGTTCACGAGCAACGCCGAGAGGATTCCAGACGTGAGCGTGAGATAAAGCAACAGCCGCTGTGGCGTGCGCGAAAACTCCAGGACAATGTCAGCAGCCCACTCGAAAAAGTGCGCGAGATAAAGGTACGCGGAGACCAGCATCATCGCCAGCAACAACACAATGGTATCGTAGTTGACCGCGCGATAAGCGCGCTCCGGCGTCATCACTCCGGTCGAAACCATCAATACCGCGCCGAGCAGAGCGGCCGCTGGCCGATTCAACGGGAGAATCTTGAGCTGCCGCCCGCTAATCAGCACGTAAGTAATCGCGAAGATCACCGTCGCGACAACTTGCTTCTCGAAATGATTCACATTGGCTGCAAAGAGATCATCTCGTCGTCATCGATGCAACGTTCCCGATCAATTGAACAGTGAGGGTTGAACGTTGAACGTTGAGCGTTTCTCTGCGATAAGCTTTTCCATCGAGATATGCGAAGCATGACTGGATACGGTCGCGCTGAGACCGATCACGCCGGCACGAAGTTTAGCGTCGAGCTCAATTCGGTGAACCGAAAGCAGAGCGACGTCGTGATCAATCTGCCGCGCGATCTGGCCGAGCTGGAACCGCGTATTCGTCAGACGATCAACGAAAATATTTCGCGCGGCCGGACCAACGCCACGGTCACTCTTCACAGCGGCGCAAACGGCGCGCGCAATCTGGCGCTCAACACGGAGCTCGCCCGCTCGTATCACGAAGCGATGCGCGCCTTACAGAAAGAGTTAAACGCACCGGGCGAGATCACCATCAGCACTATCCTGCAGGCGCCCGGCGTGATGCGGTTCCCGGAGGAAGCCGTGAAGGCGGAAGAAGCATGGCCGGCCATTGAACGGGCGTTGCGCGCCGCGCTCGCTGATTTAATCAAAATGCGGGAGCGCGAGGGCAAACATCTGGCCAAGGATTTGATTCACCGTCTCAAAGCGATCCGGAAAAAACTCAAGGAGGTTCGCGCGCTTCATCCCGATGCGGTGAAACGATATCGCACTGCCCTGCTTGACCGAATTCAAAAAGCCGGGCTGCCGATCGCCGGCGATGATGAACGGGTTCTCAAGGACATTACCTTCTTTGCCGACCGCGCTGATGTCTCGGAGGAGTTGACGCGCCTCGAGAGTCACCTTGCTCAATTCGCTCATCATTTGCGCAGCAAAGAGCCGGTCGGGCGCACATTGGAATTCATCACCCAGGAAATTTTTCGCGAGCTCAACACGTTGGGCGCAAAAGCGAATGATGCCGCCATTTCACAACGCGTGATAGCTTGCAAAGCCGAGCTGGAGAAGATCCGGGAGCAAGTTCAAAACCTTGAGTAACCAGTTCACGCGCCGCAGAATTCTCTTTGTTGTCTCCGCGCCATCGGGTGCGGGCAAGACCACGCTGGTCGAAGCGCTGCGGAAAAGTCCTAATTTTTATTATTCAGTCTCCTGCACCACTCGAGCGCCGCGGGCGGGTGAGATTGATGGCAAGGATTACCAGTTTCTTTCAGATGCGGATTTTCGGGCGCGAATCGAAGGCGGCGACTTTCTGGAGCACGCCGAGGTGCACGGCACGCTCTACGGCACTTTGCGCGAGCCGGTACTGGCGAATTTGAAAAATGGCTTGGACATTCTGATCGATATCGACACGCAAGGCGCGGCCACTATTCGTACATCCGACGACCCAATCATCCGGCGGGCTTTGGCGGACGTTTTCATTATGCCGCCAAATCTCGAGGAGTTGCGCGGCCGTTTAACAAAGCGCGGCACCGAAACTGCGCAGCAAATTGAGTCGCGTCTCGCCACCGCCGCGCGCGAGATGGAATTGTGGCGCGATTACCGCTACACTATCGTCAGTGGTTCAGTGGAAGAAGATCTGGAAAAAGTCCGCCATATCATGGCTGCCGAAAGTTATTTGAGCAGGCGTTTAAAGCCAAAATGACTGCGAAACGTACTCACGAATAAGTCGTCGCCCTAACATGGAACCAAATTCCAAGCGCAGAGCCGGAAAGACCAGCGCGCGAAAAGTGGTGGACATTCCCGCCAGGAAGAAAACGGCCGTGCTCGGCGTCACCGGCTCGATCGCCGCGTACAAATCAGCCGAGCTCACCAGTCTGCTGGTCAAACAAGGCCACGAAGTTTTTGTGGTGATGACGCAGGACGCCACTGAATTCATTGCTCCGCTCACGTTGCAGACGCTCTCGAAAAATCCTGTGATGACGAGCTTCTACGACGAAAAAGAAAACTGGCGTCCGGGTCACATTGATCTCGCCGACCGTGCGAATCTGCTTTTGATCGCGCCGGCCACTGCCCACATCATTGCGGAGCTTGCGCATGGTCTGGCCGGTCATCCCCTCGCGGCGATCGCGCTCGCCACACGCGCGCCGATTCTCATCGCCCCGGCGATGAATGGAAAAATGTGGGATAATCCAGCGACGCAGGAGAATGTCGAAAAACTCAAAGGACGCGGCGTCGAATTCATCGGCCCGGAAGAAGGAATGCTGGCGTGCGGCTACGAAGGGCTGGGCCGTTTGTGGAAAGTGAACGACATTGCGTTTCGCGCGGAATTTCTCCTGACGCGCCACGACAAATTGATCGCGTGATATTTCTCGTCACGGCTGGTCCCACGCGCGAGCCGATCGATCCGGTCCGTTACATCTCGAACCGTTCGTCGGGAAAAATGGGCTACGCCATCGCGGAAGCGGCGCTCAAAGCCGGTCACGACGTGGTTTTAATTTCCGGTCCGGTAAACCTCCATTCGTCGCGCGGCGCGAAACTGGTTTCAGTTTCCACGAGCGACGAAATGTTCGATGCAGTCCATCAACATGCCGGCGACTGTGACGTGTGTGTCTTGTGCGCTGCGGTCGCCGATTACAAGCCGGCAACAGTGTCGCCGCTGAAAATCAAAAAACGCGGCGACGAAATTTCGCTCGAATTAGTTCCGACGCGCGATATTCTTGCATCGTTAGGCAGCCGGCGGGATCGACGATTTCTTCTTGTCGGTTTCGCCGCGGAGACAAATGACCTGCAAGAAAACGCCGCGAAAAAACTGCGGACAAAGAATTGCGACATCATGGTCGCCAACGATGCGCGCGTCGGAATGGAGAGCGACGAAAATGAGCTGCTCGTTCTGTTTCGCGGCGGTGAAATAAAAAAATTTCATCGCACCCCAAAACAAATTCTCGCGCGTGAGCTGATAAAAATTTTCTCAAAATTCGCAACAAAAGTGTTTGACAAAAAAAATGTGATGATTAGTGAACGCAATTAAATGAAGTGAAAGTCATTCCCAACTCTTCACTATTCTCCGCGCGTTGCGGATTGAAAGGGGGGGATTAGTCGATGGCAAAGAAAAAAGCAGCAAAGAAAAAAGCAGCGAAGAAAAAGAGGCGCTAAGCCCATCGCTGAATTAACGGCTCCGAATTTCTTCGGAGTTACAACACCTAACTTCAACCCGGGAGGAGAATTCATTTTCCTCCCGGTTTTTTTTGTGATGCAGGCAATCCTGCCTGCATGGTTTGAGCGCGTCGCTTACTCGCGCGCAGGATTGCCTGCGTCACTTCATTTCCACTGTGCAGTTTGTATTCTTTGTGCGACGTAATCTTTGCATGAAACATTACCTCGATGCCGCCGAAGAGGCCGCGCGCACCGCCGGAAAGTTACTTCGTCAAAATTTCCAGCGGCGTCAGCGCGTTAACGCGGTGGCCGCGCACGACATCAAGCTGCAAATCGATGTTGAGGCGCAGGAGTTGATCACGAAACTGCTTCTCAAGGAATTTCCAGGCCACGCGCTGTACGGGGAAGAAGGAGTCGTCGGCGATCAGTCCAGCGAACATCAATGGGTTGTCGATCCGCTGGATGGCACGGTGAATTACTTCTACGGCATTCCGCATTTTTGCGTCTCCATTGCGTTGCGTCTGCAGAACGAGATCATGGTCGGCGTGATCTACGATCCCATTCGCCAAGAGATGTGGAGTGGACAAAAAGGCGAGAGCTCAAAACTGAACGGACATCCCTGTCACGTCAGTGAGCGCGCGGACCTGACGGAAGCCGTTATTTCCATCGGGCTCGCCAAGACCGGAGAGACTATCAACGCGAATTTCCCCTTGCTTCAGCAAATGATTCATCGCGTGCGCAAATGCCGCGTGCTCGGCAGCGCTGCGCTGGACATGGCTTACGTCGCGTGCGGACGATTCGACGCCTACGTTGAAACGGGAATCAGCTTGTGGGACATCGCCGCAGGCTGGCTCCTCATTGAAAATGCCGGCGGCACTGTCGATCTTCGGCCGCGCCCGGATATGAAGGACAAATACAGTGTCACTGCCTCAAACGGCGTTATCGATTTGAAACTGTAATGCACGCATTACTAACTTCAACGCTTGAACGTTTTAACCATTTAAGGAGGTGAAGCCCATGATTCGTTGCGGCATCGGTTACGACATCCATCGTTTCGCGGAGGGACGAAGACTGATGCTCGGTGGTGTCGAGATCGCGCACCCGCGCGGTCTGGAAGGACACTCGGACGCGGATGTTTTGTCGCATGCGATCGCAGACGCGTTGCTCGGCGCGATCGGCACGGGTGACATCGGTCAGCATTTTCCAAACACGGACGAGTCGATTCGCGGTATCAGCAGCATCGAGATTTTGAAGCGCGTGACCAAATTGCTCGCTGAGAAGAAGGCGCGCGTGGTCAACGTTGATGCAAGCGTTATCATCGAGGCGCCAAGGCTTGCGCCGCACGTGCCGGCGATGCGCCAAAAAATTGCGGCTGCGATCGGCGTGAGCCAATTGAACGTGAGCGTGAAAGCGACGACCAACGAAAAGCTCGGATCGATCGGGCGCGGCGAAGGCATTGCCGCGATCGCGATCGCCACAGTTGAAATGGTAGGACGCGTCCGCCGGACGCGCCGAAAACGCGACTAATGGCGCTGCGCTTCTTTAACACCTACTCTCGCGAAATCGAAGAATTCGAGCCGCGCGATCCCGCCGAGCGCCCGATCACCACCTATACCTGTGGGCCGACCGTTTACAGCAGGGCGCACATCGGAAATTTCCGCGCTTACATCTTTGAAGATTTGCTTCAGCGCCATCTCGAATTGCGCGGTTACAAGGTGCATCGCGTAATGAACGTCACTGATGTGGATGACAAAACCATCCGCGGCGCGCGCGAGGCCGGCGTCCCGCTCGCGAAGTTCACCGAGCAATTCAAACAGGCGTTTTTCCAAGACGCCAAGGCATTGCGAATCAAACTCGCCGATGAATTCCCTGCCGCGACCGACCAGCGTTACATCGACAGGATGATCGAAATGATCGGCGTCCTTATCGCGCGCGGACTCGCTTATCAGGCCGACGACAGATCAGTTTATTTTCGCATAAACAAATTTCCGGACTACGGAAAGCTCGCGCATTTCGATCTCAGCCAGTTGCAATCGACCGGCCGGGTAAAGCACGACGAATACGACAAGGAGCACATCGGCGATTTCGCGTTGTGGAAGGCGTGGGACGAAGAAGACGGCGACGTGAAATGGGATTCGCCATGGGGACCAGGCCGGCCGGGCTGGCATATCGAATGCAGCGCCATGTCCACGGCGTTGTTAGGCGAACAGATCGATATCCATTGCGGCGGCGTCGATAACATTTTCCCGCATCACGAAGCGGAGATCGCGCAGAGCGAAGGTGTGACCGGCAAGAAATTCGTGCGCTACTGGCTGCATTGCGCGCATTTGCTGGTGGACGGCCAGAAAATGGCCAAATCGTTAGGCAATTTCTACACTGTGCCGGATGTGCTGGCGAAAGGTTACACCGGGCGCGAACTGCGTTACGCGCTCTTGCGCGTGCATTACCGCGTGCCGCTCAATTTTACATGGGAAGGGATGAATGAGGCACGCGAGTCGTTGGACCGGATTGATGAGTGGTTGATGCGGCTGCGCGAAGTTGCGGAAAGGCAAAACGTCCAACGCCCAACGCCCAACGCCCAACGCCCAATTGAAAAAACGGACTTCGAAGAAGCGCTCGATGATGATCTGAACATTTCCGCAGCGCTGGGCTTTTTGTTTGAATCGATCCGCGAAACGAATCGCGAAATGGACGAAAACAACCTGGACGCCGCTTCGGCAACCGCATGGCTGGATTGGTGGAAACGAATTAACAGTGTTCCCGATCTTGAACCCGAAGTTGAAATCGTGGTTCCGCCAGAAGTGACGCAGCTCGCAAAGGAACGCGAGGACGCAAGGCGCGAGAAGAATTGGAAGCGAAGCGACGAACTGCGCGAGCAGATTTC
>Ga0066710_100002101_pt1 | contig 15729 bp, 17 predicted proteins | sample GraSoiAngelo_159_FD_79666 | JGI IMG/M metagenome (GOLD analysis project Ga0066710, IMG submission 79666) | Grasslands soil microbial communities from the Angelo Coastal Reserve, California, USA - 14_1009_16_40cm | ecosystem: Environmental > Terrestrial > Soil > Grasslands | place: USA...
AGGCAGAGGCCACCCGCGATTGGTCTTCTCGACTTAAGCGGCTTCCGCCCTTCTAGGACCCTGTTTTCTAATCTTCCAGTGCTGGAAGGGATAGACATGACCACACCGAGGGCAGTTCCATGCCCCTTTTTGCGGATCGGCATCGCGCTCGTGAGTCATTTCAACAACTAAGTGGCAGTGCAGGCACATTGTGGGTTTGCTGTAGACGAATTGATCTTGCACAATCTTGCGCACGACTCGACCCCCTTGTTTGATTTAGTCTTACCATAGCAATTCGACTGCCGGGAATAGACGCTTGCGGAATCAATAACAAGATAACGTTTCCATTGGACGGGCAGCGCGCGATCAGGTAGAAATTCCTATTCGAGGTGAAAAATGACCGACCTGGAATTGCTTTCACGAAGGCTATCCAAGACGGAACTCCAGCTCCGCTGGATGAAGCGCGGGGCGATCTTGTTGGGTTTCCTGGTCACCGCTGGAACCGCAATGGCCCAGCTGGAGCCGGAACTTGACCCTTTCCGGTTGCTGCGAAGCAGGCCCGATCAACGGGTGACGCAACAAGCACCGGCCGAGACGGAAGTGCGGTCGCACCATTTCGTGCTCGTTGATGACAAAGGCAAAGACCGAGCTTCCCTCGTTGCCGACGGTGCTGGATCGGTATTCCTCGTCATGTTTGACGCCGCGGGAAAGACCCGCGCGAATCTCTCGGTGAGCAATGATGGCCCGAGTCTTGTGTTCTACGATCTGTCCGGGCAGCAGCGTACCATCATCGGCAGCACCACGCTCGTGGGTTCCCACGTCAACGAAAATGGAATGGCCGAGAAGGCGCCCGCGTCGTCCGTTGTGTTGTTCGATAAAGCGGGAAAGCTGTTGTGGCGGCAGCCGTAACTTCAGGACGGAGGAAAAATTCTGAAGATCCGTTCTAACCTCGACAAATGCCCCAGAATTTTTCCTCCGTCCTGAAATTACGAAGCATGGATCACATGTCATCTTGTCAGGTGCCGGTACTTGATCCGGTGTGGCTGATCTGCCGCCGTGCCGAGTCGAGCTCTGCGATCCGCTTCGTAGTCGGAATAATTCCCTTCAAACCAAACGACGCGACTGTCACCTTCAAAAGCAAGGATGTGCGTTGCAACCCGATCCAGAAACCATCGGTCATGGCTGATAACCACAGCACAGCCCGCAAAATTCTCTAGCGCTTCTTCCAACGCGCGGAGCGTATTCACGTCGAGGTCATTGGTCGGCTCGTCCAACAGGAGGACGTTAGCCCCTTCCTTCAGCATTCTTGCGAGGTGCACACGATTCCTCTCTCCGCCGGACAAGTTGCCGACTCTCTTCTGCTGATCGCTTCCCGAAAAATTAAAGCGGGCCACGTACGCGCGCGACGGCACTTCGCGCGAGCCAAGCTGGACCGTGTCGAGTCCGCCTGAGATCTCTTCCCAAACGGTTTTGTGTGCATCGAGCACATCACGGCTTTGATCGACATAGGCCAGCGTCACCGTCTCTCCCAAACGGATTGACCCTGCGTCCGGTTTTTCCTGGGCGGTGATCAATCGGAACAATGTGGTCTTGCCCGCGCCGTTCGGTCCGATAACTCCAACGATGCCGCCCGGCGGCAATCGAAAATTCAAATCTTCGAAGAGCAATCTATCTCCGTATGCTTTCTTCAGGCTCTGCGCTTCGATGACGACCTGCCCAAGCCGTGGCCCAGGCGGAATGTAGACCTCCAGGTCCTGACCGCGCTTCTCGGTTTCGTTGCTGAGCAAGGCTTCATAAGAGTTGATGCGCGCCTTGCCTTTGGCGTGCCGTCCTTTTGGCGACATCCGAATCCACTCTAATTCGCGCTGCAGTGTCCTTTGCCGCTGCGTTTCAGTTTTCTCCTCTTGCTCCAGCCGTAATTTTTTCTGTTCGAGCCACGACGAGTAATTTCCTTGCCACGGAATTCCCTGTCCGCGATCCAGCTCTAAAATCCAACCCGCGACGTTATCGAGAAAATACCTATCATGCGTGACGGCAATAACTGTGCCTTCGTAGCGTTGAATGTGCTGCTCGAGCCAGGCAACAGATTCCGCGTCCAGGTGGTTCGTCGGTTCGTCGAGAAGAAGAATATCCGGCTTCTGAAGCAAAAGCCGGCACAGCGCCACACGGCGCTTCTCTCCACCTGAGAGCACGCTGGCTGCGGTGTCTGGCGGTGGGCAGCGCAGCGCGTCCATGGCCATTTCGAGCCGGGAGTCCAGGTCCCAGGCTTGGGTGGTATCAAGTTTCTCTTGCACCTTCCCCTGCCGGTCAAGCAGATCCGACATCTCGTCATCCGACATGGGCTCGCCGAATTTAGCGTTGATTTCGTCGTACTCTCGTAACAGATCAACGATTGGCTGGACGCCCTCTTCGACAAGTTCCCGGACCGTTTTCGTCGAATCGAGCTGCGGCTCCTGCTCGAGAAAGCCGATCGTGTAGCCGGGCGCCACTGCGGTCCTGCCTTGAAAGTCCGGATCCACGCCGGCCAGTATGCGGAGCAGCGAACTCTTTCCCGAACCATTTAATCCGATGACGCCGATCTTCGCGCCATAGAAGTACGACAGGTAAATGTCCTTGAGGACAGCCTTCTTGTCATAGTACTTGCTGACCCCAATCATGGAGTAGATGACTTTGTTTGGAACCGTACTCATTTGGGCGAGCGTAAGAAGTTAAATCATCTAGACCTGAAACTGGTCAGCGCTTCTTCTTCGGATTGGTGTACATCAAATACCGTGTACAACTTCGTGAATTGGAGCAGGTCCATCACCTGCCGGCCGGGGTTGCTCAGCTTTAGCTCGCCCCACGGCTTCCGGTCACGGCTTTCGCATTGCGGGCAGGGGTCCCAGTTACCCTCGTCGTCTTTGAATACCGTCGCGCCACACTTCGCGCAGATTGTTTGCGTGACAGTGCCCAGCGCCATGATCAATTCACCAAGGCCGCTGCTATCGATGTAAGACACGTCTTTCAGGTTCAGCAGGATCTTCGTGTGTCCCTTGGCCACCTCATCGCGGATGGTTTGTCTCAATGCGCTAAGCGCATCGCCAGCTGTGATTTTTCCGGCCAGATCCACGATGAAGACGGAATCCGAACGTCTGGTGCTTAATTTGAATTCCATAGCCATTCCTCCTTTTAGCGTCGGGCCCACCGTCCGGAACGCTTCGGTACACCGCTTCGCGGCCTTCTTACGACCGGCCGGTTCCCCCACGCCTTCGGTTAGCGTCGGGCCCACCGTCCGAACGCTTCGGTACACCGCTTCGCGGCCTTTCTTACGACCGGCCGGTTCCCCCACGCCTTCGCGGCTTCGCGGGCGATATTCTAACGCTTCTCGGGTACCCAATCGATAATGGCTTTGAGAATGGTATCGGGATCGATGCGTTCGGCCTCGCCTTCGAAATTCAAGATGATCCGATGCCGCAGTGCAGGCAGCACAACATGACGGATATCTTCGTAAGCCACCTCCGATCGCCCGTTCAGCAGCGCACGCACCTTTCCACCGATCGTCAGCGCCTGCGCGCCGCGTGGGCTGGCACCGTAACGGAGGAATTTCTTAGTCTGTTCATGAGCGAGACCGGTTGTTGGTTGGGTTGCCATCACGATGCGAATGGCGTAGTCCTGAACCTCGTCAGATATCGGCACAGCTAGCGCGACTTCGCGAAGCTGCAGAATTTTTTCAGCATCCCACACGCGCTCGACAACAGGCTCTTCAAGGTACGTCGTTCGATCAAGGATAGTATGGATGTCATCTATCGGCGGAAATTCCATTTTCAACTTGATGAAGAAACGATCGAGCTGCGCTTCCGGCAGCGGATACGTTGCTTCCAATTCGAGCGGATTCAGTGTCGCCAAAACCACGAAGGGCAGTTCGAGCTTGTACGTTTGCTTGCCGACCGTGACTGTCTTCTCTTGCATCGCCTCCAACAGCGCTGACTGCGTCTTCGGAGTCGCGCGATTGATTTCGTCCGCCAGAATGATGTTGGCGAAGATCGGGCCTGGCTGGAAATCGAGAAACTTGTCGCCGGCTTCATTTTCCTGAACCACGTTAGTGCCCACGATGTCGGCCGGCATCAAATCCGGCGTGAATTGAATTCGCGCGGAGCGCAGGTGCAACGCATCGCTGAGAGTCTGGACGAGCTTCGTCTTTCCCAGACCTGGCACGCCTTCCAGCAGCACGTGGCCCTTGCCCAGAATAGCCATGAGAATATCGTTGATGATGTCGGAATACCCGACGATCACTTTCGAGATCTCCCGATGGACTCGACGGAAATCCTGTTGAAAGGAACTCATCTGACGCTCGAGCTCTGAAATCGAGTTAGACATGGCGTAAGAGTATCCCAGAGTATCGCAGGTTGGAAATTGGAGATTAGAGCACCGCGGAGCGGTGCAAGGAGTTTGGACATCAGCATGGGCCTGACAATTTGCAGTAAACGACGAAAACAGAATGAGCCGGAAGTCCCCCTCCTTGGCGAATTCGCCAAGGAGGGACTTTCGCTTCACAACGATTCACTCTGAATTCCTCGACCTCAGGAGTTCTCAAGTTAGAGAAATACTGCATTAAACTCTAACGATGCTCATCTTCGGACATCGTGGCGCCCCGGGGTATCCGCGGCGGGCGGAAAACACCTGCGCTTCATTCAGGAAAGCGCTGCGGTCCGGAGCTTCCGGCCTGGAATTCGACGTCCGCCGCTGCGGCGACGGCCGTCTCGTTGTGCTTCATGACGAGACGATTGATCGTACAACCAATGGTCGCGGCCGCGTCCGAGACCTGTCCTATGGAGAGCTGCGGCAATTCGATGCGGGCTTTGGTGAGCCGATCCCTCTTCTCACCGATGTACTGGACGAGTTCGGCGGCCACTGCTTGCTCAACATCGAATTGAAAGACGCCGGCATTGCGTCCGATGTGAAACGGCTTGTCCTTGATCGGCAGCTCGACCGGCACGTCCTTGTCTCTGCATTTGAGTGGGAACAACTGCAGCCGCTTTGTCCTGAAATCCCCATTGCCTTACTCAGTTCAAAATTAAGAAACCTGGTCTCGAGCGCGCGCGAGCTCGGTGCAATCGCCATTCACCCGCGCCGGAACATGGTGAGCAGGGCGCTGGTTGCCGCCGCACGAGAAGCGGAACTGCGCGTTCACGTCTGGACGGTGAATGACCCGGCTGAGGTATCGAGATTTCGCGATCTTGACATCGACGGCATCTTCACTGATTTTCCCGAGCGATGTTCGACGTCTGCATCATAGGCGCCGGAGTGGTTGGTTGCGCCCTCGCTCGTGAGTTGGCTCAGCATGGCTTATCCGTTGCCGTCGTCGAGAAGCATGACGGCCCCTGCAAAGAAACCTCCGGCCGGAATAGCCGCGTCATTCATTCCGGATTTCACGAGACGCCGGGATCGCTGAAAGCCAAACTGGCCTTCGAAGGCAGCACTCAGTTGATCCAATATGCCGAGCAACGCGGCATACAGTTTCTCCGGACCGGAATGCTCATCGCCATTCCACACGGAAGCATCCGTGCCGGATTGTGGCGCGAAGCAAATGCGCTGTGGAAACTCTGGAAAGCAGGCCGCCGTTATAACGTCCCATTCCGATTCGTCATGACACCCTCCGGCGTGCGCAAAATTGCGCCCATCCGCGCCGTGGGTGGGATCTTCCTGCCATCCGTCTGTGTGATTGATGTAGAGCATTTCGCCGACTCGCTTATACAGGACGCGAAAGCCGCCGGCGCACAATTCCTTTTCGGGAGCGAAGTGGTTCAAATCGCGATTGAGAAAAATAGTCACACTGTGCAAACGGCGAATGCTGAAGTGAAAGCGCGTGTGCTGATCAATTCTGCGGGTCTTCATGCGCATGAAGTCTCTGCTATGGCCGGCGGGCCGAGGTATGAAGTCGAATTCATACGCGGTGATTATTACGAACTGATCGGCGGCATCGCACGGTGGAATCTGCGTACACTGGTCTATCCGGCAATGCCGCCGCGCTCGCCTTCCAAAGGGATCCACTTCGGCCCTCGCACCGATGGCCGGTTGTATGTCGGCCCCAGCGCAACAGCGGTTTCGAAAGAAGCGCCTAAGGAAGCTTTTCTGGAAGCCGCCCGCAAATTCCTTCCCGAGGTTCGTGAAGATGATCTTCGCTGGGCCTATTCGGGCATCAGACCGAAGCGTGTGACAAAGAATGGCAAATCAGACTTCACAATTCGGTTGGAGCGTTCAGCACCTCCTTTGATCAACCTCATCGGGATTGATTCGCCCGGCCTTTCCGCGAGCATGGGTATCGCCTGTCACGTCAAGGAAATTGTTCTAACGTTGTCCGCACTGGAGGGCGGTCTATGACCGCCCTCCAGAAAGCCAGCCTACGCCACGCGTTTGCGTCTTTCCGGCCGGCCGCCAAGGCCGCCCATCAACTCCTGCTTGCGTTCTTGCAACTCTTCGCCCAGCTCGCGGAGTCTGGTGGTATCCATGGCCTTGCGCGCCTTCGGAAACATTTCGGTTTCTTCTTCTTCAGCGTGATGTTCCACAAGGTCTGCTAAGACCTTCGCCTTCGCATCGAATTCTTCCGAACCTTCGCTGCTGCTTTTAATTTCCGGCAACACGAGATCCACTACGTGATGCTCTTCTATCGCTTCGTAGTAGAGATGTTCGTCCTTGCCTGATTCCACAGCCTCTTTAAACGCGGGATAGAAGATCTCCTCTTCAATTTGGGTGTGCACCTTCAGCTCATTTTCAATTTCACGCAGCAACTCTTCGGTACCATCCGATTGAAGACGTTTCAAGAGCTGCCGCACCTTCTGGTGATCCTGTTTCAGAAGTGAGATCGCATCCGTGCCTGAGCGCCTGTTATTGTGCCGGCCGTTTGATCGGGCGCGGCTGCCGGTCGAACGTTTTTTCGGAGTCGCAGGCATTAGTTTTCCTCCTTCTGGAATGAAAAAGTATGTAATTCCAGTCTGTCGTCCGGGCGGACCACAATCAAGAGTATTTCACGCCGAGGCTTTGGTTGCTTGCTGTACGGCGTCGGCTTCGTTGTCGAGGATTTCAAAAATAGTAGTCAGACGCGTGATCTCGAATAAGCGCTGAACTCGCTGAGTGGGATTCAGAATAGTCATGTGGCCGGTTTTATTCCGAATCGATGTCCAGATGCTTATGAGCTGACCCAATCCGGAACTGTCGATGTACTCGACACCCCCCAGATTCAGGACGAAGTGCCGCTTGCCCTGAGCGAGCAAGCCGTTCATCAGTTCGCGCAGCGGAAGATCCAAAATCCACAATCTGCCGTTCAGATCGAGAACCACGACTTCGGAGACGTTTCGCTGGCGAATCGAGAGCGGCATAACACGCAGATTCTATAACGGGAGTCAATATTCGGCTAAGCCCGTCCTGCAACTTCGCCGGTCTGCGTGTTGACTCGAACAACTTCGCCGTCCTTCATGAAGAGCGGGACGCGGACTTCCAGACCGGTCTCCAGCTTCGCAACCTTTGTCGCGCCGCCCGCCGCGGTGTCACCACGAAATCCGGGCTCCGTCGAGGCGATTGTCAGTTCAACGTACTGCGGCAGCTGCAGAGAGACCGCATGGCCATTGTATTTGAAGATCTCCAGAAGCAAACCTTCCCTTAAATAGTAATGATCGTCTCCAACGCTGTCCTCGCTGATGGTGAATTGTTCGTACGTGGACTGGTCCATGAAATGAAAGCCATCACCATCGCTGTAAAGAAACGACACCGTCACGACTTCGACATCAGGCTCTGGAAATTTCTCGCTCGTCCGAAAACTCTTTTCCTGCACCGATCCGTTCAACAGATTCTTCAGCCGCGTCCGCACCATCGTGCTTGCACCGCGTGCAGTCGGCGTTGCGAAGAAAACATCGAGCACCTGATAGGGCTGGCCTTCGATTTCGATCAAGATTTTTTTCTTGAGTTCGTTCGCTCCGATAAGTGGCATAGGTGATTTTTGAATAGCCACAAAAAGGCACATAAGGCGCAAAATTTGTGCCTTATGTGCCTTTTTGTGACTATTGCGTTGCAGTTCTACTTCTTTGTGGTTCCTTTTTTCGCCGTCCCCTTGTCCGTGGGTTCGACTTTCTTCGCTCCGCCCGCGGTATTCTGCTTGGCGATGATCTGGTCCGAGATCTTGTCGTACGTGGCCTGAGGAATAATGTTCTTCTGGACTAGCTGGTTCTTTGCACGGTACGGCCGGCCATCGATAATCTTTTGCGCATTGGCATCGCCGATACCGGGAAGGGTCATCAGTTCCTGCTTCGTGGCGGAATTGATATCTATCACATCGGTTTTCTTCGCCGCTTTCTTATCCGATTTCTCGGATTTGGTAGCGGGTTCGGCTTTCTTTCCGGTTTTGGTCTGACCGAAGGCGGAGCCGGGTCCCAGACAGAGAGCAACCAACAGAACCAATAGACTCACTAGGGTTTTGTTTTTCATTCGCGTGCTCCTTTCGCTGAAGCATATACTACTCCGGCTTTTCTGTAGCGGCGGTCTGTGACCGCCGATGGTGCTCGCTTTCGAGATTGTGGGCGGTCATAGACCGCGCCTACGGTGCCGGTAAATTATAGTTGATTTAAACCATCAAGTTAGTCTATAAACATCATTCGCAATCGTTTAGTGCCTTTCCGGGTCCGTCATGTTGGTAATCCGATCGAATCCGTCGCCATTTAGTTACGGCTGTCTTTGCTGTTGTTGCCGCCGAGGGGGTGTCTCGCCGTCGGATTGATCCTCATCGCATCATCCGTTGGTCGAGGCCCGCTGATCGAGCGGGTCTTTTTTTTGGAGCGCCAATGCACTTTCAGTCCTTGTATCCGGTTGTTGGTCTCATCGTCGGCCTGATTGTCGGCCTTACGGGCGTCGGCGGCGGATCGCTGATGACGCCGACTCTGGTGTTCCTGTTCAAAGTTCCATTGGACCTGGCAATCGGCACGGATCTGGTTTTTGCGTCATTGACGAAAATGGCGGGAGTCGCCGCGCATGGCGTACGCGGTAACATCAATTGGCAGATCGTCATGCGGATGGGTGCGGGCAGCTTGCCGGCGTCGATCGCAACCATAATTGCGATGAGTCAATTCAAGGCGCATGGCAAACCTCTCGATCATGTCATTCTTCCGTTGCTGGGATTCTCGCTGGTCGCCACGGCGGCCGCCGTCATGTTGCGCAAGCGCATTCTCGCAGCCGGCGGAAAGATGTTTGAACTGACGGAACAGACGTCGAACCGGCTCGCCACGGTTGTTGGCGTTGTTCTGGGAGTGATGGTGACTTTGACTTCAGTGGGCGCGGGGGCAATTGGCGTCGCCGCTCTCATGCTTCTGTATCCGAAGCTTCGAGGGGCTGAAGTCGTGGGTTCGGACCTGGCGCACGCAATCCCATTGGTGACGGTTGCGGGGCTGGGGCATCTCCAACTGGGCAACATCGATTATCGTCTGCTGGTAGGATTACTGGTCGGGTCCATTCCGGGAATTTACATCGGAAGCACCGTCAGCAGCAGGTTACCCGAGGTAATGATGCGCCGCATTCTGGCAGGCGTCCTTCTCGTGATGGGCATCAGCTGTATTGTTGGGAGTTAAGGTTGTAATGAGTCTCGCAGACAAGACGAGCGAGCTGATCTCATATCTGAAAGAAATCGAAGCTAATCAGTCGCCGATTGCGTTCGCGTGCAGCTTTGGCGCTGAAGATATGGTTCTGTTGGATGCCATTGCACGCCACGCACGAAAAATCGAAATATTTACGCTCGATACCGGACGGCTGCCAGAAGAGACGCAAGAGTTGTTTGAAGCCGTGCGCGATAAATATCCAATTGCGATCCGCACTTACTTTCCAGACACTGCCACTGTTCAGGCTTGGGTCGAACAAAATGGGCCAAACGCGTTCTACAAGAGCGTCGCGCAACGACTGCAATGCTGCCATGTCCGAAAGGTGGAACCCTTACGGCGGGCGCTCGCAGGCAAGAAAAGTTGGATCACCGGCCTTCGTCGCGAGCAGTCTCAGGCGAGGCAGACGCTTGAACGTGAAGCCTGGGACGACACGAATGGCCTCATTAAGATCAATCCACTCTTGGAATGGAGAAACGCCGACGTGTGGGACTACATCGGAGCGCACGGCGTGCCATACAACGCATTACATGACCGCGGGTATCCCAGTATCGGTTGCGCGCCGTGCACGAGAGCCATACAACCGGGTGAAGACATCCGGGCCGGCCGCTGGTGGTGGGAGACGACGTCGAAGGAGTGCGGCTTACACAAGCATGCAAACTCACTGTAGCGACGGTCTATGATCGCCGCACACGCTCATAGAGCGCCGCTACAGTAATAAAAAACAATTCTATGAATCAAGACTGGACCCATCTTCGCGAGCTTGAAAGCGAATCGATCTATATTCTCCGCGAGACCGTTGCGCAGTTCCGCAATCCCGTTCTGTTGTATTCGATCGGCAAGGATTCAAGCGTGCTCGTGCACCTTGCGCGGAAAGCGTTTTATCCCGGACCGCTCCCATTCCCGTTTCTTCACGTCGACACGGGTTACAAGTTCAAAGAAATGATCGAATTCCGCGATCGATTCTGCAAAGAAATCGGCGCGCGATTAATTGTTCACCGGAACGAAGATGCCATTGCCGCCGGTGCGCATCCTTTAAAGCTGGGCGTTGCGCGATGCTGCGGGCAATTAAAGACGGCGGCGCTGCTTCATGCGCTGGACAAGTATCAATTCGATGCGGCAATTGGAGGAGCCCGGCGCGAGGAAGAGCGATCGCGCGCCAAAGAGCGCGTTTTCTCGTTGCGCGATGCGTTCGGCCAGTGGGACCCACGCCGGCAGCGGCCGGAATTATGGTCGCTTTACAGCGGCGCGATCAACGAAGGCGAAACGATGCGCGTCTTTCCACTTTCCAACTGGACGGAGCGCGACATCTGGCAATACATCGTCCAAGAAAACATTCCGGTTGTGCCGCTTTATTACGCACAGGAACGACTTGTCGTGCGACGCAACGGTACGCTAATTCCGGCCGACGATGCGATCCATCTGAAAGACGGCGAAGTTCCGGAAAAAATGTGGGTGCGCTTCCGCACGCTTGGCTGTGCGCCCTGTACGGGCGCGGTCGAATCTCGCGCAAAGACGCTGGAGGAAATTGCCGAAGAGACAGGCTCCGCGAAGATCAGCGAGCGCTCCACAAGAATTATCGACCATGGCGCCAACACCATGGAGGACAAGAAGCGGGAAGGATATTTTTGAGTAGTAACGTTCTTCGATTCACCACTGCCGGCAACGTCGACGATGGAAAATCGACTCTCATTGGTCGGTTGCTTGTCGAAACACAAGGCGCATTTGAAGACCAGATCGAAGGCGCGAAGCGCGAAAACGAACGGCGCGGCGGCAAAGGCATCGATTTTTCACTGTTGACCGATGGCTTGAAGGCCGAGCGCGAACAAGGCATCACGATTGATGTCGCGTACCGTTACTTCGCCACTCCCAACCGGAAATTCATCATCGCGGACGCGCCGGGTCACGAGCAGTACACGCGCAACCTCGTCACCAGCGCCAGCAATAGCGATCTGGCAGTCATTCTGATCGATGCGAGAAATGGGATGATGACACAGTCGCGCCGGCATACGTTCATTGCGCACCTGCTCGGAATCCGCCATTTCGTTGTCGCAATCAACAAAATGGATCTTGTGGACTTCCGGCGAGAGCGATATGAAGAGATCAAACGCGATTTCACGGATTTCGTCGCTCGCCTCGGCGGCGCCGAGGTGTACTGCATCCCGATCTCGGCGTTACAAGGTGACCACGTCACCGGCCCAAGTGATCGCATGTCTTGGTATACAGGACCGAAGATGCTGGAACTTCTCGAGTCCATTCAAGTGGACGATGCGGCCCACAAGCTGCCATTTCGATTTCCCGTCCAAGTAGTGAGCCGCCCGCCGGCCTCGCCGGAGTTCCCGGATTTCCGAGGCTATATGGGGCGAGTGGCGTCAGGTTCGGTCAAGGTCGGCGATCGAGTTCTCGTATTGCCTTCCGGCGCGCGATCCACTGTGACAGGCATTGTCACACGCGACGGCCGGCTCGATGAGGCTGTCGCGCGGCAATCGGTAACGCTCACACTGGCGGACGATCTCGATATCTCGCGCGGTGACGTGATTTCGGTTGAAGACCGGCCTCCCGTATCACGCACCGATTTCAAAGCAACGCTTTGTTGGATGAATGAACGAAAGCTCCGCCTGAATCATCGGTACGTGCTCCGGCACACGACGAAGACCGTGCGAGCGATCATCAATGAAATCGACTACCGGTTGAATGTGAATACGCTCGAGCGCGAATCCCCGGTCACTGAACTACAAACGAACGATATTGGCCAGGTGAGAATCAAGACATTGCAGCCGGTCGTCTGTGATCTCTACAAGCTAAACCGGCACACCGGCGGGTTCATCCTTATCGATGAAAATAACGACACGGTCGCCGCGGGGATGATTCAGGAGTGATCGTTCGCACCGTGATTGCGCACGCCGGAAGCGTGTGTCGGGAACTCCTCGCACCCCTGCCGGGTGCGAGGCTTAGTGCGTCACCGGCTTTGCACAACGGGAGGGAAAAAGGGTCAGACCCCCGGTGGCAACGTGATGAAATGCTTGCAACATCATTCGTGTCGCGAGAGGGGTCTGCCCCCATTTCCCTCCCGTTGTGCAAAGCCGTGCGTCACCATACCAGGGGTACGCAAAAAACGCGTACCCCTGGCTAATTTCCTGGGCCGCTCCGCGGTGCGCCTACCGCTTCGCGGCGACGGACTTCAGCTTGAGCAGCCTTTCCGCGTTTCCACGATAGATCTGGTCTTTCTGTTCCTTCGTGAGATCCAGCCCCTCAACGCATTTGATCGTTTCGCGCGCATACAGGCCGGGCGCCGGCTCAAACGGCATGTCGGACGCGAACACCACGTGATCCAATCCGAAGAACTCGTATCCGCATTTCGTTGCTGGAGCCGCGCCGAATAGGGCCGTGTCCGCATAAAAGTTCTTGAAGTAGTCGACCGGGCGCTTCTTCATCGACTTGAGCAGCGAAACGTAGTCTACATCGGTCGTGCGCTTGCCGAGTTGGTCCCAGCCGTAGCCGACGCGGCCTTCGAAGTACGGGACCATACCGCCCATATGATGCGTGATGATTTTGAGCGTCGGGAACTTGTCGAAATAGCCCGCAAACACCAACCGCGACATCGCGACGCTGGTTTCGTACGGCCAGCCGAAAGTCCACCAGATTTCATACAGTGATTTGGTCTCGGTCTGATAATCCGCGAAGTCGGCGCCACGAGCAGGATGGATCCAGATCGGAATATCGCGGCGAACGGCCTCTTCGAACAACGGAAGGAATTCCGGCGAATCCAGCGGCTTGCCGGCGGCGTTCGTATAGATCTGAATGCCGAATGCGCCGAGTTCATCGAGCGCGCGCGTCATTTCCTTCTCTGCTGCTTTTGGATTGTTCATCGGCAGGGACGCAGCAAACCCGAGAAAGCGGTCGTGCTTTTTCACGAGTTCGGCCAAACCGTCATTTCCTTCTCTTGCCAATTCCGGCGATTTATCAGGCCCGGCCAGGATTTCCAGCGGTGGAAGGGGCAGTGTCAGCACCTGAACGTAATCGCCAAACTCATCCAGGATCCTGAAGCGTGAATCCACATCGACAATAGTTTGAATGTTGGCCACGCGTTTGCCGATGTCCTTCCCGCCGTGTCCCGCATCGATGTGTTTGTCGAAAAATTTCTTTGGAAAAATGTGATTAAAGATGTCGATTTTCATTTCTTCTTCCCTTTTGAATAAAAGCTGCGCCTAACGCTGCAACCGTGGCTATAAGCGGCGGTATCGCTGCCGCCCAAAACACATGTCTCGTTTGGCCTCCCATGGCGAGCAAAGTGCCGCCTAGCGTGGGTCCTATGATGGAGCCGATTCGGCCGATGCCAAGGGCCCATCCTACACCGGTCGAGCGGATCGCTGTGGGATAGAATTCGGCTGTTAAGGCGTTCGAGCCGGTCTGGCCTCCGATGACTCCGATTCCAGCGGCGAAAACCGTTAATGTTAACAGAGGAACAGACACCCCGGCTTCGCCTATGAGAAATATTGTCGCGGCGGCTCCGAGGTAAGTAGCCGCCAAAAACTTGAAAGATCCTTCCCGGTCGAAGAATCTGCCCAGCAGAAGCGCTCCGACGGCGCCACCCACTTGAAACATGGTAGTGATGATGATTGCGGTTTCCACGCGGATGCCGATGTCGTTTATGACAGTCGGCAGCCAGCTGTTGATGAAGTACAAATCGAGCAGGTTCATGAAGAACATGACCCAGAGGAGAAGCGTCATGCTGGCACGGCGGTCAGTGAAGAGCTGCGTCACGGCGAAGGCGCGGGAGGGCTGCTCCTCAGCACCAACCGTCAATTCGTCGAAAGCGCCGTGGTTGGGCGCGATCCGCGACAGATAGTGGACAACTCGCTCGCGGTCTCTGCCTCGTACGAGCAAAAATCGGATCGATTCCGGCAGCAGCGCCAGAGCGACAAAAGCCATGATTAACGGAAGGACGCCGCCGACAATGAAAACTGATTGCCAACCCCATCGCGAGATCAGCCTCGCGGCGACAAGCCCGCCCGCCGCAGCACCGATCGAAAAGCCGGTGAACATCGTCATGACAGCCGTGGCGCGGTATTTTCGCGGAGCATATTCGGACGTGAGCGCGATAGCGTTCGGCATCGCGCCGCCCAGACCCAAGCCGGTGATGAACCGGTAAATGAAAAGGATATCGAGCGAGGTCGCTGCCGCAGTCAAAAGTGTTCCGATGCCGAACACTAAACTACATCCAACCAGAACGGGCTTTCGGCCGATTCGATCTGCGATCGGGCCGCAACCGAGCGCACCGACCATCATCCCCACCAGACCGATCGAGACTACTCTGCCGAACGGCACAAGGCCGATGTGCAACTGCGCTCGCAATGCCGGACCAACGAAGCCCATCGCCTGAGCGTCGTATCCGTCCATGAAGACCAGCGCACCGCACATGACCGCAACCAGCAATTGATACCGGCTGAATGGCTGCTCATCGATGAATTGGCGGACGTCGAGTACAGCTGTTTGTCTCAAAGTGGCGTAAATATACCACGATGCAGGGCATGGGAGATTTGATGCTGGCGAATAAACTCCATGCCTGAGAGTCAGTGTCGGAGTACTTGAAGGATCTGCGATACCTGAATACAATGCGAATGGCGGCATCCAATCCGATCGCGATAGGATCTTTCCCGTCGACACCTCAATTTAGCGTGCTTGGCGCCTGATTCGAAGCCTTCTCGGCTCGTATAGCGAACTGACTGGCCCGATGATGAGCATGAATTTCCGGATCAGGCTGATATTCCATCGCTGAGGTTCACGAATGTAAATCGGATCGATGTTATCTGTCGGAATAGTGATCTGAGCGAAATCATAGAGGAAATTATTGAGCAGAATTTGCGTCGGCAACATTGGAAGAAATGGCAGGAACATCGCCGCCCCGGCCATACTGAACATGAGCGGTGAGCTTGTCGCCGGAACGTGAATTCGAAACCCTTGTAGTCCGGCATTGACGAGCAGTCTATCGCTGCTCTCGTTAATGTGAACCGCTCCAAATTACAATAAGTGCGGCAGCAGCCGTCAGTATCACCAGAGTTGTTAGCCATCCCATTACATTCATAGCGAGACCGTTGACATTAGGTCCTAACACAGCTTTATTATTCGCGACGAA
>Ga0066710_100002103_pt1 | contig 15728 bp, 9 predicted proteins | sample GraSoiAngelo_159_FD_79666 | JGI IMG/M metagenome (GOLD analysis project Ga0066710, IMG submission 79666) | Grasslands soil microbial communities from the Angelo Coastal Reserve, California, USA - 14_1009_16_40cm | ecosystem: Environmental > Terrestrial > Soil > Grasslands | place: USA...
CCCCGGGCGCCACCGAGTTGTCGACCGTCGAATGACACAAGGCGCACGTGATGCCGAGCCGCTGGATGTGCCGGTCGGCGGTGACCTGGGCCTCGACGCCCACAACGGCGTCCCGCCGGAGCAGCTCGACCGTCGTCGCCGGACTGGTGAGATCGGCACCGGCCAGAAAGCCGGGCGGCAGGCGTGCCGCATCGACCTTGAGACCCACCGCGAGCGCCGTCGCCGGCGACACGCCGGTCTCAATCACCTGGTTCAAGTGCAGCGTGTCGGTCCAGAACGGCTCGTCCCCGAAGGTCCAGTGTCGAAAGATGTACTGGCCTTGGGCGGGGACGTTCACCGGCGGACCCGCGACCAGATCTCCGGCGGGCGGGGGGACCGCCCGACCAGTGGGCGCGACGACGTTGGGACTTTCACTGCAGGCGAGGAGAAACGCCACGAGCGCGACCAAACGCATACGACCTCCTGACGTGACGGGGAGTCAGTGGTGAGCTATAACCTATGTACGTTGGTTTTACAACGACTGGTTGTCGGCCTTGACAAGAACCGGTCGTTCGGCGCCGTCGTGCGGCAGGAGCGCAACACGTGGCGTGTCCGCGACACCGCGGCGCCTGTCCGACCTTGGTCGTCCCGGCGAGTGTGCGTTATACTGAAGCACCGTGCGGGAATCCGAGCTCGAGCGTCAGATCGCGACGATCGCCGTGTTGCATGACCCTGTGCGGAGGGGTCTTTATCGCTATGTCCGGGGTCGGCGGCGGGACGTGAGCCGCGACGAGGCGGCACGCGCGCTCCGGGTCTCGCGTAACCTGGCAGCGTTCCATCTCGACAAGCTGGTCGCGCACAACCTGCTCGCCACGAGCTACCGCCGGCTGACGCTGCGTCGCGGGCCAGGGGCCGGCAGGCCGGCCAAGCTGTACCGCTGCTCGGACCGGCAGGTCGACTTCACACTTCCCCCGCGCCGCTATGCGCTGGCCGGACACCTGCTCGCGTTGGCGATCGCCACGCCACGCTCCGCGGGGAGCGAGCGGGCTCTTGGGCGAGTCGCGGCGCATTTTGGTCGGCGTGCCGGGTCGGACGCGCGGCGCGCGTGGAGCGGGGGAGGGGGAGGGGGAGGGGGAGGGCGGCGCCACATCGCGACGGGGGTCGACGTGCTCGACGCGTGGGGGTACGAGCCGAGCGAGCCGGGCGGGGGCATCGTCCTGGGCAATTGCCCCTTCGATGCGCTCGCGAAGGCCTGCCGGCCCCTCGTGTGTAAGATGAACCTTGCTTTGCTTCGGGGTGTGGTGCAGGGGGTCGGCGCGCGGAACCTGAAGGCGGAGCTCCGGCCTCAGCCCGGGTCATGCTGCGTCGTCTTCGGCCTGTTCAAAAGCGCCGGCGCCAGAAGTCCGCGGCGGTCGGGAAGAGCTTCTCGGTGAGCACCGCCGAGAGGGTCACGAATATCCCGTGCCCGCCGCGCACCGAGAAGTCTGGATCGCTCAGATTGCCGAACCGATACCCCGTGGCGACTTCGAGCCCATTCACCGGCCGGAAGGCCAGGGCGGGCGCGCCATCCCATGCCGTAGCGCCGCTGGTCCGCTCCATCACCAACCGTCCGTCGGCGCGCACGCTCAGCCAGGGGCTGAGCGCGACGTTCACCCGGCTGCCGACGTAGTCGGCCCAGGCCGTCAGCGTCCGCGGGCTCCCGTCGGGGTACACGCCCTCGGCCTGCGTGCGGCGCATCGCGTAGCGCGTGCCGATCTCAAGCGTGGGGACCGGCGTCCAGATCAGCTCGGCCGCCCCGATCAGCTTGCGCTCCGCGCCCTGTGACACCAACACGCCAGCGCCCAACGGATTGCGCTCGTCGGTCCACTGGAACTTCGCAAGCATGTTCAGCCGGTCGGTACGCGCCGGCCGGAACGCGAGGCCCCACAGGCTCGACAGCTGGCGGGACAGCGGAGCGCCGGGGCGGGCGCTCTGCGAAAACTCCTGCCGGGTCAGCAGTGCCAAGGACGCGTCGAACGCGACGTCGCCGGCCACGGTCGCGAGCCGCGTGGACTGGAGCGCGCCGTCCTTGTACTCGCCTCGAGCGCTCAACCGGTACGGTGCACCCTTCGGGAGGAGCTCCAGTCCCGCACCGGCGGACCAGTAGTCGTCCTCGGTCTGCAGGAACGGGAGCGCGCGCACGGGATCCGCGATCGACGCACGGCCCACGCCCACGCGCCGTTCGAACAGCACGTTCACCGCGAGATCCGACGAGAGCTGCATGCGGTTGCGGAGCCCGACGACGGCCGCGTTGGTGGCGCCGCTGGCGCCGCCGATCAGCTGGTAGCTGCCCCACGCCTGCGTCCCGTGCCCCATGTCGGTCCGCAGGCCGATGCTCGAGATCGCGTAGTTGCCCAGGCTGTCGGAGCGCGAGACGTAACGCTGGCTCGCCTCGAGCGCGACGGTGGGCGCGACCTGATACGTCCCGCCGACGCCCAAGACGTCGGGCGAGATGCTCGGACCGGACAGACTGAAGTGGCGCCGGGCCTCGGTCCAGAGCTGCAGCTTCGGGGTCGCCACCCACTTCGTCTTCAGCTCGCCCGCCGTCACGTCGCTCGGCGTGGGGTTGCTGCCCGACACTCGATCGTTCGCCACGCCCGCGTCCACCTGCAAGCCCGAGCCGACGGACTGAAGGATGCCGACGCGCGTGTGCTCGCGGCCGATGCCGAGCAGCTCGAAGTCCTGGCGGGAGTGCTCTGCCCGCAACTCGGTCCCGCCCAACTTGAGCGTGCCTTTCAGGTTTTCCTCGAGCAAGCCGGGTTGCAGCGCGACGCTGGACGGGTTCGTGAACTCGCGGCCGACCTGCATATAGCCGGCCCCGACGCTCAAGGCTCCGTCGAACATGCTGTAGCTCGCCTTCGCCGAGGTGGCGACGCCCGCGGAATCGCCCTGCTCCGCATACGCGATCTCGGCGCCGACGTCCAAGGCGCCGAACCGCACGACCCGCACGTCGCCACCGACCAGGCGGTAGCTGTTGATCGCCTGCTCGGCGTTCACGGCCGTGATCCCGATGCGGAGCGAGTCCACGCGCAGCCCGGCGGCGAGCGGTCGCAGGTCCAGCGCCGCCCGGGCACCGGCCACGAGCCGCTGCTCGCCCCCGGACCCCGCTTCGAAGGTGGCGACGATGAACACCGGATTGCCGTATGCGTCCGCCGCGGGAATCGGCTGCTTGAAGAGCACCACGCCGGCCGTGTAGTCGATTTCGTAGTCCACGAAGCGGGCGAGGGCCTGCGTCGCGACGGCGCGCTCCGGGTTCAGCACGTCCCGCGTCTCGACCCGCAGGTACTCGCTCCCCGGCAGCACGTCCGCCGCGAGCTGGTACGGGCCGGAGATGCCGGCACCCCGGATCTGCAGCTGCCGCAGCGCCTGCGACGTCAGACTGCCGAAGCCGCTCCACGTGACGGCCCCTGTCGTGACGTGGGCGGCGAGCCCCGTCACGGCCCGGCGGTACTGCGCCAGGCTCAGGCCGCTCGCGAAGTCCGTCGTGGAGAGGTCGCCGAACGCCGCCCAGTCGAACCCGCGCTCGAGCCGGGCCGAGACCCAGTCGTGCGAAGCCGTTCGGACCTGGAGCTGGCTCGCGTCGCCCAGGATCGGGTATTGCGCCTCCGCCAACGGATCCACGCTGCGGCCGAACGCCTCCTGTCCGTCGTTCAGCCGGCGGGAGTCTACGCCGAGCGTGAGCGACGTCCGCTCATCGAGCCGGCCGCGCGCCGTGATTGCGCCGTACGCGTCTGGGCTCGCCCCCAGCCCCACCATCCCCGAGCCGGTGACCGTCAGCGGACGGACCTCGGGAAGGATTTCCAGCGGCACCGTGGCCTTCGCGTCACCCGACTTGAGCTCGAGCAGGCCGCGCCGCACCTCGCGGCCAGCGCGCAGGCTCACGACCACCCAGCCGGTGGAGTCGGACAACCGTTGCAGCCCGACCGACGAGGCGTCGGCGTCCGGCCCCACCGGCTCGGCGCCCGACGCGCTCACGGTCACGTAGGCTGGCTGCACGACCGGGACACCCCACGCATCCAGCACCCGCACCTTGGTGGCGGACACGGTGTGGCCATCTGCCACCAGCGCGAGGCGGCTCGCGCTCACGGTAAACTTGGCCGGAAGACCCGTCACGTGGACGGCGATGCTGTCCCAGCGCGCGCTGCCCCAGGAGTTCGTCATTCGCGCCCGCAGCCGGTGGGGGCCACGGGTCAGGGGAATGGCGATGAAGTCGACGACACCGTCGATCCGGACCGGGGCGCTGTCCACCGGGACGGCGCCATCGTACAGCACGACCGTCGCGCCCCGCTCGCCCTTCACGCCCACGTACGCGCGATCGACGCCGAGCACCGTGCCGTCGGCCGGCGCGAAGATCTCGACGCCGGGGCCGTGCACGAGCGACGTCCGGCGCTCTGCCTCGCGATCGGCCGCCGCCCGCGCCGGGGCGACGCGCACGGGCTCCGCCACGCGGATCGTGTCGGCCGCTGGAGCCGTGGCCGCCGCGGGCGCCGCGACCGCCGGGGCCGTGGGCCTGGGCAGCTCGTGTGCACCGGCGTCCCACTGCATCGAAAGGACGACGGGGCGTAGCGGGTTGTGAACCACGGCCCGAGCCACTGGGGCCGGCCGGCGGACGTGCCCCGCGCCCGCGCCGCCGCGGTCGACGACGTACAGCCACATGGTGGCCGAGTCGCGCCGCTGGGACGCCCACGCGACGATGCGGATGTCGGTGCCCGGGTGCGCGGGCGGGATCGGAATCGCCGTGTTGTCGAGCCAGGCGTAGCGCGTGAACTCCACGCCGTCGCGGTACACGACCGCCGAATCGGCGAGCGGGCTGAACGCCACGAGCGCGTCCAGCGGCGTCCCGACCGGCTGCCGCACCGTCATTTCGTACCGCATCACCGCGTGCCGCGCGCGCACGAGACTGGGCCCCACACCCGCGGCCGAGTCGTTTGCATCCCAGAGCGGCGCGGCGGCGAACTGGAAGTCCACCGGTGGGCGCACACCCACGGGTTCGGCCTTGTCGGCCGGCTGACGCACGGTGGTGGCCCGGTCCGCCGGGGGAGCAGGTTGCGCTGCCGCGGAGCGCGGCGTCGCGACCGGGACGACGCGGAAGTCCACCCGGGGTGTCGTCCATCCGCTGGCCTCGACCGACTGGAGGTCTTCGCCCGCGATCCGATAGTCGGCGGGCAGCGTACGCGGATCGAGCCGGAGCGCGTGCCGGCCCGGCCGCAAATTCGGGAAGGAGAACTTGCCGGTGGAGTCGGTCGTCACGACCTGGCCGTCCTCCGTCCAGATGTCGATGCCCGCGAGGCCACCGTCGTTCGGCCCTTGCACCCCGGTGCCGTCCCGGTCGATCCACACCTTCCCGATCGCCGCCCTGGTCTCCATCGGCCAGGCGCGCCGCACCTGCACCCACGCCACCGCCGGCGGGGAGACGGGTTGCAAGGCTCCGGCGCGCCCGCTCGCCCTCGCCCGGACCTCGACCATCGTGCCCGACGCCGAGGCCAGCGCCATGGCGTAATGCAGTGTCCGCGTCGCACCGGGGGCGAGGGGTGCCGTGGTCACGAGGATCAGGTGCCCCCCGGCTACCAGGACCGAATCGGCTCCGATGGCGGTCCCGCGGGCGTAGCTCCCCCCGGCGGGCAGCGTGTTGTCGATCCGGATGGCGGAGATCGGCGCGATGCCGGGATTCTGCACCACGGCGGTGTAGGGAATCAGGTCGCCGATGCCGACCTCCAGCGCATCGGCCGTGAGGTCGAGTCCGATCGCGGCGGTAGGCGGTCCGATGAGCGCGACGAGTGGAGCGCTCGCTCCCTGCGGGATGGCGTTGGTCCCCGCGAGCGCGGCGACGTTGCGGGCCCATACCGTATCCCGCACGGTGTTGCTCACCTGCAGAAGGAGCGTGATGGCCCCCGTGTCCCCCGGCGCGAGGCTCCCGAGCGCCCAGCTCAGCACCGGGCCCACGCTGGTCGGCGCCGGCGTGGCGCTCACGTAATTGAGGCCCGCCGGGAGCGTATCGGTCAGGACGACGTTGGACACGGGCGCGCCGCCGGCAGCATCGCCATAGTGCAGGGTGTATTGCACCTGCTGCCCAATCTGTGCCTGCGCCGGACCGACGAGCGCTTTGGCCAGAGTCAGCGCCGGCACGAGGACGCTCGTCTGGACGACGTTCGAGTACGCGGTGGAGGAGGCTCCCGACCAGAGGTAGGTCGCGGCGCCACGGTTGGTCACGATACGCGCCGGACCGAAATCGATCGTGGCCTGGAACGTCACGGTTCCACCCATGCCCCCCGCCACGGCTCCGACGCTGACGACCACCTCGCCTCGCCCGCCGGCGACGAAGGAGCCCGCGTCGTCGCCGCTGGCGTCAGTGAGGGGCGTGGCGTTCCAGCGCATCGATCCGGCGACGTACGACGCCCCCATCGGGATCGTGTCCGCGAGCGCCACGCTCGAATCGGTGCCGCTCCCAGAGGCTGCGTAGGTGAGGGTGTAGGTGAGCACATCGCCCGCGACGCCCGTCAGGCGATCCACCTGCTTGGTGAGGCCGATGGTGACCGCCCCGGTCGCCGACACGTCGAGCCGATCTTGGACCGAGCGGCTTACGGCGGGATTGAACCGGCTCGTCGCCGTCACGGTGACGGTGTCGCTCAGGCCCGGGCTGGCGCCGGCCGGGATAGCGACCTGCGCGAGGAGGGACGCTCCGGCGCTGTACCCGACCGAGATCGGCCCCGTCAGGAGCGAATCGCCCGCGTCGAGCACGCCGTCCCCGTTCCAGTCGCGATACAGCGTTACCGGCCATCCGCGGGCCGATACGGCGGCGACCGTGAAGGAATCGGCGCCATTTCCGGTGTTCGTGAGGGCGTGAGCGAACACGACGGTGGTGCCCGGCATGCCGCTGTTGACACGCGGCGGCTGCAGGCCCACGCCGGCAACCTGCGCCACCAGGAGCGCGACCGTATCAGATGCAACGGCGTAGCCCGCCCCCGCGGAAGTGAAGCTGAGAGTCGCCCAGTTGGTGAACTGGGTGCCTGCCTGCGTGCCTTGAGCCGACAGCGCCGGTGCGGCGAGGAGCCCGACAGCAAAGAGGAAGGCGGCCGCCCGCCCCGCGGCCGGCTGGCCGCGGCGGACGTACCGCCTCCTCCCCACTGCGTGGGTAGCGAGCCGCATAGGCGCCGGCCCCTAGTTGATGCTGACGCGCAGCTCGAACGTGGCGCTGACGCTCGCTGCCAGGACGCCGCCCGTGCCCGTATAGTTGCCGGTCACGTTCTGCCCGCTCACCGAGATGCTCCATCCGGTGCTCGAGCTCGTCGAGACGTACGTCACCTGCGCTGGCAACGCATCGGTGATCTGCACGCTCGATGCCGAGGTGCCGCCGTTGTTGGTCACGGTGAAGCGGTAGCGGATGATCTGGCCGGGCACGACGTTCCCCGAGACGGGCGTGACCCCGTCGTCCAAGTACGCGGCCTTCGCCAGCGTCAGGTTCGGCTTGATCACGGTCAGGTCCATGAAGCCGTCGTCGAAGGTCGCCGGCTGACCCACCGACCGCCCGCGCAGGACCAGCGTATCCTTCGAGCCGCCGGCCACGTTCGCCAAGTTGTACACGACCGCGATGGTCTGCGACGCCGTGGGCGCCAGCGTGATGCGTGCGCTGTCGCCGGCGACGCCGTTGACCGAAACGATCGTGATGACCGGCGAGCCCGGACTCGTGGCGATCACGTCGACGTTGTCGTTCCCGTTGCCTTGGTTCTGGACGGTGAACGTGAACGAGTAGCCGCTCCCGGGGAGTTGCTGCACGTTCTGGCTTCCGTCGGGTGTCGTCGCCACGCCGTACACGGTCGCCGGCGTGATGGTACTGGCGGCGCTGCCCGAGGCCGCCGGCGTACGCCGGGAGTTGGCGGTGAGTGTGTACACCGTGGTCACGCCGCCCTGGCCGCTCGCCACGTTGTAAACGATCTTGAGCGTGATCGACCCGCCCTGCGCGGTCCCCACGCTCGAGAGCGCAGTATTCAGGGCCGCGAGCGTTCCATAGGTCGTGCCGCCGTAGCGGTACCCCGTCACCGTGATCACCCCCGCGACGGAGATGTTCTCGGAGATCGTCATGCTGTCCGTGCCGTTCCCCGCGTTCGCCGCCGTGAACGTCATCGTGTCCGCGGTGCTGGGCGAGGCTGAGCTCGGTGTGGGAGTGTTGGCGGTCACGGTCACGCCGGCCTTGAATCCGACCGTCACTGACACGGAGCCCGAGACCGCACTGTAGGCGTTGTTGTTGGCGTCCGTGTAGGTCGCGGTCGCCGTGTTCGTGATGACCGTGCCTTCCGGCGTCTGCGCCAGCGCCCGGCCCGCGAGGGCCACCAGGGCCAGCGCGGCGAGGACGAGGCTGTGAGTCCACTTCAGGTGCGCGTACATCTGATCCTCCTATCGGTCGATTGCATTGCCCCGATGCCTACTTCGCCACGCTTGGGGCTTCATTGATCTGAGTGCGAAACTCGGCCATCACCTTCGCTCCCGACGCCAGAGATCCGAGCACCGTCCACCGGACGTGCGTGTACCGCTCACGCGGCGCGGGCTGCTCCACCGACTTGCCGTCTTGAACCACGGCGATCACCGGCCGAGCTGAGTAGCTCTTGCCGCCGTCGATCGAGTACTCGACCCGCACGGGGTGATCTGCCGCGGCCGAGCCGAGCACGTAGACCGTCCCTTGCGGGATCGGGTCGACGAACTGGATGTTCTTCACGGGCCCGGCTGTCACGTTCGTGAAGACCAGGGCGTAGCGGATCACATCGCCCGGCTTCGCGACCGCGCTGTTCGCTCGGGCGCCCGCGGTCTCCGCGGTCACGTTGTGCGCGGTGATCACGAGTGCCTTGGGGGCCTGGGCTTGAGCAGTCGCGGACCGCGGCGAGACCAGGGTGCCGCACACCGTCCCAACCACCAGCAATCGCAGCAGCGTCACGGTTGACATCTCCTTGTGAGTCATCGCTTGCCTCGCTTTCCGTCGGACCGGTTCGCGTCCCCGGTGTCACGTGTGGTGCCATCGGCGTCGGCCTTGCCGGGACGGGCATCGCCCCACCGGAAGACCATCTCGCACTTCGGGCACACCACGAGGTCCCCGAGGACTTGGGGACGGCCGAAAAACTTGAGCGTTGAACAACGGGGGCAGCGCAGCACCATGCGGAGCCGCTCCTTTCGTGCAGGGGCAAGGGCAGGTCCTATGCCTGCTGCGGGCAGAGCGCCTAACCGATTTCTGCGATGCGAGTTACGGTGATCGGCGAGCGGCCGGACCAGACCCGGAAACGAGGCCGCCGTTACCGTTCGGTAACCGCGGGAGTAACGCTTAGCGGATCTGCGTGACGAACTGCAGGGTCCCCGTGTTGTTTGGGGCGGTGGAGCTGAGGGGGTTCTGGAGGCGCCAACGCACGCGGTTGACGCAGCGGTCGTAGCCGGCGGGTGCGCTGCACGCACCGCTAGCGGGCACGTACGTCCACGTGGCGCCGCCGTTGTTGGAGTAATCCACGGCCACAGAGACCCCTGCGGGGAGCGTGTTCACAATGCTCCCGACCCTGAAGAGCACGGCCGTGGGGAGCGTGTCCACGACCACGACGCTCGTGGCGTTGCTGCTGCCGATGTTGCTGAGGGTCACGGTATACGTCAGGTTCGCGCCGGGCAGCTGCGTGCCACCGGGACTCACGCTCTTGGCGATCGTCATAGTCGGCCGGATCACAGTGAGCGTCAGCTTCCCGGTGTCCGCCGTCGCAGGGCTCAGCACCGCGCGGGCCTTGAAGACCAGCGTATCTTTCGTTCCCGAGGCGGCCATCGCGACCGCGTAAGTCACGGTGGCGGTGGCGGAGCTGCCTCCTAGCACGTTCGTCAGGCGCGCGCTGTCGGGGTTCGCGCCCTGCGTGATCCCCGCCCCGGCAATCGAGACGGTCGTGAGCACCGTGCCGGGCCGTTTGGCCGTCAGCAGATCGTAGCTGGTGGAGCCGTTGCCGATGTTCGTCACCGTGAACGCCACGGTGTAGTTGAGGCCGTTGCTCGGCAGCTGGCTCGCGGTCGTGGCGTGCGGGCTGACCGATACGGTGTAAACCTTCGCCGCGATGGTCTTCGTCCGGTTGTCGTTCGCGACGACGGGACCGCCGGCGCCGCCCGTGATCAGCCCCAGGCGGCTCGCCGCCGACGGGGCGGTGAAGTTCGTGAAGTTGAGTCCAGAGACTGTGATCTGGTCGCCATTCCCGAAGTTCGTGGTGACGTTGATAAAGAGGTCTAGGTTGCCGTTCGCATAGCTCACGGTCGTCGAGACCTTGATTGCGGCGGAGCCCGTGATCGTCGCGGTCGTGATGGTGGGGTCCCACGTCATGTTCAGGCCGGCCGGAATCCGCATGCGGATGTCGGTGTTCTGCTTGATTTGGCCGCCGGAAGTTGTCGTGATGGTGATCGGGCTTATCCCTGTGGTCGGATCGCCCACCACGAACGTCTGATTGGCGGCCGATGAAATCGTCTGGGCCGACGACACAGCCGCGAGGCCGAGCAAGGCCACGAGGATGCCACCAGACAGGAGCAGACGGGTCTTCATGTAGGCGGGGGCAAGCGCAAGCCGTGTGCCGACCGACCCTGGGTGCAGCTGCACGAATCGCAATGAGTTAGCAGGGCTGGCGACGAGCGTGCGGTTCGGCTTCCGGTAGTTCCGTTACCGTCTGGTAACGTGAACGGTATCAACTCGGCTCCCCACGGTCGGAGCTGGGCTCGAGCAGCCCATGCTTCTTGCGCTTCTCCCACAAGTTCTTTCTTGAGATGCCGAGCAGTTCCGCTGCCCGCTGGATGTCGCCGCCCGTGTCTTCCAGGGTTTGGCGAATGTACGCGCGCTCGGCCTCGGCGAGCGACAGCCCCCGCGGCAGCTGGAAATGGTCGGGCCGAGACTGGGCGCGCGTCCCGCGGTCGAGCTGCCCGAGCGGTGGCAGGTTGGCGCTCTTGAGGGTGGGTTCGTCGCTGAAGATCATGGCCCGCTCGATCACGTTGCGCAGCTCCCGCACATTCCCCGGCCAATCCCAGGCGTGGAGGGCCGCAAGTGCTGCGGTGTCGATCGACTCGACCCGCTTCTTGAACTCGCGGTTGAACGTGTCGCGGAAGTGATCGGCGAGGAGCGGCAGGTCGCTCTTGATGTCGCGCAGCGGCGGCAGGGTCACGGCGGCTACCGTGATCCGATAGTAGAGATCGGCTCGGAACCGGCCCGCCTTGACCTGCGCCCCCAGGTCGCGGTTCGTCGCCGTCACGAGGCGCAACGCGACCTCGATTTCGTCGGTGCTGCCGAGCCGGCGGAAGCGGCGGCTCTCGAGGAAGTTGAGCAGCTTCGCCTGCAGCTCGGGGTCGAGCTCGGCGATCTCGTCGAGAAACAGGGTGCCACCGTCCGCGACCTCGATGAGCCCGCGCTTGGGTTCTCGGGCGTCGGTGAAGGCCCCCTTCTTGTACCCGAACAGCTCGGCTTCCAGCAGATTGGTGGGGAGCGCCGAGCAGTTGATCTCCACGAACCGCCCTGACGCCTGAGGAGTGGAGTAGTGCAGCGCGCGCGCCACCAGGTTCTTGCCGGTGCCGCTCTCGCCGAGCAGCAGCACGGTCGGTCGGGGCACGGCCGCCATGCGGCGAACGAACGCGCGGACTTCCTCGATCTTGGGGTGCCGGCCGAGGATCGCCTGGACCGAGTATCGTCTGCCGCGGGCCTGCTCGAGCGAGGCGCCTTCCTCGAGCAGCGGACGCTCGGCGAGCGCGCGGTTCAAGAGCGTGGTGAGCTCGTCGATGTTGACGGGCTTGGTCAGGTACTCGGTGGCGCCGGCCTTGAGCGCCTCGATGGCGGTCGTGACGTCGGCATGCCCGGTCAACACGAAAATGGGGAGGTGCCGGTCGGCAGCGCGCAACCGCCGGGTCACCTCGACGCCGTCCAGGTCCGGCATCACCAGGTCGGTGATGACCGCGTCGGCGGGTTCCTCCGCATGGCGCGCCAGCAGGGCGTCCGGGCGGTCGAACACCTGGGTCCGCAGGCGGCCCGGGCCGAGGTTGGCGGCCACGAGCTTGGCGTGCACCAGATCGTCGTCGAGGATGTAGACTTTGGCGTTCATGCGTCCAATATTTTCTCGTGCGCCCGCTAATATTGGGGACATCCCCGCGCGCAGCCAGGACCTATGGCCGACACCTTCCGCGCGCTGATCATCGATGACGACCCCGACCTGCTCCGGCTCGTGCAGCGAACGCTCGAGTTCACCGCAGGCTGGGACGTGATGACGGCCGGCTCCGGAGCCGCCGGCATCGAGCTCGCCCGCCGCACCACGCCTGACGTGATCCTGGTGGACGTCATGATGCCCGAGATGGACGGGTACGAAGTGTGCCGCCGGCTGAAGGCGGACCCGGCGACGGGCACGGTGCCGATAGTCCTGCTCACGGCCCGGCGCGATCTCAACCAAGCGCGGTTGGCGGAGACCGGGGCGGCGGGCGTGGTGCTCAAGCCGTTCCAGCCGGAGGAGCTGGCCCGCCAGGTCCGGGAGCTCTGCCCCTGACGAGCATCGATCCGCTGGCCGCCGTGCGGGCCGAGTTCGCGGCCGGGCTCAGCGCGCGCATCGAGACGCTGCGGGCGGCCCTGCACCGGCTGGAGGGCGGCTTTCGCAGCGATGACGCGCAGGCGTTGTATCGCGCCGCGCACACGCTGACCGGCACGGCGGCAAGCTTCGGTGCGGACGGCCTGGCACACGTAGCGGGCGACTTGGAGGATCTGGCGCGCGGCTGGCTCGAGCGCGGCGTGTCGATGCCGGAGGAGTGGAGCGCGGCCGCCGCCGCCGTCGGAGAGCTCGACCTCGCCGCGCGCGAATACCGTGCCACCCTGCAGTCGGGCACCGCCCGCACATCGGCCGCGCGCCTGGCGGTCGTCGGCGAACTGTCGTCCCTGATCAACGCCGCCGTCGACATGCGCGAAATCTTCCAGGGCGCGATCCAGAAGGTCCAGCGCGTGCTCGACTTCCGACGGGCTAGCGTGGTTCTGATCGACGAGGCGGCGGCGCACTACTACGTCCATACCCTGTACGACCGGGTGCGCGGCGGGTTCGTCCCAGGGGAAGCGATGTTCCCCGTCGACCAGGGGGTGACGGGAAAAGCGATTCACGAGGGGCGGCCCATCCGCGTGGACTCCCTGCCGGGCACTGAGGGAATCCTGCTGCAGGAAGGGAAGCGCGTCTCGGCGATGATCGTGCCGCTGCACGTCGGGGACCGCGTGATCGGCGCGCTGAATTTCGGGCACGAAAACGAGGGCCATTACACGGAGGAGGACCTCGACTGGGCGGTCGTCCTGGGCCGGCAGATCGAGACCTCGCTGTACTACTCCAAGCTGTTGAGCACGATCGCGCAGCAGCGCGAGGCCCTGGCACGGGAGCACACGACGGTCCAGGCCCAGCGGAACCAGCTGGAGGCGCTGATCGATGCGAGCGACGCCGCGGTCATGCTGGTCGGGCCCGATCACCGGATTGCCTACGCGAACGCCGCGATGGCGACGCTGGTGGGGATTCCTCGGGAAGCGGTGCTGGGAGCGGGCTTGGAAAGCCTGGAGCGCTTCCTGGCGGGTTCCTTCGTCGACCCCGCCGCGCTCACCGCGCAGGGGGAGGCGCTGGCCGGCCAAGCGACCCTCCGCGACCGGGTGGACCTCGTGTTCCCCCAGCGCGCGGTCTACCAGCGCGTCGTGGCCCCCGTGCGGGACCGCGGCGGCGCGCCCCTCGGGCATATCGTGCTGTACCGCAACGTGACCCACGAAGTAGAAGTGGAGCGCGCGAAGTCCGAGTTCGTCTCCGTCGTCAGCCACGAGCTCCGCACGCCGATGACGTCGGTGAAGACGTCGTTGTCTCTGTTGCTCGCCGGAGCCGGCGGACCCCTCGAGTCCGCCTCCCGGGAGCTGCTCGAGATCGCCCTCCGGAATGCCGACCGGCTGATTCGGTTGGTGAACGACCTGCTCGACCTCTCGCGCCTCGAGGCTGGGCGTATGGAGTTCCGGGTCGAGCCCGTATCGCTCGAGGACAGCGTGGCGGCCGGGCTGGAGGCGGTGGCGGCGTTCGCGGACGAGCAAGGAGTGACGCTCACCCCGCGGCCTCCCGCGGAGCCGCAGGTCGTCCTGGGCGAGCGCGATCGCGTGCTGCAGGTGTTCGTCAACGTGCTCGCCAACGCGATCAAATTCTCGCCGCGCGGCGGGCAAGTGGAGGTGCGGTGGTGGCACGAGGACGGTTTCGCTGTGACCCAGGTCTCCGATCAGGGGCCCGGCATCCCGGCGGACAAGCTCGCGGCCATCTTCGAGCCGTTCACGCAGCTCGACAGCTCGACGACGCGGGAACACGGCGGCGCGGGGCTGGGCCTCACCATCGCCCAGCGCATCGTCCAAGCGCTCGGCGGCCAGATGTGGGTGGAGAGCGAGGTCGGCCGCGGCGCGCGCTTCTCCGTCCGCTTGCCACTCGCGTCGGCGCAACCGGTCGCCGCGCCCCCGGTGGCCACCACGGTGCCGCTGCCGCAAGAAGCGAGGGTGCTCCTCGTACATGGTGACCCGGACTGGCGCAGCCTCACCGCCGCCCGCCTCGGCGCGGAGGGCTGGTGCATCTCCCCGGTGGCGACCGGTGCGGAAGCCCTCGCCTCGCTGGAGCAACAGCCCGTGGACCTCGTCCTCGTGGCGCTGGAGTTACCGGACATGCACGGGCTGGATTTCGTCCAACAGGTGCGCCGCAGTCCCGCCGTGTTCGACACCCCGTTGCTGGTCGTCTCCGACGCCGAGGCGACCGCCGGGGCTCTCGCGTACGGCGCCGAGGGATGGGTACCCGCAGACCCGCAAGCGCTGATCGGGCCGGCCCGCGGGCTGCTGGCGACGCCGAAGCGACCGGTCGTGCTGCTCGTGGACGACGACCCCGCGGTGCGCGATGGCGTGACGAAGCTGTTGCGGCGCGGCGGGTACGCCTGCCTCGCCGTGGGCGACGCCGCCGCGGGGTTGGCCTTCGTGCGCAGCCGCCGGCCGAGCGTCATCATCACCGACCTGAAGATGGTCGGGATGAACGGCCTCGCTTTCCTCGAGGAAGTGCGCCGCCGGCCCGAGCTGCGGAACGTACCGGCGATCCTGCTCAGCGCCCACGGGTCGGAAGTCACCTCCGAGCGACTGCGTCAGCTAGGCGCGCATTTCGTCGCCAAGCCGTTCGACTCCAAGGCGCTGCTCAGCCAGGTTCGGGAGATGACGGCGAAGCCCTGATCGACGTCGAAGATGTCGCGGTTTTTCACGGGAGGGCGGTTTCCGATTGCACCGTCAGGAGTTTCGGTTGTGCTCAGGTGGGCTTCACTCCTACAATAAAGTGCGGATGTCACCCCTGCAAAACCTCGTGCTCAAGTCGCTGCTCGACTTGCTCGTGGCCCTGGCCTGGGCGTGGTGGGACCGGCTGGGGGCGTTGCATGACGAACGCCGGGCCGCGGTCGAGCAGAAACGGCCCGTACTACGGCTCGAGACACGGCGGGTTTTGCGGCTCCCGCCGCGGCGGTTCGAAGGGTTCCCGGTCGTTGTCGTTGCGGTGCTCGTGTCAGAGCCGGGAATGGAGCACCGAGTGCGCCGCGCGCTCGGTGGGCGCGCGACCCTGCGCTTTGCGTCGACGTGGGCCGAGTTGCAGCAGGTCGTAGCTTACATGGCGCCGTCCGCGATCGTCGCAGACCCCGCTGCCGACTGGCGTGGAGATCCCGAACAACAC
>Ga0066710_100002104_pt1 | contig 15728 bp, 14 predicted proteins | sample GraSoiAngelo_159_FD_79666 | JGI IMG/M metagenome (GOLD analysis project Ga0066710, IMG submission 79666) | Grasslands soil microbial communities from the Angelo Coastal Reserve, California, USA - 14_1009_16_40cm | ecosystem: Environmental > Terrestrial > Soil > Grasslands | place: USA...
ATACGCGAGAAAAAACTTCAGCGCGCGCTCGCGCTCTTGTTCCGTTGCGGCATCGCCCAAAGCACGGCCGACAAGTTGTGGCGCGCCGTGGCCGATGTAGCCGGAGATGGTGTCTTCGTGCAGCTGCTCGCGGCCCATTTCGTGAAGCATGGCGTTGACGGAGCGGATCAGGTCGAGCTTGGAGTCGATGAGCGTGCCATCCAGATCGAGAATCAGCGCGCGCACGGCGGAAAAATTCGGGACGGTCATGAGCAGACGATTGTAATATGGGCGAACTTTTTTCGGCAGTCATCAAACGCGTGTGAAATTCCAACTGAAAATTAACATTGCCATTTTTTCGGAATTGCGGCTTGTTCGCGTAAACTAGAGGGATTCGCTGGCGGTATAGAACGATTCCGGAGACTCCATGGCCCAGGTTTACCCCTTCCGCGCTTTTCGCTACAACCCGGCGCGCGCGCCGTTCGACCGCGTTCTGACGCAGCCTTACGACAAGATTTCTCCGGCGATGCAGGAAAAATATTATACCGCGGACCCGCACAATCTGATCGCCGTGGAAAAAGGCCGCACGTATCCCGGCGACACGCCGCAGAATAATGTTTACACACGCGCGGCGGCGGCGATCGAAGATTGGATTCACCATCAAGTGTTGGTGCAGGATCCATCGCCATCTTTTTATGGATACACGCAGGAATATACGGTGCCGGGCACGGAAGAACGGCGCACGCGGCGCGGATTTATCGGCGCGGGGAAAGTCGAGGAATATTCGGCGGGCGTCGTTTTCCGGCACGAGCACACGCTCTCCGGGCCGAAAGCAGACCGGCTGGAACTTCTGCGGCACACGAAAACGCATACGGGGCAGCTTTTCATGCTTTATTCGGATGCGGAGAAACGTATTGACGGGATACTCGCGGAAGCCGAATCCGCCGCGGCGCCTGCAACGGAGATGCGCGACGAATACGGTGTTTTGCACCGGCTGTGGGTGATTGCGGAGCCGCAGCGCGTGGCCGCGATTCAGAAAGCAATGGGGGACCAGAAGCTGGTGATCGCTGACGGGCATCACCGCTACGAGACGGCGCTGAACTACCGGAACGAGCGCCGCACCCGCGCCGGAAAGATTGATCCGGAGGCGCCGTACGAGCGCGTGATGATGACGTTCGTCAATACCAAGAGCGAAGGGCTGATGATTCTGCCGGGGCACCGCGTGGCGGCGCACGTTCACGATTTTTCCTGGAGCGGCGTGCGGCGGTATCTGGAGCCGTGGTTCACGGCGGAGGAATTTCCGTTCTCGGGCAGCGGGGAGAGGTCCGAGGCGAAAACGAAATTTCTTGCGAAGCTCACGAGCGCGCGAGAGAAGCGGGCGATCGGCGTTTATCCCGCTCCGGGGACGCAGAAGCGCGCGTTTTACGTGCTCACATTGCGAGAGGGCGTCAATCTGGCGCAGTTGCTGCCGAATGTCTCTCCGCTGCAACGCGAACTGGACGTGGTGCTGCTGCATGAAGGAATCCTGGAGCCAGCGCTGGGAATCACGCCGCAGGCAGTGACGGCGGAAGCGAACCTCACGTATGAACGGGAAGCGACGGCGGCGCTCGATGCGGTGGACAGCGGGCGCGCGCAGATTTCGTTCTTGCTGAATGCCTGCGACGTCGAGCAAGTGATGAAAATTGCCACGGCCGGCGAAGTGATGCCGCAGAAGTCGACCGACTTTTATCCCAAGCTGCTGAGCGGGATCACGATGTACCGGATGGCATAGAAACCGTCTGCACGTCTCAACGTTTGAACGTCCGCACGTCAAAGAAAGGTCCTTCACTCCCGATCCCTCGACTACGCTCGGGATAAGTGGTCGTTTAGGGTGGAAATGCCTCTTGGCATTCCTGGTTAACAATAACTGGGCCCCCCTCCCCCCTGTTTTTCATAAGTGTTGATTCTAAAGGTGGATAAAGTGCTTTAGAATGAACACTTCCGGAAGTGTTGATTCTAAAGAGAGTTAGGGGCGATATTATAGGACATGCTTCGTAAGTGTTGGTTTTAAATGGCTTATAGAGAGGCGGAGGGAATCCAGAATCGTCTGAACGTCTGAAGGTTGGAACGTCTGCACGTCGAAGAAGGGAAGGCGGCGGGCCGTTGGAATGGAGTCGAGGATGGGCGCGAACTATCAAAGGACAGGGTAGCGCAACAGTTAATGGATGTCAATAGTATCTTGGCAGGGAGCGGAATGGTTGCGGGCTATTTGACACAGTGGGGTACAAGTTGGCCGAGGGAAAGGGTTTGCGGGAGGGGCGGGATTCGAAAGAATTGTGGAAATCTGTGGAAAAGTCAAAGGCCCTGCCTCTAGCGCGGCGCGAAAGATAAGTAGCCCGAAATTCGAGCGTGGGGAATCTGGTGGCCACGCCCCGCCTACAGCCCCGTCCAGAACGGCGACTTCTTGAACTGCTCAGGACCCCAAGTCCACACGTCGCACTTCACACCAAGTTTCTCTTCGATGGCCTTCTTCCCTTTCACAAGGTCTTCGTCATCACCCTCGGGAGCCGCAATGAGTAAAATGTCTGGTCTAGTTATTTGAGCAGCCGCAGCCAAATCCTCAAAGTCGCTCGATTTGAACAACTTTGTCGTGGTCTTTACTTCTGCAATGCCAAAAAGGCCATCTTTGACCCACGCAAGATCTAGTTCGCGCTCCACTTTCGGCTCCTCTTCATCCGTATAGGCAACGAATTCAACCGAAGGCATGAAAAAGAAACTATCGTGTGCACGATCAAACAGGCGCGCAAGGGTTCTTAGTACGGGCACAAGCCCATGATCCCCGATGGCTCCCCTAATCAATTCATTTAGCTGATATGACCACTGAGTTTCCGCCGGTAGGGCGAATGTTACATGACAACCGCGGCATGTAACGGACTTTCGCATCTCTTCGATTGAATACCAATACGAGGCGATGCAATTTGGACATCGTAATTCAACTCCCTGGAACATCACGTTGTCTCGCGTTAGCTCGGATAAGTCCGACTTGAGATCTCTCTCGCTCAACTCCTTCTCCTCTTCAGACAGACCGTTCACGTATTCCGTGTATAGATCTTGAATCTTGGGGAAACTGAGCCAAACAGTAGCCCTAGAGAGTTGTTTGCTCGCGAAAATCACTTCATGAGTCAGCCACGACTCCACGCTGGACATGTCCTTCGAGGGGGTATTCTTCAACAGTTTGTGAACGTCGGAAGCCAATTTCTCCGTGAGCTGTTTGGAGGGTTCCCGTCGGGAGAGCTTCTGGAAGAGTGATCGCCAAAAGGGGTGCTCGAACAAATAAAGAGACCCCCTAAGTGTATCTGACAGGTCCAAGATCCCCGAGAGATATCGGCCCTTGTCAGATAGACGGATCTCGTAGGGCTTTGGGCCCTTTAGCGTAGATCGCAGGTCAGCAGCGAGATGGTAGTGGATTTCGGGCGAGAGTAGGTAGCGGAACAATTTCCTGTCGGACGGGATCTCAAAATCTAGCGTCCCCTCTCTAGCGCCGACTTCAAACGAAACACGGTTGTCGAAAATGATCCGCTGCGGCCTAGAACGATTAAATAACCCCACAATTGAAGACTTTCGGGGAAGCTGCCACCAGGGCGCGGCATTGCCGTACCAAAGCTCTTGTTCGGGGTTGTGGATGAGGACGTCGACCATCCAACATTCTTCAGTGGTTTGTGCGATATCCGGGGGAGGTCTAAGCGATAGGTGGATTTCTTTTCCCGTCGCATAATCGATTTCTCCCGTCCGGGAGAACAAAGAACTAGCTCTTCGCGGTACAGCGGTCTCCACTTGGAAAGGGTCAAACTTCGTGCAACCTCCGTAATAAAGCGTCCCGAGTATGTCTTGAGCGATCTTTTTCCCTATGCGTTCCAGTTCCGCCTCAGATGTATCACATGAGATCATCTTTATGCCCTTCTGTGGATTACCTGAGTGCACCTTCAGCTGAAGAAGCCGGACCAATCGTTTGTACGTTGCCTCGTCCTCTATTATTTGTTCGGTCAGGCAAAGTTGCTTCATACCTCCGTGCAAAGAAGAAGTTGGACCCGTGGTCAACGCATCGTTCCAGTAGGCAAGGATGTTCCATGGGCTTGGTCCAAAGAAAATCGGGAAGTGATATCGCCATGCATCGCCTGCGGTCCGGGCAAGCGGCGCATCACCGCAGACATTAATTGGCCACGCCAGATTCATTTCCCTTCCCAATAGGTCGAGAAGATCATGATCATTTGTGGAAGTCGGCTTGCAACCAGGGACACCGTGGTTTTGAATTGCAAAATAGTTTGAATCCGTATAGCCGAAATTCCACAGAAAGAACGGACTCAATTTTGGACTTTCACCGATTTCCAACTGGAGCACGCATGGTTCTTGGCGACGAGAATAGAGCGGGACTTTTTCGCGAAGGTTAGTCAGGTATTTTTTGATAGTCGCCTGCTCCCGTAGGCCGACGCCGTAGCTGTGTGAGTCTAGGGGTTCTCTTGCCACATGCTTGGTCACGAACGTAGGAGCGTATCGCGAATGTATCGCCTCGAGACTTGCTGACTCTAGCTCACCGTATATGTAGAAGACGTCCGGATCTGCAACATCGAGCAGGGAGTAGAAGGCTTCCGGGACGGAATTGTTAATCATTGGCACAATGGGATTGTGTCGCCCTCCCCAAGAATCCAAGTTGAAACGCAGGATGCCCCGGAGGATCTCCTCTATTGGCGCCTGACCGAGGTCAACAAGGAATGCAACCCGACGAGGTCGGTGCTGCATTTGGATAGCAAAACTCTTGTCTGCCACGCCTACAGTATAGATGACTAATGCAAGCGTTTTGCTTTCGCACAGGGCATGTCAGCTGAGGGACATGTGGACAAGTGGCCCTATCGGTGATATTCATTTGCGCATCTTAGGTAAATTCTGACAATGATATGGCACCGCTCGTCACGTTCTTGGGCGTCGTTGGGTAGTGGCCGGCATCGCTGCGTTCTACTTCCTCGTCAAGCGGGTTTGGAATTCTACCTTCCAGACCGAGTTCGATTACAGCGAAACTGTTTTTCACGCTCCTGGGGGCGGAGTGGTCAGCACTTACACTTTGGGTTTCCTCAAGCCCCCAAAAGTAAGAGTGACAAGGCGACCGCCGCCAAAGCGCACGCTGCTCGAAGCACTGCTCGTAGTCGTTGTCATTTTCTTGCTAACTGTTGGTGTGCTATGGGCATTGACGCGAATCGGTGGGCCCCAAGGAGCCGAAGTAAATGCGACCATTCATAGGCTGGGCGGCACCATTTGGATTTCGGCTGCTGGCCTTGTCGGATGCTTCATTGTAATTTCGGCGGTCGCTTTTATCGCCATCTATTACCTCTCGCGCAAATAGTTTCACCCGCCACCCGTCCTCCCAGCGTGCTGCGGTGGACCTTACTTCGAGGCCGACTCTTGATTCTCTTTTTTGGAGCGAAAAAGAGAATCAAGAATCAACCTGCTGCGTTCGGTGCGGAAGTGGGAGAAGGAAAAACTAGAAACTAGAAGGCAGATGGGCACGGTGGCGAGTGACGAGTGGCGAGAAAAGAAGAAGATCGCATCCGCTAACGCGCGGCTTTGCCGCGCGTCTCATCGGATGGAACTGTCCTTAAGGCGACGCAACAAGGCGACACAAGCATGAGAATTCGGTTTTTCGAGGGCTCAGCACTTGGCATCTTGCTGGCCGCCATGCTCGTTCCCGGAGTTCTCGCAATGCCGCAGAACCCTGCCGCGAGCAGTTCGAGCGGTGGCGAAGAGCGAAAACTGGCCGGCACGTGGCGCGGCGATTCTCTCTGCGTGGAGAAGGGCACGGCCTGCCATGACGAGGTCGCGGTCTACCGCCTTGCCGCCATTCCCGGCAAACCCGGTTATTTGATGGTCACCGGGGGCAAAGTTGTGGATGGCAAGGAGATCGTGATGGGGACGGGAGAGTGGCGCTACGACAGCACCAAGCGCACGTTGAGCGTTGAGCTGCCACGGGGCGTCATCACGCTTAAAGCGGATGGCGAAAAGCTCGAAGGAACGTTCACCCTTCCCGACAAGACTGTTCTTCGACGGATCAGCCTGAAGAGAGTGGCGAGTGGCGAGTGACGAGTGGCGAGAAAAAAATTCGAAGAGCGAAGCAGATTGGCGACATGAAATCGCCGCTACAGAGTCTAAGAGAAGAGAGATTTCTCTCTGCGCAGGCCGACGCTTTCGCAGGAGCGAAAGCGGAAGAAAAAGTCGGCCTGCTCCGTTCGAAATGACGTTGGTGGGGTGGCGGCAAACCGGCCACTACAGGAGAGCAGAAAGGCCGGTCTTCCCGGTGGGAACCGGGACGCAGAAAACGCGAAAGACCGGCGACTACTCAAGTTCTTCGTAGGCAGCTTCTTGAGGCGGTGCTTTGGTATTTGGTTTGCCTTCGGCGCGGGCGAGGGCGTCTTCGAGCATTTTGGCGATGCGGCGGTCGCGGGATTCGGGGGTGCGGCAATAGAAGATGCTGAGCAACCAGTTGCGGCGTTGGATGGGAGTCATGGACTGCCAGCCTTGATAGGCGCGGGGATCGCGGGCGAAGGCAAGCTTGAGGATGGGTGGCAGGTCGAGTTCGGCTTCCATGGTGGAGAGCAACTGTTCGGCGACTCGTTCGGCGCGGCGGACGCGAGATTCGGGATTTTTTACGCTGACGATCCAATAGCAGATCCAGCTGCGCATGGAAAAGGAGAGTTGGTCGAACCAGCGGCGGAAGGAGCGGTCTTCGTTGAGGATGCGCTGGAGTTCGGGAGGGACAGTGGCGACGCGCTTTGCAGTATCGGGTTCGATACGAAACTGGGCGGTTTCGCCGACGGAGGCGCTGGCTCCGGTCTGCATGCTCCTTTTGATGAGCATGCAGTGATAGCCCTTGCTGGTGGGAAAGACGGAAGCGCGAAACGCGAAGCCGTTGATTTCGCCTTTGACGCGGACGTTGCCGCGGGTTCCCCAGACTTTAGAGACGTCGAAGGGGATGCGGATAATGACCCAGCCGAGTTTCGAGGGTATGTGCTCGAGGGTGGCTTTGAAGGATTTGGCGACTCGTTTCGGACTTTCCTTCACGGCGGGTTTACCGGGGAGAGGATTTCGGAAGACAAAAGAGGGCACGCTGGAGCGTGCCCGCCGGCAAGGTCACGCGCACAAAACCAGCGTGTGCGGCACTTGCCATCTGGCTTGGACGCTTATGCTCCGGCGCCTTTGGAGAAACTGGAGACGGCTTCGGCTTCGGAGTTGTAGACATCGAAGACGGTCAGCAACTTGGTGATCTGGAGCACTTCCTGGAACTTGCTGCCCAAGTGGCAGAGGCGCAGGGAGGCGCCCTGTGTCTTCACGCTGTGATGGGCGGCGACGAGCGTACCGAGCCCGGCACTGTCGATAAACGTGATGTTGTCCATGTTGAGGACAACTTTCTTTTTTCCTTCGGCCATCAAGCTTTTTACTTTTTCGCGCAGGGCGTTGCTTTCCTCGCCGAGCACAATGCGGCCGTCCAGTGCCACCACGGACACGCCATCCACTTCGCGATTGGTCATCTTCAAAGCCACGTTATTATCCTCCTCGTCGGAAAGCGGTTCCGGCGGCAACCCGGGCCGGAGCCCTAAAGCTTATCAAATATATGGATGATCCCTGAGCGATGAATCGTAATCGAAGACCGGGCAGGGGTCAAATCGCCGGGCGGCTAATAATAGTCCGCACAGGACATGTAATAGCCGCACACCGAACAGATCAACTTGCAGCGCCGCGACTGCAACCGCTGCGAGCAGACGGGACAATACCGCGAAGGGTCTTCGGTACGGGCGGCGGGACTCTGGCCATGCTGCAAAGACGCAGCGGATTGAGCTGCGGCCTGTGCCGACTCGGCCTGGACCCGGGCTAGCTCCCACTTCGCGGTGCGTTCCACGGCTGGACGGTTATAGCACAGTGGGAAGGAATGGGGAACAGAGGATAAGGGAATGATCACGTTCCGATGGAAGCGGAACCTGGGGACGTGGCGAGCGCGGGAATTTGCTGTTCGCAAAGGAATTGGATTGAAACCTATGAGGGACCGGGCGCATCCTTGTAAGTGAACAAGGTTGTTGGGGCAAGGCTCGGCAGGCCGGGCCGTTAGGTGGGAACCATGGTCCGCCAGATCATCCTCGCAAGCTTTGTGGTTATTCTTCCGGCAGGCGCGCAGGCACAAGGGCGTGGAATGATGCCGCCGGTCTCCCATTCCGTCGCTGTTGCACCGAGGGTTGTGGTGCTGGCTTCGCACGCGGGGACTATGCAGGCTATTTCCGCGACGCGAATTGTAATTAGGGGCGGAGTGGCGCGGCCGAGAACGGGGATGCCGGTCGTACGAAGCACGCAGCGGCCGGTAACCACGCGAAGGCGGTTCGAGGACGAAGATATTAATCGTAGATCGGATTGCAGCTCGGCGCCGGGATTCGGGTTCGATGCGGTACACCAGGCGGCGGTATGCGGATCAAGTGCGGTGAACTCACGGCGTCGTGGGCTTCAGGTGCCACTGTTCTTTCCGTTTTTTGACGGCGGATTTTTCTTGCCGGGATCTAGTGCAGCCGTAGAAGAAAGTTCGACGACGGAAGCTTCTCAACAAGAGGCTGCTGAGGCTGAAAGCCGGGAGAGAGGCCGCCGGTACAGAGCTGCTCTGCAGGTGGCGGCACCGGCACCGACGCCGGCGGTTGAAACAGCCAAGGTAGCGCCGCCCGACAATGATGAATTTGTTTTTGTGCGGCGGGACGGAACGGTATTTTTTGCGGTGGCCTACGCTTGGGAAAAAGGGACGCTGCGCTACGTCACCGGCCAGGGTTTGCGCCACACGGTTGCGCAGGACGCGCTGGATCTGGTAGCAACGCGGCAATTCAACGAACAACGTGGTTTGATTTTTCGATCGCCGGCGTAGGGGCTAGTTTTTCGCTGGTTCCGGCATGACGTAGCCGGATTGTGCTGGCAAGCCGGCGCGCTCCAACTGCACGGTGGTGTGATCCACTCCAAATTCCTTTGCGGCTACTTGCTTAATGGAAGAAAGCAGGCGCTCACACTCGTCGAGGTGCATATCGGGGATGCGCGCGTGAAGGCTGAGGGCATTGTGTCCTCCGCCGAGAGACCAGAGATGCACATCGTGGACTTCCTGTACGCCTTCAATCTTCAAGATGGCCCGGGCTACGTCTTCCACTCGCAAATCAAGCGGACGGCCCTCCAAGAGAATGTGCGAGGATTCGCGCAAGATGCCGATGCTGGACCAGAGCACGAGCAGGCCGATGGCGAGGCCGAGAAGCGGATCAATCCAGTGCGCACCGGTCGCATGGATGATCAGCCCGCCGGCGATGATGGCGATATTGGAAAGTGCATCACCAAAATTGTGGATGAGAATGCTGCGTAGATTGAGGTCGCCACGGCCGCGGACGAGAGCGAGGGTGATGCCGCCATTGACGGCGAGCGCGCCAACGGAAGTCCAGATCATCCAGCTTTCGATCACTTCCACAGGGGAGCGGAAGCGTTCGAAAGCTTCATAGCCAAGCCAGAGTGACAGCAGGACGAGCACAAAGGCGTTGGTGTAGGCAGCGAGCGTGCCGGCGCGGTGATAGCCGTAAGTTTTTTCGCTGTCGGCGGGGCGCTGGGCCCAGCGCATGGCAAGATAGGAAATGCCGAGCGCCGGTACATCAGAAAGATTGTGAACCGCGTCGTTCAGCAAGGCGACGCTGCGGCCAAGAATGCCGCCGAAAATCTCCGCTACCACCAAACCCAGCGTGGCAGCCATCGCCCAGCCAAGCACCGAGGGGCGCAGCGCGGGGTGAGAGTGCCCCGCATGACCATGGCCAGCGTGGCCGTGGTCGTGGGAATGCAAATGACCGGCGTGATCGTGCTCATGGGAATGGGTGGCCATCCGCCATATTCTACCCGCCTCGATGGCGGCGGTGCAGCCTTTGCATCGCTTATTACGCACTATGACACTCTGCCCCCGCGAATAGATTGACGCTCTGTGCCTCGGCTGCGACCATGAAACGAGCTTCCCGTTACACGCGTGTTGGCGCGTAACGAGCCTTCACACAGGGGTTTTGCGCGCAGAGCAATGACGGTTCCCATCGCTAAATTGAGTTTTTGGGGCGTGCGCGGGTCAACGCCGACGGTAGACCCGGCGACGTGGCGCTACGGCGGGAACACGCCTTGCCTGGAGCTGATCGCCCCGGACGGCACGCAAATCATTCTGGATTGCGGCACGGGACTGCGCATGCTGGGGAGCCGCTGGGCAGCACCGAATGGCGGGAAAGCTCCTGGGACGCACATTTTGGTCACACATTATCACTGGGACCACATTCAGGGGATTCCATTTTTTTCGCCGTTGTATGTGGAGAACAACGAATTTCATTTCTACAGCTTTCGTTCAAAATTTCTGGGACGCGACAGCCTGAAACAAGTCTTCGAAGCACAAATGGCCCTGCCCTACTTTCCCGTGGACATGTCGGCAATGAGCGCCAGGCGGAAGTTCAAGGAAGTTGACGGCGGCGATTCTTTTACGGTTGGTGAAAACAAAATCACGGCGCGCTGGCTGAATCACCCGCAGGGCTGCCTGGGCTTCCGAATCGAGACGCCGGCCGGTACGGTTGCTTATGCCACGGACAACGAGCCCGGCGACGCGAAAATGGACGAGAGTCTGCGGGAACTGGCTGCCGGTGCGGACATACTCATTAACGACGCGCAATTTACACCCGAGCAGCTCGAGACGACGAGAAAAGGCTGGGGGCACTCCTCCTGGCTTGAGGGCGTGAAGGTAGCGCGGCATGCCGGGGCGAAGACCCTGGTGCTTTTCCATCACGACCCCGATTCGACGGATCGCATGGTGGATTCGATTCTGCGGCAGGCGCGGGAAGAGTTTGATTCGGTGTTCGCAGCGAGCGAAGGAATGGTCATCACACTCGGCGCGCCGGGGGACCCAGTCCAGGCTCACATGCCCGGGACGCGAACGGCGTTGCGCCGCGAAGCGCAATTCCACGCGAAAGTTTGTGGCGTAACCGAAGGCGGGAAGGATTTCGAAGAAGAGACCGTCGTCCGGGATATTTCGCTGCAGGGTGCGCTGATTTCGTTGAAGCACTTACCGCGACTGCAATCGGAATTACAAGTCACGATGGAAGCTCCGGGCGCGGATGGCGTGCAATCGATGAACTTGCGGGGTTACGTCGTGAGAATCGACGAGGGACCCGAAAAAGGGCATGTGGCCGTGGGCGTGGTGTTCACCGACTGATTCAGAGTCTCAAGTTCAGTTGAGTTCTATATAGGGGCGTCCACCGAGGTGGCCACCCCTACTGCTTTCTTGGCTTGAGTGTGCAGCTCCTGTAGGCTCAGAGAATGCCCATGGCTGAGAAGAAAGCGAACTTCGTTCCCGTCAGCGCGCTGGACAAGCGGGTGCCGTCGAAGCGCGATCTGCTGCGTGGGTTGGTGCGGCAGGCTCCGTTTGTGGCGAAAAACTTTCAGCTTTACTTTCGCAACGCGTGGCGACGGCACGTTTTGCGGACCAAGGTCGTGGCACCCTACGCGGTTACGTTTTACGTCACGCATAAGTGCAATCTGGCATGCAGTTACTGCACGCAAAAAGAGCCGGACGTTTTCAGCGACGAATTGCCGACGAAAGAGACGATTCAACTGCTGAAGCGCATCCGAAAAGAGACGGACTCCATCGTGATTACGGGTGGGGAGCCGACGCTGCGGGCGGATTTCGAGGAGCTTGTCGAGGCGGCGCGCTTCGATTGCAGATACCGGTCGCTGCTGCTGATCACCAACGGCACGTTACTGGACCGCAAGCCGCGGCTTCTGAGCGCGGTGACGGGATTGGTGGTGAGCCTGGATGCGCTGGCGGCCGATCCGACAAATCCACTTTCGAAACCGGCGGCGCTGCCGAAGGTGCTGGAAAATCTGGAGCTCGCAAAGGAACAGCTGGGCAGCCCGCGGCGAATCACCATCAGCACAGTGATCGAGCAATGGAACGTGGGCGAAGTCGAACGGTTGCTGGACTGGTGCGGGGAGCAAGGATTCGTTTTTGCGGCGCAGTCCGCGCAAATGGAGAAAATGCCGAATTTGGCGCTGCTGCAAAACCAGAAGTATCAAGCACTGGTGGACAAGATCATTGATCGACGGCGCAAAGGCGTTCAGCCGATCAACGGCACGCCGCGAACGATCGAGACACTGCTGCGCTTCGGTGATTTTCAGTGCTATCCGACAATGTTTCCCCGGGTGTATCCGAACGGCGATGTTTTTTATCCCTGTGAGCCGCTGCGGAAGGTTGCCGGTAATTTACTGCGGGATGGATCGCTGAAGAAGATCTTCGCGCGCGGAAAAAAGGTTTATGGAGACATTCCACCGTGCCAGGGAATCTGCTACCTGTTCGGAAATGTGCTCTCGCACTATTACGTGAATGACTTCTGGGGACTGGCGGGGGATTTCATTCGTTAGGGAGATCGGAAATTGTGGGCAGGGAATAGGGCTTCTAAGAAGCTGGAGCGCGAGAGCAACGGTCACCTCGAGCCGATATCATTTCCGCAAGGGCATCCGTCGAACTGATTTTCGAGCATCCCCTCCTCTCGAGTTTAAAGTGGCTTGGGCGGAAAACCTGTAGATGATTGTAAGTCGTCGTACTCACTGAGTATTATCAGTGCAATATGCAATTTCTTTTGAGCACCGAACCCAGGACTTCACCCCTCAGGACTATGTGGGTGATTCTTGCGCTTCTACTCTGCGGTGGAAGGCTATTTGCACAGGATAAGTTAACCCGGCTGCAGTGCGATGTGGTTGCCATCGGTTTCTCATTGGAAGCCGGTGATTTCCAGCAGCGAATCGGCGCGCTTACATTCAGCGTGCAGCGACTTAAAGATAACAGGGGCTGGGTGTTCTCGCTCAAAGATCCTTCGGGACGCGATTACATCTATCCCGTCAACCCGGCCTTGCGCTTCAACGGTTCCCAAACACTTGGTGCAGGCTACGGTGACACTGCGAAACAATCTTTGAGTCATGGCCGAGAACTTCGGTTCCTCTTGGATCAGTCCGATTATGAGGCGTTCGAGCCTTATGTCGATCACGCATTATGGCCTTACAACGCCCCAGGCCCGGATCATGCAACAGATCAATACTTCGGTGCTCTTGAGAAGCTTCGCACAGGCCTGCTGCGAGTGACGATTCTGCATGCCGATGTCACACAGGATGACATCGTTCGATCCGCTGAGTTCAAGGCTGAATTCATTGCTCCTGCTTGGTTTCGGTTTGATCCCTCGCTCGCACATCATCCCATGATTTGTCCCGCATCCACGCTACCGATTAGTCAGCGGCTTCCGGCGCGCATTCCAACAGCGGACCCAGCAATGTATCGGGATGTGCTGGATGCGACGGATTGGAAGAATCCGTATCTGCTAATCACGCGTGATGGTTTTGATGTCCGATTTCAGGGCGGTCGGATGTTCGGGCCGCTATCAGTGCTCGCCCAGACTTTGGTTGGCCTCCCCGATTCGGCGTGGCCCTACGGACGCGTAGTTGCTGGGCAAGAAATTGGAGTTCGCAGCAGGGATGATGGCCCGGTAATCCAAAGAAACCGAGCGGAAGCCGACCGGATTCTAAGGGGAGTAGGGCTATCAGTTCAGTGGTGGCCGTCCGGGTGAGATTGGGAAGCGACCGGCGCATAGGAACCAGAACGGGGACGTACTTTCTCCTTGTTCTGCCATTTTTGTCCATGCAACGGCCCCCTCATCAGCGGTACGACTCGGCATTTCTATTCGAGCGATCGCGAGTTAGCTACCAGATGGTCGTCCACTCAAAAGGTGAGCGAAACTGAAAACTAGCGCGCTTGTTGCTCGCGAGGCGCGAAGAGAACCAACAATTTTTCCAAGAGGCTAACTCAGGTCGGCGATTTTTTTGTCGAGGTGGGCGAGGGCGGCTTCAAGGGACATGCGATGGTTCGGATGAGTGGCGGAGGCGAGATCGTTGGAAATACGCGTGCGCGATAGTTGTAGATCCTTGCGCTCTTGTTCGCGCTGGAGCTGTTCCGGCGTTTTGGGTCCCGAACTCGGCTTCTGCTTTGGTGCTTCGGTAGCTTCGACCTGCGATTCGACGTCCTTGCTTTCCCAACCGCGTGCCATAGATAGAGTGTGCCACAGATTGCACAAATCGCGGGCGAATCAGTGCAGAAAAGTGGCGAGACGAGTATCAGGCGCCAGCGGCGCGGCGTTGGGGGAGAACGGGGAGAGCCGGGCGCATCACGCTGTGGATGGTGGTTTCCGCGACGCACGCGAGATGCTCGGCGAATACACCGTCGTAGGCAAATGCAGCTGTCTTGTCCCCCCAGTTAACGCACAGGAACCAACGGCCATGGAATTCTTTAGTTAGCGCTGACGTAATTTCCCCGACCGGAATTTCGAGAAAGGATTGGCGGCGCGAGTCGCGTACGGAAATTTGCTCGGCGCCAACGAAAAGTTGTGCGGCAAATGACGCTGCGTCTCCTAGTTTGAATCGGCCGCCATTGACAACCACAAGAGCGCCCAGTTCGCGGGCCTTGTCGTCAGCGTTGGTAACGGGTTTGGCGGGCGGCAGAAGAATGGCGCTGACGAACATGGTCAGGCCGGCGATGGCCGGAGCATAACTGCTCCAAGCGCCGAGCGGAAGAATTACCAGTGCAGCTCCGGCGACTCCCAGGAAAATGCGGAGGAGCATCCAAGAGCGCGGGTTGCGACGCGCGTGCAGGATCTTGGGGACGAGCAAGACCAAGACAAACAAAACTCCAACTGCAAGATGACGCAGCCGCTTGCCGAAACTCTCTTGCTGGGAAAGCGCGTGATTGGATGCGGCGCTCATGTTTGATCTTTCAGCACTGATCTCTCAAAGTTGTAGGCCGCCGATTTCGCGCATACGGGCAAAGGCACGCCGCACGTGTGGAATGGTGATGGAGCCGCCAACGATCAGCGCTACGTTGAGCGCGTCGATCACTTCTTCGCTCTTCCAGCCCTCTTCGCCGCAGCGGACGAGGTGATAGGTGATGCAGTCATCGCAGCGCAGCACGGCGGAAGCCACCAGCCCGAGCAATTCTTTCTGCTTGGTGCCCAGCGGGCCGGGTTCGTAGGCTTGGTGGTCAAGAGCAAAGAAGCGTTTGATCCCGAGATGGCCGCAGCCGAGAATTTCCTCGTTCAGGTCAGTGCGAAATCTCTGAAAATCTTCCAGGCGATCGGCCATGATTCCTCCGGAGGAAGTATTCCAACGCACCAACCGTGCCGCTATTATGAACCAACTTTGGCCATCCTGTTAGGAAGCGTGTTAGGGCACGCAACTTTGTGCACGTAACTCAAGGCACGTAACCGGGGCCGCGGAGCACTTTGCCGGGCAACGCGCCAGTCATTTCGCCATGGTCGATGACCGGTACGCCGTTCACGAGTACGAACTCCATGCCCTGCGACAATTGGTTGGGTTTCTCGAAAGTGGCGACGTCGTGAACTCTTGCCGGATCGAAAATGACGACGTCGGCGCACATGCTCGCCTTCAAGACGCCACGATCTGTCAAGCGCATGCGTTGCGCTGCCAACGCGGAGAATTTGCGGATGGCGTCTTCGAGGGTGAGCTTATGTTCTTCACGGACGTACCTGCGCAGGATGCGCGGGAACGTGCCGTAGGCGCGCGGATGAGGATGTTCCTGTCCGAGGATGCCATCGAGCGAAGTGCCGGAGGAGTCGTTGTCAACGGAGACCCAGGGCTGCTGGAGC